>Ga0315280_10002330_pt1 | contig 30941 bp, 24 predicted proteins | sample YL17G06_40_MG_FD_203697 | JGI IMG/M metagenome (GOLD analysis project Ga0315280, IMG submission 203697) | Sediment microbial communities from Yellowstone Lake, YNP, Wyoming, USA - YL17G06_40 | ecosystem: Environmental > Aquatic > Freshwater > Lake > Sediment | place: USA: Wyoming | collected... | reverse complement strand
CTGTGCTTCGCCATTCACGGTTATAGCGTGAGCGTATTCGGTTACGATGTGTGATTTGAAACGGTTTATGCTTCCATAACCCTTCAAGCGTAGGACTGTAGCATCGTTCGCGATGTGGCACCTCCCCCTACGCGCGGGCACTCTTCTTCGAGACGATGCGCCGATCCCGCCAATCTTTGTGCAAAACAGTGGTGTTCTTTTCGCCGCGGCTTCCTCAACCGTGGTTGCAGTACCGGTGTATTTGGTGTAAGCGTAATCACGCTGCACAGTGGACAGCCGATTTGCTCGCAGACTTGTGGAGCTTCTTCCCTGAGCGATTCGCACGTCCCTTTGTAGCCCGTATCTGCCAGCCGCGCACGCAGCCGCCCCTCGCCGAGCGCGCAAGCAGCTGAGAACGCGTCAACTTCTGCAAGCGCGTCCACCGCGGTGCAATCGTCGTGAAGCGGCGCGGTGAATATTTCCGTGCGCTACGTCGGATCGCCGCAAAGCATCGGGCCGAACAAGTAACGCCGCCGGACGGCTACACGCGGGCCGTCTACAACATCACGATAAGGGACATAAATGAATCAAACTACTTGTGCTCGCCGGAAACTTTACGCTCAAGCTGAGCAACGGACGTGACAGCTTGGACCAGTACATCGTTGGCTACGAAGAGGCCCTAGACGCGAACAACAGAACTCTGGCCGACATTCCAACTTTCAGTGGGCGGCGAACGTTCTGCTGATGTCGCGCTTATCGCGCGTGTGATCGGTCGCCACAGCTTCTTCGCGTACGCAGCACTCCTTTCAGTTTCTCGTTGCGCTCGAAATCAGAAGTCGGTGGGGTAATGCGTCACTTTGTTCAATAGATGTTCAGCCGCTAGCTATCACACGCGCTACCGTCAAGCGGCCTTTTGCACAACGACCGTTTTCCCGCATGGGCACGCGTAGGAGGCTTCCTTGTCATTTTCCGCGAATGGTGCACCGAGCGTTTCTCCGCAATAACACACGTAACCATGCCGCAGAGCAGGATTGCCATAAACCAAGCTGAAAGCGGGCACCTCTCGCGTGACGACGCTTCCCGCACCGACCATCGCGTACGCGCCAATAACCACTCCACAAATGATGGTGGCGTTAGTCCCAACGCTCGCTCCCCTCTTTACCGTCGTCCGGACCAATCGGTCCTCGTCCCAGAGAGAAGCCCTAGGCCTCAAGTCATTGGTAAACACGACTCCGGGCCCCACAAAAACGCCGTCTTCTATGGTGACGCCTTGTAGACCGAAGTAAATAAAAGAAGCTCTACACCGGCTCCGAGCCTTATATAATGCGCTTGGCCGGACCCGTTATCATTAACGGGATGCACTGGCGAGGGTTGGAATATACCGACTTACAAGACCGAATAATAGCTATCAAACTAGAGCGGAGAGAAGATAACGAGAGCGAAGCGCAATATTGGAAGCGTTTTACTGAAATAAGCTCTACGGCTTGGGCCTATGACGATTAAGAAGCTGATGACTCGCGCGTGCGTGTAACGCGTGTAAACAACTGTCCCTTTGTTTACAGCGTGCGGTTTTTTGTGGCAGATAGAATCGAAATTGTTAAGTTAATAATTGCATCTGCATAAACGCATGCAGTTGAAACCAATAGCTGTGATGGCTGTTCTTTTGCTTGTAGTTGCTTCTTTGTCAGTTGCTGGCTGCACAGTCACCAACACGGGTAACCAGTCATCAACCCAAACGCAAAGCCCTTCCTCATTGTATCAGATTAAAACGACGACTACTAACGCAACAACTAACGCGACAAGCAATGCCATAACCAAAAATTATACTAGAGCTGGTTATGACATTGTAAAGCCATTCGCCAAGGGCATAAATCAATATGGGAACGACGTCTATTTTGGGGTTGTTAAGGACAATAGCAGTTTAAATCTTTCGTCTTATGAACATAATATTACGATTGAAATAATGAAGAATAACAGCGAAACGCTAAAGCGAGGCGCGCAACTTACGGATTTTTACGTTAAACAAGGTTATTCTATTACCAATCTGACCAACGGAGTATACTTTATAAGCAGATCAGGCGACCTGACGGCAGAGCACCCGCTTGTAATAACTCTTGAGGCGCCGGGTCAAGCAAATTTACCATATCTGTTTAATCGCTTCGTGGTAGCGGTCGACAGTAAAACGAAACTTGGGTGATAGTCGGGTACAAAAGCACCTGAGCTAGTCCTCGTATCGGAAAGCATAGCGTGTTTCGGTTTAGCCTCCTTAGCTCCTATATCGTTATTTCTTTTTTCGATTTTAAAGCCGTGTAAGAAGCTTGAACTCGTGACGCTGCGGCTGCCCGCACCGAGGGTTGGCTTCTGGGCGCGTTATTTGGCGGCGGAAGAAAAAAGAATCGGAATAGTTAAGATAAGCTTCGCCGCTTGCGTGAGCGTATGCAATTAAAACCAATAGCTGCGATAACAGTTCTTTCGCTTGTAATTGCCTCTCTTTCGATCGCCGGGTGCACAACGCAAACCACAACAAACAACACGGCGGCCAACACGCCTGCGCCCAGCGACATGATTAGCAGTTTGAATACGTATTTCAATAGCACAAAAAATGAAGTAAGCGTCAGTCCCTTCAGGTAAACGACTATCGATAATCACACTGCTTGTGTTGGCTCTTTTAAGGACGGCAACGACAAGCTGACCCCTAAAATACACAACTACACTGTATTTGTGGCAAATAACAGCACCGATGCTAAGACTCTCTTTGCTCAGCAAGTAAACAAGACCAAAAACATAGGGCGTCGAAATTACGCCGACACTCGATACACAGTGACACGGATACTACAAATCAAGCATATCAGCTCCAAAAGGAGAGGTCTACGTGACAGTATGTGAGCCACACAACTGCTACACGACGGTAGCCAATCTTTTGCGCTGCGTGACCCGTCAACCTTCGTTGCCTTCTTTGTTTTGCGCGGCTATGGGCTTTTTGGTGCTGTAACTGGGCTGCTCATTGCACAGCATGTTATCTTTGTTAGCGAGCTGAGCGTAATAATGTATCAAATCGGACTAGGGGTCCCTCGCTTACTTACGTTCGACAGTATTTCACATTTGGGGCCCCAACTATTTTCAGTAACATATCGTGGTGGGTAGTCAATGATAATCGCTACGTCATTGGCTTAATCTTGGGCGCCGCTTTTGTTAGGTACTATTCTCCAAGGTACACGTTGGGAAACGTTATAGCTTCGGTGTTAGCTCCACTCACGCTCGTGCTGCCTGCAGCATTATCGAGATTTTACGATGAAGAGCGGCTGACTGAAGTCAAGACAATTCTCCGCTATTCTCTGCGCTATTTTTTAATGCTTATGATCCCTGTGGCATTTGGAATATCACTCCTCTCTAAATCCCTGTTGACGGTGATCTCCACAAGTGAAATTGCGTCAAATGGGTATTTCATCACCCCTTTTATCGCCCTCAGTGCGTTGCTTTTTGGGGTGTACGGGATTGTCGGCCAAGTGCTCTTTGTTGTAAAAAAGTTGAGCATTGCAGGAGCGGTGTGGGCGGTCGCTGCCGTTTTGAACTTAGGCCTTAATTTAGTGCTTGTCCCCAAGTTTGGTATAGTAGCCGCGGCCATGACGACATTGGCAGCATATGGCTTCGCTTTCGCTGTCGTCACGTATTTTTCGCTTATCTACATAAAAGTAGACATCGACGTTAAGTCTATGTTGAAGAGCATTGCCGCCTCGCTCGTCATGTCCGTTTGTATTGTATTGCTGATGCCAGTCGGGTTAATCAACATCCTCGCCGTAGTCGCTCTCTCGGCTGTTATCTACTTCGTTGCACTAGCGGGCATGAAGGGAGTCACGAGACAGGAGGTCGAACTCCTCCTAAATTTGTTTAGAAAGCCGTCTTAGGCACAGAATTCTGTAAGCAATTTCTTAATTTCGCTCGTTGATATCTTCTTCGCCGAGTTGGACGTATAGTTGAATCGAATACGCTCAGTAGCCGATCTGTCTTCTTCGGTATATAAGACAATCAACCCGTCCTGATCCACAGCGTCCCTTGCCTCGTCATCAGTAAACAACTCTTCGAATAGCTTCTCACCGCGCCGTTTTCCAACGATCTTGGTCTTGATTTCATCAGGCTTGTAGCCATAAAGGGGCGCGAACACCTCAATTGCTGCGGCGGCTAGATCACCAATATAAAGAGCGGGCATCTTGAGAACAAAGAGCTCTCCTCCCCCAGCAATCTCTCCGGCCTTCAAGATCAGTTCGGTTGCTTCGGGGATTCCCATAACGAACCGTGTCATCTTTGGGTCGGTGATGGTTATACACTTCGACTGCGCTATCTGTTTTTTAAACAGCTCGATTACTGAACCTCGTGAGTCTAGCACGTTTCCAAATCTCACGCAGCTGAACCGCGTTTTTCGCTTGCCCTTGTAATAATTTGCAGAAATAACCAAGCGTTCGGCCAACAACTTCGTTGCGCCCATGACATTTCTTGGATTCACTGCCTTGTCTGTACTTATGAAAATAAACGTCTGTACCCGCTCCTCTAGTGCAGCATTGATCGCATTTTGGGTACCAATTACATTAGTGCGAACTGCTTCGAATGGATTGTACTCACAAAGCGGGACGTGTTTAAGCGCAGCGGTATGAAATACAACGTCGACATCCTCGAAAGCCCTTCGCAGTCTTTTGTAGTCTCGGACATCCCCAATTAGAGTCCGCATCTTTTCGGTTGTTAGCTCGTGATCCAAGTTGAAAAGCCCAGTCTCGTTGTTATCAAAAACGCGGATAGCTTTCGGATCGAGCTCGATAAGTCTTTTTACGAGCTCTGTTCCAATTGAGCCGACGCCTCCTGTCACTAGTATCGTTTTGTCCGAGTACGTGTGGAATGTGCTGCTATGCGCGCCTGAGTGCTTTTTCATTTGATGACCTGATAATGTCTCGTACATTCGCCGCGGCGTTCAAAGGTAAATCTTTTGACAGACATGGAAAAAATTCGCCAAACAGCTGTGGATAGTCTGAATGCGGAAAGCTATGCCAATAAAAAGCAATATTCGCTTGTTTAAAAAGAGCGGTATCTAAACGATTTAGCAGCTCCGAGGACATACTTCCCTACTCCTGTACCCTTTAACATAGAGATTCGTTGCTATGTTTTTATACCTTTCACGGCTAAACAAGAAGACGAAATAAGTTGCTTTTTTGGGCTCATACCTTTAGATAATTATTATGTGAAGAGTTGAGCTCTCTGCGAGATATTTCTATCTGTGCTTACCAATGTCCTGTCTTACATTTCCATCTTTTGAAGCAAGTTGCGTTCTGGTGATTATAGAAGATTGACTTCCTATCCTTACAATGTCTCCTGGTGTTATTATTGATTTGGATCAGGCGTTGTTGGCCCGTACAGTATTTTCATCATCTTTTTTTCGCCTGCCCATATTGCCTCGTAAAATGAACGTCATCATAAAAAATAAACGTATCTGATATGTCTATGGCCCTAAAATAGCCTATCGAGCTCAAATACGCTTGCGCCAATATTCCGCTCTAATTGGCTGCCGACAAATTCAAGGACACAATGTTTGCTGTTTTGGCTATTCTGTTTCCCAGATGCCACGTATTTCGGGTCTGCATAAAGGAGCGTGCTTAGCATTTTCAAATTGTGTCGCAATTAACAGCGATCGCGTTTAATGCCAGTCTTTCCCCAAAACCGTCACAATGTCGTCAAATAGCCTTAAGTATCGTTATCTCGACGTTGAGTATGTTATCGCAGATCACTCAAACTAAAATTTCAAGGGTAAAGAGTTTAAACCGGAATTGTAATGGAGGATTTTCAAGTCCGCAACGTCGTTACTTGATACAAATTGCAGATATTCTTGTCGCTAAGGATGCGATTTACTATCTTTGCAGCAGCTAAATCCACTCATCGCTAATTATTGCACTATACTCACAAAAAACTGTGAGATATGATCTATTGCAGATTAGCAGATGTGAAAAACGTGGCGCAACGAACTCGACTTAATGTTGTTTCGCAATTGAGAGGCTTGTGGGCCCTTACCCGCATTGAAACAATCTAGTCCGTCCGCTTTTTCAAAAAAGAAGCAGGAGTTCCGATCCATATTTCGCCCTTCGGAATGTTTCGATTAACCAGACTGTTCGCTCCGACGATTGAATTCTCTCCTATGGTTATGCCGGGCATTATTACAGAATTAGATCCAACTCTACAGTTCTTTTTCAAGATGATTTTGCCACTCTTGTTGTCTATAGAAGAATAGCTCAAGATGTTGCATCCAAATCCGATTTGCACGTTATCTTCAATTTCCACCCCCACAGTTGCATCTACTACAGTAAACGATCCTATGGATACGTTATTTCCGAATAACAATCTTTCTGGATGAAGTGCTCGCCAATGCCATTGTGTCATGCCCCGCTCATCAAAATTCGGCCATTCCCAGTTGCCGTTGTTATTTGCTACCATAGAGTCATCACTCCTGAAGCGATTTCTCACCATACCTATCACACAAGTGTCACATTCCCTGATAGTGAGTCTTAGGTTGAGATCAAGTTCGTGGTCGACAACGTGTTCCGACGATATGCCGATGAATCCAAAATCATTTTCTGCAAACTCAAGTAGCGAGTCATTTTTCGCTCGCGTTCTCCTTTGCTATGATATCCCATTGCCAAATATGCTTGTGTGTGTAGACCGTCAATTCGGACAGATTACAATCGTGTCTCACTGCGAAAGCCTAACTAGGTCTTTAGTGAAAGAACTTGCGGTGCTCATCGAACAGCAACGCGACTCTGGATCTTCTCGATCAACAAATCTTCTTGACGAGTTGACCGACATTCCAACTCTGCCTAGCGTCCACAGTTTAGAGAGTCCAAGTGCCGATCTCTGACAGATCATATGATATTACGCCGTTCCTGCGAGCAGCGTTCGCAATACGGGGGCTGTCGCTTCAAATTAGGGCGAATGCATTATCGCATTCGTCATCTCGAATCTTTTTCTCACTAACAGGATTTGTCTCACTTACATTTTGAATCTGAGATAAGCTTTCTTTTCACGCCCCAATAAGCAATGTCTCAAGCGAATCGAGACCTTTGATGATCAAGTTTTTTGACACGCCTCTTTGATGATGTTAACGTGCGCATTTCATTACAACTCACATCGTCACGTTGTTCTTCACCGATTTGCGATTGATTTGCTTTTGAGTGGCTGAGCATGTCTCTTTTGTCTCGAGGTCAACAAAAATCCGCCCGGAGATTCTCGTCGCCGGCAGGCATCAAATCGGCACACCCGCGCACCGTAACAAGTATCTATATGCTGCACTGGAGGTTTAGACTGCGAGACCCGCATCGAATTTTCTTTTCACGGCGCCCTCCAATCAACCTTATTTTACGTCAAGTCGATGGTCTTATTTGGCGATAGCAAACCTCTGATGACTTGCAAAAGTTCGCTTTTGCCTTCCCCTATTTTTAGCTTATCGACATATTCTGGATCGTAATTGTCAACTTCTTGCAAGAGAATATCGATGCGCCACGCTTCTGATTGTTCGATTATGCATTTGAGGGGAAAATTCTTGTAGACCGCTTTTTGATAATCATTTTGATATATTGCTATTACCGGTTTTCTAAGTCTCAAGGCCTCGAACATGGAGACCCCAGGAGAAGTGATGACAACGTCCACGTTGCCCATCAGTTCTGCGACATTGGCAACGTCTTTGTTTACTTTGATTCTACTACGATCGCCTTTATGTGCCTGGATTAGCACTTCTAATTCTTTTAGATGGCTAAACGCGGGGCCTATAATGATGTGCACGTGCGCTTCTTTGTAAGAGTTCAAAACGTGATCAAGCGTGCTGGTCGTTAGGTTAGCGTAATCGCCTCCTCCAAAAAACAATAACAGCCTTTTTTCGTGCGGGTGACTTAAACGGGGTGGTTGCTCAAAAGGAAAAAAAAACTCGTCTCTTAGTATTAAGTATTTAGGTCCAAAGTAATAGCGCGTATTCGCGTCCTTATCGTAAACAAACTTGTTCTCAAAATCTCCGCGTACTAGTGCATTAACAACCACGTCAATATGTCTGTTCACATCTGGAGCGGAATAGTTATCAAAAACAACAATGCTTGTCTCCTGACCCAAGATAGTGCGGATCTGTTCGATTAATCGTGCGGACAGCTGTGGCACATCAAAAGTAATAACTGACGGACTGGCCTGGTTTAGCCTATTCAGGATCTCCTCGTCGGTCTCGCACCGCGTTGCGTTGAAGCCCGAGCGTTCGATTTTCTCCGCGATTGCTTTATCACTCCTCGTTAAGAAATGCAGGATGGCATCAGAACGTAGCGCCTGAGCTAGTGTTATGCTCCTGTAGACGTGACCCATGCCAATCATGGACCCGCCCTCAGTTACAATGACTATCTTCGGCAATTCATCGCCTTCTGTCATTAATGTCCCTCTGCGCAACGTGCGCATTTATGTCAAACAGCTCTGGATTGTTCTCAAACAGTTCTAAGACGCTCTGTACCCGAACGTTCTGAAGAGGGCCTAGCGCTTCATCAAGCGCATTCATTAGGGCCAAGTCTGCGATTGTGTCTACGGTCAAACGGATGCTCGAACGTCCTGTTTGACACGCAATCGTCTTTACGCTAAAGCTATCCGGATGTCTTTGAATGTAGAGGGTTACGTGCTCTCTTTCGGACCGAGTGAGCGCTGCACGATTGACGGCGTCTAGAACGTTGGAGTCTACGATTTCGACTCCAGTTCCCAGCGGCGCATCCGGACAGTAAGTATAGTGTGCTTTGTGCTTCAAGTGAGCGCTTATTAATCTATCCATAAGCTCAGGATCGGTGAGGGGATTGTCCGCAGTCACGCGGACTATGACATCGGCATCAAAACGCTTTGCTGCTTCACAGTACCTACCTAAGACGTTCTGCTCACTGCCGCGGTACGAGCGTACGCCCTCTTGCTTTGCGAGTTCTACGATCGCGTCGTCGTTTTTCTTTGTCGTCGTCGCTACAACGATTTCATCCAAGCAACATGATTGTTTGAGTCTATGGATCAAGATAGAAAGAAGTGAGCTGCCTCCTACCTGCGCAAGCACTTTGCCGGGTAATCTTTCCGATCCCATCCGCGCTTGAACGATCGCAACAATCCTCTGTCTATTGTGTGTCATAGGAACCCGTCTAAGTGCAGCAAATTATCCAGCTCATTGTATGGCTTCGCTTTGACGCGTATCGATATTAGATATATCCTCTTTCCGCGACGTACTAGACGTCCTCCCACGCAATAGACTGGTCTTTCGCTATATGTCGTTTGGCTGTGCGACCGACAACGGTAGTAACAAAGTTTGGTTCTATACCTGGACTTGACCGTACGATTTTGATCATGTCTGGTGTAATAGTGGTGCCAGCAGCAATTTCTGTTTTCGCCGTGATGAACCTACGTGCTTGAGCCTTCATCTCTTGTTCTGCTGCAGTTGGCTCTTTTACACCGTTACCGAGCGCACGTTCTACAATTCGTATTCGTTCAACCATGGCCTTAAACTGACGGGGTTCAAGGCTGACTTGGTGATCGGGTCCGGGAAGGGTATTGCTCAGCGTTAAATGCTTCTCTACTGCATTTGCTCCGAGAGCGACCGCCGCTATAGGGAGGGTACAGCCTAACGTGTGATCAGAGAACCCAACGGGGAGCTTGAATGCGCGCTTGAGAGTTTCGATGGCCCTTAGGTTCGCTTCTTCATATGCTGCCGGATACGTGCTCACGCAGTGCATCAACACTACGTTGTGACCAGGATGCGCGTCATAAATGCTTTTCAGAGCATGTTCTATTTCACCTAAACCCGACATACCAGTTGACAGGATTATTGGTCTCCCTTTCGACGCGACGTACTGCAACAAGAATGAAAAGGTCAAATCTCCTGACGCAATCTTAAGCACTGGCGAGCCAATCGTTTGAAGCATATCCGCGCTCTCTTTACCGAATACGCTCGCGGTAAAAATGATATCATAGTCGCGCGCAACGTCCGCCAGCTCGAGCCATTGGTTTTCACTTAGTTCTAGTGACTTGAACAGATCAAAGAGATCGCTCTGTTCGCCATAAAGCTCTTCAGTCTTATACATTTGAAACTTAACGGCATCAGCGCCTGACTCTGCCGCACACCGTATGAGCTCCTTAGCTTGCGCGAGCCTCCCGTCGTGGTTAAGGCCGGCCTCAGCAACGATAAATGTTGGTTCGCCATCGCCAATCGTCTTTCCGCCTACGCGTACTTTTCCCGTTACGCACACGAGCAATCCACCACCCTTTGCACCGCAGCAATAACATCACCGACGTCATCAGCGGTCATTCTGGGATATATAGGAAGTGAGATTTCACGATCAAACACCGATTCTGCGATAGGGAAGTCGCCGCGTTTAAAGCCGTATCTTTGCCGGTAATACGGATGTAAATGCAACGGTATGAAATGGACGCTCGTTCCGATGTTTTCAGCCTTAAGCGCTTCAATGAAACGATTTCTGTTGATGCTCAGCAGCTCCGTGTTGACCAAAATGGGGTACAAATGCCACGCGTGACGCACGTTCTTCTTGACGGTAGGTATGGTGATTTCAGGCACGCTTCGAAATGCCTTGGTGTATTTTTTCGCAATCAGTTCTCTGCTCTTCTGCATTTCGAATGCCTTTTTGAGTTGGTGGATTCCTATCGCTGCTTGAATGTCCGTCATGTTATACTTATAACCGAGGCACTGTATTTCGTACTGCCAGGAACCGTCGTATCCGTACCGCTTCCACGCGTCCTTGCTTATTCCGTGCAGACTTAGTAACCGAATTTTTTCGGCAAGGGATTCATCATCTGTGGTCACCATCCCTCCCTCGGCAGTCGTGATGTTTTTCGTCGCATAAAAGCTAAAGCACGTTAGATCTCCGAATGATCCGATCGCTCTGTCGTTTAGGTATGCGCCGAGCGCGTGGGCCGCGTCTTCGATAATCCTCAGCTTGTGTTCGGAGGCAATTTCAAGGATGGTGTCCATCTCGCACGGATGTCCGGCATAGTGAACGGGAAGTATCGCGGCCGTGCGCCCGCTCAGCTTCTCTTCAATCTTCAACGGGTCGATATTATACGTGTCCGGTTCAATGTCGACAAAGATAGGTTCTGCTTGCTGCTGTATGATGACTTCGGCGGTTGCAGCAAACGTGAAAGGGGTTGTAATGACCTCCTTTCCACGGCCAATTCCCGTGGCAATTAACGACAAATGCAAAGCTGCCGTGCATGAATTGACTGCAACTGCGCAATTACTGCCCACGTGCTGTCTAAAAAGATCTTCAAAGAGGTGGGTTTTGGGGCCGGTCGTAATCCAGTCTGACCTCATAGTGTCTACTACTTCCCTGATTTCTTCATCGCCGATTGTATGTCTAAAGGGAGGGAGGTAAGATTTGCGGGGCGGCCTTCGCGTATTCATCTTTTCTTATCAGGGAATTTTGCTTCGCCTCTGCTGCTAGCCTTCAGTTCACCGAGTCAGTATAGTACCAGCATCTACTCGTATTTGCTCTCATATGTTGTTTAAAACCCTTTCCCCGTCAGTCAAGTGATTGACTAAGTCTACCAGGTGCCTAGATTAGCAGCGATCTTGCTGAAATGCCCAATCTGAAATGTTTAGCATTCTCCTTCAATCGTTCCCCGCGATTTTTCTCCTCCGTCATTGCATCGCTAAGTGCCGCGCAAGATCCTCCTTTTGTTTGCTCCTAACGTAGCCTGGTTCGCTCACGCACAGCGTCGCCATTCGACTGCGGGCTCGCAACTTTAACGTTCTTTCCGAGGATTTCTGCGTGACGATGCTACAGAGAGAGCTCGTTGTGTTATCCACGCGCACTTGACTCGCTGGTGAAGTGCGATCGTGCTCTGGGTTTCTACTGCTCGGTCGTCCCGTTTCATTTAACAAAAAAAACTCAACAACTGCATCTAGCCTAAAATAACGCTAGTATTCGGCGTTCTCAACGCACAGCGCGACTTAAAAAGTCGCAAAAAAGAGCTGCTTTTCCTTTTAAAGCTACGTAATCGATCACTTCGTGCCCTGCTTTCGCGCTCAAACGGGTCGAAGCAGCTGGACATCTAGCGCGTAGACGTTGAAAAACGCCGGTTACCAGCCAAACGCTGAAACTAGTTACGCTCCTCCAAAGGCAGAGGAGTGTGTGGCCTCCTTCGTCACGGTCGGGCTCTTGGAGCGATTTTGACGAAGAATGGACAGCCACCGGATACGAGACACAGCTCAGCCAGACGCGCAAGATAGAATAGCTCAACTGGAAGAGAGCCATCCGAAAGATTGCCGAATAAGAGGCAGCTGCAAGCATGTTCCCACATCACGCGCAAGAGAATGTAACGCAACGATGATACGCCCCGATGAAGATCTACCAGCGTTTGGCAATGGAAAGTCGATCGGGCAATTAAACTTCACGGCATGATGTGAGAATTTGGGTAGTAGAACAGGATGCAATATCTTAACGACCTGAACAAGCGCAAAAAAAGCGCCTAGCTTGCCGCATTACTGGCAGTAATTAAGAATGAATAACGTTAAGAATCGGCGAGACAAAGAGTCCAAACGTAACTGGTCAATTTGTATCCGAATTAAGATCGCTGCCACCAAAATAGAACGAGATCTTCCATTGACGATAATCGTAATCATTGCTGTCAGTCGCGCGATTTATCAGGTTTTTCACGGCTATCCGATAATCTAGAGGCAAATGAGTCAGCAAATCCTAGAGTTTGAGCGAGATTTATACAAGACCAAACTAGCGTGCGGGAAAAGCGTTCTGGAGCTCACTCAATACAACGATATTCCAATGTGGTGGCTTGCCGATACGCTCTTTCACGATTTTATTTGGCAGAAGATCAACCGCGACGCGCTTCGACAAAATGCAACCGGTGCGCGCATAGCGTTGAAAGCGTTTGTATTTGTTTACAAATATGTTGGAGTTTATCTTGAGTTTTTTTACGATCTCTTTTTGATCGGTCTTCTAAAGACTGTATTGACCGTTGCTGGCAGGCGCAAAGAATCAAAGCCGTCTAAACCGAAAATATTGATATTGGCGCAAGATGGGCAATTCAGATCAGTCTTAGACTACCATACAAAGCAGCAAAAAAAAACCGATGTCTTTTTCGACGGACTATTGCTGAAGCTTAAGGAGGCGAAATTCAATCCAATTGGTTTTTATCCAATTTACCTTCATCCTGTCAAAGGCGTTAAAACGTATATTGATAAGCTTATTAATTGGGATGTCGAGCACGTGCCGTCGAACGTGTATCTCTCACGCGAGGCGTGGAAAAAGCAGCTCAAAGCGCAGCAGCATTTTCGGAAGCTATGGAAAACACTCGTTCACGATGAGACTTTTCGAGCGTTGTGCAACTTTTCAGGCCGTAACTTACACAAGGTCATCGCGGACCAGTTTGCCATCTTCTTGTTTGTTCTATTTCCCCACTTGGTAAAGTGCATCGAAGCAGATCAAAACTTGATGGACGCAGAAAATCCTGAATTGATCGTATTATTAAATGAATTTTTTTGGCGCGAAAGAAGTCTGGTAATAGCGGCGAAACTTAAGAAAATTCCAATAGTCGCCCTACAGCACGGCGAGATTTGGGTAAGCCATAAGAGTTACTCACATGCGCCCGATGAGATCTCCTCAGATGGGAAATTCGAACCCCCCTATTGCCCTCTTCCCGATTTGACGTGCGTTTATGGACCATATTACAAGAAATTGCTAGCTGAGCACGGTATGTACCCCGAAGGGAGCGTGGCCGTGACCGGACAACCTCGCTATGACAGAATACGTCACGCAAGTGAAATATATTCGCGAACGCGTTTTTGTCAGAAAAATGACATTGATCAAGATCACCGAATTGTGCTCTGGACTAACACGTTTTCTTATCTCAGTGAGCAGGAAAACGAAGAGACGATCGAGAGCATTTTGCGCACGGTAAAGGAATTAGACCGTGTGACACTCGTCGTCAAACCACATCCCAACGATAGCGGAAAATATTTGCGAATGATACGGCAACGTTTACAAAACACTGCTAATGTAATCATCGCTCCAAGAAATGCAGATACATTTGAACTGCTGTACGTTAGCGATTTAGTCATAAACAAAGCCTCTACAGTTACACTGGAAGCGGTTGCAATGGACAAACCGGTGCTAATTCTAAGCCTGGGGGCCACAGAAGAAATGATGCAACCGGTCGTGGAGAACGTAGCGCTACTTGTGAGAGACAGAACGCGCCTGACGGAAGCGATATGTGCGCTTCTCAAAAACAGTGACAACCTCAAGACGAACAGGCGAAAATACGTAAGGAAATATCTGCACGCAATTGACGGAAACTCAGCACAAAGAGTTGCCCAGGAAATAGAAAAAATGGCAACTCGAGGAGGTTAGGTAGTGAAGGTCTTAATCGTCGGGGGCACTTTAAGCGGGAAGACGGGCGACACAAATGCCATAAAAAGCATAGCGAATGAATTGGCTCAAACCGAAGAAGTTTTTGTGTTTCCTATTCTGCCAGTGTTCGTACGACAAATGATATCCCCGAACGGATCATACAAATTTGTCAAGAAAACCCCTTCCTTATCGATAATTTTTTTTTGCGTGAAGAGTTCGTTCAGGTGGTTAAAGCGCGTTGCGCCTTACTTACGATGCTCTTTGCGGGACTGTTTCCGTTACTTCTTGTCGCTGTACCACCTTGCCCTTCTACGTCGAGATCTTCCGGTTCTTAAACCGGACATAGTGCACGTCCACGGCATTTCGTTGGAAATGCTCCCATTCATCGACTATTTGGTCAACAAGTTCCCACTTATGGTCACGTGCCACGGGATAAGCGATTACTCCGAACACGATGCGTTCACCAGAGCAAATCTGGAACAGGACGTTCTCAAAAAATTAGTTGCACATAATATTATGATAACTGCAGTGTCTTCCGCTGTGAAGCAAGAAGCGGTTACACGTTTTGATATCCCTTTGGCTGATATTGCCGTCGTGCGCAATGGAGTGGATGTTGAGCGGTTTGCCAGTGGCAGAGGTACGTCCAAAGAGGGAGCGCGCAGTAGATTTCGGCTGCCGAGGCGAGCGAGTGTCATTATTCAAGTGGGTACGCTTAACACGAGAAAAAACCATATCGCTGTTCTTAGAGCGTTAGCGAGCATGGAACTGCAGTTGAGAGCTCAGTTATGTTACTTAATCGTGGGCGACGGAAAGGAGAGAGACAACCTCTTGCGATATGTTCGAATGCACAAGCTCGAGCAAAATGTAGTCTTTGCTGGGCAAGTGTCTGATTCCGAGTTGATCGCATTATACTTGCTTTCGGATTTTTTTGTTTTGCCTTCCATTTCAGAAGGACTGCCCCTGGTTTTTTTGGAAGCACTTGCAGCTGGTTTGCCGATAATTACGTTCAGCGACGTCGAAGGTGTCGAAGAGGTATATCGACCGAATTGTATGCAGCTCGTTTCCGATCGATCAACAACATCCTTAGTTTCTGCAATACAGATCGCTACGAAGACGCAATGGGATAGGCAGTCGATTACGGACTACGCGCGCTCATGGGATTGGAAAACGGTAGGCAAGACTTACCTCGACTTATATAGAACCAGTATTCAAGCGTCTAGAGGCAACTCTGGAATTGGACCTCTATCTATGGGGTAGCTGATTTTTTTCCATTAAGATAAGCTTCAATAAGAAATAGGTTAGATTCGTTATCATTAAGAGTCTAAAAATGTTCTGGCACTGAAAATCGATATCAAAGCGTAACTCGATGCTGTTTCAAAGGTCTGCTCAGGCCGACACGCGACACGTTTCTACGTTAATTAACCAACCATGAAAAACGTTGACTTTGTCAAGCGCAATACTAACGCTCATCGACGCTGTTGTTTCGAATTTAGAAGTATTCATCACAACCCATAAATAGTGTGGCTCACGAAGCGAAAATGTTCACGAGGCAGCTTGCACAACCATGAAAAAAATAGAGATATTGGGCTGCGGCTTACTCCTATCTTCATTTTTTATCTACTTTGTCGCGGCAGTCTACCCTTCTGTAGATGAGTTTACTTTTGGCTATCTGAGGCCTGTTTTAACTGTGCAAACAACTGGAATAGTTGGTTTTCAAGCGAACTATCCAGGATATAACGTTTACATGATGGCCATCCATACCATTGGCAACATTCCTTACGACGTGATTCCGACAGTGCCAGTTGTAGTAATTCCAATAATCTTGTTAATCATTGCTTCATTTCGCAAAATATGCGCGCAAGAGTTGATTTACATCCCAATTGTGGCAGCTTACTTAGTAGGCGAACTCTCTCCCGCGACAAGCACCTCTCCTCACCACGTGGGTTTCGCACTGTTGTTCCTGATTATCCTTACGAGCATACTATATTCTCAAGCCCCTGCAGGCAATAGAAAGAAACTAATGGCGATTATGTTTATTGCTGTCGTATCCATCAATTTCGTGTCGTTCACGGAGACGGCTATCGCTCTAATATTCCTTGCCATCTTCTTACTGCTTCAGAGAGCCGATATTTTACGAGGCATCAAAATCGACAAAAGAGCTCTCTTAGCCCTTGTTTTATTTGCTGCATTTTTTACGCTGTTGTTCAATCAATATTTATATTCCGCCGTACTACCAGCCTTACACGCAACAGATCCCGCTTCCTTTTTAGGTTTTGACAAATTGCTCAGACGTGTAAGCCCACAATCCGCGGACGTACTTTCAAGTTTCTATTTGGTGAGTCCGCCGGTGCTGACTTTCACCCACCTATTAACGTACCTCCTCTTGACTACGTGCTTTGCTCTATGCTGTTACGTAGTTTTCAAGAAGTATGCAAAAAGAACTGCCCTGTCATTGGGAGAGGTATCGTTCCTTTCGTTATCTGGCGCCGGGCTGTTCGCATTGTTTTTTTATGTTATACTTGGTCTTGCAAATATTGCATATTTGACCATAGCAATATTCGTTGGATATGGTGTAATCTATCAGATGCCCTCGAAGGCCATAAAACGATTTGTGGTGGTGAGCATCGTTGTATTGTTTTTGCTAAACGGTGTTGCCACGGCAGAGAGGATCAACAACAACTTTTATTCACAAAACAGGGGCTCTGTCGATTACTTGAATGCGCCGTCTGGCTGGTTTTTGCATTACGACGGCGGACAAAGATTTGCTACTGACCTACTGACTGAAAACTATTACAAATTCTACAAGACCTCGAGAGGACTGCTTCTGCCCGATGCTCTCAGCTTATCTTCAAGCGATGTTAAGACGATATTGAACCTAAATACCGTGAAGAATAGCAGCACGGCCACAAGCAGCCAGCTATATATGATGAACTACCGAGAGGGATCTATTAAGATCTACGGACCCTGGGATGTTTTTGCACCGTGGTCTGATAGTAGACAGACGATCAGCAACAATTCTAACCTAAGCAAGATCTATTCCTCCGGAGACGTCGAAATTATGGCAAAACGCGCTAGATAGCTTGCCGTGATCGCGCGTCAGCATCATCAGCAATAACGAGAAATCACACGACAATTCTGAAGATAAATTGCTAGCGGCAACTCGTAGGCAAATCGTGAGTGGAATTCTCTTGCGAACTGATGCCTGAACGATTTGCATCGTTGACATATAAATATTGTTTCAAGCTAGATCAAAGCGTCGAGTCGCATTCTTGATGCCGGTGCGGGTAGTTGTCCATATTTCGATCTATTCTTGCACGCGAAGTGTGAATCGACTAGTGAAAAATCAATTTGCAGAGAACTATACAGAAACACGTAATATCCACAAAAAAGCGCGTTTCACACCCATTCAACTGTGGCCCATCAGTAATCGGCGCAAAGCATCATCACAATTTTATCTGCAGCGTCAAGAAGGCGCGGCCAGATGCTTGCTATGATGCTATATATATGCACGCAAGCATTAGAACATGAAAATCCAAAAAGGTTTCAAAAGAGTTTTTTTCGAGTTTTGGAGCAAAAATCTGGTTGTATCTGACAGCTCCGAGTGCATTCGGGTTCCTCGACCAGCCGAGTAACTTCTTCCACTTCACCTCGCGCTGATCATCACAAAGTTTTGCGAATACCAAATAGCAGTTGCAACCAAATTGGCAAAAAAAGTACTAAATAGGGGCCATTCTGCAAAAAAATAAGAGGGGGGGAAATGAATTTCAAGCTGCCAATGAAGACAATGCCCAGGATAAATGAAAAAGACGACGTTATTGCTAATGTGGTTCCCTTAATCGCTGTCTTTCTGCGCTTGTCGCCATATAGCGGATAAGTCCCGAATCGAATCCAAACCGAGTGAGGCAGACTATTAGAAGCGTAGCTGAAATATACCTGAAACTAGCCCTATTGCATCTGCCGATACCCGCCGAGCCGCTATGACCTAAAATATGAGTCCAAACAATGAGCCAAGGATATTAGTGAAAAGAAGAGAAAGAGAATTACGGTAGAGGGGTTCCTTGTAGTATTTTCGAATGTTGAATTTCACATTTGACATGGTTACATATGGCAGGGACTTGATGTCAATCAAATCGTTTATGAGCTCCTCACCAACCACAGCATAAGATCTAAGAACATTTATAGCTACACTTTTCCGCTATAATTGATGAGTGCTCTATTTACTATCAAGGCCACTTTGCTACTTGTATAGGCTTACAAATAGCACTTTTCATTTGCGGTTCGTGGTTCGCATGCCGACCAAATTGCAGCCAAGGGTAAGACACTGGACGACGTTGTACAGTTATAAAAAGCAGACTGTGTGGACACATTGCTTGCGACGCGCACACCTAAAAAACCGATTATTCTTCGGGCGTGCTATTGCATATTTGTAAAAACCTACAGAAATCCGGCCTCAGGTCCAATTCCAAACTTATTCGCACTTAGCGTCGAGCGATATTGTCCTTTTTGGTTAGAGCTCACAAGCGGGAAGAGGCTCAATATAATGATTTTTTTTGTGCTCCCCGTAACAATAGCTCATATTAGAGCGACGTGCAATTAAGCCGGATTCTAGGCAGTGAACAACTCCGTTATAGTCGATCTTATCACAATCGACTCCCTTTCGATTAGTAGTACTTTCATGTGCCGTTCGTCCGCGTTCTAAAAATGATGGCATTCCTGAATGATCTCATGCACTGCGGGCCCCCCACATTCACCCAATTCAAGTGCCTTTCGACTCGCGTTTCTTCACGTCACTGACATAGACGGGTAAGTAAGCTTTGGCATCCAATTGACGCAACCGGTCCGACGTCGCATTGAGTCTGCACAACCACAACACGCAGTCTGGTGCATGAGTCAGCGCGCATTTAGGACGCGGAGGTCTGCAAGTGAAACGCTGCAAACTTCAAATAGCCTCTCAATCTTTTGACGAACACAGCATAGCTAGCGCGCTTCGCACAATGATGTTTCCCAAACATTTCACTCCTAACGGTAAGTGCCATACCGATAGATACTCCCGTCACCTAACGAATAGCCCTCATAGTTCTAGAATGATGTGAATGTGTTCCATCCCAAGTTACAAAGTACGATTCCTTATGCTTCACGATCAAGTTATTCCCCGATTTCGAGGATGGCGCTATCATTAGATTTGAGAGAGCATTGTAAGTTGCTAGTGCCAAACGTTCGGACGACGTAGGTGCTTGACGGGTTTGCTCTGGCAAGCTCTTTCGAAAATGGATCGTGCAGTCAATACGTCGGGTGTGCAGCGTCGCTCTGGGAGTAGACTGCGCCATTGTCAAGAGCAAATGTCACATACCAATCAGCGGGCGCGCGGAGATATGAGAAACCTTGGGGGTCTTTCTGAGTCGATTAGGATCTGCTGTTGACGGTCTGCGCCGGGGCCCCGCAGGTGTGCAAGCAGCTGGGCTGTCGACTGTGCAGGCATGAGGGATCGAAAAATGCTCGAATCGTTCAGAAACACCGACACCTCGTATCTAACGCAAATTTCGCGCTCTTTCAGTCAGAATTCCCCAAAAAAGAGACAATTCAGAAACAGCTGTATTCCTGGTGCATAGCAAACAGCTGTATACACTCGTGCTTGAAACGATACACAACCTAGTCACGTTTACTGTGCCCAAAAAAGGGCGGTTGGGCGATGCAAGAACGACAAAAGAGGCGATTGTGAAGGGGGAGGGCAACGAAAGCAAGCGTTAAGTGGTGAAATGGCCCTACCTCGTTGCCCTGCACGCAGAGCCGCAAAGCGGTTGTGATTCATCCTCTGATATAGTCGTTTCACTTTGCGTGCGGAACGCCAGTTCTTGCCACGCCTGTCGACGCAGTGCCATACATAACAAAGGATACAGAGACTGGCGTTTTGATTCGCGATAATTCACCAGAAGGCATTACAGCGGATATCAGTGAGAGCTTTTGCTAACCACATCTGAGAGAAACCGTCAGCAACGCGCGGACAGTGGTTGAGAGGGATTTTCGTTATGAACGCGCCGTTGAAGCGTGGGCGCGCGCTATCCGTCTGGAAAGGTAAGTGGTATTGTGCCTCATCAGCTGGTTGCCGCTTATTAAGGCGGGAGATTGTTGCTGTGTGAAGGCCGTGAACTTGCTCGGCCCGTACCTATCGCATGGTCCCTCAAACTCCGATTTACTTCTTAGAAGAGCTGATGATGATTCCAGAACTTGCTCCGAAGTGCGCCATGATCTTATCGATTCGATTGAACAGCGAAAAGCGTTTTTTTACGATAGGATAGGCGTAACTGACGTCTTGCACGATGGAAAAGCCGTAGAATTCCAAGAGCTCTCGTAACGCCCGATGAGTATAAAGCTTCGTATGTCCCCCCTGCGGCGGAATACTCCCGCTTCGCATTTTGATCATTTGCCCCGCACTTGGCATCTCGTGACTGTTATTTATCCAGTAAGGTTGAAACCCTAGTAGCAAGGCTACCCTGTTGTACCACGCGGCAAAATTTGGTGTCGTGATGACCAAAAGTCCGTTCAGTCTCAAGATTCTGTGGATCTCATGCAACGCGTGATCAGGATCGTTCAAGTGTTCAAGCACTTCACCCATGAAAACCGCGTCAAAGTAATCCGCTTCGAACGGGTACCGGTCTTTGTCAATATCCACTTTGAAAGATATTATGCCTTTTTTTTGGGCTATACCCAGCAGTTCCTCATTCCAATCGAGCCCAAAAACTTCTGGCGCCCTCGATACAACTTTTATAGGGAGGGAAATATGTCCCCTGTTACATCCGATGTCCAAGATTCGACAAAAGCTGCCCTCGCGCGCAGCAAATATCTTTAGTATGCGATAAGTTCTGTCAAACTCCTCGCTCGCTTCGTCGCTAAGCAGGCCGGCAATGGCGCGTTTTTTCATTTTTGCTTTAGCTGGATGCAAATGCATTGTGTCATTCCCTATAAATAAGTGCTCGCGTTCTGAATGCTGAATTGTTTCCGCTGTGCGCAGAACGTAGCGATGTGTGTCGGCGTTTAGCCAGCAGAGTAAGTAGTGCACATCTTTGATACGAGCGGCCTTTGCGCCGGCTCTGCATGTGCCACGACGTCGGCTCAAGGTTATCGCTTCCCGGAGGAGGCCAATGCAGCTTCACGCCATTCTGTCAATTGTCGAAGCTTTGCTAAAACCCCTCGAGAAGCGGCTTGACTTAAGGGCCCCCGATCATCGGCGGAGGCATCTTCGAAGACGAAATCCGAACGCTTGTGGCAAAACTCTCTTTCTTAATAATGCGCGGTTAAGAAAGAGACCAGCTAGAGAACCTGGATTGATGCTGCTCGCGCTAACTGCACTTGTCCTTGTAAGATCATTCAACCACGTCTTGTTTCGTGAGGTTCATCCCGCATTTAATAGATAGTACAGACTTGGCCAGTCAGTGGACTTTCAAGATTATTTGTCGGCTTCGGCATCAATCAAGATGATCCGTTTTTCGCTTGCTACTTTGCGAACCCTTTGATTATCGGGTACGCGAACCTTGCGAGGGCCGCCCTACGGATGGCTGGCCTGCAACGCTGCTTTTTGAGCTCGCGCGATCTATTCTAAAGCAAACGATGCTCTGCGTCGGCCAATGACTAGCCTCAGCATTGGTCATCACAGGCAGTCTGCCTGCCTATCTAGTCGCGGTTGTGGCTGGGAAACTTTAGTATCACATTCTTTTCATTCAAAATACTAATGAATATGATCAAACGTATAACGTAATGGCAAGAGTGTTCACGCAAAAAAAGCGCTCTATATGCATTGAGCCGAGGGGGTTTCTTGAAGCGTCAGTATCAGGCCGATTAGATAACAAAGCGAAGACTTCTTTGTTTTTGCTTCACATTTGTCGAGGGCAATCAAAGTGAAAGTAGATAACCCAGTGACCAGGTTACTCTATTGGAACCTAGAAATGGAAGTTCAAATCTGGAAATACAGGGATTTAGCGCTGCTGATAGCATTGACCTGCCTTACTATTATTTCTGTTGCCGTGCCAGTTCTAAGTCAAACACTTCTACGATCAGTGCTAGGGGTGCTTTTTGTGCTGTTCGCCCCGGGCTATGCTTTGGTTTCTGCGCTTTTTCAACCAAATAGCGATCTTAACTTGCTTGATCGCTTAGCTATATCTTTTGGCTTAAGTATCGCTGCAATCATTATAATGGGATTCGGCTTAAGTTTCACCCCGCTACGGCTAAACGGAACCGACCTGTTATTGTCACTCAGCGGTCTTGTATTCTTTTGTTGCATAATAGCATTTTATCGCAGATATGCTTCGCAGTAAGTCGTGAACGGTTCAAGAACTCCGGAATTGTGACGTGTTTCCCCCGTTGGCGGCAACATTCGGCCAGAATTTCTTCCGCCAATGATACAAGACTCCGGTGCGTATTCTAAATACTGAGAAGGGTAAAGTTGTTTGTCTATTACAAGCGATATCAACCTACAGGTCTAATTGCAGTTTAATTCGCACAATGTCCAATATGTGAGTTTGTTAACTAAGGAAAAAAATGTAACGTTTAGCAGTTGAAATTGCGAATCTCTCCTAGCGAGCTAGTGATCCTAGAACGATCAGCAGCTACGACTAATCAAATGGATTACTTGGCGCTTTTGCCTCCAGACGAAAAAACATTTGCTAGGGGAGTCAGCGTCAAACTCTCTTTTGTTTAATTCTAGAAACTGTAATCAATAGCGCCGCTAAAGTATTTTTGTGTCAGCTCGGTTGATACGTCCTCTCTTGCGGCCTCTGTGATACGTGCAGTCACCAAAAGCTATTCTTCAACTCGCATCGTCTTTTTCGTTGTTCCATTTTACTAGGTTCTGTCGAGAGTAGTCACGTGACCATCAGTTGTTTCTGCACGCAAAAAATATGTCATAAGCGATGAGCTTACTACCCGGGACGAAAACAGCTTCCAATATCTCAAAAAAACCACTCAAAACAGTCTCGAATTCCTCATAATTCTTAACTTCTCCATTCCAGTGAGGATTCACATTTGCTAGCCTACCATTTAGCGTGAGGATTTTGCGGGATACTCGCAGCAGGGGAGCTTCAACGGGCACCGACACTATGAGAGTACCTCCTTTTCTGATCGCTCTTTTTAATTCTTTCAGACTTTTTCCGACATGGTCGACGTGTTCGAGTGAATCTAAACAAAAACATAGATCAAACACTTGGTCATCAAAACACGAAGATTCAATATCTGATAGTATAAAAGAGTAATTTCTTTTACAGCCTGATATCTTATCAGTTATTTTTTGCGCCAGCGCGAGGTATTCCAAACTAAACGTATCGATCGCTACTATGTCCTTATCGTACGATAGACTCACAGAGCAGTAAATACTCCAAGGCCACAACCGATGTCGGCTATCTTGTCTACGTCTTGCGCAGAGTACTTCTGAGCTAGGTGTAGGGCAACGTCTAATCGCTTACGGTAAATTGCGCCAAATGCTGGAATATAATACGGGTAGACTCCGGATGCCCTTCGATACTTTTCGGGCAGCTCGCTATAGATAACGTGCTTTAGTTTCTTTAGATCAACGTTGGTTGCCTTAGCCATTATTACGATCGCGCTTTGTTCTGCACACTGCGTTGAGCTTTCACAACTTCCGCCATATTCTGCTCTCGAGTCACGCGCCTACGAAGCGCCTTCAGAAAGGTAGTATGCTGAAAAATTCATCGTCAATTGTTGGCGTGGACAAACCAGTTGCGCTTCACCAGTGCTTATGATTGAGGATTACTTGTCTTCAAAGAGTTAATCCTTAGAAGTACCCCCGTCTATATAAGTGAATTGTTTGTATCGTTGACAACTGCATACGCTGATTCAACAGTGCATAAAAGTATATGCGTCGTGGATATTTACGATTTTGATTGACTGCTAGAAAGGCGCTGATGCGGTTTCGACAATGTTATACTTCGAATTAGAGACGTCAATTGTAAATAGCTTAGTGACGAGAGAAGTGCAGGAAATTCGCGCTCGAGCGCACCAACAAACCTTGTCATCGGATAGTGAAGGCAGCGTGAGCCCGAATGACATCGATGGAAAGACCCAGTACGACTATAGGCGATATAACTATCCACTGTGAGGCAGCTTCCAGAATGCTTTGCGAAGAAGCACAAAGGGCGCAATCTACGGTGTGGATGACTTCAAGTGCGTCCCCAGTTGAACAATTGTTAAAACTAGTAAGTATGGCAAAGAAAGTTGCAGATTAAGCTATCTGGCTGAACGTTGGCTGACGTGCAAACTGGCTACGTAAATGGAGACATATATTCATACGGCTCAGCGAATAGGTATCGTTGCAATAACCAATATTCTCGTCGCTCTCAGTGGAATCATTCTGCTTCCAATTCTAACAAAGACCCTTCCAATATCGGATTATGGAAGCTGGGCTTTGATTCTAGTCACGATCGGTTTCGTACCGCTGCTCGCGACCCTAGGTCTGCGACTTGCGATGGTCCGGTTCTTGGCCGCATCTACAGACAAGCAAAATACTCGCGAGATATTCTATTCGCTTCTTTTCGTGGTGTTTTTCGGAGCTTTGATTGCCTCTGCGTTGTTCTTTGTGTTTGCGCGACCAATCGCAGCAAGCTTGTTTCACAACGATCTCGCGACAGCCCTTATATTTCCTCTCAACGTCTTCCTCGCGTGCTTAAACCTTTTCATCACAGACTTTTTTAGAGTATTTCAGCAAGCAAAAAGCTATTCTGGTTTGATACTTCTGCAAGCCTATGCAAATGTCGCTCTCGTAGCATTTTTTGTCCTGTTAGGCTATGGATTACAGGGAGCCGTCTTTGGACTCCTTCTGCAACAACTCATTGTGTTGCTCCTCGCTTTTTACCTCATAGTAGCTCGCATCGGAGTCGCCGTGCCCAAGTTTATGCACTTGCGAGAGCACCTGAGGTTTAGCTTACCTTTGGTTCCTGCTGATCTATCATTCTGGATCACCAATTCAAGTGATCGCTATCTCATCGGTATACTAATAGGTACTGCGGCTGTCGGCTATTATTCCCCAGCGTATACTCTGGGAGGCAGTATCTTGTTGATTTCAGGAGGGTTGGCGCTCATGTTGCCCTCCGTTCTTGCAAAGCACTACGACGATGAAAACTGCGAGGCCGTGCGGACGCTAATGAAATATTCATTAAAATACTACTGTGGGGTCGCGATACCCTCCACTTTTGCTTTATCGGTCTTGTCAAAGCCCCTGTTGATTATCCTATCCACACCGCAAATCGCAACAAACGGATATCTAGTCACTCCGCTTGTTGCAGCAGGAATGTTCCTGCTTGGAGCTAGCCAGTTGCTCGTCCAAGTCGTTATGTTAAAGAAAAAAACTACCTTTATCGGCACGGTTTGGATAACGAGCGCCGCATTGAATTTAGGTGCAAACTTACTCCTCATTCCTTATTTCGGAATACTAGGCGCGGCATTGGCGACGTTGCTGGCCTTCGCACTAGCTTTTATCGTTATTGCAATGTATTCCTTGAGGCAGTTTAAGTTCGACATCAACGTCGGATTTGTCTTAAAGAGCGTGTGCGTTTCGATTTTGATATCTGTATTTCTGCTACTCTGGGGCCCTTCTGGATTAGCGAACGTGCTTTTGTCGATCTTGCTTGCAACTTGTTTGTATGTTGGCATTTTGTTGGCGCTGAAGGGCTTCACCGTCGATGAGATTAAGTTCTTCTACAGTGTTTTTATGCGCTCTTGAGTGAAACCGTCGTTTGTTAAAAGCTCATCGATGTCGGTAATGCGCCGAACTGAGAGGCTAACTTTGTAATCCGAATGAAATAAATAAGCAATAGACGAAAGAAGAAAACAGAATCAAGCGTTCCGCCGCAAGAAGGGCGCAGTAGATACGGTATGGAGCTGCAAAATGACAAGCGAAACGAAGATCTCAGTTGACACGGCAGTCGTCGCCAGTGAGCGACAAGCTTCTGCGGATCTCGGTGCAGAGGCTGCTATCCTTAGCCTCGATCATGGTATTTACTCCGGTGGGGCCCCGTCGGGGCGCAGATTTAGAGTCTTATTCAAGAACCACGAAGAGTCCGAATTACGCGATATTCTCGTTGCAGAACATGAAGTTGACAGGAGTCGCTGTGACGACGATCTTTTGACCCTCCTCGACCAGCTTGCGGAAAAAGGATTGATCGACATCGTGGATGATACGCCTAGTAGCTTTTTTCGGCTCCCGCCCCTCGAGCGTTTCCTGTTGATCAAAGCATGCTTCGTGCTCGCGGGAATCCGAGTTCTCCTCTTTTTGCTACCATTCCCGCACTTTCAAGCGGTCTCCGCACGTATACAATCGGCAATGGAGATAAAACATACCACACCAATCCCATCTACAGCGTAGCTCGGCCTGGGCGGTGAGAACCGTAAATCTGTACGTTGCGCGCGCGACCTGCTTGACCCAAGCATTGGCAAAAAAGGCAGCTCTTTGAACGATATGCGTACCCCGCGCGCCTCTCCTTTGGAGTCGAGCGAGAGAGCGGAGCAAATAGACCATTTCAAGCGCACGCTTGGCTCGAGAGCAACGGGGCGATAGTCATCGAGGAATCAAAGGTCACATACGTGCGCTGATGGCTCGAAAACGCCCCCCCGCGTCGGGAAACGTCGCAAATGAGCGCCGTAACTGGGATTTACAACCGCAGCGACGTCACGATCGACCCCAATGTTCTCGATAAAATGACTACACGCCTCGCGCACCGTGGTCCCGACGGCTCGGGCACGTGGCACACCGGCCCCATTGGCTCGGCCAACGAATGCTCTGGACCACGCCCTAATCTATCCTCGAACGCTTACCGTTGGTCAGCCGAGATGGAAAACGTGCTCTTACGGCTGACGCCCGTATTGATAACCGGGATGAGCTATCCAATTATATTTGCGAGTACGAAACGGTCGACTTGTGCAAGCTCGACTTTGAAGGTTACAAGTACCTGGTGATACGTGAACTATGCGAATCAGGAACGCTATCCCGAATTTGAGCGCTTATCATTGAATATAGCCTCCTCATTGGCATAAGTCGAGATCTGCTGGCGTCTTTATTGCATATAGTTGACACAAATGAATTTGGCTTCCAGCCTTATGCAAACATGCGCATGGTCGTTCGAGAACCTGCCAGCATATTATGATTCACGCGTATGCTAAATGCTAAGACGAGTAACGGGTGTCGCTCATATATGTATTGACAGCTGACACCCATCGTCTTCGCCAAAACAAACGGCAATGGCCTTGTATTATCCAAGCCCCCGTGGAGCTGTTAAGGGCAAGCGTAAGCACGATTCGGATCAAATTTGAATGCTGTTGGCTATGACGACACCGCGAGACATCACTAAGCAGTATACGTGCGGTGCGAGACATTGTCGTTCCAACTTGCGCTTTGCGCATCCATTGGATATCATTGCGACTGCATAGATCGTTATAATTGCAACGGAGCGCTAATCAGTGCATCAATCTCGCTTAAGGTTCTTTAGGCCACAGTTAGCAGCTTTCTCACGTACATAGTTTGCACAACGCGCAATAATGCGCCATAAACCGAGCGCAAATCTGACATCACATTCTCCCTCGCGAATAGCCGAAAGCCCGCGTATCGTCCAGTGACGTCAGTTGCACGTTAGCTTTGGAAAACGACCAAACTTGGCGTGTAAGACTCCCAGTGGAAGAAGCCGTGCAACTGTAGGCGAGCAGGATGCCGCCGTGGGGCTTAATAGCGTTCGCGCTGACTGCTTATATTGGCCAGTAGGTCATCTTCCGGCACACGCGGGCGCGAACTGTCCTCCACGCGTTCGTCGACAAGGCCTTAACGTGCCACATCTTTTGGCTAATGCCCTCCTCTTGCGTTTTTCAATGACCAACGCAACCACAATTCTTGAGCAGATCATCATTGCCCTGTATAGTCGCTTGCCGCTTCCCAGCATCAAGGATCTAACGACAACGGCACTCGCCAACAACCAGAATTAAGGTGCGAATGTCATATCGTCAAAAAGGGACTAATCCAACGTTGATGTTGTGGATATACACGCTCTTGATGTTCGTGCTTTTGTCACGATTGAGTTAATGTGGAAGCTTATATTCGCGCCTAACAAGTAGCGCCGTGAGCGTCTCGTCGGGCCACAACACTGTTGAGTTTTTCTTCAAACGCATCGGTAATTGTGTTCCAGTCGGAGTCTTTTACGAATGCGCTCGCCTTGACTCCCTCTTGCCTTACAATGCCTGATTCCATCATCTCGCGTGCTTTTGTGACAACGTCCTCAGCGCTATCGACGTAATTGATGCCGTTTTCACATCCAAACTCTTGAATGATTCCGGGAAGTTTCGTAGCGATAACAGGTTTGCCCATGGCCATATACTCGTACATTTTGATCGGCACGATATTCATCATAATCTCATTTCTGTACGCGGGCAAGAGGCAAATGTCGGCGGCAGCGACATAGTTTGGTATCTCATCAAACGGCACTTTTCCTGTCAAAATGATTGTGTCACCGGCGTTGTGGTCAGCGACCATCTTTGACAGTGGAGCATATAAGTCTCCATCGCCTACTACCATGAGCTTGATATTCACGGAGGGGGCCTCTAGAATGCTTTGCGCAACTTCCTTAAGTCCCGAGAAGTTATACATAAATCCCATAAAAAAAAGGAGAGTGTCGTCCTGCCCAATACCATATCGTTCTCGTATGGGTTGCCCGTCAAGGTCTTTGTTGAATCGCTCGAAATCCACTCCGGCGGTTATTACCGAGATCTTGTCTTTGTGTGCGCCCATACTTCCTGCGTACTCTTTTAGGCCCTGATTTATGACAAGTACTTCGTCAGCAGACTGCAGGTTCCACCGTTCGACGCGTTTCGCCAAGCTTCTCTTCACAGGATTTGATAGCAGCATGTGCAGCTGATCGATGAGATAGTAAACGAATGGAATATCATTCCATTTTGCCACCTTCAGCCCCAAGTAGGCGTTCAGGACGCCAAAGGAGAGTATGACGTCGGGCGCAAACTCTTTGACTTGGCGCAATATCTCCATCAAATGAAACGGAACGATTGAAGCCGTATTTAGTCCTGACATCTTGACAGCTCGAGGCCTCACGAGGGTAATATTCGCTCCCGCATCGGGGTGAATCTTGTATGCCCGCGTCACGACGACGCGTCGCGGCAGGACTGCGTCGCGGCCGTCTTCACGCCATTGGAACTGGTGATCAATGACGCGCACCTTATGCCCTCGCAATGCCATTTGATCGATGAGGTGGTGTTGCTGATGGGGGCCCCGCTTGATCCAGTCGGCTTCCTGCAGTAACAGTATCCTCATTTCCCCCCCCCTGAACGGACCTATCGTCAGAACTCTGCGGATCCAGTAACCTACCGTCTATTATCGACGCACTATAAGTAAATTTAGTGCATTCATCGACTTCAGCAAACTTCACCTATCTTCAGATTAGACGGGGGAGCGTGACGATCCAACTTCTTCGCTCAATCAATTGAAGAGAGCAATCGGGGCTTCACGTCATTTCGTCGTTTCGTATCCAGGTTCGTTCACGGGAACCTGTTCACGATGTCTGCTAACTCGCTGACGGTTTGCTCCTTTCATAATCCAATACGAGTGCTCAGCCGCGTCGCTTTCGCCGCAATCGCGTAAGCTGTTCGCACGCTGTCTCTACGCCCAATCTCTCGTTTCACTATATATATCAAAGAACGATACGCCAAAGATCGTCTAGAGAAAATTCGCGAAGCGCGCTGCAATACGACCTCGCACCTCGCCCGACTATACAGGTGAAATATCGTGCGTTGTGTTCGTAAGCTTCGGCATTCACATTATGGTTGAAAAACAAGCAGCGCACTGCGCACAGCTTCCTATGCATACGTCTAGCATATTCGCAGAACGTTTGGCGCTTCTCGTAGTACACGCTTTTTCCCAAAGGTAAGAGATAGTTCCGTGTCTCAGTCGTATGGAGTTGGTTAAGTCAAGCTTGTTCACCAAAAGTAACTTGTCGCAGAAGCTCTCGAACGTGCTGCGGTTCGCCGCAACCATTCCCTCGCGACTGTGATTTGTTCTGATTTTACGCTAAGCTCTTCGTTTGAGAAGTGCTATATCAGTCAGCTCAAGAAAAAGGTCGTAATGAGTCCGCGTATTTCGTGACCAGCCATTCGGTCGAGCAGGCGATGCCGTTGATGTGGCTCTGCGCAGCCAATCTGCCTGCTGCAATGCCTCTATCCGCACGGCCGTACGCTCAAAACTCAGCGCTCTCTTCGATGTTCTCCCAGTTCTCCGCAAACCACTCGTGCACTTTCCGCAGCCCATCTTTGAACGTAACTTGTGGTTGGTAGCCGATGAGTCTCCTCGCTTTGTCGATCGAGGACAAGAGCTGCGGCTTTGCGTCCCAGTCCCGCCGTTCGGTGTGCTGAATCCCTGACTTATTGCCCGTCAACTTGTTTACGATGCGCGCCATGTCAACCACGCGATGCTCGGTGCCAGAGCCTATGTTGATCGCTTCCCCGACGGCTTCCTCTATCACCCCTCCGGCGAGCAGCCCATTCACCGCGTCATCGACGAATGTC
>Ga0315280_10002329_pt1 | contig 30942 bp, 38 predicted proteins | sample YL17G06_40_MG_FD_203697 | JGI IMG/M metagenome (GOLD analysis project Ga0315280, IMG submission 203697) | Sediment microbial communities from Yellowstone Lake, YNP, Wyoming, USA - YL17G06_40 | ecosystem: Environmental > Aquatic > Freshwater > Lake > Sediment | place: USA: Wyoming | collected... | reverse complement strand
GGCTCCGGCTGCCATTATACTCGCAACAAAAATGGTCTACGAACTGGCAAGGAAGAAATAAGTTTAATCTTCTTTTTTGTTTTAGAAAAACCAGTTTCATAACTTAATTTGTGTTTGGGTTATAGCCTCCTTTGGCTTTTTCCAGTGTTTCCTAAATATACTTGGTAGGCTTCCATTGCTTTGTTTCTTGATTTAATGTTTGATCCTAACGTGATGAAAAACAATAGTACAACTAGGAAATTGAGAACAGCAAACAAGTTTAAATCTGCCTTCAAGAAGTCAAATCCAACCTTGAAGTTCCATGCTACAAGTAGTATGAAGCTTATGAACATCAATAAATTCCGTTTATGCTTGAAGTTAAATATGTTGTTTTTCCATATTTTGCAATATCGGTCCAGCTCATGGCAACGGTCGCAGTTGTCGTTGAAAGCGCAGTATTCACCGAAACATGGCTTATGCATTGCTCGCCCACAATTGTGACGCACTCCTCCTTTGTGATATAACCCATATTTCCGAAGCCATTAGCCATCGAAGTTTGTAATATGCAACCAGCACATCAAATGTGGAAAAGTGCGAGTAGGCTTTTTCAAATTAGTAATGCGATGTAAATTGTAACCTGATTATTGAATATCGATGTTCGATACGAAAACGGTTACGTCGTGTTGAATATTTCTTAAATAGTAAGATTCAGTACTGTATTCTTGAAAAATAAATTGAGGTGAGAAAAAAATGGTAACACAAAGTCCATCCGTTTCGAGCCTTGCTGAAGTTCTTGACAGAATACTTGACAAGGGAATAGTCGTGGATCTATGGGCTAGAGTTTCTCTGGTTGGCATTGAACTCCTAACCATCGAGGCTAGAGTGGTAGTTGCGTCGGTGGACACCTTCCTGCACTACGCAGAAGAGATTACAAAGATAGAGCAAGCGGCAATCGGAGTACCCGCGACAGCTTAAAAAAGCCTGAGGAGATGCGGCCCACTATGGAGATGAGCAATAATGTCTAAAGAAGAGAAAAAAGAAGAAAAGGCGGCAAAACCTGAAAGAGCAGCGGCAAAGCCTGTGAAAAAAGTACCAGCTGCGAAGCCCATGCGAAGGGCCGCCATGCCAATGAAAGAAATGCCGAAAGAACCAAGTCCAAGAACCGTTAAAAGCAAAATTGCAGCAATCCAAACAGCTGCTGGCATGATCTATTCAGGCGCGCGTGCCATACAGGCAGAGTTCCCGAAGCAGATGAAGGAGAACCAGGAGTTCGTGGCCCTTATGCAGACAGATGTTAAAAGAAAAACAAGGGCAATCCAAGAGGCTGCGGCAAAAGTCCAATCAGGTGTTCGTGCTATACAGGCAGCCATTGGAGAACAGGTGAAGGAGAACCAAGGAGGTCTTGTCGCTTTACAATCAGGCATTGCAGAGCAGATGGAAGAAAACCAGGCATACATGAGGGATTTCTATGGATGAGCAACCAAAGTTTGCACATAAGGAGAAGCCATTTGTTTCCTACATCCCCCATCTTTTTCTTTTTTATACAAAGCCATAATTCTGTCTGACCCGAGAAGGAGGTGAAAAAGGTTGCCAACCATGAGGCCGAAAGGTATTCTGCGGCAGCATGAAAGGGATAAGAAGGTAAACTGGCTAAGACAGCTCAGGGAGGAACTACAACACTTTTCCCTTGCTCTTCGCCCACAAACGGTTCGTATGATCTGGGTAAGAGATTTTGTTAAAAAAGAGGCGCAACGGTCTGAAGTATTAGCTGTCTAGGTCCTTCGGGCCGTAGCTGTGCCATCTGCCCCTGCTTAGCCAGAGAAATGGACTTACATAGTTGTTTTCTTTTTAATATGCAGGTGGTCTGGAAATTTCTGCTGTCCAGTGTGTTTTTCAGTTTTTGACACAAATTTCGTATCAGCTTTTTGAATATTGCTTAAGTAAACAGGTCACAACACTTCAAGAAAGAGAGTGATTCAGAAACATGAAGTACATACCCACACATAAAAGGATAGTAAGGGGTAAGCAGATTCATGATACAATGGAAGAAAAGTTTTCAGGGCTAGAACAAGAGATAAATTTCGAAGAATTGTCAATTGAACGCGTCGAAGCAGAGTTTCTGGTGCCAACCATTGAAAATTTTGTCGAGACTGACGAGGTTAGGAAGTTAAAGGACAGAGTCAAACTGTGGATAAAAGCTGGCTACTCACCCCACATAGTAGGACCCACAGGTTGTGGAAAAACAACGCTAGCAATGCAGGTGGCAAAGGAAATGGAGAGACCCGTGGTGTGGATAAACGGCGACGAACAAATGACGACAACCGACCTGATCGGGGGATACTCAGAGATGGAATCAGAAAGCGTGAGAGACCGATTCGTCCATAACGTCCTGTTAGCAAAAGACAGGACAAAATACACGTGGGTGGATAACCCCCTGACACTCGCATGCAAATACGGCTACACACTAGTCTACAACGAATTCTCTAGAGCTAAGCCAGAGGCAAACAACGTGCTTCTCTCGGTCCTAGAGGAACACATTCTCGAGCTTCCAACTTTCTTCGGGGAAGAAAGATACGTCAAGGTTCATCCAGACTTCCAAATAATCTTCACAAGCAACTCCATAGAATACGCAGGCATACACAAGCCTCAAGACGCCCTGCTCGACAGAATGGTAGACATCTACATGGATTACTACGACCTTGATACCGAAGTAAAAATCGTTCAGGCACACACTGGCATGCCACTCCCTGAAGCGAAAAAAGTGGTGAAAGCTGTCAGAATAATCAGAGAAAAATTGCCGGAACCCCATAAACCTGGTACGAGGACAGAGATAATGATCTGCCAGGGACTAAAAGTAATGGACGGCTATTCGAAGGAAGACCTTGAACAAATATTCGTAGATGTCCTTGCAACGAAAATAGGCGATCCAAAAGAACTCTTGAAGAAAACCGACCTCATAAGAGCAGTGCTTAACGGAACTTACGGAGATGCCTAAAATTGAAAACAATCAACGCCATAATTCAAGACGCAAAGATTTACAGAATCTCCGATCTTTGGCGTAGGAAGCCAAGGGGGCTCAAGTTTAACGACACAGACGCCCTTGTTATCACTTTGAGAGCGCAAGATGGAAGCATAATCAAAGAAACCTTCTATTTCTGCCTTAAACCAGATGGAACTTTCAGCGTAAACACGGTGAGCAAAGATAGCGGGTGTGCAAGACGACGAAGGCTCGCAAGTTTTCTCAAACGCTACAAAATAGCTGACAACGTGGAAGAATACAATCTCGAAGAGGGAATAAAGCAGTGGAAGGGAATGGAAGTTTTCGTCTTAAAGGTCGGCGATTCAGGTTTTATTTATGTTCCATAGGAGAGATGAAAAATGACAGTAGAAAAGATCGTCAACCAATCAGTTGCCATAGCGAAGAACTGCATACGCAAAGAACCGGAAACAGTCACAAGTGTCGAAGAAGTAGAGGGGGAATGGAGGGTGACGGTTGAAGTGCTGGAGAGAAAGGCCGTACCAGACTCGCAGGACCTTCTGGGAAGATACGAGATTAGGCTCAATAAGAACGGCGAGTTAATCGGTTGGACACAGAAGATTCTTAGAAGGCGATGTGACACAATGTTGCCCGCGAAAGGTGGAGAAGAAACAAGTTAAGGGACACGATGATGGGAAAAGGAAGCTGGTGGCAAAGAAGCCTAAATGGCCGCCTCCGCTCGCTTAAAGCAAAGTCCCCTTGTGCCACGACGCCAAGACAGAGAATAGAGGCGAGGACAAAACCCTCAGAAGGAACATGCGAATCGATAACTGTCGTTGACTTGGTAGAGAGAAGGAGGATAGCCAAGGAACTAGCTTGGAAGTCAAAATGGAACACGAGAAGGGCAAAACTCAATGCGTGTTCAAAAAAGCACAGGTAACCATTTCATGGGTCAACACAGCCATCATGGTTTGGATGATGAGAAGACATGAATCCTGTCAACTCACAGCCGCAGTTTAAAGCTAGTTTCAAAGGACTAAACCATACCCTTCACTTATACACATCAAAGGTTGATAAATACTCAATTCAAAGAGCCTTCTTAGCCTTTATTAGAAAAGATGAAAAGGCAGTATATGTAACCACAGTCGACCCCGAATCCTTTATTCAAGAGTTCAACTCCATAAACGTTGAATTAAAAATTATCAAACCAGAAGAAATCAAGGACCTTGAAAACGAAAAGAACTGTAAACTACGGGTCATCATAGATGCTGGATCAATACCTAATCAAGAACATGCTGAAACTGAAGAGAGGGAACATTACATAAACGAGCTTAGCAAAAGGCACTCCATAAACTGCTTGTGCACCTACGACGTTACTAAACTCAACCCAGAAATAATCAAGCAACTGGCAACTCACCACAACCAACTTCAACTTACAACAAGCGATCTAACAATAATATCTGGAGACCTCATTGACAAATCCAAGTTGTCAGACAAATCCATCGAAAAAATGGTGAAAGACAATCTAGAGGCTATAATTCTTGCTCTGCTTCAAAAGAAGCCCATGTGCGGAACCGAAATAATAGGAACCATACATTTGAAATTCAACGTGCTACTCAGCCCAGGAACCATCTATCCTCTGCTTCAGTCATTGAAAGATAAAGGATTGTTAACCATTGAGAAAAATGGCAAGGCAAAGGTATATGTCCCCGCCAAAAACGCTGAACCGAAAATAAGAAGTATAATTGACGAACACATTCAAGCTCGCAAACTTTTGAACCAATACCTACAACAAGAACTGATCATTAAGGAGATCACCTGAATTGACAAAGGAAAAATACATAGAGCTTAGGAAAAAGAGGTTGAGAGAGCGAGAAGAACGGTTCAGGAGAGAAAGGGAAAGGATTAGGAAGCTGAAGGAAAAAGAGCAGGTACTCAGGCTGAAAAAATGGAGCGAGTTGGTGGCGCGTAGAAGAGAAATTGAAAAGCGACTGTTAGAGAAAGCAAGGTTAGAGGAGGAAAGATGGGAGAAAGCAAAGGACGCATTATGTGGCGTGAAAAAAGCAGTGGAAGAGATCGAGAGAAAAGCACCCATATACGTTCCTGAAACAATGAAGAAAATAAATGAGATGCTGATGGATGCAGACAAAAGCTTTGAGTCAACAGACTACGAGAAAACAGTCAAGCTCTCACATGAAATCACGGAACTTTTGGAGAACGCACGCTTAGAGGCTTTGAAAAAACCTGAGAAAAAAGAGAAGAGAAAGGAAGAAGAGGGAAAATATTTCTATTGTGCGATACCGTGGAACAAAGAAAAAAGCTTTGGACAAATAGGAATGAACAGCGAGGAAGTCTACACTATTCCTTACAGAGACATCGCAGCCGTAGTTAGCGATTCCCCCATGATGGATTATGAAATGACCGAGGACAACATAAGGGGGCATGAAGCAGTTTTAAGGCAGGTAATGAAATGCCACACGGTTGTACCGGTAGAATTTGGCACCACGACAAAAAACGAAAAAATATTGGAGCGCCTACTGACAAAGGCTTACGAGCCCACAAGAGAATGTCTAAGGCTGGTGGACAACATGGTTGAACTAGGAGTAAAAGCAGTTCTAAACGGAGACATCGTGTTCGCTGACCCAGAAAAAAGAAAGGAATACGCTTCAGACATTTTAGCGTCGCTGAGCACCATTGCAAAGCAAGCAGTCGCAGGCGACTTATTCAGCGACAGGCTGATCTTAAACGCATCATTTCTGGTCAACAAAGAAGACATAAGCACATTTTCAAACGAGGTGATGAGCCTGCAGGAAAAATACCCAATGCTAAAACTTCTGTATAGCGGACCGTGGGCGCCCTACAATTTTGTTTATATAAAAATCGGGGCAGAGGGCATGGAAACCACCAAAAAATAGGCGAAACGAATGCCCTTTCTCATAGACGACATCTTTCTGCGAATGCTCGGTATCTCCATACCGCCATTTGACATGATCTGGCTCATGGAAACAATATTAGATTATGTTGAGGATATAAGAGAGAAGGAGAGCCACGAAAAGATTACTAACAAAATAAAGGAGAACAGGTTGCTCTATGAGCTAGGTGAAATAACAAAAGAGGAGTACGAGAAAAGAAACGGAGAACTAGGCAACAAACTGCAAATGAACAATCGAATAAACAGAACGAACCTCAACAAAAGGATAAACATATTGGGATAATCGAAGGCGAAATGTCACTTCAAGATCTTTTAGGAAGGGATGTGCGATTCGTATTCTGCGGGGGGAAGGGCGGGGTCGGAAAAACCATCGTTTCCGCGGCGATCGGACTCTGGACGGCGAGGCATGGCGAGAAAACGCTGATTTTTTCCACAGATCCTGCACATTCTCTATCCGACGCTTTTGATGTTAAGATAGGGAACAGACTCACTCAAATAGATGAGACGGGCAACCTTTATGGCTTTGAGATGAGCTCCCAGAAAGTCTTGGAAGACCTTAAGGAAAGGTACAGAGATATAATCGAGAAAGCCCTAAACCAATTCCTACGTAGAGGATTAGACCTACCGTTTGAGAGACAGCTTCTTCACGACATCATGGATTTCTCCCCGCCTGGATTGGATGAGCTTATGACTCTGTCAAAACTAAATGACATCTTAACGGACTATGAATTCGACCGTGTCGTCATCGACACAGCTGCAGGTGCGCATGCAATCCGGTTGATAGAACTTCCCGGCATAGTTGATAAATGGCTGGAGACAGCCTTCAGGCTCGTCAAAAAGTTTGAGAACGTGATGAGTCTAGACGAAGTTCGTTTATTCTTACTGGAACAAAGATTAAAACTGAAGAGGTTAAGGGAAAGCGTTCTTAATCCTAAGCGAGCTGTGCTTGTCGCCATAACGATTCCAGAGGCGCTGGGGATCTCCGTAGCCGAACATATGATTAAAGGCTTCAAATCTTGCGGAATACCTTGTCAAGACATCATCGTTAACTTCGTTGTTCCATCAGATGTAAAGTGCAACTACTGCATCCTGAGAAGGCGAGGGCAGATAAAGAGAATCGAAGAGACCCGTGAAAAGTTTCCTAGATATAATATCATTGAGATACCACAGTTCCCTCAACAAGTCGTAGGAATAGAATCCTTGGGTAACTTTGCAGAGGTCTTATTTGGAGGTAGCTGTAAACCGAAGTTTTCTTCTGTAAGAGCTGAAACCTCAAAGAGCATTCAGCATGGGATTGCGGAAACCCCAAGGCTAGAACTCCAAGACAAGAATCTTGTATTATTCGGTGGAAAGGGAGGGTGCGGAAAGACAACGTGTTCCGCGGCAACTGGAATTTATATGGCCAGCCACGGTAAGAAAACGCTGGTTCTCTCTACCGACCCGCAACATTCGCTGTCTGACAGCTTCGACCAAGAGGTAGGCTATGAGATTACTCCAACAAAGGGCGTAAACAACCTTTATGCCATGGAAATCGACGCGGAGAAGCTTTTGAAAGAATGGAGAGAAGAGAACAGAGAAGCACTTATAGAGATTGCAGAGAATGCAACCTACATGGAAAGAGAGGATATATCTCAGTTCCTTGATCTGTCTCTCCCCGGAATGGACGAACTTATGGCACAAAGGAGCTTCAGCGTCTCATGAGAAAGGCGGAATACGACCTATATATTTTAGATACTGCTCCAACTGGGCACACCCTCCGTTTCTTGGAGCTTCCTGACATGATGTCGAAGTGGGTGAGAGTCTTGGTGCAGATGCACTCCAAGACCCGATACATATTACAAACATTTTTTGGTAGACGCGCGCAGCGCCTGCAGAGGAAACCAGAGATTTTTCTGGAGCAAACGATGAGGGATATAGAAATGATAAAGGCTGTTCTCAAGAGCCGAAACACCGAGTTTGTCCCTGTCACCATTTTGGAAGAAATGGCGATCAAAGAAAGCGAACGATTGCTGAATACCCTAACATCATACAAAATGCAAGTGAGACAAATCGTCTGCAACGGCATCAACCCGCACAACCCTGACTGCCCCTATTGCATACCAAAAAGGGAGATGCAACAGAAAGAGCTTCAAAGCTCCTGCGAGAAATTCGCTCCTTACAAAATCGTGGGAATGCCTATGTTTCCACACGAGATTAGAGGAATCGAAGACTTATTTAATTTCGGAAAGGTTCTGTTTGAAGGAGGTAAGCAAGTTTGAACTGTAAATGCAAAAAACTGAAGACAGTTGAACGAATTTCCAAACCTCGAAAAAATGACATACTAGTCAAACCTCAGTTCAGTAGAAATCCTATTCCGAGGAGAAGAAAAGAAATACAGAAGCCTCATCCCACAGGTGCACCCCAAGAGGTTGATGCAACTGCAGAGGCCCTTCTCGGATCGGCCATAGCTGGACCTGCTGAAGCCTTGATAGGATTAAGCTCAGCGACAGCACGGGCGGTTAGTCACATGGGAACCAAAACGCTGGAAACAATTCGAGAAACAGCTGAAGAAACTAGAAAGCGAGAGAAGAAAAAACCCAAAGGATAAAAGGAGGCCATAGCTTCTAAGATGGATTGTTCCAGTAAATTTTTCCGAGTTGCGTTTTCAGCTTTTGACACAAATTTCGTATCAGCTTTTTGAATATCACTTATCTACAAATCGACCAACATAAACGAGATTGGTGAATCAAAATGTCACTGTTTACCTCAAAACGAGGAGGAAAAGCCAGCAAAGCAGCAAAGCCCGCAAGAGTGTGCAAAGCATGCAGAACGGCAAGGCTTGTAAGACAGCAAGAAAGGTAACGAAAGCCGAAATAGAGGTCTCAAGATGGTGATATTAAGCCCGAACCAGTCAAGCTTGAAGGAGGTGCTTGATAGAATCCTAGACAAAGGAGTGGCAGTCGACGCAAATGTCAGAGTCAACCTTGTTGGCACCGATCTTCTAGGGATAAACGCCCGCACGATCCTCAGCTCCTTCAAAACAGCAGCGGAAATAGGTCTAGACCTCCCCAAAGGAACAAATTTTGACGCGCCAGGATGGCGAGAACTGATAACAAAACAACCATGCCCAATTTGCGGCATGAAATCTAAACCAGAAGGCCTCAAAGAAGAAGGCTGTCCATGGTGCGGATGGAACTACAGACCCCATAGGAGATGAAGGAATGTCAATATTAAGTCCTCAAAAAGAAAACTCTACGGAAGGCTTGGCAGAAGCTATAAACAAGATTTTAGACAAAGGACTGGTGATCAACGCTGACATCGCCGTTTCCGTTGCCGGCGTTGAACTACTCGGAATCAAGATAAGGGCAGCCTTAGCTTCTTTCGAGACGGCAGCAAGATACGGGTTAGAGTTTCCGTCCGGAACAAACCTAGAAACAGGAGCTTGGAAAGAAGCCATGAAAGATAAGGAGGAGTGTCCACAATGCGGCAAAATGGTGGAGAGAGAACAATTGCTCAATGACATGTGCCCATGGTGTGGATGGGAGAGCGCGATGGCCAAGATGAGAGAGAAGACCACTGCGAAGGTAAATGTTTACTAAGTTAAACCTCAAGCCGGTTAACAGGTGATGAAATGGCTCATAAACCATTAAGTTCACAGCTACGGTCAGGAAACATGGACCAGCTCATAAATGCGGTAGACGAGAAAAGCAGGCAAATTACAACATATTTTTTGAGAGAGCGGCATGCTGGAATCAGAAAGCTAGCGGATCTAATCCACGCCTCCTCCGATATGGAAGTATTGATCAGGATTAGAGAGATCATAAACCCAAAAGCACAACAGATCATAGGAGGACCCCTCATCACCTTTGAACGTTCAAAGATCGATCCCTTCACGGGTGAAAAAATCGCCTTTTCGTGGTGGCTGAACGAAGAACTGATAGATAACGCACGTAACGATAAATTACTAGACATCCTCGACGAGAAGAACGCCTTAAGGGTCATAGCTTCTCTGCCCTTAGAGGAGAAAGACGTTAAAGTCGAAGTGAAAGAAAATTTTCTCATAATATCCGGGAAAAAATACTACCAAAAGGTTCCACTCTTCTGCTCAGTTAAAAGCGAAGTAAGGAGAACCATCAACAACGGCGTCTTAGAAGTCACACTGAGCAAACTTAGGTGAGGAGACATGGTAATAAACATTGATGAAGACAACCTCAAACAAGGTTTGTTAGGTCTCGTAGTTGCCCTGGTTGAGATAATAAAGGAGGCACTCGAAAGGCAAGCCCCTTGAAAGCTCATCAAATATCTCCCTCTCAATTTCTTCACTTGACTTTTCAACACTTTCCTCAACGAGAGAAATAACAATAATTGCATTCTTGGGCATTTTAATCCCTCCACTAGTAATAATAACCGAGCTCGATCTAATTTGACTTATGAAAGAAAATTATAGAAGATTATTCTGGTCAATTCGAATTCCGACATTAACATAATTTCTAAAATATCATTAGCGCGCTCACAGAGGCTCAGCTGAGGGCGTTCACCAATTTATTGAGGGCAAGTCCACAAGTGCCTAAGCCTTCAACATCGAAGAACCCTACACGGCTGTTAAAACAAGCTTGAAGGTTGAAGTCCGCTATTACCAACTCAGCAAAGACTGTATAATACGTTTCCCCGTTTTCCTACGCAAACTCTAACATTACAACCCGAGTGAGGTGAAAAAGTTACACGTGTTTTACGCGACTGGTTTCGCCATAACATTCAACGAGGAAGCCTTCTTAGTAGAGCTTGAATTTGTTACGGAAACAGAGAAACAAGTGTTTTGCCTGGTTGTTTCTCTTTTTTTGAGTCCAAGTAACTTGTTAGGAGGAGTCGTGAATTGATGTTTATGTTCGGATTTGGAATCTGTATCAGCGATATTAATGATTCGAATTTGCGGTTCATAAGGGATTTATCTTGCCATATCAAACCTTTAGTGCAAAGCTTGACTCTATGGTTGGATGTTAATGGAAAGTAAAAGATTTAATGATGCTTTGCTGAAGGCTGTTGACTTTGCATTTTATTCGCTTGGGAAATCTTGCCGGCAAGCTTTGTATTTTCATTTTAGAATAAGGTTCCAGGTAAGACGAAAGGAAATTCCAGAGAAAGTTGAAGAGTTTGATAACGCCTTGAGATTGATTTTCAAGGATGGCGCCTTTTTTTTGGAGAGATTAATTGTAGAAAAATTGTGTGAGAATTTGGGATTGGAGTTTGATAGCATCCAATATTCTGATTTTGTAGAAACTATCGCAAGGGTGAGAGCCATGGTTTTAGAGGGTGAATTCTTGTCGACGGTTTCAGCGCGCACATTAGGTTATCACCCTCGTTCGAACCCTCGCCTTCATAGCGGTTATGAGCTGGGATTATATCGGTTTCGGCTACGCTTTCTAACCTCTTTCATTACAGATTAATTCATCAGAAAGCCTCCAAGGAGACCCCTGCTTTCAAGCAGAGGAGGAATTGGAGCAAACTTTTAAATGCAAGTTTGCCGTATTTCTTAGACGGTGAGGTCTTGAGAAAGTGCATCCTGCTTAATACACTGCGGTTAACTCCTAAGAAACAAAAAGTCTTTGACAGAGTTTTCGTAGAGTATTTACGTGTTCTCAAGGAAACAGTAAAGCAATTGCCTAACGCTAATTCCTCAACACAATTACACCATCTAACATATTCAAGCATACGTGAATCCTCCTTTTTGCCATCTGACGTGGTGCAGGAAGCACGAAAAGACGTTTGGGCTAAACGTAAAACCTTGAAGAACGGTTTCAAAAGATGTTCCATTCGCCTCAACAAGCGATGGTTCAGGCTGGTTCCATCTAACAGGGGAAATCCATGTTTGAAAGTTACGTATTCGCCGTCTAAAGCCTTCGTGATTCCACTTAAACTTGACCGTGGATTTCAACGGTTCAACAGTTTCATTGAAGACGGGTGGAGCTACGGCAATATCTCGCTTTTGAACGATGGTCGAGTTGCTATGGTTCTTGAAAAGGATTTTCCCGAACCTGAAAACAGCAGACGCTACGTTGTCGGCGTTGATGTTGGTTCTTCCATGCTTGCAGCCGTAACCGTTTATGACACTGAGACATCTAAAGTTGAAAGGCAACTGTTTTTCGGAAGGGATGTTGCCAACAAGCAAAGGCGTTTTTTTGAACGGCGAAGGGAACTTCAAAGCTACGCTGACAAAGGCTCTGGGAAAGCCAAGAAATACCTTCGCAAATTAAAGCATAAGCAACGGAACTTTGTTAAGAATAGAAGCGGTGAAGTGGCAAAGCAAACTGTGACTCTTGCCAAAAGGTTCGACGCCTCCGTAGCCATTGAGAAACTGGGTATCCGTGGAAGAAAACGCAGGTTCAGCAAGAAAAGTAACAGGAAAATCAACCTGATTCCCTACGGTCGGTTCAAAGAGTTTCTCTCAGCAAATTGTGAGACGGAAAATGTTCCTCTCAGTGTTGTTGACGCTTACCACACAAGTATGTGGTGTCCCCATTGCGGTGCAGTGAACAAGGGACATCACTCGGGTAACTACTCTCTGTATAAATGCAAGTTGTGTGGTTTGACAATGAACAGCGATAGAAAAGCGTCGTTGGCTGTCGCTGTTAAGTCGGTGTTGGAGCGGACATCTCAAGACCTCACCAAGCCTTGTTTTGTCCAGATTTCCAACACGAGAGTCCCTGTAAACGGGCTTGTTCGTCCAGATGCGGATGGTTCGACTTTTGCTGTGCAACATGTTTAACCGTCCAATGGAAAGCCACCCCTTTCAAGGGGTGGTAGTTTACTATAAAATCCAAACCCTGTTCGTCAAACTACGTAAAAATAACGGTAGGACGGAAGGCTTGTCGGGGTATTAGAAACTGATATATTTTGGGAAGCTTATTAGATGGTGTGTGGTTTGCCTATGGTTGAGGCTTTGCTTATTGAGAAGAAGGCCTTTGATGAAATGGTTAGATTTGTAATGAAAGCAATGAGGGATGGAGTCCCCGAAGATGAAGTCTGGGCTACTCTTGAAGTTATGTCTAACAAGGAACTTCAAGCTGACATTACAAAAAGCTTGAGAGAGATTGGTGAAGGAAAAGTCATGAGGTTCCGAAACACCAAAGAGGCACTAGAGTGGCTTAGGTCCTGATCTGATTTTCACGAATCCACCACAAGTATTGGGATTAAACTGACATCAATTTGGACCCCTGAGTTCACGAGGACCTTCAAGAGAGGCTATAAAAGGCTGAGCACAGAAGTGAGGCGAAGGGTTGAAAAGGCGATAGAAATGCTGTTGACCAGTGATGATCCCAGAAAGGAGGGGCATATGCTACACGGTCCATGGGAAGGATGCTACTCGTATGAGATAGGGTTGAAGTATCGGTTAATATACAAGGTAAAGTTTGAGAAAAAAGCAATCCAGTTTTTGGCAGTAGGTACTCATAAAATCTATTAAGAAGATCTTTAACATCCACGCCTTTCCTCATTTTCCACAAAACTTCAAAAATTCCCAAATACCTTCTGGATTATCCATTGGTGCGGGGGTGGGATTTGAACCCACGAAATTATTAAGCAGGATAATCATTGTAGGAAGTGGACTTGAACCCGTTTGGGTTCTAATCCCCCTGGTCCATTTAATCTTTGAGAGTTATTTCCAAAGTTAGTGTCCATTAAATATTTTTTATTAGCCACATTAAAGGAAGCTGAATCCTAATGATGCAAGGCTATATTCTGTAGAATTTACACTCTATTAGAAAAAACTCGAAGTGATAAAACCATGCCAATAAAATATGAAGAAGCTCTCGACGTAAAAAGATTGGCTGACGAAATTGCACAAACGTTGGACTTTTTCCACGTAGTACCCCAGTTCGTGTTTTGTGTCAGAAGCACGGGCTCCGAATCAAAGCGCACGATCGCTCGCATTCATGGGTTAGGCAAAATATGGCAAGAAGTTCTCAATCTTCCTCCCGCGTACGTAATAGAAGTCATTTCTGAACGTTATGATAAGCTATGTGAAACAGAGAAAGAAAAAACCATAATCCATGAACTTCTACACATTCCCAAAGGATTTTCTGGGGGCTTTCGTCCACACAGAGGATACGTTGACAGAAAAACCGTGGAGCTTCTACACAAAAAGCTGCAAGAGCAAAGAAAATCCAAGGATATAGTGGACTATGTGTCTGATTCAACTAGTAAATAAGGTTTTTAAGGAAGCAGACAAGTGAAAAACAGAGTCTTCCAAATATACATGCTTTCAGATATTATGACTTCCGTTTAGGTGGAGTGGATGAAGCATAACTTGAAAAGTCTTCAGCACAACGGCATCTATGCGGCACCTTATGACTACAAAGTCTTCACCATCAAAATCAAAGAACATACAATAAAACTGCAGCCCAAAAGTGAGCAGATGGCAATAGCCTTAGTAAAGAAAGAGCAATCAGCCGCTCCTCCAGACAGACTCTTTTACAAGAATTTCTTCCAAGATTTTCTGCAACAATTAAAAGAAGAAAATCCTACTTTAACTTTTTTGGAGCAAACCCAAAACGAATACATAAACAAGATGGAGAAAGATGACCCTGACGAAAAAAACATTGACCACCCAGAATTTGATTTTTCCGAGATTTCCAAGCATTTAGAATATGAAAAATCGGCTAAATTAGCCATGACAAAGGAAGAGAAGAAAAAGCTTGCGGCAGAAAGAAAAGCTAGAAGAGAAATCCTCAAAGAAAAATATGGCTATGCTGTTGTTGATGGAAAAAAAATCGAGATAGCTAACTGGACAGCAGAGCCATCGTGTCTTTTTACTGGAAGGGGAAAGCATCCAAGAAGGGGAAAATGGAAAGAAGGACCAAGAGAAGAGGACATAATTCTAAATCTCTCCAAGGACAGCCCAAAGCCGCCTGGCAACTGGAAAGATATTGTCTGGGAACCGGAAAAAATGTACATAGCTAAATGGCAAGACAAACTTACTGGAAAAATCAAATATGTATGGTTCTCAGATTCTGCCTTCCTTAAACAAAGGAAAGAACAAGAAAAATTTGACAAAGCAGAGAAGCTTGGTAACGTGATTCCGCAAGTCGAAGAACACATTGTAAAAAATCTGGACGCCGAAGACGACGAAAGAAGAAGAATTGCCACGGTGTGTTGGCTCATCTTTGCACTAAATCTGAGAGTGGGCGACGAAAAAGACCCTGGAGAAGCCGACACTGTAGGAGCCATCACCTTAAGGCGGGAGCATATTAAAATAGAACGAGATTCCTTGCATTTCGACTTTTTAGGAAAAGATTCTGTAAGGTGGGTTAAAAGCGTAAATGCGCCTCAAATTTTGATCAGCAACATCGAACATTATTCTAAAACATGCAAGGAATATCTCTTCGAAAGGATAGATTCTAAAAAAGTTTCGAAGTTCCTTTCAGAGCAAATGAAAGGCTTGACGGCTAAAGTGTTTCGTACTTGGAGAACCACAAGAGTTGTTAAAAAATACCTACACAACTGCGGCGTCAAACAAGAAAATGCCGAATACGTAAAGGTTTTTCATGCCAAGATGGCTAACTTAGAAGCAGCCAAGATAGCTAACCATAAAAAAATGGTTCCCGCAAATTTTAACGAAAGATTAGCTAAGAAAGAGGCAAGACTTAAAGAACTTCAGACGCAGTTGGAAGAGAAAGGAAGACAGGGAAAGAAAACAGACGCTGTTCTCAACAGAATTGAGAAGACGAAACTTGATATAGAATTATCGGAGAAAACCAAAGAGTACAACTTGGGAACTTCCCTCAAGTCTTACATTGATCCAAGAGTATATGCAGAATGGGCTAGCAGGGTAGACTTCAACTTAGAGAAGTTATATTCTAAAACGTTAAGAAAGAAGTACAGTTGGGCTTTAAAGGAAATATTGAAAGCTGAAGATTGATGGGAAAACTACGATGTCTTGGTTTATGAAATCACGTTTGCTTGTACGTATTTAATGCTTTTTCTAGAACTGCCAAAGCTTCTTTTAAGTTTGACTTGTCTGGATTTATGTTGCCTAAGCCTAGTCTCATCATATCAGACTTTACTAGTCGGCGGTTGTTTTTGAATAGAAAGAAAGTGCCTGGAACTGGGGCTAAACTGTATTTTCGTATTGCATGGTCATTTATCCACTTGTACGTGTCTTTTATGGGCACTTTCACCCAGTAAGTTATACCAACTTTGTTTGGGAAATACTCAAAGCCTTTTTCGTTTAGCCATTCTTCTGTTTCCTTTTTCATGTTTAGCCATTTTTGCTTGTGTCTTTCAAGGTTTTCTCTGCCCTTTGTTAACAGTTCTACTGCGATAATTTGTACAATGTTTGGACTATTTCCGACCGTGTTCAAGATGTCTGTGTATAGTTCGTTTACGAGGTCTTTCTTAGCTATGGCTACGCCGAGTTTTAATCCTCCAAGGCCGTAAGCCTTTGTGAAGCTTGTTGTGACTATGCCAAAATCTTTGTTAACAGAGAAAACAGTGTGTATAGCATTTCTATCAAATTCAGCGTAAATTTCGTCGCATAAGACGTAAAAGCCGTTTTCAGAAGCAACGGTCATAATTTCTTTTAGTTCATTGCTGTTGGATATTGCTCCGCTTGGTGCGTGCGGATTCGTTAACACAAGTAAACCAGTTTTTTCAGACACAATTTTTTGAAGAGCATCGACATCAAGTCCATAAGATTCGTTTTCGTTTCTTTCCAACCTTTTTACACGTGAAAAATGCTCTTGCACCTGCCGTAATAAAGGCTCGTAGGTTGGATATTCCACAATTGCCTCATTTCGCCTTTTGCTTCTCTCTGCCAGACATCTAATTATTCGATTGTTTTGTCCTGAGGCGCCTTCACTGGAAATGAAAACATTTTCCGGTTGAACATTGTACCTTTGGGCTAGCTGTTTAGCAGCTTCAGGGTTTCCGTACGCATAATTAACGCTTAAGTCAACATAACCCAGCGCCAAATTATATTTAAAATACCCTAGACCACTGGAACAAAAATCATATTTCACATTCGGCACATGAATATACCAGTCTAAATACAATGATGTATTCTTCATCCTCGGCACCTAAACTCTTGTAAGAATGCCCTACTGCTTAGCTTTTTCCTCAGAAATTGTTTTGTTTGAATATGCTTTTATGTAATGATGCTAACATTTGCGTGAGCGCTCTATGAGAATCAATGAAGTTAAAGATGGCGTAATTTTAGATGTAAACGTGAAACCAAATTCTAAGGAATTCAAAATTGTAGTTGAAGGAGACGACATTGTGGTTTTCTGCGTAGAAGCGCCTGTTAAGGGAAAAGTTAACAAAGAACTAGTAAAAGAGTTTTCAAGGCTTTTCCATAGTAAAGTGGAGCTTGTTTCTGGTTTTACTTCTAAACAGAAGAAGCTATTAATAAGAGGCTTTAGAAAAAGCGAGGCAGAACGTATTTTGTTGCGTAAGTGATGGTTTTTACTCTGTTTGAAGTTTGAACCGTAATATTGCTGCTATTCCGCCAAAAGAATTTTTTAGCATTTGCCCTTCTTCTGTTTCGCCAGAGATCATTTCTATATCGGTGTTTGTGTATTCTGCCAATTGGGCGAAATTCTCTATTAGTTCTTGTGTTTCAGCTATTCCTAATGCCGGAGCTTTGCATTTTGGGCACGGTTTTCCGAAGAGGCTTTGTTCAAAACTTGTTAGCATTTGGCTTTTCATGGTTTGCTGTTCTTCGTATCCGCATGCGTTGCATTTCACTTTGACTCGTATGACGTCTAATCCTTCAGAAAGCAGTAACGTTCTAACAGCGCCGGCTTCTAAAGCCCTTCGTACTTCTTCTTCGCCGTACGTTGCCATTCCAGTGTCATGTCCAACCTCGTAGAGAAACTGTTGCACTACCTGTTTTTCTTCTATGTAACGTATTTTCCGCATAATTTCTGGAGCTTTGTCAACCACTTCCTTTACACCTTGCTCTTCAACATAAGCCGTGTCGATTATATCTATGACTTTGTCTTTCAACATATAATTTAAGTAGTCACCCTTCTCAAAGTCGTATTTCGTTGGTCCTGGACCCGCAATTATTAAGCCTTTCAGGGTTTCAATTGGCAAAAATGTCTCGTTAGCATGCTCACCAACTCGTCTGAAATATTCTTGAAGCCTCATTTCTCTGAGCCTTTCGTATCGTCTGGCTGATTGTCCTCCAGCACGAGTTTTTCCTGGCACGCCAGACGTAAATTCTCTGACTATTTCGAGTCTTCTACCTTGAAGAGTTGCAAGTGTGGTTGCTGAAGCGTCTATGAGAAGTATGCCATAGGTTTCCTTTTCTCTCAGAAGCTCTTGCATATGTTCTGTGTGGAATCTTGCGTCGCATCTGTAAAGGTATATGTGTATCGGCTCTGGCGGTATAATCACATAGGTTTCGATTCTTTCGCTTCCCGCTCCGTTCTGTGGAATTGCACCGCAAAATATTACAAGTCCGTTTTCTGGGGCTTCTTTGAAGAGTTTGAGCCGTTGTTGAACTTTCACGATGGCGTCTTGAACGTTTTTGCGAGTGGTTGTGGATTTTATGTTTGAAGCTGTGCCGTATTCGTCTCTAAGCATGTTCGTAACTTCGCTTATTTGTTTTCCAGGCGGGACATAAAGTGAAACAAGCTCTGTTCCACGTCCCTCTTTGCTGGCTAGCGTATTCAGTGTCTTTTTTAATCGGAATAGTTCCAACGAAGTTCTTTTTTTGCTGCTCAACTGTTTTCACTAAAGCATTTTAGCCTAAAGCTACATTGTAAGGCATCAAATAAAAGTTTGGGAAAACAAGGCTATATTATTTCTAGAACTTCTTTTAAAAACGCCTTATATGGACCTAATTTTCCGCCGTAGTTGCCCGCTGAAATTCTAACAACACCTGGGACACTTGCAGCAGCCTTTACCCCTTCACTCATAGCCCTTTTAACCGCTTCAACACTTAAGCCATTGATAACAATTTCATAAACACAGTTCACGTTTTCCGTAAGCTGCGAATCTGGTATGAGCGTTTTTAATCCTGGGCAGAAAGGATGATTGGTAGATGCTCTAAGTTTATACTTTAAGGAGCCAGCCTTCGAGCCGGAACGGCAAATTCCACCTGGAAACGGCAAAATAACGTCACTTGCCTTGGTTTTGATGGTTTTTGCTGCCTCTTCTGCTGCTTTAAGTCCGGAGGACGTATCTTTGGCTAGGATGAGTAGGTTTCCGCCAGCTACTGCTTCTGCCGCACCGAAAGTGTCTTCAACAATGAAGTTGCCTTCCATCACGGGGATTTTCCAGACCTTTCTGTTTCCAACCAAACCTTTTCTCTGAAATCCGTCACCAAAAAGTCGTATGCTTCTGCCAACCTTCAGTTTTCTTTTGGCGTTTGGCATTGCGTCAAAGGCTGAGGTTGTTGGGCAAGTCATTATGCACTGTCCTATGCGCAGTATCATCTGGGTTTTCAGTTCAAACCTGTTGCGGTTGTATATTTGGATTAAAACGCCTACTCGATTGTCCGGAGTTTTATCTGCTAACACTACGCCTTCTATGCCAGCCTCAGCCGGAGACATAATAACGCTTGTTGCTAAGCCTGTTGCAATTTCTGCTGCTGTTAAAGCCCATTTTTCGCTATCTGCTGTGATCAATATTCTTCCAGCCCACAGAGGAAACATTTCGGCAAAGGTGTTCTGAATCTCAACGGAATGTGTTCCGAAACTTAGCTTCCAGCACTCGGTCTTTTCATCGTAGCCGACAACGTATTTGCTTAAGTCACTTGTATCTATCTCAGTCAAGTCCTATCACCTTTTTGCGGAACAGGTCAACTCCGTCCTGTGTGTGATAATGGAACTCGTAGCCTAAAGCCATAAGTTTTTCGGCTTCTTCTCTGGTGGTCACGGCTTTGACTGTGTAGGTTTCCACGTCTTGGTTGGGCTCGCTGTTTTGGGGGGCTGTACGGCCCGGCTGAATGTGTTCGCCGGCTTCCCACTGGTTAAGCCGCTTTTGCCGAGTATGGTGTTGTCGGAAAACGGTTTTGTCGCTGTGGAAGCAGCTTTTCCCCTACGACCTGCCTTTGTAGTTCATTTATGCTCTTGTTTACTGGGCATTTTTTGCATTATAGTTCAGACTAAACACACGGTAATAGTTCAGACTAGAGGGGGATAGGGGTAGGTCTGTTTGGTTGAAATTTCAAGCAAAAAGGAGACGATAACGCTGTAGAGTTAAAAAAATCGTAGGGGGGTATTCTTTTTAGCAGTGAAATCGCACCTAAAATTGACTGTTTCGCTGCTTTAAACATCTGTCAAACAGACCCCCCTTCACAGTTTATTAACGCTCTTTTTCAGCGGTAGTATAGTTATAACGAAGCCTGGTGCTAAAGTTATAACTATTGAGCCTGATTTAGAATATTCGAAATCTTTATTAGTAGCGCGATACATCTAGGTAGTAGTGAATAGAAGATAAAACTAACGATGGAAAGATGAGAAAAATGACTTTGACATCTCTGGAGAAACCATACGAGAAAGCTACTGAAAAGAGAAAGCAGATTGGGGAGGACACAGACGAAGCTTTGCTCAAAGTCATTATGGAGAATCCTAGGCTTTCTCTTTATGAGTTGGCCCTAGAGACCGGCTGGGGTGTTGGTAAAGTCGATGGCAGCGTGAAACGGCTTCATAAAAAAGGTAGGGTCAAGGTTGAATGCTTCATTAAAGCGGGTCGAAGAGTAAAGTTGATCTCAGCTGTTGAGTATAAGCCTTCTCCGGACATATTCAGCGTTGCCAAGGATATTCTTGATAATGCTTCATGGAAAGGCAATGCATATGTTTACGGTTTAGACAGACTAACGATTGGTGTTTCTGGAAAGCCAGTTCCAGAATGGGATGAGACTGCTGTATTAAAATCGAAGGTGCCAGTCAAAGAAATGGAAGAGAACTTGATTTTTCAACTGCCAAAAAAGTTTGTTGACTTCTACGCGTTGGGGAAGAGCATAGTCACACTGTCAACCGTTAAAGACGTGGTCCTTCTCACTGTCGAAGGACAATTTTGCTAGCCTTTTTCTGCAAAGAATGCTCAAGAACCTTGTCGCCCCGCGAAAGGCTGTGCATTTTTCGGAGTGAGGGAACAACGAGGGTAAATGATGAAAAAATATTTTTTTCTACATGTAGCAACATGCAAGGAAGGTATAGTTCAAACTAAGCAAGGCGCAATAGTTCAAACTATTGAGGTTGCCTGTTCTATAGTCTGGACTATTGCTGTGTGATTAGTCGGACAAAAATGTTAAATGGGTCCGAAATAACATTCTGTGTGACTATAAAGGGTGCTGAAACATGCTTGACAGAACCTTTTGTATAGTGCGGTAAGGTGCCAGAATATGGTTGAGGAAAGTGTTTGGGTTGATAAGGAATTGGTTAGGCCGCGCTTAAGTTATGATGAGCTTTGGTTGATTTACCGGTTGGTGGATAGTCAATATTGGTTGTTGAGGAGGCATCCCCATCCGTTTTGGGATTTTGAGAAGGTGGCTAAGCTGAGGCGTAAATTATTGAGGAACTTGAATAGGTGTCGCAAGCCTAAATATCAAATCAGCCTTCGCCAAAGGCTCTATTGAACAATGGGTTAGTTGTTGTTGGTGATTATTGCAATGTTCTTCGCTCTGACAAGCATTCTCCAAAGTTGAAAAGCATGAAAAATACTAGAGGGGGAGGGGGTAGGTCTTGAGGTATTACGTAAGCCTAATCGCTTTCCAGTAGGATTATCTGTAAAAAACCCAATTTTGCAGCCTTTAAGCAGTGCGATAGAAGAAGTTGCTGTAGGATTTTCTTCTTCTACTGCAACGCGCGCAAGAGTTACCATTTCGGTAATTTCTTGTTCTGGTTTAAATCGCATATGCGCCCGCATCATTGCCCTGTAAGCCGTCATCTACAAAGATGGATTTTCTGTATAGATTACGTTATCGATAACGTCACCGATAATCTTAATAGCATCTTTAACCACCCTATCTCTTGGGGAATGAAAAATGAAGGAAGATGATCTTTCGAGGCAAATACTGAAAATAGTCAACAGTTCAAACGCTCCTCTGGAGACTAAAGAGGTACACGAAAAAGTCAGAATTGACGTGGGAGAAGTATCTAGAAGCAAGCTTATGTATAGGTTGAACAATCTTCGCGCAGAGGGAGAAATTCGAGGAAAATACGTAGGCTCTGGAAAAGGAGTCTGGATTTGGTGGAAATCAGAGGTTTCCGAATAATTTAAGTCAACAACTCATCTCAAATAAGTAGAAGGTGTTAAGAAAATGAGTGAAACAAAAAGTAGTAAACAAGCTCAGACGGAATCCATACTTGAAGAAGTGAGAAAAGTGACCGAAGCGAACAAAGAGTTAGTCAATTTACTGAAGCTTCTGGAATCTTTAGGCGATGTGGAGCGACCCAGACCAACATACACTTCGCATTACGTAAATATGAAAGCTTATTCGCAGTAGGTGCTTGGTTTGTGTGCGGAATATGATCCCTCTGAAAGAGTTTTAACAAAGATTCTAAATGAACCGAACGAGAACATCAGTAGACTGATAAAGGAGATTCAGGCAAAAACCAATCGAAAGCTGATTGTCTACGTTGCCAACTTTAACCATCCTCTCGGCGGTATTCACTTAGTTGATGTCCTACCTTTCGAGGAAATTCTGAGGACGATAGGCCCAGTTAAAGAAATCGACTTGCTGTTGAATAGTCCTGGCGGAGAAATCAACGCTACCGAGAAACTCGTTACAATGCTAAGACAAAGATATGATAACATTAGGGTTATAGTCCCAAATCAAGCAAAAAGTGGCGCTACAATGATAGCCTTGGCAAGCGACCAAATAGTAATGGGATACCTTTCTGAGCTGGGTCCCATAGACTCAATAATCGCAGTACAGAACTCTGATGGCACTGTGAGGTCCGTCCCCGCCCAATCAATCATAGATAGCATTGAATTGATGACCAAGACCATTGCCGAAGCAAAGAAAAATGGAAGACCCATCGAGCAATTTGTTGCCATGGCTTTCAGGATTGACCCAAGTTTATGGGACATGGCTCTGAAAGCTCAAGCCCTGAGCGCTCAATTCGCTCAAAAATGGCTTACGAAACACATATGCAAAGGCGACGCAAACATGGCCAAACAAATCACGTCCAACTTTATGGATGTGAAAAGATATCTATCACATGGTAGAATCATTGGTGTTGCAGAAGCCAAGCAGATCCTTCCGAAAGACTGCATTATAGAACTGGGCAAAGAAGACCCCTTATGGAACATGTTCTGGGAACTATATGTCAGATGTGAATGGCGAATAAACACGCAGAGAACAATAAAATTCTTTGCAAACGAACGAGCAAACATGGACATCGGAGCTGCCGTCGTTGCTCGAAGACCCCCACCACCGACACCCGCGCAGATACCGCCCTCAATGGCTCCGCCTTCAGGCATGCCTCCACCTGGCGAAGGCCCTTCTCCACCTCCGACAGAGCCTTAGCGGGAACGCTTTCTTAACTCTATTTAACCAAGTAAGGTAACCATGGAAAAATCCATGAAAAAAACATAAACTTCTCGAAAGATTCGCGCCGAAAAAAAATATTTTTTTTCTAGAGTTTCTATATCCAGAACACGTGAAAAAAGGCCTTAGGAAACTCTGAAAGTTGATTTGAAAATAGAAAAAGGGGGTTTTGCGGTTTTTCCTGCAGTTAGATTTAATACTTATGGGGGGTAAGTGCTTACGGGGGTTAAGTTTTGTCACTATTCAACCTCAACCCTAAAGAATCCCCAAATGAACTGTTCGGACGTGAAAAAGAACTTGAAGAACTCATCCGTCTAATCAAAGCCAGAAGATGGATCGCTGTCCTCGGCCCAAGAATGGTAGGCAAAACCAGCCTGCTAAAAGTAGCCAACACCAAACTGGAGAAAGCCAAAATCAAAACAGTTTACACAAACCTTTGGGGAGCAAAAGCAACCAATGGACTACTAAAAGCCCTTGCCCGCGGCTTAAATGATGAGAAAAGCCTACTTCAGAAAATCAAAGATGCTGCAAAAAGAATCGAAGGAGTATCCATCGGATCTGGCGGCATCGCAATATCCGTATCCAAAAAACCCATGGCAACCATATGGGATTTACTCGAAACAATAGGAAATCAAGCAGGAGACTGCGTCATTGAACTCGACGAAGTACAAGAACTCGCAGCCATTTCAGGTCGCCTACTCAAACTACTCGCAAACATCTTCAACACACACCCAAACATAGTCTTCGTCTTCACAGGATCCATGTTCGGACTCATGAAAACATTACTCGAACCAGGGGCTTCATCACCCCTCTACGGAAGATCACCAGCAAAACTCTACCTTCAACCTTTCGAAAAAGAACTCGCCCAACAGTTTCTCAAAAAAGGATTCAAGGAATATAACCTGACCATAAAAAATGAAATAGTAAACGAAGCCGTTGAAAGACTCGACGGCATCCCAGGATGGCTAACCCTATACGGAAACAACGTTGCAGTACGAAAACTTCCCCACAAAAAAGCCCTCGAAGAAACCGTCTCCGAAGGCATCAAGATAGTGAAAGACGAACTTGAACACTTCCTAGAGGGCAGAGACAGACAAGCCTACCTTGCAGCTCTGAAAGCAGCAGCAACACCTGCCCGCTGGACCGAAATAAAAGGAGCAGTAGAAATAGCAAAAGCATCCACAGTAAACGACGCAACAGTCTACAGAATAATAGAAAACCTCAAAGCAGCCATGATAATACAGGAGAAAGAAAACGTTTACAGAGTTGATGATCCCATGCTTCGAACACTCCTACTAACCTCACAGGTAACTTAAGGGGCGTAAGTACTTACAAGGCTACAGAACAACACCGAACTCCTCGCCCATTAGACGCACCTAACATAGAAAAAAAGGGAAATTGCGAGAGATTTCAGCCAATACGGCCTACCCCTATCCCCCTACCTCTTTTGCGCTTATCAGTAGATTCCTCTTCATTCATTTCGCCCTGTGAGGGGGTTCATGGTGGGAAGTTGATTGTAACATGGAGATGCTCTCATGAGAGCACATCTTTCAATTCCCTTTTTTGGAAGTTTCTGATTGAACAAGTTTTCAGCAGCTGAAAAAAACTAGGGTGGTAGAGAACAATAAAGGGTAATCCAGGCTTTATTGTTCTAGTGGGGAGGCGTATTTTTCAGCGGTGAAAAAAAGTAGGTATAGGGGGAGTGTCTCGTTAAATTGCGCAGGACAGTTAGCGAGAGGGTAGGCCTATACCTAGTAAAAATGCGCAGGTCTGGGAAACATTTGTGTCTTGTAAGGGACATGAGCGAGAGAAAGCCAGTTGCAACCCACCGAGACTGTTAGCGGAGTACTCGCCATGGGCGCCATGGATGTACGCCGCCACAGGACCCGTGAACAGCATCCAGACACGGCGTAAGCCCGGATCCAGGGCGCAGCCGAGAGTCAAAACAATACACGCGAGGGGGGTGGGGTGAAGCTTTCCCTGTTACGACAGGCATGCTTTACCATTCCGTTTCCTCTCAGAAGTCGAGACCATGGCGGAGTACATTCATAGGGATGTACGTCGCAAAACATTCAGGTATTTATGAATCACTAGTGAAACACTTTCTCCATGACACCGGCGGTGTCACGTTAAAATCCTTTAACATCTGGAACTTCTCGAAGTGTGATATCTCCGGGGCGCCCTATTCTCCTCAGCATCCGGGAGCCAGGAGGCGCCATCGGCTGGAGCATTGAAAAACTGAGAAAAAAAGGGGAAGTGCGGGAGATGTCTCCATTAAGGAGAAGGTTTCAGCAAAAGTATCCACAATCTCACAGACGTTTCCATTTTCTGCTCTATACGTAAATACTCCTTCGCTCATTTGGTTTCACTTCTTTACCTATTTCCCGTTAAGGAAGCCAGTGTTTCTCAGGCTCAACTTTAGGCATCTTTTTCTCTTCGAGTTTTTCGAGCACCGTCTTTTTAGCTATTTCATAAGCCATTCTATAGTCGAAAATTCCCCTTGGTTCTTCCGCAGCCTTCTTAATCAATTCGGCTTCAACTTTATTTTTGAGCTTCCCTATAGCCAACGCTCCAATTCCAAAAACATTCGGTAAGATTTCCTCACCATTGGCTTCTGATTTTAGCCCCTCAACCCCCAAGGGTGGAATAGCGTTAATATCAGCCACTATTCCACATTTTTTCCCATATTCTTTGAGTACATCTAATGGAAGAAGCTGAGTTCCAGCGGCTCCAGTTGAAAGAACTATCTTTGCGTTTTCTATGGCTTTTCCAATTTCGTCAGAAGTTTGGGCCTCAACGCCCCGTACCCATTCACTATCAGTCTCTTCGTTTATCTTTGTCGCTACAGAAGAAGCTCTTTGAAGGTCGCGGGAAGTAAGAATCACGTTAGCCTTTTCCGAAGCATAAAGCCTTGCAGCAGTTTGTCCAACGGGTCCTGTTCCAGCCAACACTGTGACCACTTTATTCTCTAAGCCTCCAAATCCTTTTTCAAGGGACAGTTCCAAGGTTTTTGCAACTGCAGCTGTGGCTGTTGTGTAGGCTCCTCTTGGGTCAATTATTATGGTAAGTTCAAATGGTGGAAGCATGCATTTTTTGGCTTTTTCCAAGATGTCATTTACTCGCTTGAAGTTGCGTCCATTAATGAAAATTTTTGTGTGTTTTGCTCCTTCCGGGCCTCTTGGAAACATTGCGTCATAAATGATTTTTTCAGCATCCTCAACTGTCACGTCCTCATACTTTAATATTGCCACATCTGGAAAAACATCCATGATTGTTAGTATATCAAAGGGGCTTGCGTGTTTATCGGTGTCTAAAAAAATGAATACTTTCCTAAATTTGTGTTCTGACAAGGTCACACCTTTTAAGTTGTTAATATTCTTTTAAACGTTTAAAAATTGCCATTACCTGCATGGTTATCGAATACCTTAAATATTGATGGTTGTCTATGCAATTGTAAATATATGTGAGAAAGTGAACACAATTTGACAGAAATTGTTGAGAAAGAACTGAAAAAAATTGGAATAACAATATCTAAACTGTCCTAGCCATCTTATGCATAATTTTCGGCATAATAGTCATAGTGAAGCCCGACCTTGTGGGAATAATTATTGGCATTTTCCTTATCATAGAAGGCATCCTGCTACTAACCGAATACTTGGAACTTCAAAGACAACGACAACCACCATCTCCGCCAGCGTAGCAACGCGTTCTACAAAACTCTCAACTTTGTTCCATTGCAATTCGCTTTAAGATAAAGGATTGTTAAGGTGTAAGATTTTCCGCAAGCTCATCAACAAGGAAACACCCGCGATGAGCGTTGCAATGCTGACAAGTAGATCCTCGATGTACGATCCAACTGCTCCTGGAATAAACCATTCATATGCTAAAGCTTCATAAGATAAGCCGAAATACTGGTAAAGGCCTCCGGGGACTAATAGAAACACTCTGGTCATAGAATCTGCCACTGTGCTTATGAAGGCAATAAGAATCAACGCTATTGGAAGTCTTTCGGCGTGCTTTTCCCAAATCCATTTGCCAATTTTCGACACAGGATAAATGAGAATAAATGCCATAAGTAAATCCAAAATTGTCCAATAGGGAAGCATCCTTCCATAAGGATGAATGAAATAAGCGCTAAGCATAAAACCATAAATCACTGTTACTTCTTTCCATTTTCCCTTTGCTAAAAAGCCAGCTGTAATAACGCCTATTGGTTCAGCAATAATCCCAAACATCCACCACATACTCGGCTTTATTAGCCTTGCGATTATGCTACCCAATAAGGCTGCAGAAAATCCAATCGTAGGTCCCAGCACAATTCCTTCAATTGGTATTAAATATATGACAAAGCTTCGCCATGGGCCTTCAGGCAGAAAGAGAACCGCATGGAGGGCTGCAAACACCGCTGTTAGCGCAGTTTTTTGTGTTTTCTGCAAGTCCACGTTATCACCGCTGCAGTTTTTAATTTTGTCTATCGATTTATATTTTCCAAGCGAGTTCCATATTTTATAAGATAGCCATCAATTGTAGGAAATGAATAAAAGTTTTGTCATAGCTCTTTTCTAGCTTTTGTTTAGGCTCCCAAGAATAATTGTATCAGAAAGACTATTAATGCTGTGAAGGCGCCTACTGTAAGCATTGCTACACCATAAAGCCAACCGTTTTCTTTTGCCACTTTTCCGAGGTATATGCCTAATAGGAAAAGCGTCGCCAACGAAAGTGTCAACGAAGTTACATAGGCGTTCCATATGGGCATCAATTCCGCTGAAACAAGGATAAAAGGCATTAAGGAAATTATTGCCGTTAAGGCTGGTGATAATCCGTCGATGAGAGCCACATAAAATGTGACAAACCGTGCTGCCTCATAATGAATTGGATCAACGTTGTTATTTGTGGCTACTTCCATTTCTTTTAAATGGCGTTCTCTTTCAGCCTTTTCAGCCATTAAAGCTCCAAAGAAACCTGAAAGCCCCATTGCTAGGCAAGCTCCTAAACCAGCCAATACAATTATTTTTGATTTTGAAACCCCAGCTATCCATGAGCCCAAAACTATGCCGAAAACTGTCATGGCTCCATCGAACCCGTTCATTACAAAGTATCTTCTGGCTATACCGCTTGCCTTTGTAATGCGGAGGTAGACCCTAACCTTTCCGAAGAGCTTTCTGAGAAGTTTACTCAACTGTTATCTCTTCACCGTGAAAGGGCAAAATATTATGACTCATGTTTCAATTCGGGTTTTATTACCGCAATTGTTTAATATAAAGTTTTAGAATTGTACGTAAACTCTTTAAGAGGGATTTATGATGGTGCTCGCTGATACTCTAGAAAAGCTTTCCAATGCTTGTGGCATTGCTGGCAGAGAGGAAGAAGTTAGAAGTTTGATGAAGAGTTTCTTAAAACCCTATGTGGGCGAAGTCAAAGAGGATAAACTTGGAAACGTTATTGGAATAAAAAAGGGAAAGAAAAACGCATCTAAAGTGATGCTTGCTGCCCACATGGATGAAATAGGCTTGCTGGTGAAAACGATTTCGAAGGAAGGCTTCATACAGTTCGCAAAGATAGGCGGGATAGACGACCGCATTCTACTAGCCCAAAACGTCATAGTCTACACCGAGAAAGGGCCTCTGCACGGAATAATTGGTTCAAAACCCCCGCACATACAAAAAGAGGACGAACGCAAAAAAATCTTCACGTACGATGAGCTATTCATAGACATTGGCGCTGAAACCCAAGAACAAGCCAAGAAAATGGGAGTAAAAATCGGAGATCCAGTGGGCTTTGACATAAAATTCGCGAAAATTGGAAAAAACATTGTAATTGGCAAGGCTTTTGACGACCGTGTCGGATGTGCCGTTATGGTTGAAGCCATGAAGCTTCTGGAAAAGACAGCATGCACCGTCTACGCCGTTGGCACAGTGCAGGAAGAAGTCGGCTGTAGAGGGGCAGCAACCTCTGCTTTCGGCATATACCCAGACGTTGGCATCGCGCTTGACGTAACCATAGCGGGTGACGTACCAGGTGTGAAGGAATTTGAGGCGCCAATAAAGATGAGAAAGGGGCCGTCATTAACCGTCGCTGATTACGGGCTGATAACTCATCCAAAGGTCTTGCGTTTGCTGATTGATGCAGCAGAAGAAAGCAAGATTCCATACCAGCTTGAGACAGGCTTGCCGGGCGGGACAGATGCGTCACGTATTTCATTGACAAGAGAAGGGGTGCCTAGCGGAACCATATCAATACCGACACGTTACATTCACAGTCCAGCGTCCCTGTTAAGCCTCGACGATGCAGAGAAAGTTGCAAAACTGACGGTTGCTGCTGTTCAAAAAATTCCAAAATACTTCTGACATTTTGCTTTTGATGGATTTTTCAAGATTTTTCGAGGAATATAGTTAGAAAAAAAGCTGTTGAAACTCTGGTAGAGCTTAGTGAACATTAAATTAACCTTTAACTACTAAAAAGAACAAAATAGTTTTAAAATTAGAAGATTTATGACGTATATGGTTGAAGCCATGGCTGACAAAAAAAGTTACGAGTTTCTGGAGCATATGGCTGATGCATACATTGCTGCCTATGGAAAGGATTTAGCCGAAGCTTTCGAAAACGCTGCACTTGCAATGTTTGATGTTATGACAGAAGTGGAAAAGGTTAATTCGGAAGTTGAGGATTATGTGAAAGTTGTGGCGGAGGATGAATACGCTCTTCTTTACAGTTGGCTTGAAGCGTTGCTTGTAAAATTCGACATTAAAGGGATGTTTTATTCTAAGTTCAAAGTTTTAGACTTAAACAAAACCTCAAACGGTTTTAGGCTTAGGGCAGAGATTTGGGGAGAAAAGTTTAATCCGGAAAAACATGTGCAGAAAGTTGGTGTGAAGGCTGTTACATATCATCGTATGGAAATCATCAAAGAACCAAACAAAGTTACGCTAAAATTTATTCTTGACATATAAGCAATTTTTTCTTTTGCATTAGATTTCACTTACAAGTAAATCGCTTTCATGGCACGCTAAGCTAGCTTTAATTTTTTTAAGCCTTTCAGAATTTCTTCTACTGCCACTTCAGGTGGCATTTCCAGCGATTCGGTTTTGACCTCTGTGAAAGGAACACCTTTTTCCTTATAATATTGCAGAATCGGCTGAGTTTGCTGCTCATAAACTTCAATCCTTTTCTTTATGACTTCTGGCGTATCGTCTGGACGTTGGTATAAAGGTCCGCCGCATTTGTCGCATACCATGTCCTTTTTTGGCTTTAAGTAGCGTATATTGTAGACTTCGCCGCAGTTCTTGCATATTCTTCGTGTGGATAAGCGTTCAATGATTATCCAGTCTGGCACTACAAGTTGGATTATGACGTCGATTTTTGCAATTGTTTCTAGGGCTTTTGCTTGTTCGATTGTGCGTGGGTATCCATCAAAAAGGAAGCCCTTCTTGTTCTTGATTTTTGCTATGTGATGTTTCAAAACCTGTATTGTCAAACTGTCTGGGCCAAGTAATCCTTTTTCAACGTAGCCTCTTACTTCTCTTCCTAAATCAGTGTCTTCTTTCATGATTTCACGGAAAATGTCGCCCATCGCAATTA
>Ga0315280_10002328_pt1 | contig 30947 bp, 26 predicted proteins | sample YL17G06_40_MG_FD_203697 | JGI IMG/M metagenome (GOLD analysis project Ga0315280, IMG submission 203697) | Sediment microbial communities from Yellowstone Lake, YNP, Wyoming, USA - YL17G06_40 | ecosystem: Environmental > Aquatic > Freshwater > Lake > Sediment | place: USA: Wyoming | collected... | reverse complement strand
CGCCATGACCATCACATCCGGCCGCAGCCAAATCGACAGGCAGCGCAAGCCCGTCGCCCTGTCCCAGAACGCCCGCCTGGTGCTCGAGCGGCGCTACCTGGCCAAGGACGACAGCGGCAAGCCCATCGAGTCGCCCGAGGAGATGTTCGCCCGCGTCGCCCACAGCATCGCCCAGGCCGAGCTCCTCTACAAGGCCCTGCGCGACCCCCTGGACGTGGCTCTGTGGGAGGAGCGCTTCTACGATTTCATGGCCTCCCTCGAGTTCCTCCCCAACTCCCCCACCCTCATGAACGCCGGCCGCGAGCTCCAGCAGCTCTCCGCCTGCTTCGTCCTGCCGGTGACTGACTCCATCGACGGCATCTTCGAGAGCATCAAACACACTGCCCTCATCCATAAGTCCGGCGGCGGCACCGGCTTTTCCTTCAGCCGCCTCCGTCCCGAGGGCGACCGCGTGCAGTCCACCATGGGCGTGGCTTCGGGGCCGGTCTCCTTCATGAGGGTCTTCGACTCCGCCACCGAGGCCATCAAACAGGGGGGAACCCGTCGCGGCGCCAACATGGCCATCCTCTCCGTCACCCACCCCGACATCGAGAGGTTCATCGAGATGAAGAAAGACATGGTGACCCTCACCAACTTCAACATCTCGGTGGCTGTGACCGAGAGCTTCATGCAAGCGGTGGAGAAGGACCGCGACTACGAGCTGATCACCCCCCGCACCGGTCAGGTGGTGGGCAAGCGCAGCGCCCGCCGCATCTTCCAGATCATAGTGGAGAACGCCTGGGCCAACGGCGACCCCGGCATCGTCTTCATCGACCGCATCAACCGCGACAACCCCACGCCCAACCTGGGCCAGATCGAGGCCACCAACCCCTGCGGCGAGCAGCCCCTCCTGCCCTACGAGTCCTGCAACCTGGGCTCGGTCAACCTCTCCAAGTTCGTCAAGGAAGACGGCTCCCGCAGCGCGTTCGACTGGGAGCGCCTGGCCAGGACGGTGCCTCTCTGCATCCGCTTCCTGGACAATGTCATCGACGTGAACCGCTATCCCATCCGCGAGATCGAGGAGGCCACCAGGCTCACCCGCAAGGTGGGCCTGGGGGTGATGGGCTTCCACGACCTCCTCCTCCAGCTACGCATCCCCTACGACTCCCAGGAGGCCCTGAAGCTGGGCGAGCAGCTCATGCAGTTCATCCAGGAGAAGGCCAACCAGGCCTCCATCGCCCTGGGCGTGGAGCGAGGCGTCTTCCACGCCTGGGAGGGCAGCATCTACCACCGCTCGTCCGACGGTGGTGGCGGTCTCCCCTACCGCAACGCCTCCCGCACCACCATCGCCCCCACCGGCACCCTCTCCATCATCGCCGACTGCTCGTCGGGCATCGAGCCCTTGTACGCCCTGGCCTTCCAGCGAACGCACTACCTCGACCCCAAGCGCCCCGCCACCGGCACCCGCCTGGTCGAGGTCAACCACCACTTCACTCAGGTGGCCAAGGAGGAGGGCTTCTACTCCGACGACCTGATCGAGCACCTGGCGGCCGGCGGTCGCCTGGCCGACCGGCCGGAGGTCCCCGATTGGGCCAAGAGGGTGTTCGTCACCGCCCACGACATCGCCCCCCAATGGCACGTGCGCATGCAGGCCGCCTTCCAGCGCCACACCGACAACGCCGTATCCAAGACCATCAACTTCCCCTTCGAGGCCACCCAGCAGGACGTGGCCGATGCCTACTGGCTGGCCTATCGCGAGGGCTGCAAGGGCATCACCGTCTACCGCGACGGCTGCCGCGAGATGCAGGTCCTCGCTCACACCACCCTCAACCTGAAGGGCCCCGAGCAGGAGCCGGAGGACGGGGAGCGAGCCGCCCCCACCGAGCGGCGGCCCGGCCCCTACCGCAAGCGCCTGCCCGACGAGCGCCAGTCCATCACCCACAAGTTCGCCGTCGGCGAGCAGGAGGGCTATCTCACCGTCGGCCTGTACGATGACGGCCGCCCGGGCGAGATATTCGTCAAGATCGCCAAGGAGGGCTCGACGGTCTCCGGCCTGATGGACGCCGTCGCCCTGCTCACGTCGGTCTCCATGCAGTACGGCGTGCCCCTGGAAGACATCACCCGCAAGCTGAGGAACACCCGCTTCGAGCCCTACGGCCGCACCAACAACCGCGACATCCCCTGGGCGACCTCGCTGGTGGACTACATCTTCCGCTGGCTGGAGCTGAAGTTCGTGCCGGGGGCGGCGCCCAACAGCCACAAGCCGGTGCTCAAGGAGGACGACAACGGCCTGCCGGTGACGCCTGAGAGCTCCGGCCTCGGCTGCCCCGACTGCGGCGCCGTGCTGATCTACCAGGAGGGGTGCCTCGTGTGCCGCGCCTGCGGCTACACGAAATGCGGCTAGGGGGCAGTAGGGTCGTAGCTGCAGGGCTTTAGCCCTGCCTTGCCCTATAGGCCCCTCGGGTAGGGGTCGTTCGCGAACGACCCCTACGACCGTTCCTCCCCCGCCATCCTCCCCCCCTTCCCTCCCCACGCCCCGCGCGATACCATGGGCGTGGAGGTCCGCCCGCAGCCATGTACCAGCCGCCGAAGCCGCCCTCCCTCTGGAGCGAGTTCTGGATGCTCAGCCGCATCGTCTACGGCATCCTCTTCTGGCCGCTGCTGGCTCTCTTCGCCGTCCTTCTGGCCGTGTTCGGCGTCTTCATCCTGTACACCATCCACCCAGCCTTCGCCCTGCTGGCCATCGCCGCCGTCATCGCCGCCTTCGCCGCCTTCGCCTGGTGGGAGAGCCACCGCATTCGCCCTCCCGGAGCGTAGGCCGATGCCTGTCACCACCGTCGCCGAAAGACTAGCCCTCGTGCGCGAGCGAGTGGCGCGGGCGACAGAGCGCGCCGGCCGCTCCCCCGCCGAGGTCACCATCGTGGCTGTGAGCAAGTCCTTCCCCGCCCAGGCCATCGAGGAGGCGGCGGCCGCCGGCGTCGCCCACATCGGCGAGAACCGCGTGCAGGAAGCGGCCGCCAAGATCCCCTCCCTGCGTCGCCTGCCCCTCACCTGGCACATGGTGGGCCACCTGCAGACCAACAAAGCAAAGACAGCCCTCCAACTCTTTGATATAATCCAGAGCATGGATTCGCTGCGTCTGGCCGAGGTGCTCAGCCGTCATGCCGAGCGGGCTATCCCCGTTCTGCTGGAAGTTAACGTGGCCGGCGAGGCCAGCAAGTTCGGCTTCTCCCCCCAGGAGGTCCTTCAGGCCGCTGAAGCCGTCGCCCGCCTGCCTCACCTGGACGTGCGCGGCCTGACGACCGTAGCCCCCCTGGTCAGCGACCCCGAGGAAGTGCGCCCCGTCTTTCGAGAGCTGCGGCGACTGCGCGACGCCCTGGGCCTGGCCGAGCTCTCGATGGGCATGACCGACGACTTCGAGGTGGCCATCGAGGAAGGGGCCACCCTGGTGCGTATTGGCCGCGCCATCTTCGGCGAGAGGTTACATCCTGAGCGAAGTCGAAGGGACCCCTGAGATGAAGCTGGCCTTCATCGGCGGCGGCGTCATGGGCGAGGCCATCATCAGCGCCCTGCTGGCCAAAGGCATCGCCCAGGCGGCCGATATCGCCGTCTGCGACATCGTCGCCCGCCGTCGTCGCCACCTCGAGCGCACCTACGGCATCAAGGCGATGGACAGCAGCGCCCCGGCCATCAAAGGCAGCGACATCGTCGTCCTGGCGGTGAAGCCCCAGGAGTTTCCCGCAGCCGCTCAGGGGATAGGCGGCCGCCTCAAGGCTGATCAGACAGTCTTATCCATCATGGCCGGCATCAGCACTGGCACCATCCGCCAGCGCCTCGGTCACGAGGCCATCGTGCGGGCCATGCCCAATACCCCCGCTCAGGTCGGCGAGGGCATGACCGTCTGGACGGCCACAGCGGCCGTGAGCCCGCAGCGTCGCCGGTCGGTGCGGGAAGTCCTGGGCGCTCTGGGGCAGGAACTCTACGTGGAGGACGAGAAATACATCGACATGGCCACCGCCGTCAGCGGCAGCGGGCCGGCCTTCATCTTCCTGGTGATGGAGGCCCTGATCGATGCCGCCGTCCACATCGGCATGCGGCGCGAGATGGCCGCCCCCATAGTCGTCCAGACGCTGCTGGGGTCAGCCCGCTACGCCCAGGCCACCGGCAAGCACCCGGCTGACCTGCGCAACATGGTCACCTCTCCTGGCGGCACCACCGCTGAGGGGTTGCTCGCCCTGGAGGAAGCCGGCATCCGCGCTGCCTTTGCCGAGGCGATCATGGCCGCCTACGCGAAGGCCAAGCAACTGGGGGGCTAAGGATCGAAACTCTTTCCCTCTTCGTCCAGATCCTAACGCGCATCCTGATGGCGGCCATCCTGCTGAGAGTCATCCTATCCTGGGTTGCTCTGGCCACCCCCATCGATCCGCGCAATCCCCTTGTGGCCGCGCTGCACGAGCTCACCGAGCCCATTCTGGCACCCCTGCGCAGCATCCTCCCCCACTTTGGAATGATGGACTTCAGCCCCTTTGTGGCGATGATCCTACTCGAGTTCATCGCACGGGCGGCTGAGCGAGCCCTGACCTAGGCGGCAGCGGTCACTCCACGGCCTTGGCGAAGGCCTCTTGCAACCCCGGGCAAGCCCTGCCCCGTTCCTAAGAGAGACAATCGCCCCTTGTTTTGCCCCCTGCCCCATGCTATGATCCGCCCGCCGATCACAGCTTGGCAGATGTTGGCAAGGAGGAAGGTAGCACGAATACGGACGATAAGCTTCGGGCCTTAGATCTGGCGATAGGTCAGATCGAGAAGCAGTTTGGCCGAGGGGCTATCATGCGCCTGGGGCAGGCCTCGCACCGTCTTGCAGTGGAGGTGGTGCCCACCGGCTCCCTCGCCCTGGACATGGCCCTGGGGGTGGGCGGCATCCCGCGCGGTCGCGTCACCGAGATCTTCGGCCCGGAGATGACCGGAAAGTCCACCCTGGCCCTGCATATCATCGCCGAGGCTCAGAAGACGGATGGGCTGGCTGCCTACATCGATGTGGAGCATGCCCTCGACCCCACCTACGCTTGCGCCTTGGGGGTCAAGGTGGATGACCTGCTCATCTCCCAGCCGGACACCGGCGAGCAGGCCCTGGAGATCACTGAGGCCCTGGTGCGCAGCAACGCCGTGGACGTCATTGTCGTCGATAGTGTGGCCGCCCTGGTGCCGCGGGCAGAGATCGAGGGCGACATGGGCGAATCCCTTCCCGGCCTCCAGGCCCGCCTCATGTCCCAGGCCCTGCGCAAGCTGACCGCCGCCATCAACCGCTCCCACACCGCCGTCATCTTTATCAACCAGCTTCGCGAGAAGATCGGCGTCTTCTTCGGCAACCCAGAGGTAACGCCCGGCGGCCGCGCCCTCAAGTTCTACAGCTCGGTGCGCATCGACCTGCGGCGAGCGGAGAGCATCAAGCAGGGCAACCAGGTGGTGGGCAGCCGTGTGCGGGCCAAGGTCGTCAAGAACAAGGTAGCGCCTCCCTTCCGCACCGCCGAGTTCGACATGATGTTTGCCGGCAAGAGCATGGGCATCAGCCGCGAAGGCGACATCATCGACCTGGGCCTGGAGAAGGGGATCATCAGCAGGCAGGGGGCCTTCTTCAACCACGGCAGCCAGCGCCTTGGCCAGGGACGGGAGAACGCTAAGGACTTCCTGCGCAACAACCCCGAGCTGGCTAAAGAGATCGAGGCCGAGATCCGCCGCAAAGCCGAATCCGCCTTCCCCGCCGTCGCCTCGGCCCCCGAGGAGCCGCCGGAGCCAGAGTAGACCGCGGCGTGCCCCCTCCCAGCGGGGACCGGCCCGCCCTTTGACCATCGCTCTAGAGGCCCACCACCATGCAGATCACAGCCATCGAAAAGCAACGGCGGCGACAGCGGGCCAACATCTACCTCGATGGCCGCTACGCCTTCTCCCTCAGCCTTGAGCTGGTGGCCCAAGCAGGGCTCCACGAAGGCGACGCCCTAAACCCCCAACAGGTAGACTCCCTGCGCCAGGCCGACCTCAGGCACCAGGCCCAGCAGGCCGCCCTTCGCCTGTTGGCCTATCGCCCCCGCAGCGAGGCGGAGATGCGCCAGCGGCTGACCCGCCGCGGCCTGTCAGAGGAGGTCGTCCAGGAGACCATCGCCCACCTGCGCGAGCAGGGCCTCCTCAGCGACGCCGCCTTCGCCCGCTTCTGGGTAGAGGCGCGCGACCAGAACAGCCCTCGCGGCCGCCGTCTCCTCTGGCAGGAGCTCTCGGCCAAAGGGATCGAGCGGGAGATCGCCCGCCAGGCGATCGACGCAGTGGCAGAGGAGGATGCCGCTCTCCGCGCCGCCCAGAAGAAGGCTCGCCACCTCCAGGGTCAGGACTACCCCATCTTCCGTCGCCGCCTGGGCGACTTCCTTCTCCGCCGCGGTTTCCCCTACCCGACCGTCCGCACCACCGTCGAAAGGCTCTGGCGCGAAGGTCAGCAAGGCTCAGAGCGCCCCTAGTCGAGGGCACACTTTCCTTCACGATTCTCTATTCCATGTATTGAGTTCGTCCATTATTCCCCGCCCAAATATGACCTAACCTGCTCTTTCCTTGACACCCCAATACGGCCAGACGTATCATGAAAATGGTAGCCCAATTAAACTTGAAATCTGCCCCGAACTGTCAACAGGAAGTGAGGTGAAGATGCCCGAGGCCTTAATATTCATTGTACCCATCGGCCTCATTGCTCTGGTTGGGGGGGCGTTCGGCGGCGCCTGGATACAACAGCGATTGGAGTACCGCCGCGCCGCCGGCGCCGAAGTGAAGGCTAGCCGTATCGTTGCTGAGGCCGAACGACGGCAAAAAGAGATACTTCTGGAAGCCAAGGAAGAAGCCATCCGCCTGCGCAGCCAGGCAGAAGGAGATCTACGAGAACGACGTAATGAGGTACAGCGCTTAGAGCGCCGCCTGACCCACAAAGAGGAAAACCTGGACCGAAAGCTGGAGTCCCTGGAGCGCCGCGATCGCTCCTTGGTCAATAAGGAGAAAAACCTAGACGACATCAGGGCCCAGCTTACGGATCTAGAGCGACAACGCCGTCAGGAGATCGAGCGCCTGGCCAACCTGACCACCCAGGAAGCACGAGGGGTCCTCCTGGCTGAGATCGAGCAGGAGATGCGCGAAGAGGCCAACCGGCGCGTGCGTGAGCTCGAAGTCGAACTTAAGGAGGAAGGCAATCAGCGGGCACGCGACATCCTGGCCACGGCCATCCAGCGACTGGCCTCCGACGTCATCTCCGAGGCCACCGTCTCGGTGGTGCCCTTGCCCAGCGACGACATGAAGGGGCGCATCATCGGCCGCGAGGGCCGTAACATCCGCACCCTGGAGCACCTCACCGGCGTGGACGTCATCATCGACGACACCCCCGATGCTGTAACCCTCTCCACCTTCGACCCCGTGCGCCGCGAGATCGCCCGGGTGGCCCTCACCAGGCTTATCAGCGACGGGCGCATCCACCCCGCTCGCATTGAGGACATGGTGGAGAAGGCCCAAAAAGAGGTCGACGCCACCATCAGGGAGGCGGGCGAACAGGCGGTAGTGGAGGCAGGTGTGCCCGGCCTCCACCCAGAGATCGTGAAGACGCTGGGCCGCCTCAAGTATCGCTACAGCTATGGCCAGAACCAGCTCAAGCACGCCGTGGAGACGGCCCGCATTGCCGGCATGCTCGCCGATGAGCTTGGCGCGGATGCCAACATCGCCCGCCGCGGTGGTCTCCTTCACGACCTGGGCAAGGCCATCGACCATGAGGTAGAGGGAACCCATGCCCTTATCGGCGCCGAGATGGCCCGCCGCCACGGCGCGAGTCCGGCGGTGACCCACTGCATCGAGGCCCACCATGAAGAGGTGGAGCCGAACAGCGTCGAAGCAGTAATTACCATCATCGCCGACGCTATCAGCGGCAGCCGGCCGGGTGCCCGCCGCGAGTCTCTGGAACAGTACATCAAGCGGCTGCGCGCCCTGGAGGAAGTAGCCAACGGCTTCCAAGGGGTCGACAAGTGCTATGCCATCCAGGCTGGCCGCGAGATTCGCATCATCGTCAAGCCGGAAGACATCGACGACCTAGGGGCAATGCGCCTAGCTAAAGACATCAGCAAGAAGATCGAGGAGACACTGGAGTACCCGGGGCAGATCAAGGTTACCGTGATCCGCGAGAAGCGGGCAGTCGAGTACGCCAAATAGCGAAGAGGGGAGCGGCGATCAGTTGTCCCAATGTCGACGCTCCCCCTTTGCTGCCCTCAGGAGCAGTAGTGAAGATTCTCTTCGTCGGTGATGTCGTGGGCCGCCTGGGACGCAAGACGGTACAGGCCCTTCTGCCTGCTCTCAGGCGCGAGACCGAGGCCAAGCTGGTGGTCGCCAACGGCGAGAACGCCGCCGGCGGCCGCGGCCTCACCTTGACCACCGCCGACGAGCTCTTCGCTGCTGGCGTGGACGTTATCACCTCCGGCAACCACGTCTGGGAAATCCGCGAGATCTACCCCATCCTAGACAGCGAATCGCCCATCCTGCGGCCCCTGAACTACCCGCCCGGCGTGCCTGGCCGTGGCCTGCTGATCGCCCATGGGGCAGCCTTCATCAATCTGCAAGGCCGCACCTTCATGGGCGCCGAGACAGACTGCCCCTTTCGCGCCGCCGACAAGGCCCTGGAGCATCTCCAGGACATCCCCGTGATCATCGTCGATATGCATGCCGAGGCCACCAGCGAGAAGGCGGCCCTGGCCTGGTACCTGGATGGGCGGGTGAGCGCTGTTATCGGCACCCATACCCACGTCGCCACCGCCGATGCCCGTGTCCTACCCGCGGGCACCGCTTTCATCACCGATGTGGGCATGGTGGGGCCACGCGACTCCATCATCGGCATGGAAGTCAAACCGATCGTCGAGCGTTTCCTCACCCAGCTTCCTACCCGCTTCTCACCTGTGGAAAGGGGACCTGCCATTTTCAACTCCGTCCTCATGGACATCGACGAAGCCAGCGGCCGCGCCCACAGCATTGTCCGCATCGACCGGGAGATCAGCAAGCATGGCCAGTAGGGCCGACCTCCACACCCACAGCACCTACTCCGACGGTCGCCTCACCCCCACTGAGCTCATCGAGCGAGCGGCTAGCAAAGGTCTAGAGGTGCTCGCCCTCACCGACCACGACTGCATCGATGGTACTGCCGAGGCTCAGGAGGCAGCCCAGAGATATCCTCAGCTCCTCTTCATCCCCGGCGTGGAGCTGAGCACCGATGTGCCCCACGATGAGGTGCATGTCCTGGGCTACTTCCTCGACTGGCGGAACCCACGCTTCCAAGACCGCCTGGCTCGCCTGCGCCGCTCGCGCCTAGAGCGAGGCCAGAAGATGCTGGCCAAGCTCAAGCGCCTGGGCATCGACGTCCCCTGGCAGCGGGTGAAGGAGATCGCCGGCGATGGCGCTGTGGGGCGCCCCCACATCGCCCTGGCCATGCTGGAGGCCGGCCACATCTCCTCCCTGGAGGAAGCCTTCGAGCGCTACCTCGGCCGCAATGGCCCCGCCTACGTGGAGCGGGAGAAGATAGCCGCCACTGAGGCGGTGGAGCTCCTCACCAGCGCATCCGGCCTGCCCGTCCTGGCTCACCCCCGCGACCTCCAGAACCTGGAGTCACTGGTGGTGGAGCTCAAGGAAGCCGCCCTCATCGGCATCGAGGTCTACTATCAAGACTACGACCAGCAGACTATCGAACGCCTCCTGGCGGTCGCCCGCCAGCACGATCTGTTGCCCCTGGGAGGCAGCGATTTCCATGGCATCGGCGGCGCCCACGAGCGAGACCTGGGCGATATCCCCCTCCCCTTCGAGCCGGTTCAGCAGCTCGTGGCTCTCGCCCGTCAGCGCCAGCCCCAACAGGCCCCGCTCTAGCCGCTGCCTCTTCTCCCTATCGCCACCAACCCTTGTCTGACCACGACGGGCCGTTTCAGCTACAATGGCGATGTCATCGCCTTGGGGTCCACTAGGCAAGCTGTCGTCGCTTCCCCTGCAACGCTGGGGCAGCCTTCAAACCTACTAGCGCTGGTTGCCAAAAAGCGCTACAGTACCGGCAGGGACATTCTGTCATCAGCCGTCGAGGCGAGACCCCTCGCACCAGTTGGTGAATGTGATGGTTGTTCGAGAAGAGAATCGTGGCACCGAGAGAAAGGTCATCGCGATTCTCAAAGTCCTCAGCGAATCATCAGAGCCGCTTGGCTCCACTGTCATTGCTCGGGCGCTAGAATCCCGCGGCGTACATCTGAGCGAAAGAACCGTCAGGTATCACCTTAAGATCACCGACGAGCGCGGCTTCACCGACCCTCGAGGAAGAGACGGAAGAGTGCTCACGCCGGAGGGGCTGGCCGAGCTGAGAAGCGCCCTGGTGCCCGATCAGGTTGGCTTCGTGATCGAGCGGATCGAGCTACTGGCCTTTCAGACCACCTTCGACCCCGTCCGACGCACCGGCCGGCTGCCCATAAATACATCCCTGTTCCCCAAAGACAGATTCGGGGAGGCCCTAGCGGCCATGAAGGATGCCTTCGAGGCTGGCCTGTGTGTTAGCGAATTGGTGGCCGTAGCCTCCCCGGGCGAGAAGCTGGGCGACACCGTTGTCCCTGAGGGTATGGTTGGCTTCGCCACTGTTTGCAGCGCCGTCGTGAACGGAGTTCTGCTGAAAGCTGGCGTCCCCACCGACTCCAGATTCGGAGGAGTCCTGGAGATGCGAAACTCCCGCCCCAAAAGGTTCCTGGCCATAATCACCTATGCTGGCTCCTCGCTGGACCCCTCCGAAGCCTACATCAGCGCCAGAATGACGCGAGTGCGCAACGCCGCAACCACAGGAAACGGAAGGATACTGGCCAATTTCCGAGAGATACCGGCCGAGGCAAAACCACTGGTGGAGAAGACCAGGGCGCAGCTCAAGCAGGCCGGCATCGACGGAGTACTCCGCCTGGGCGAGGCCAGCGAGCCGGTGTGCCAGATCCACGTGGGGCTGAACAAGGTGGGGATGGTACTGCTAGGCGGACTGAACCCTCTGGCCGCTGCCGAAGAGGCTGGAATACAAGCCGACAATTTCTCGGAAAGCGGCACCATTGACTTCGAGCGCCTGGTCAACTTTCGCGAGCTGTAGGCCCCCTTCGACAGCGTGAGGGATGCGCCCCCGCCACCACAAACCATCACCGCCCCTTCGCGAAAGGAGTCTCACACGCCTCATACCCTATACCTGACTGCTGCTATCGCAGGGTTAGAGCGGACAGCCAGCGTTCAAGGCCTGCCAGTTCGGGGCTTGACACATGCGGCCAGGTGGTGCACTATTGGAGCGTCGCCGGTTGGCCGGCGGCAACCGGCAACCGTTCACCGCAATCCTTGGGGAGGAGCAACATGGTTGAGCCGAAGCAAGAGGTCCTACCGTCTGGCGAGGCAGCGAACCCTTATGTCACTGCCCTGACGCAGTTCGATGCGGTCGCTGACTACCTTGGCCTGAACGAGTCAATGCGCCAGTACCTGCGCAGCAATCGGCGAGAGCTGATAGTCCGCCTGCCCGTACGAATGGACGACGGCTCCATAGCAGTGTTCTGGGGTTGCCGCGTCCAGCACAACTGGGCGCGTGGCCCCAGCAAAGGGGGCATCCGTTATCATCCCGCCGTCAATCTGGACGAGGTAAGAGCCCTGGCGATGTGGATGACCTGGAAGTGCGCCGTTGTGAACATCCCTTATGGCGGAGGCAAGGGCGGCGTGAAAGTCAATCACAAAAAGCTATCACCGCGCGAGCTAGAGGCTCTGACCCGCCGCTATGCCGTCGCCATAAGCCCAGTGATCGGCCCCGACGTGGACGTACCCGCCCCCGACGTGGGCACCGATGCCCAAACCATGGCCTGGATTATGGATGCCTATGGCGCCACGCAGGGACGTTGGACGCCGGCGGTCGTTACAGGCAAGCCCATCAGCCTTGGCGGCACGGTGGGGAGGGAAGCGGCCACCGGCAGCGGCATCATGTACGTGGTTCAGGAGGCTGCCCGCCGTCACCGCCTCTCACCAGATGGCACAACCGTAGCCATCCAGGGCTTCGGCAACGCCGGCCAGTGGTCAGCTCGCCTCCTGGCAGGCCAGGGATACCGGGTGGTGGCCGTCAGCGACACATCGGGCGCCATCCACAACGGGCATGGTCTCGACGTCGAAGCAGCTATCGCCCAGAAGATCAGTAGTGGCCGTGTCACTGACTACCCAAAGGCCGACCGCATCACCAACGAGGATCTCCTAACCCTGCCGGTGGACATCCTGGTGCCGGCCGCTTTCGAGAATCAGATCACCGGCGCCAACGCCCCCGCTGTCAAGGCCAAGATTGTCGTCGAGGCAGCCAACGGCCCCACAACACCCGAGGCCGATAGGATGCTGAAAGACTCAGGGGTTCTTGTCATTCCCGACATCCTGGCCAGTGCCGGCGGTGTGGTGGTCTCCTACTTCGAGTGGGTCCAGGATCGAAGCGGTATCTTCTGGGACGAAAAAGAGGTCAGCAACCGCCTAGAGCAGGTGATGACCAAGGCCTTCCAAGAGGTGGCCGCTGTGTCCGAGAGAGAGAAACTAACGATGCGGGAGGCGGCCCTAATCTTGGGCATCCGGCGCGTGGTGGAGGCGGCCGAGCTTCGTGGCATGCGTCTCTAGAGTGGCTGAGGCGACTGGCCCACCGACCTAGCGCAGAACAACCGCCGCAGCCACCAGCCCTGCCACAATGACGAGCATGATAATAATGATCCGTCTTAGCTCGCCCAAGACGTAGCTGTAGTCCCTGACAATGTGACGAGCCGTTGGCTTGCTAGAGGCGGTGGCGACAGAAGACCCGCCTGCAGGAACATCGGCACGGCGAGGGGACTCAGGGATCTCCCTAGGCGTGACAACAGGCGCCGGGCTCGCTTCGCTCGGCATTGACCGCTTGCTCTCCTTGCGGCGTTGCCTCGGGGCGTACCGCCTGCCTCCTGGGCGAGGTCGTTTCGGCAAGTTTCCTCTCCTTCGACTAGTCTCGCTGGCTCTGCCAGCAGCATTATACGACAGGCGTAAGTTCAGGCCAACGCCGGGCTAGGCGGAAAACGATTGACAAGGCAAGCCTGACCCAGCTAAAATAGGGGCTGAATAAAGCTACAGCTATCCATAGCACGGGCGGCCCCGTGGTGCAGTGGACTAGCATACCAGCTTGTCACGCTGGAGATCGGGGGTTCGAATCCCCTCGGGGTCGCCAATTTTCATGTCTGGCCCTCTCTGTAGGTCAGAAACCTCGAAACGTCTCCTATCTAGGTTGGACTCCCTCTGCGCCCTGCCCAACAGGTGTCACCAATGTTTTTGAACGAGTAGACGCTGGCCCCGGTGAGTGAGGGCAGCTCTGTGAGATATATCGAACCTGAGTCTACTTGCCTGGCGAAAGGCGGCCCGCCGTCCTATTCCTGAGCCTCGAACGCCCACACTGCCAGTACCATCATGACAGCGGCAAAGGCAGCGAGGATGAGGCCATCCTCAACTGTCCCCAGATGGTGACTGGCAATCCTGATGCCGGGAGCCAGGTCAGCGCCAAGGAGGAGACGTCGCATCGGGTCCACACCGTAGGCCACAGGGTCGAGGCGGGTGATAACGCTCATCCAGGCCGGCAGTCCCCTCAGGGGGAAGAACGCGCCGCTCAGGAAGAACATGGGCATGATGAGAAAGTTCATGATCATCTGGAACGCTTCCATGGATTGAAGGCGAGCCGCTATGAGGATGCCCATGGAGGTGAGAGCGAATGCGGTCAGGAACATCAGCCCCAGCAGCTTGAGGACAAGCAACGGGTTCAGCGACACGCCCAGGATGGGTGCCAGGATCAGTAGGATCGCACCCTGGCACATGGCCACCGTACTGCCGCCGAGAGCTTTTCCCACTACCACTGCCGCTCGGCTCAGGGGAGCCACTAGCACTTCACGCAGGAAGCCGAACTCCCTGTCCCAAACAATGGAAATGGCGCTGAAGACCGCTGTGAAGAGCACTGCCATGGCAACAATGCCTGGGAAAAGAAACCGGACGTAGGAGACATCGCCCAGCTCTCTAGTCAGTCCAGCGCCGAGCGATGCCGTGAGGCCGCTCCCGAACACGACGAGGAACAGCAGCGGCTGGCCGAGAGAGGAGATTAGGCGGGCGCGGTCCCGCCGGTAGCGCAGCACTTCGCGATACCAGATGATGTAAACGCCCCCAGCGTTGGCTCTGAGGCCCGCCCACCGGCTACGCGTGGGCAAGCCGGTAGCTGCCCCGTAGGCAGTAGTGGTCATCTAGCGTCGTCCTCTTCCCCTAGCGTCGTCCTCTTCCCCACAATCGGCCATGAAGCCGCATCCAAGCCAATGGGTCTCCTTCTCCCTCACGGATTGCGCGTCCCGTAAGCTTCAAGAACACGTCGTCCAGCGTCGGTCGGTGCAGGTCCACCGATTTGATGGCGACCCCCAGCTCACCGACGAGCCTGGGAATGAATTCGGCGCCAGCCTCGACCTCCAGGCGGATGCGTGTGTCATCTCTCTGTGGTTCCAAGCCGTATCGCTCCCGGATCTCCCGAGTCGCCTGCTCGTTGTCCTCGGTCCGAAGAGTCACGATGTCCACGCCCACCATGCGCTTGAGGGCGTCGGGCGTATCCAGCGCCGCGATCTTCCCCTGGTCAATGATAGCGATACGATCGCAGTGCTCCGCCTCGTCCATGTAGTGGGTCGTCATGAAGATGGTAATCTCGTGCGCCCGTTGCAGCTCAAGTACGTACTCCCAGACGTGCTCACGCGTCTGAGGGTCCAGCCCAAGGGTCGGCTCATCCAAGAAAAGGACGCGGGGATGATGCAGGATACCCCGAGCGATCTCCAGGCGCCGCTTCATACCCCCCGAGAACGTGCGAACAACGGCATCGCGGCGATCCCACAACTCGACGACGCGCAGCACCTCTTCGATGCGCTGGGCACGCTCACTGCCTGGCACGTTGTACACGTGGGCGTGAAACTGGAGGTTTTCGTAGGCGGTGAGCCGATCATCGAGGCTGGGATCTTGGAACACCAGGCCTATGCACTGGCGGACGGCGTTTCTTTGCGACGCCACGTCGTAGCCAGCGACCTTCGCGCTGCCTGTCGTCGGCCGCATCAGTGTGCAGAGGACGTTGATCGTGGTGGTCTTGCCCGCACCATTAGGCCCCAGGAAACCGAACACCTCGCCGTCCTCTACTCGGAAGCTGATGTCGTCGACCGCAGTAAGGGGACCAAACCTCTTCGTGAGATGGATAACCTCAATGGAAGACATGCGCCACTATTATACGCTCACCTGCGGGCGGTCGAACCGGCCCATCTCAAAATGGAAAAGGTCCTGCTTGTCGACGAGAACCCAGATCGTTGTGGCCAGGCTGGGCAAGCCCAGCATGCGGGAGAACAGGGCACCCCGAACAATCCGCGTGCCGCCGGAGAGCAGGAAGCCGAAGAGCTCGCGATACCACGTGTGCGTGCGTTCGAGGCCGGCGGCGCTGAGCGCAACCTGGCAGAGAGACTGAGATGGGACTATGGTTATCCAGCCTCCGTGCGGAGCATGCGGTCCTTCTGGGCACGCACCTCTTCGTTGTAACAGTCGATGGGCCACACGGCGGCGCGCGCGTAACAGGCGTTGCAGAAATCGCACTGGGGCCCTTGAACGCCCTCCTGCATGTGCCGATACAGGAAAGGATCGGCGATGAGGGCACGGGCGACCGAGACCATGTCGCACTCGCCGCTCGCGATTGCGCGCTCCATTGCCTCTCGATGAACGAAGCCCCCCACGCAGATCACCGGGATAGTGAGTGCTTGCTTGAAGAGCTTCGAATAGCGCAGGTTGAAACCTTCGCTGTAACCCGCGACCCGCCTGAGTCCCCAATCCAGAAGCGGAGCCAGCAGACGTACGGGGATTCGCTGATACCCGGGGAGATTCCTGCCAACACCGATCGTCGTCACCGTCGAAAAGAATTTTCGCCAGCGGCCCCGTTCGAAGGTGAGCCCCGATTCATAGTGACCCGCGGAGATCTCGACCGCATCAACGCCTTCGGATTGCATTCGTTGCGCCACTTTCACCATGTCATCCGGCTTCAAGCCCTTGCGGAGGGTAAGTTCATCCGAACCATTCATCTTCATGATGACCGGATAATCCTGCCCAACCCGCTGGCGGATGGCACGGTAGACCTCAAGCAGGAAACGCAGGCGGTTCTCGAACGAACCCCCGTACTCGTCTTTTCGGCGGTTGGTGTGCGGCGTGAGAAACGCGTTGATCAGGTAGCCGTGTGCTGCATGGATCTGAATGCCGTCGAACCCGGCTTGCTGGCCGCGGGCGGCTGCATCGGCGAGTCCCTGGACTGTTTCCTGGATTTCCTCACGCGTAATCTCACGTGGTCGCACCCCAAGGGTGGGCTCGAACACGCGGGAAGGAGACACCGCATCCGTTCGCCCAACAAAACGGGGAGAGGCCTGGCGACCGACGTGGTAGATCTGCATGAAGATCTTTGACCCGTGACGGTGAACGGCATCGGTCAGACGGCGGAGCCCCGGGATCTTGTCGTCGTCATCGGCAGCGAGCTGCCGCGGCGCCGCCTTCGAGTATAGATTGAAGTACGCATTTCCGGTGATCAGCAGTGGGGTGCCGCCCTGGGCGATCTTCTCGTAGTATTCGATGAGCTCGTCGGTGACGAAGCCGTCTTCGGTGCAGAGAGTCTCGGTCGTCGCCGACTTGACGAAGCGCCCCGACAACTCCAGACTGCCGATGCGGATGGGACTGAACAACGGACCCTCGGTCATTCAAGAATCTCCTTTCGAAACAAGGGTTTGCGCAAGCGCAAAACCCTATTGGCTCATCCCAGCATAGCGGGTTTCTCTTAAGTCTCCTTGAGGGGGTCTGCAACGAGTTGGGGCATGGCTCGATGCGACTCAATTCTGCAGCGGGTTGAGGGGATTTGCCTTCTGTATCAAGCTGGGCATTTCATCCGGTTCTTCGGGCTTGGTACGGATGGCTCCGTCCCAACCGATACCGTCCTTGATCCGCTGGCCGTAACCGGCGGGGTCATTGAGAAACGAGTAATACAGGGCGAAAATGATCCCGCGCGAACCGATGTCGAGTTTTCTCAGATTTGCGGCAATTGCCCCTGGAAAATACCGATCCAGCGAGGTTAGTTTGAACACCACGCGGATGACGAAATTGGGCATGAAACGCAATACATTCGTCAGCAACCGCAAGCTGGCGATATCGCTTGAAGGAAGGTAGGCGACCATGCGATCGATGTGCTCGACAAGGCCGGATTCCGAAAAGCGTGGCAAAACGTCATCCCCCGGTGCGAGGATGTCCCCCATCCGGTTGATGACTTGAAGCTGCGCAAGAGTAAAGTATTTCGAAGCCATCAGGCCATCCCCTTCAGAATCTGCTGGCTCGCCTTGATCGAAAGCGCCAGGATGGTGAGCACTGGGTTCATCCCCGGTGCATTTGGAAACGCACTGGTATCCGCACAATAGATATTGGGGAAGCCGTGCAGACGAAACTCCGGGTCGACACAGCTTTTCGCCCCATTCACTCCCATGTTCAATCCGCCGAAATGATGCGGGCAAATACTGAAACGGGAGGCTACGACCTGCTTGGCGCCAAAACTGCGCAGAATGTTGTGTGCCAGCTCCTCCGCAACTTTTGTGCGCCGCTCTTCGTCGTCCGTCAGCCCGCAATTGATGATCAGGTTCTCGTGCTTGTCGAGGCGAAGGGTCCCTGGGTGGAAACTGCGGATGGAGGTTTCCACGCAAGAAAGGTTGCGGAACTTGCGCATGGTCGCATGATGCTCGCGCCCGTAACCGGGAAATAGCCATGCGAGACCTACGGGCGGGGGGAACGTGTTCTCTAGCTTGAAACCCTGCTGACGAAGCTTCGGGTCGTGCGACCCGTAGACTTGGAAGGGCCCCTTGTGCCCGTTGATCTCTCGGTCATACATTCCGAAATGGAACCACTGCGTATGTATATAGAAACTGTTCCCCAGCGCCGGCAATTTGGCCTTGAAGCCCGATTTCAACAAAAGCTTCGTGTTCCCAAGGGGCGCCCCCGCCAGCACAAGCCTCCGGCCGAAAAAGCTCATCCGCTCACCCTGGCGGTATTCGCCATGGACAGCGACGCCATCGGGCTTTACCTCCACTCGCTTCGCTTCGAACTCTGGAATGAGGTGAAGCCCTTGCTTGAGTGCCGGCTTCAGCACGGTATGGGGCATGCTCTGCTTGCTGTCAATAGGGCAACCGCCGAGGCACACGATGCAATCGTTGCCCTCTTCCCAGTGGCAGTCACGCTGGGCGCGCAACTCCGGTTTCGCCTGGTAGCCGTACTTGGCGTGGCCCTCGACAAAGATCCTCGAGCACTCGTTCCGATACCGTTCGTCAACCGGCGCCATGTGAAGGAGCGATTCCGCCTTCTCGTACCACGGCTCCATCTCCTCGAGCGTGAAATACTGAATACCGGACAGGTCGCGCCAGGGGCCAAACGCATACTCATCGAACCGGCACATCACCGCCTGGTAGGCGAGCGTGCCGCCGCCGACCGCCTTTCCGCGCATGATTCCGTTCTTGCTGGTGGTGTCCAGTTCGAGTCCGCCCGACCAGTACATCTGGGAGTTAGAATCAATCTCCGGAAGCGGAAATGTATCCCGCGGGTAATACTTGCCCGCCTCCAGCATCAGGCACTTGATGCCAGCCCGCGTCAGTTCATTGGCGATAGCTGAGCCCGAGGGCCCGGACCCAACGATGATTACGTCGTAACTTGCTCTATGACTGATTTCCTAAACCCCCAGTCAAGAACATCAAGCCTATACTCTCTGCAAACCTGGCACTCCCGGCTCACCTATTCGCTTGCGGAAAGGTTTGACCATGAGCATGAATCTCTTTATTACCGTGTAGTAAACCATTTCCAACACATTCGAGAGTTTCCATGCAGGCGTCTTTATCCCCAGCCTGGGGAACAAGAACGCCGCCTGGTCCATGCCTTTCGCCGGACATCCCTTCAGGCGAATAATCTTGCCGGCTAGAAGCTTCCCTTCCACGCCCGCACAGGACCCTATAAGCGCGACCTTCTCACCGGGATGGACAACATCACCCCGGTAGTATCCGATCACTATTCCCATCCCCTTTAGACTGGCAACGAGGCCGGGATAGTATAGTTCTGAGGTTGCCAGGGAGCCTGCCAGGGCATTCAGACAACCGCCGGCGCACCTTCTCCCCGATTCGGGATTTATGCCTGGATAGAATTTGACCGGCGATTTTACCTTTTGCACATCCCAGGTAACCGAATAGGGTGTTTCAATCCTGCTTGTCTTGTCAGAGAGCTCCTCAATGGTTACGTCGCCTTTGACTTCGATGTCACGCAAGTCGAGTGTTCCATATCCCCGCTCTCTCGCCTCGACAAGATGCCCAACCTCCTCGGGTTGATAATTCAAGATACGCGCAGCCACCATGTCGATGGCCAGCGGGTCATTCGCAATCAGGATCGCCCCGAGATGGTATAGGTAGGGAGCAAACTCAGATCCGTGCCCGATTTCTATCGCATCACTTACAATAAGGTTTGGATACCCGACCTCAAGCAGATCGACAATCTTCTCCTCCAATCTGTCATCGTGGTAAAGCATTCTCTCTTTATGGGTGAGAATGCCCACATTGAGTTTTACCGCGTTCGTGATCTGGCAGGCATTGTGAAACTTTAGCTTCGGCATCCAGACCTTGTAGTTTGCCTCATACAGGGACTTCGCAACCAACATCGTCTTGTGCCATTTTGCCCGGGCCAACCTTATCCGGACCCATCTTTCCTCATTGAAATCCCTGAGCGGCACGCCAAGCCTTTTTGCCATTCTGGGATATCCGGCGTGATGGAAGAACAACCTGGTCGGTATGGCCATTCCACCGGATTCTCCAATGCTTATCTCAGAACCTGCGTTCATCCTGCGCAGAACATTGACTGCGGCCTCGATGACACTGGGATGGGTGTAGGCGGATTTGACAACGGGTGTTGAGAAAACCACGTTAGGTTTGATGAGAATTTTGCCCTTGGGATTCTCTTCCAGTTCCTCCATCCCCTCTTGGATCATCTTCTCTATGATGGACGCATCGTATGTCTCGCATCTCCGGATTATTACCTTTCGTATCTTCATTTTCCTGTCGCCCACATGTTGATGTTGCACGTAGGATTAGGGACGTTGACTCTGTAGTCTGGGCATGGGGAGCTGTTTGTAGTCCTTGCACACCGTGACAACAGCCTTCTCGACCGGAATCCTCTCGATTGCCGAAGCAGCAACAAATCCTAAAGCATCCGTCTTTTCATATACGACCCCGGTACTCTCAGGATTGTAGAAGGGTCCTCCATGTATTAGACAGATCACGTCGGACCTGGCGTCTTTCGCGGCATTCATCACATCCTGCGCTTTGCTCAGCAGTTTATCCATGTCTTCCATCGGGGCGTAACCGGTTAGCCCACCCATAGTTGGCCCGACATGGACGCAAACCACATCCACGCCTGCCTCCACCATGGCTACAGCATCCGGCGAAGTAAAAACGTAAGACATCGTAAATATATCCCACTCGTGCAGAATCTTGATCATTTCGACTTCGCGGCTCCACCCCCAATGCCTAACACCGTACCCCGGGGCCAGAGCTTCCGTGAATTTCCTTAGAGCCATTCCCCCTTCGAGCAAGTTCTCGTAAAGCCCTACGGTGGGAAAGTTTATTACTCCGCTGAACCCTTTATCGACAAAGCGTTTCAGGGACTGCTCAAGGTCGAGGTAAAAGATGTCATTCGCCTCGATGCCGGCAATGATGGGTGTGTTCTTGACAACGTTGGTCAGTTCATCGACCATCTCCAATGTTACTGGATTCGAGGTTCCAGTTATCATTGTGGTGGGAAGCCCCATCATCCTCGTTCTTCCGGTGCTGTAGACGATTATCAGATCGGCGCCGCCAATCTCAGCGCATTTTGCCATTATTCCTGCGCTGCACCCGGCGCCCAGGATTGGTCTACTCTCGCTTACCTGCTTCCTAAGCCTACTGAGTATTTCTTTTCTCTCTACTCTTGTGCCCATTGTCGCGCCTCCACCGAGGTGGTTATCTCGTCGAACGTTCGCAGTACTTCATCCACGAAACCGTCTTCATTGATGTTACAGTCAACCTCTATCACCTTGATCCGCTTGTCGAGATTTCTTTTCAATGCTCGGATGAAGCCTTGGTCGGCCTGCGGGTCGTAGAGAGGCGCGCCCTTCTTGCTTGCCTCGGAGAAACCGCCCAGAGGGATAACGATTGCAACGGGACCCGCTGCCTTGTTTGCTCTTTCGGCGATGCTCGTGCCAACTTGCACGAGCTCTTGCTCAGTGGTTCTCACGAGAACTACATTCGGCCCGTGCATAGACCATGCCCGGTCCCTGTATTCAGGTGGGACAGAATCGATTCCTGTTGCCCCCGGGAAGATGTGCATGTCCAGGCCGCCGGGAGCGATGATTTGGGGAATAGTTTTCTGTGTTGCGCAGCTGAGCCGAGACCTATCCACCTGTGCGGATCCTGATAACCTGGTCAGCACCTCTGCTGAATAGAGCACCTTCGGGACCGTTTCAAATGTGGTCAGGTCAAAGATGGCGTCGATGACCCCATCTCTTACCATCCTGTCCAGCTTTTCGGTGGTAGCGTGAAACACGATAGAGTCGTACCCTCGCTTTTCAAGGCGAGAAATGACCTTCTGTACGGCCGGTGTTGTTACTCCTAGGGCGGTTATTCCCACCAGCTTTCTTTCCAGAGTCTTGGGAACCTCTTGCTGCACCATTCCAACTATGGCACCGGCGGCATTAGATAGGGTTCTGGCAACGATTTTGTTCAGACCGACAAGATCGACGGGAGACTGCATTACCGTTATATCCTCGTCGCCGACGGGGGTGAAGGATATGAACGTGGTAATCAGGAGTTTCGGGAGGCCTATCGGGAGTCCCCTCATAACCGATACCCCGGTTGCTGCCGCCGTCGAGCCGCCCAGGCTCAGAACGCCATCCAGCCTTCCTGCAGAATACAAATCGGCGACGATTTTCCTCGCCCCAGCGATCATCACATCAGTGGCCTGCTTTCTGTCGGCGCCGGCATTTGCGGCTTCAACAAGCTGTTGAAGGCTCTTACCACCGGCTTCAGCTACCTTTTCTCTGGTGAAATCAGCCGGCATGTAGGGACTTCCCATAACACCCACATCCACGGTTATGACCCGATGCCCTTTGTTCTCTATGAGTTCCTTCAGAAACCTTACTTCGTCACCTCTCGTGTCCAGGGTAGCCACAATCACAACTGTTCTGGTCTTTGTGTCTTCGTGATTCATGTTCTGTCACCTCCGCGGCTGTCTCGCTGCGCCGGGAGTTTTCACCCATTTCCTTGCGCTCTTGTCCCTTAACATCTACTTGAGAGCATTCATTCCAGGTGCTCCTATCGAAACTCATATAGCGGGCCGAAATACTCCCACCTGCCCTTCCCGTTCTCCACGACAGCCCTGAGCATCTTGCCGGTTTCCAGGCCCTTGTGGTCGGTGTCGGAGAAGGAAACATTCACTTCGTCCAGGAACAAGTCGCTGTGAAAGTCTTTGATGGACTCCACTGCGTCCATAAGCCCCTCTCGCGTGAGGTTATCGCAGGTTCTGCTGAGCGCCTCCACCGTCACCTCTGCCAGCGCCTGGGCATAGACGGTGAAGTTGGAGGGCGTGGGCCCGTCGTACTCGCGCATGATCCGGTAGTGTTCAGCGACGGCCGGGTCCTCTTTCCAGGACGCCAGCTTGAGGGCCTGGAAGCTAATGGCACCGTCCATGAGCTCGGGCGACGAGACGAACTGGAACATCATTTCGTCGGAATTGATGTAGCTCAAGAACCACTGGGGATGCCAGCCCAGGCGGTCGGCCTGTTGAATGGCCTCACCGGTGTGGCCGGGATCGGTAATGGTGGTGACCACATCGGCACCAGCGTTCTTCATGTTGCTCACCTGAGAGCTGATGGAGACCGCCGTGATGTCGAAGCTCTGCTCAGAGACAATCTGGTTCTTATCGGGGTCGAGCCCGTCCTTCACCCCTTGCAGGTGGTCCAGGCCCTGCTGGTTATTCGGGTAGAGGATGGCCACCTTCTTGCCAGGCAGGTTCTGCGAGATGTACTGGCCGAAGAACGTCGCCTCGACGCGGTAGCTGGGGATCATCTGGACGGTCCAGGGGTGCCCCTCGGGGTCGGCGCCGAACATGTGGGTTCCGGCGGAGACCAGGATATCGGGCACACCCTCATCGTTCAGGTAGTCCCAGGTGGCGGGATGAGCCCAGTCGCTTAGGGCTCCCACGATGGCGAATACCTGGTCGCGCTCCACCAGCTTGCGCACTGCCTCGATGCCTTTGGCCGGGTCGTCCTGGTTGTCCTCCAGCTTGTAGACGATCTTGCGCCCGCAGACACCCCCCTGGGTGTCGTTGATGTAGTTGAAGTAGGCTTCTGTGCTCTGGGGGATCGTGGTGTAGACCGCCGCTACGACCCCGGCGAGGATGACATCGGCTCCCAGGATTATCTCTGTGTCTGTGATGCCCGGCGCTTCCGTCGCTGGCTTGACGGTGGCGGTCGCGGCGGACGTGGGCGTCCCGCCGGGGGTGGGGGTCTTCTCTTCCTTCCCCTGGCAGGCTACTGCCAGCACTGCCAGGCATGTGACAACGAACAGAGCCATTACGACGCTCACTATCTTCATTCTCTTGCCTCCATGCGTTGTTCTGATCTTTCTGTCTTCGTTATTCATATCCTATTGCCTCCGCGGCTGTCTCGCTGCGCCGGCAGCCTTCACCCATTTCCTTGCGCTCTTGTCCCTTGACATCCGCTTGAGAGCATTCATTTCATCTTCAGCAAGCGCCTGAGCCACCTCCAGTATCTTTTTCCTGCGAAGGTGACATATGAAAAGATTGACTGTCTCTATTGCATTCTCTCCAATCTTGCCCAGCAGCCCAGCATCACGCGGGAATCGACCGCGTAGCTTTCTGGCAAAATCCTTCACTTCCTCAATGGCGAGCGCGCTTATTACGTCACTTTGCATCCGGAATTGATCCACCTCGAACCCGAGTTCCTTCGTTAGGCCCCCTCTGCGTATTCCTGCAAACGCTTCAACAACTTTGATATCGTTCTCCTGGTAGACCTTTGTCCCGTCTTGGCCCTGAATGGAGGAGACCATCTCACAGCGTTCCATTTCCAGTATTTCGTCCTTCGGTAGGCCGGTTCTAGCACTGAGTTCATCCAGAGTCTGGGGTTTGCACGTACGGCGAAGTTCTTGCAGCTGCATCAAACCGGATACACCTACCTTGAGTAGATCCATTTCCGCCGTAGACATCTCAGCATCCGTCTGGGCGACAATCTCCTTGATGACTTTCAGGGGGAGAAAATACTTTAGCTGAAGCTCCTTGATCTGCTTGAGGCGGTCCACATAGCTCTCATCATAGTAGGCCATGTTCTTTTCCGTCTTCAGAGGCCTGGGGAGGAGACCATTGTTGATGTAGAAGTGGATGGTTTCCTTCTTAAGCCCCGTCCTTCTGACCAGCTCCGCCATCCTGAACGCTTGCTTTTCGGACTTTCTTGTCATTTCGTCCTGCCTTGTGAGGTGCCTAGCGTATAGTAGCACTCAATAGTATATTAGATTTCTCCCATTGTCAACAAAGAATGATGTCCGGCACGATGATCTGGGAGGGCTGTACACAGGGGCCGGGGCGTGCGCCCCAGGCTAGGCTAGCCGCTGCCCATCCTGCTCATGGCTAATGCCATCGCCTGGTCGGCGATGGCGCCGCCGGATCGACCGGGCACGGTTCTCTGCCTAGCCAGCTGTTGACTTTCCCAGCCCAAGTGCGTATGAGACCGCCAAATGGTGGGGAGCAGTTGGCGATGGGTCGGGTTAGAGCCACCCCCTCCTTGCCAACCCTCGTGCCCGAGAGCGGGAGTCGCCTGCCGTCGCCGCAAACCGATCACCGTCGGCGATCGGCCACTCGCTTCGGGGAGCATCAAGCTGAGCCAGCGCTCCTGGGGGCGTGGCCCTTCACATAGGCCACGATGTCCGCCAGCTTCGCCCCCGGCCGAAAGACCTCCCCCACGCCCATAGCCTTGAGCTTGGGAATGTCGCCCCTGGGGATGATGCCTCCCACCACCACCTGAACGTGTTCCAATCCCCTTTCCTTCAGCCGCTCCATCAGCAGGGGGACGACAATGCACGGCTCGCGATCCATGATGCGGTAGCCGATATAGTCCACGTCTTCCTGGGCCGCCGCCTCCACAATGCCTGACGGCTGCTGAAAGCCGCCCAGGATCACCTCGATGCCGGCCTCCCGCAGGGCCCTGGCCACCACGTAGTAGCCAGTGGTGTGACCGGGGGAGTCGGCCACCAGCAGAAAGCGGATCTTCCTATGCTCTGTCATAGTTCCCTCTAGAGGCTCGTAGCTGCAGGGCTTCAGCCCTGCGCGGGGAACACGGCCAGACCTGCAAGTCTGAGGCCCCGCTCAGATGGCTCCATGAGCCCCGACCATCCTTGGGTCTTGCCCTCAATACAGGAAGCTCAAATAGAAGCCGTGGCGCTTCTCCAGCTCGTCCAGGCCGTACACTGCCGCCAGCAGCTTGACGATTTCGCCGATGCTCAGATAGGCCTGCACCGCCTCCATCATCGGCTCAATGATATTTTCTCTGGCCTTATAGGCCTCCACCAGCCGCTTCTTGGCCGCCTCGACCTTCTGGGCGTCACGTTCCCGCTTCACCTTCTCCAGGCGGGCGATCTGCTTGTCCCGCCAGGTAGGGTCGTACTCGAAGACCTGGCCGACGTCCAGCCCCAACGCCTTCTCCTCGTCTTCCTCCATCACGTAGCAGTTGACCCCTACCACCGCCCTTTCACCCCTATCGATGGCCTCCTGGCGGCGGTAGCCCGCCTGGTGGGCCTCGTCCGCTATGTAGGCCCAGGCCTTCTCCCCATCCATCGCCTCCAGGCGGGCCAGGAGCTTCCCCGCCTCATCCTCCAGTTGGTTGGTCAGGGCCTCGATGCAGTAAGAACCTCCCAGGGGGTCGATCACGGCGGCCGCATCCGTCTCGTGCAGGATGATCTGCTGAGTGCGCAGGGACAGGATGGCCGCCGCCTCGGTGGGGATGGCGAGAACTTCGTCGAAAGAGTTGACCGACATAGACTGGACACCCCCCAGCACGGCGGCCAGGGCATGGATCGTGGAGCGAATGACATTTTGCAGCGGCTGCTGGGCTGTGAGGCTGATGGCCGAGGTCTGGACGTGAAAGCGCATCAGCCAGGAGCGCGGGTCTTTGGCCCCGAACCGCTCGCGCATCAGGCGGGCCCATACGCGCCGCGCCGCCCGATACTTGGCCACCTCCTCCAAGAATTCACTCTCGGCGCTCAGGAAGAACGACACGCGCGGGGCAAAGACGTCAATATCGATCCCTCGCGCCAGAGCCGCCTTCGTTGTGCACACTGCCCCGTACATGGCGATGGCGATCTCTTGCACCGAGGAGATGCCTTGCTCACGGATGTCGCGAGCGGATACGCTGGTGTGATTCCAGCGAGGCAGGTGGCGGCAGCAGTACTCGACCACATCCACGCCGTGGTTGCCCCGCAGTTCCGGCCCTTCACCACCCGGCAACACCAGGTTCTGAATCGTGCCCCGCAGGTTGGCGAAGGGAATGCCCCGCCGCCGCGCCTCTGACAGAATCATGGCGAAGACCGCCACCGACTCGCCGATCTGGTTGATTGTGATCCGCTCCATATCGATGCCCTGGAACAGGGTCTCGATGTCGTGCAGGGTGTCGATCCAGACGCCGCCACGACCCAGAAGCCCCAACGACCGCTCATCGCTGGATTCATAGGGAGCATAGCCCATGCCGCACACGCTGAAGCCCGTCTGGCCCTGCTGAAACAGGTAGCGCAGCCTCTCATTGGTCTCCTCGGCTGTCCCCAGCCCCACCACCTGCCGCCGCGTCCATTCCTTGCTGCGATAGCCCAAGGGGCTCACCCCACGCGTAAGGGGGTAGCCGCCGGGAAAGCCCAGGTCGCGCAGGTAGTCGCTGCCGGCGACGTCCAGGGGTGTATAGAGAGGCTTAAGGGGCAGGCCGAAGGTCGTTCGTCTCCCAGGCACCTGAGCGTAGCCGCCAGGGACCTGCCCAGCCAACCTCTCGTACTCCTCCTGCGCCCTCTCGATCTCTCGAAGCTTCTCGTCCTCAGACATGTGGCCCACCTCTCTGCAACGGAAGCCAACCTGGCCCCGCCATTATAATGGGCCTGGCTGCCCTGGCGGTAGCCAGTGCCACGTGTGGTTCGTGATGGCGGTGGGCTGGCCGTAGCCCGCTGCCTCGCTCCTTGCTAAGCGCAGCCGCTGCGGGTACGATGGGGACGCTACTACCGGCGCCACAGGCATAAGAGCTGGGTAGACTTCATGACGACACGAGAGCAACAGGAGTGGCAAGGCAAGCTTGATGGCGCCAGTTCTGAGGGAGACAGGCCATGCAATCAAGAGAGGCGATCGAAGAAGCACTGGGAAGAAGGCTCCTTCTAGGAGAGCTAGTTGCCCGCAACGCCCGCAAGTTCCCCGGTAGAGAGGCCGTTGTCTACGGCGATACGCGCCTGACCTACCGCGAGTTTAACGCCCGCATCAATCGCCTGGCCCATGCCCTCATAGATATGGGAATCAACAAAGGGGAGAAGGTCGCCATCCTTCTCTTCAACTGCAACCAGTACCTGGAGGCCTACTTCGCCCTCGCCAAGATGGGCGCAATAGCCGTTCCCCTGAACTTTCGCCTCCATCCGGAAGAGCTCAAGTATATCGTCAACGATTCCGATGCCGTGGCTCTCATCCTGGGCGAGGCCTTCGTTGACACTATCAGAGGAATCCAGAAGGACCTCTCCCAGGTCAGACAGTACATCTCGGTGACTGAGAAGCCGGTGGAAGGGATGCTTCATTTCGAGAGCCTTCTCCAGAAGTATCCCGACGATGAACCGCTCGTCCTGGTGGAGGACGACGACCCCGTTTTCATCATGTACACCGCCGGAACCACCGGCAGGCCCAAGGGAGCCGTCCTTACCCATAAGGGTGAGGTCATGATCTGGACTCTGGCCATCCTCTCGGTTGGCAGCGAACCCGACATCGGTGACATGTCGGTCTGGCGAGCTTGCGCTGCCCCTCCCATCTTTCATCTAGCCTCCTTTGGCATCTGCCTGGCCAATCTCCTTTTTGGGGGGACGGCCATCTTGCCCACCGAGGTCTTCAATCCGGTGGAGATCATGCAGATCCTGGAGCGGGAAAGGTGCGACTCCGTTCTCCTGATCCCTGCTATGGCCAACTTCCTGCTCCAGATACCCGACCTGGACAAGTACGACACCAGCTCCCTGAAGGCTTGGTTCTCAGGCGCGGCCATCCTGCCCACCCAGCTGCGAAAACGGTTCATGAAAGCCTTCCCCCACGTGAAGATCTTCGACTGCTTTGGCCAGACAGAATCGAATGCGCTGGTCTCCATGCTGAGGCCTTTGGACGCAGAGCGAAAGGTGGCCTCAGTGGGCAGAGCCATTCCCTTCGTCGAGATCCGGGTGGTGGACGCTCAGGACAGGGATGTACCCGTTGGCGAGGTGGGGGAAGCTATCTATCGCTGCCCAACGATCATGAAGGAATACTACAACAACCCACAGGCGACCGCCGAGGCCTTCAGGGGCGGCTGGTTCCACTCAGCTGACCTCGTTCGCCAGGACGAGGAGGGCTTCCTCTACGTTGTCGACCGCAAGAAGGACATGATCGTCAGCGGCGGAGAGAACATCTATCCGGCCGAGATCGAGGAGGTCCTCTACAAGCACCCCAAGATCCTGGAGGCGGCGGTCATCGGCGTCCACGATGAGCAGTGGGGCGAGAGCGTCAAGGCCATCGTGGTTACCAAGCCAGGGGAAACCCTGACCGAGGAGGAGGTCATCGAGTTCTGCAAGGACCATCTGGCCAGCTATAAGAAGCCCAGGTCCGTCGATTTCATCGATGTCCTCCCCCGCAATCCGGCCATGAAGGTTCTGAAGACCGTCCTGCGGGAGAGATACGGCAAGGCGGTAAGATACTAAAGCCCTCAGGACCCGAGAAGAGCGCTCCCGCCTGCGAGGGCTGTCGGGGCTATCTTCTCACCTCATGGCGACGGCAGAGAGCCTGGCCCTAGTGCAACTGCCGCCCAGTCAACCCGCCAGCAGGCCGAGGACGGCCCCGGCCTGGAAAGCCAGCGCCTAGCTCGTCGTGGCGACGGGATGGGAGTGGGGCCGTTCCCCCCTTGCCAACCCTCGCGCCTGAGAGTAGTATGGGGCCGCCTCGATTGCCCACCATGCTGATGACAAGGGGGACAAAGACTGCGCATGGCGACGGTCGACTCGGGCGGCTGCCTTGCTGTCCGAACGCTCCGGATGATCGGGGCCACCAACGGCCAGCAGCAGCGCGGGGTGCAAGGCCGTTTTTGGCAGACTGAAATATCTCCCTGCGACAGGGAGGGCAAGAGTGACAAGCCAAGGAAGGAGGCTGATGCAGCCGTGCGTAAACCAGGCAATTCCTCGCTGATCTTCCTCGCCTTAGCAGCGCTGTTGCTGGTGCTGACAGTGGCCTGTGGGAGGGAAGAAGAGAAGGGAACTCCCACCGCCACTCGTACCGCCATCGCGACCGGCACTCCTACCGCCGCGGCGGAGGTTCCCGGCATTACCGACACAGAGATAATCCTGGGCAGCCACTGTGCCCTTAGCGGCACCTATGGGGCGGCGTACGCCCCCATCATCGCTGGCATCAAAGCCTACTTCAACTACGTCAATGCGGAGGAAGGGGGCGTCTGCGGCCGCCAGATCGTCTTCAAGGCGGAGGACGATCACTTCCTCCCGGCCGGAGCGGTCGATGCAACCAAGAAGCTGCTGGAGCGAGACAAGGTCTTCGCCATCATCGCCGGCATCGGGACGGCCGCTCATTCGGCCGTCTGGGAGGACCTCAACGAAAAAGGGGTGCCCGACCTGTGGATTATGTCCGGCGCCCACAAGTGGGCGGCCGAGCCCGAGAAGTACCCCTGGTCGATTGCCATCCTGCCGGACTACTACGTCGAGGCGACGATCGTCGGCAAGTACATCTCGGAGAATATGGCCGGAAAGAAGGTCGGCATCATCTACGAGAACGACGACTACGGCAAGGATGAACTGGCCGGTCTGAAGAATGGCCTCGACCCCGATAAGAACGAACTGGTGTCCGAGCAGAGCTATGAGATGACCGACGTGAGCATCCGGTCCCAGGTCAGCAATATGAAGGACGCTGGCGCAGACGTGGTGCTCGGCGCCTGTATCCCACCGACCTGCTCTCAGCTCGTCCGGGAGGCCGACCGCCTGGGCTGGCATCCCCAGTTCTTCATCGGCTACGTCAATTCTGACCCCATGATGTTCCAGTATGCCTCGCCGGAGCTCATGGAGGGGGTCATCACTCTTCAGGCCAACAAGCTATCGAACTGGACCGACGACCCGGCGGTAGCCGAGCACCACCGGATCATGAAGGAGTATAGTGACTCGCTCCCCGGCAACTTCACCATAGCCGGCCAAGAGGCCGCTGTATTGACCGTTGAGGCCCTGAGCAGGACCTGCGATAACCTGACGCGACAGGGCCTGATGGACGCCGTCCACTCCTTCCAGGACTACCAGCTCGAGCTCGCCTTGCCAGGCATCACCATCACTCTCAGCCCGACAGACCACTTGGGCATCGAAGCCATGAGGATGCTGAAGGCCACGGTGGTGGATGGCAAGGGCAAGTGGGAGTACTTCGGCGATATAATTTCGTTCAGGGACTAGGGGGCAAGCCTTCAGGTCTCCACCGGGAACCGCTCATACAGACTCCGAAAGTTGCTGACGCCCCAGACGGGAACTCCCCAGTATCAGCAATCTCGC
>Ga0315280_10002327_pt1 | contig 30955 bp, 24 predicted proteins | sample YL17G06_40_MG_FD_203697 | JGI IMG/M metagenome (GOLD analysis project Ga0315280, IMG submission 203697) | Sediment microbial communities from Yellowstone Lake, YNP, Wyoming, USA - YL17G06_40 | ecosystem: Environmental > Aquatic > Freshwater > Lake > Sediment | place: USA: Wyoming | collected... | reverse complement strand
GTTATTCGGATTATCCACGAGTGGCCGCTGGTGGGAGCAACGTCTATGTGACATGGCAGGATAATACGTCCGTTACTGGTAGCGGCGGTGACTTTGAGGTTTGGCTGCGTGCCAGCGCCAACAATGGCGCCTCATTCGGCTCCGCGATCCGGATAAGCACAAACACCGGCCAGTCGCGGGATCCGTCCGTTGCTGCCGGTGGAAGTTATGTGTACGTAGCGTGGGATGATAGTACGCCCGTTTCTGGAAGCGGCTCCGCGCCTGAGATCTGGCTGAGGGTTGGCAGCTAGCCGAACTGCTGAAACGTTGACTCGTACGATGAGCCAACTCAGGCGCATCTCCGAACATACAGGCACGCTTGCTCTTGTTATTTAGCCCAGTGTGGCAAGCGATAAATGTGCGTGGACTGCATCTAGAAGCATGTATTCTCGTGGATTCCTTTCGGTCTCCCAGTTGATTATACTGCTCCTTGTGGTTCAGCCACATGTTAGCTATCCTAGCAGCGTGACGTATGGCGAAGGAGCAGTACCTCAGTTACCCACAGGCTATTCGAACGGTATGCAGTACAATGAGACTGGTTTTTCGGAGAAGACGCCTGGAATTGCCACCTCGGGATTTTGGAATGGGACGCATGGGACTGGTGCTCTTCCTGCCCCGAGCAAGGTCACGTATTTGGCTGGCGCGCAAGCGGTCCCTGGTGGTGCGCTGCCCGCCTCGTTTTCTTTGGATGGTCGGTACCCTGCCTACCCTACCAATTACATGACGCCCATAGAGAATCAGCTAAGTTGTGGAAGTTGTTGGGCCTTTTCTGCTGTTGGTGCAATGGAGATCATGTACAAGAAGTCGACAAGCAGCACCGTTGACCTGTCCGAGCAGAATGTGCTCTCATGCGCTGGCTGTGACCCAAATGAGTGGCTCTGGAAGGATTGTACTGGACAGGGTGGCTGTGGTGGCAACTACTTGAGCGACAGCCTCAACTACTTGAAGAATTCTGGGACGCCTGACGCGGCCTGCGATCCATACACTGCCACTGAGAGTGCTTGTGGGACCGGCCGCTGCTCCGACTATCTCTCGAGGATATACAAGATTACTGACTGGACCTATATTGCTACGGACGCGAATACAATCAAAACCCGCCTGTATGATGGGTACCCTGTTATCGTTTGGATGAACGTGTACAGTCATAGCCCTGCCCAGACGAACGACTTCCCTTGGACTGACGCTGCCTTCTGGGCGGCCCACTTTTATTCTCACGCTTATTCCACCGATGTCGGGATATATGGTGGTGGACATTTCGTCGTCATTGTAGGATACTCTGGTACCGACTACTGGATAGTGAGGAATAGTTGGGGGACGGGCGGTGGAGACGTGAACAGCGGACACGCCGGATACTTCTATATGACTCAAGATCCAGCCACGGGCTTCTTCGGCAATCCGTCCCCTGAGGCAGCCATCATCTCGAGCGTCACTGGTCCGGTCAAAACGCCAGCATTCGGCTCCGCGATCCGACTAACCACAAACACCGGCTATTCGTGGCAACCGTCTGTTGCTGCTAGTGGGAGCTACGTGTACGTAGCCTGGGAAGACAACACGCCTGTCACTGGCAGCGGCTCGTGGTATGAGATTTGGATGCGTGTCAGCTCGAATAGTGGCGCCAGCTTCGGCTCGGCGATCCGCATAACCACAAACACCGGCGATTCGTCGTTTCCTTCTGTTGCCGCCAGCGGCAACTACGTCTACGTCGCATGGACGGATAATACGCCTGTTACCGGTAGTGGTGGCTCGCATGAGATCTGGTTGCGTGCGAGTTCGAATAATGGAGCCAGCTTCAGTTCCGCGATCCGCATAACCACAAACACCGGTGATTCCAGCCGTCCGTCTGTTGCTGCGGTTGGGAACTACGTTTACGTCGCATGGCAGGATGATACACCTGTCACTGGCAGCGGTGGCCTACCGTTTCCTGAGATCTGGATGCGTGTCAGCTCCAACAACGGCGCTTCGTTCGGTTCACCTATCCGCATAAGCACAAACACAGGCGACTCAGCAGAGCCGTCTGTTGCTGCAAGCGGCAACTACGTCTACGTCTCATGGATAGATAATACGCCCGTTACTGGTAGTGGTGGCTCGCATGAGATCTGGTTGCGGGCAAGCTCAAACAGTGGAGTCAGCTTTGGTTCACCGATCCGGATAAGCAGCAACGCATACGCGTCGCTTTACCCTTCGGTCGCTGCGAGCGGCCAGCACATCTACGTGGCTTGGGAGGACTGGACACCAGTCCTAGGCAGCGGTGGATACTGGCCTGAGATTTGGATACGGTCTAGCCTCAACAACGGGTTCACATTCAGCTCACCCATACGCGTGAGCATGAACACGGGCTATTCAGCCGAGCCTTCGGTCACTGCGGTTGGTAGCTCAGTGTACGTGACTTGGGAGGACGATACGCCTGTCTCAGGCAGCGGTGGCCAGTTCGAGATTTGGCTGCGTGTGAGTCCATTTTCCGGCTACGCATTTGGGTCTCCGATCCGAATCAGCTCCAATTCCTACGGATCGGAGGAATCATCTGTTGCGGTGATTGGGAATATCGTCTATGTTGCTTGGATGGATGATACGCCCGTCTCTGGAAGCGGCACCGCGCCCGAGATATGGCTGAGGATTGGCAGCTAGCAGCCGCGCAACGAATCCTCCTGATCAAAAACACCAATCGCTCTTTCCAGCGAGTCATCAACCACGCGAGAGATCCAACTGTCTTGGGTTCAGCCCGAGTTGTTACGCTCCTGCGGCATCGTTCCTCCGCTTGAAGTTGAATGACCGATTCTGGCGAGATCTTATATCCCAATCGGAGGAAGTGTTGACCCCCCTAGCGGGTGTCGATTTGCGTCCACTTGGGCTACGTAGGGTTTTTCGGGTATCCAAAGCTGCCTGCATAGTTGCGCTCTTCTTGCTCTTGCCTTTGCTGAGTCCGTTGCATCCGAGTGATGTTGCTGCAGCAGACACTTGGTCTTCTGCTGTGATCTTCGAGAACAACGGCTGGATAGGAGGCTCAGGATCGGGCCCGATTGGGGTCGGACACTTTGATCCAAGGCAGTATACGAGGCAGGTGGGTATTGTGGCGGCTCCGGGAGGATTAGCGGCTCTCTTCGAAGCGACTTCCACATACTCATCGTTCATGTTCAATGATCCGCTCTTCCAGACACCTGGTGATGGTCTTCAGCAGTACGCCATCAACTGTATCGCAGTGGGAAAGGTTGACGGACGGAGACCGTCGACTGATGTGATTCTGTTCGCCGATGATTGGAGTGCGTACGAAGCTTACTGGGACTCGTCGCAGGGGAAGTGGACCACGGAACTCATCTTCACAGACTGGGATGCATTGAATGCAGCGAATACGCCAGCCTTTCGACAGATCGGGATTGGAGACTTCGATTCCTCACATGGGGGTGTGGAAGCGGTTACTGCAGGTGGAAACTCAGGGCACCTTACTGAGCTCTACTACTCTGGGGGATGGCAGACAAGACGTCTCTACGCATTTACAGATCAAACGCCGCAACACAGTGCGGTGAATGTTGAATCGGTCGCCGTTGGAGATTTCGATCCAAGTAACTCGGGAGATGAGATCGTTACGAGTCGGGCGAACCCTTACCAAGCTCTTGAGGTTTACGGGAGTGGCAGTAGCTGGAACACTCGAACCATACTCGCGTCGATTCCTGGAGGATTTGATGTTGACTGCGAAGCCATCGGCGACGCCGACCCAAGCATATCGGGAAACGAAGTGTACCTGGGCACCTATCAGAATTTGTATGAGGCGTGGTGGAATGGTGGCGGGTTCTCTTTCACAGCGATCGCGGGGTCATCCATCATTGGTGAGTATGTTCGGGGTCTAGCCGTCGGGGACTTTGACCCGCGATATTCAGGGTCTGAACTCGTTGTTGGAGCACCTGCAGATGTCAATGGGCCGATCTACGAATTCCACTACAGCAGCGGCTGGCAGAATTCACTCATGGTGAACGCGCCATACTTGGCGAATGGTGGCCTTCTTGTAACATCGCTTGATCCTTCCATTCCCGGCCTCCAAGTGATAGCGGCATGCGCCCACACGGTACGGATCATTGCCTTGTCCGGGCCTTCGATGCAGCGTTTCAAGCTTGTCTATGAGGTACTCGCGGTTAGAGATGCCACGAAGACTGTGATAGGCAAAGCAATCGATGATTATGCATCAATAATCGTCGAGCTGAATAGTATTGGTTCGCCGGTTTTTGGTTCAGGCTCTGCGGCAGCCAATTGGCCGCTGGACCTCTCCGAGGACATTGTTCACACAATGATCGACGTGGCCACTACTGATGCACAGTTGAAGAAGGACCTTCAGGCTATGGGAAGTTCCGCGAGTAACAAGGATGTTGCGGCTCGCTTCATAGACCGTGCTTCTCAGCAGAACCAACAAATTGCCAAGCTGAAGACTGATGCACGTCTGGAGGATGTCTCAAGCATACTGGGGCTGATAGCATCTGTTGAGACTAAGATTCTGGGAGATCGCTTAGACCAGACTTTCGACAATTCGCTTAACATCATGCTTCAGAATAATGGCAAGCTGAACACTCTGTACGGTCTGGTCAATGGAGTCACTGACAAGAACACAGTGGTCAACGACGTCAAGCAGGCTTTTGATGTTACTTCAATGTATTCGAAGATAGACACCGACTCAAGCAATGCGATATCCTACATTAATTCGGCTTCGCTCCCGTCGAACATTGATTTGCTTGTTGGATCATTGCAGGATTTCACATCGCAGCTACTAGACGCGAGTCAGGGGCAGAGGAGCATTATTGTGGCACCGAAGGGCTCTAGCGGTTCATTTGTGTCACTTCCGAATCTGAATAACTACTGGAAGCAGGTGCAGTACTATGCTGGGTTGTGGAAGAACTCGAAGACTGTTGCGACGACGATAAGTTGGGCCGGGGAGATTAGCGGGTGGGTAGCAACTGCCAGTTCTGAGGTTCTATTGTTTGTTCCTGTTTCAGCTCCCGTTACAGTTCCGCTTGCTGGTTTTGCAGGTTTCATGTCTGTTGCCTGCACACTCGCGGAAACGGCAGTTGAGTCGATCGGAAGCTATAGTGATGCTCAGATGTATTTGCTATTCGAGACGGCTTCGCAGCAATTCGCAGATAGATATGCGTATCTCGTCGCCGATTTTCTAGGCTCTCCTTTTCTGCAGTATGTCCAGTACTGGCTGGCTAGGGAATGTCCGGATAGTCAGGCGTTGATCCAGCAGCCGATATCATGGTCTCGAGTTTACGACTTGGGATCAATTTTTGGTGCTACGAAGGTCAATATTCAGGTTACCGTGCAGGGTGCGTCGTCGGCTAGGTTGCTCTATTCTTTGTGGCCCTCTGGTACGTCGGAGCCAGTGGATCTGAAGTCTGAGATCGTTGGCAGTGGGATCAAGTCTTTCAGGTCACCTATCAGTTTCTCATGGATCAAGGGTAGTTATGATGCTCGTTTTGAGTTGTGGGTTGGTGCAAGGCGTGCAAGCCTTGTCTTCCAACATTTCGATACAGGCATCTTCTCGTCGTCTCAGGGCTTGGCTTCGGGTTCTGTGAAGGCTGGAGAGACTACATCTGCTTCTCTGGATGCTTCTGGGAAGGTTTCTGCTACGGTTGATCTGTTGTATCATGGAAGCCAAGTGGATCTTCACGTGTACGATAGTCAGAATCATCATCTTGGCATGAACTATGTGACGGGGTTGATTGAGAATCTAATTCCTGGTGCAGTATATGGTGGCACTTCGACGAGCCCAGTGTGGGCAGCTCTTCCGCCGGGCGCTTACACGGTCTCTGTTGTCGGTGTAAGTGCTGTTTCGGGCGGGTTGGGTGTTCCGGATACGGCTGAGCCCTTTGTGGTTCATGAAGCCACAGATGCCGTAAGCCCCGGTGTCTTGGCAGTGACTCCAGCTGCCGTCAGAATTGCTCGGGAGACAGCTTCGCCGTTCTGGTTTGATGTCGTCGTTCAAGAGTCAACCGGCCAGAATGGCTTGTCGATGGGGGTCTCATATGCAGATCATCTAACAGGCCCCTCAGGATTCGATGTCGCAACGAGCTGCACGTCATACTACACGAATCCTGTGCCGGCTGGCGGCCAGGGTTTCATCAGGGTCTATGTCGAGTTTCCATCGAACGCGCCTCACGGTACGTATGCGGGAACGCTGCATATACACGCAACTGGGCAGGGGGGATCAAATCCGAGCTACGATGCCGCAATACCGATTTCTTTATCGTATTTGGTGCAGCCAACATTAGGTTCAGTCATCCGCATGAGCACAAACACTGGTGCATCGGAGAATCCTTCGATCGCGACGGCGGGAAGTTACGTGTATGTGGCTTGGAGTGACAGTACGCCCGTCTCCGGAAGTGGTGGTCAACCTGAGATCTGGCTGCGTGCCAGCTCGAATAGCGGTGCCTCGTTTGGTTCCGCGATTCGTATGACCACGAACATCGGCTCATCGGCGCATCCGTCTGTCGCGGCTAGTGGAAGCTACGTGTACTTGGCTTGGCAGGACAGTACGTCTGTGTCTGGGAGTGGTAGTAGGCCTGAGATCTGGATGCGTGTCAGCTCCAACTATGGCGGCAGTTTTGGTCCTGCAATCCGGATGAGCACGAACGTTGGCAATTCGTATAACCCGTCTGTCGCAGCGTACGGGAGCCACGTCTACGTAGCTTGGCAGGATGATACGTCCGTGTCGGGAAGTGGGACAGGCTACGAGATCTGGATGCGTGCCAGCTCCAACAACGGGGTCACGTTCAATTCACCTATTCGGATAAGCACGAACACGTACGATTCGGTTTCGCCGTCCGTTGCTGCTAGTGGGAGCTACGTGTATGTGGCTTGGAGCGACAGTACGCCTGTCGCAGGCAGTGGCGGTCAACCTGAGATTTGGATGCGTGTAAGCGCGAATAGTGGAGCCAGTTTCGGTTCTGCGATTCGGTTAAGCAGCAACGCGTACATGTCACTCTATCCGTCCATCGCTGCGAGCGGAAGTTGCGTCTACGTCGTGTGGCAGGATCATACGCCGGTTGTTGGGAGTGGTGGAGCGCCTGAGGTTTGGATGCGTGTGAGCAGCAACAATGGTGCCAATTTTGGTTCCGCGGTTCGCATGAGTACGAACACGGGTTATTCGGATTATCCACGAGTGGCCGCTGGTGGGAGCAACGTCTATGTGACATGGCAGGATAATACGTCCGTTACTGGTAGCGGCGGTGACTTTGAGGTTTGGCTGCGTGCCAGCGCCAACAATGGTGCCCTGTTCGGATCAGCGACACGCGTAACCACGAACACCGGCTCGTCGGTCTATCCGTCCGTTGCTGCCTACGGCAGCGTCGCCTATGTAGCCTGGGAGGACTCGACGCCTGTCTCTGGAAGCGGCAGCGCGCCTGAGATCTGGTTGAGGGTTGGCAGCTGAATCAGGTTGGGCAGATCAAGGTTCGGTGAACGCGTGTTGTTTCTCGGAAGGTTCGTCGGGGATTTCCCGGAAGAACTGACAGCTAGGTAGCTGTGCGAATCCAGATCTCAGAGGCGGTACCACTTCCCGGGACAGAAGTGCTGTCCTGCCAAGCAACGTACATGCGGCTTTCGCTCACGGCGACAGACGGGTAGACTGACCAGCCCGTGTTTGTGGTTACCCGAACAGCTGAGCCGAATGTGGCACCGTTGTTCGAGCTGACACGCAGCCAGACTTCAGGCTGGCCGCCGCTGCCAGACACGACCGCCTCATCAGCCCATGCTACATAAACGCTGCTGCCGAATGCTGCAATGGATGGGTACCATGACCAAGTTGTATTTGTGCTAATCCGGACGCTGGGGCCAAAGCTCGTCCCATAATTCGAGCTAACTCGTAGCCAGACTTCGGCTTCTATTCCGCTTCCAGGCACCTGCGTATTGTCCTGCCATGCTACATACACGTAACTTCCGTAAGCAGCGATTGACGGAGATTCGGAGTGGCCGATATTCGTGGTTATACGGATAGGGGAACCAAAACTTCCGCCAAAGTTCGAGCTGGCACGCATCCAAATCTCAGGAAACGGTAGGCCACCGCTGCCAGTGACAGGTGTATCATCCTGCCATGCGACGTAAACGTAGTTCCCAACTGCAGCAACAGACGGATACCGAGAGTCGCCCGTATTTGTGCTTATTCGGATGGGTGAACCGAATGAGGCACCATTGTTGGAGCTCACACGCATCCAGATCTCAGAAGAGGAACCACTGCCTGGCACGGGCGTCGAGTCATACCAGACTACATATACGTAGTTCCCGGTCGCGGCCACATGGGGACGTTGCGAATAGCCCGTGTTTGTGGTTATGCGAATCGCGGACCCAAATGACGCGCCATTGTTCGCGCTTGCACGCATCCAAATCTCAGGCGCAGTGCCGCTGCCAGTGACAGGCGTATAGTCCTCCCAGACGACATATACGTAAGAACCGCTGGCAGCAACAGACGGCTCTGCTGAGTCGCCTGTGTTTGTGGTTATGCGGATCGCGGAACCGAATGCGGCTCCATTGTTGGAGCTCACACGCAACCAGATCTCAGGCTCTGTGCCACTGCCAGAGACAGACGTATAGTCCATCCATGTCACGTAGACGTAGTTTCCAACAGCCGCAATGGACGGCGAACCCGACTCCCCCGTGTTTGTGGATATGCGGACTGGTGAACCAAACGTTAATGCGAGAACGGACTGGCTCCCGGAAAGCACCAAGGCTAGGAGCAGCCCGAGGACAAGGAAGAACCGGCCACTAGACAATGGGCGGCAATCGGTTCTCACGTTAGCTCCCCCTCCTGAGCCACACCTCGGCCGCTGAACCGCTGCCGGCTACGGCCGTATCATCGTCCCACGTAACACACACGTAACTTCCGTATGCTGCAACAGACGGGTTATACGAATCGCCGGTGTTCGTGGTTATACGGATCGCTGACCCGAACAAGGCACCACTATTCGAGCTCGCACGCAACCAGACCTCATATTTGGAACCGCTGCCAGTAACTGGGGTGTTATCCTGCCACGCTATGTACACGTTGCTTCCAACCGTGGCAGCAGAGGGATTTATTGAGTTGCCTGTGTTCGTGGTTATGCGAATCGCCGAACCAAAACTGGCACCATAGTTCGAGCTTACACGCATCCAAATCTCAGAAGAGATACCGCTACCAGTCACGGGCGTGAAATCATCCCATGCTACGTACACGTTGCTTCCAACCGCAGCAACAGACGGATCCCCCGAGTAACCGGTGTTTGTGGTTATGCGGACCGGCGAACCGAAGCTGGCACCATAGTTAGAGCTTACACGCGTCCAGATCTCATATGTGCCACCGCTGCCTATGACGGGTGTATTATCCATCCAGGCTATGTAGACGTAGCTCCCAACCACAGCAACAGACGGAAACTCGGATGTGCCGGTGTTTGTGGTTATTCGTATCGGTGAACCGAATGTGAGCGCGTGCACGATTGGCAACGCCACGAGAAGTAAGCCCAGCACAAGTGCGGCGAGAGCAGGTAGTCGATGCCCTCTCTTAGGGAGGAACATCAGAACATTCACACTATCTTCACCTACTAGTGTTCGATTTCAGGCTTTCTCTCCCGCTGGTGTGTTGCGTGACCGGTTGCTGAGAGGAGGATCTCCCCTTGTGCGGTTTTGCTTTGTGTTAGGGATTTGCAATCAGTCCTGCCAAGAGGTTGCACAGTGGGGCTCTGGGCATGATGTCATTCGCCATATTCCGCATTGTTTAGGCTGAGATGTAGTCTCCGAAGGTTCGCCTGAACGTGGAGAAGTTGACGATAGAGGGAGTGATATCTTTCTGTGCTCACACAGCGTTTAGTAGTGGAGGGCTCTCGGGTGATCTTGTCTTGGTGCAAGGACCTATTCGACGCTATCTTTTCTACGCGTATAGTGTCCCTTCGACGTTGACGTGTTGATTAGCTGCTATGGGCTCGTGGGGTGCGTTTAGTCGCGAGGTTCTTTCCAGACTCTGGTCACACGGCGATACGTTGCTTCCCAAATGGTTAACTAGGTGCCAGCTAGATTCGCGGCTGTGAAATGTCGATGAATCGCTCGTTATTGGTTCTCCTGTTATTGTCTTCCGTCACTTCTCTGCTAAGCGTGTCGTTGACGCTCTTGAAGTCTCGCCTCTCAGACGTGACGGAAATCAGCGTCAGCAACATGCTGAACTTACGTTGGCTTTACGGCTACAGATGGTATCTCGTTGGCGTGGTCGTGATCGCCGTTCCTTGGCTGATGAGTTCCCTCATGACCGCCCAAATCGCGAAGAACCTCTCGCAAGGGACGCAGACCGCGGTTGTTGCAACATTGGCAGCTGCGGCTGTGGGGTCTATCATATTCTTCCTACAATTCTTTGTGTATCAGGTCCTTCGCGGTGAGGCGATTCCCCCGTTTGGGTTGAATAGGGTCTGGGTCAACATCGGATTGATGGCATGCCTGTCGCTTGCGAATTCCTATCTCGCGTTGAGCACGATGCAGCATCTGGGTTCGCTTCAGACCTAAGCACGAGCATAAATGAGACTAGGCTTTCGACCGCGCAGTTCTCGTTGTATAGATGATGTGATCTGGGGCAGGTCAGGGTAGATAGTTCATCAGGGGGTGCTTCTACCGAAAATGCGAAGTGGGTAAGGCAACTGCACACTGGGCAAGCCTGCCTAGTGTCGGTTGACTGGAGTAATCTGAATTGTCGCGAGCCACGTATCGTTCAGTCATTGGCTTGATCGCCAGCCTCAGATTTATGCGTGTGAGCTCGAACAATGGAGCAAGTTTCGTGTCCCCCTTCCGCATGAACTTTGACGCGTGCAGGTCAGTTTTGCAGTTTTTCAGCATAGCAGTTGGGAGTATATCTCTGATAACTTTGACGCGGCTGAATCCCAGGAGTAGTCGTGACGAATGGTCTGCCTCGCTTGCTCTCCAAGGGTTGCACAAAGCTCCGGGCTTCGGAGTAATCGCACCAGATCTGCTGCGAACTTGTCTGGTGTGGAGGTAACTCCAGCAGAGCCTAGAATCTCGTGATTGTAGGCGTAGTCAAGGGCAATTATGGGCAGGCGCATTGCCATGTAGGTCATGACTTTCTGATTCGCTTCACCTGATGTCATGAATTTTGGTGCAACTGCCACATCCGCGGCCGCAAGAAATTCTGGGAGTTCGGTGTACGCGACTTTACCGGTAAAGATGAACTTCTGGCCAAAGCCGAGAGACGATACCCTTTGGCGATATTCTTTTTCGGGAAAGCCGGCAATCAAGAATCTTGCGTTACTGACCTCCCTCAGGACCTTCGGTGCTACGTTCTCGATGAGGAAGTCGATGCCTTGGTGTTTGCTTAGCAGTCCCGCGTAGACTATAACGGGCCCATCTAGGTCATATCTGTCTCGCACAGCTCTGCCGGAATGTTTGTCTGGGTCAAATAGCTCGGTGTCGACGCCATCTGGCAGGTATGTGACTTGCTGAGCAGGAATTCCACAGCTCCTGATGAGGTCCTGCCGCAGCTTTCTGGACGAAGTTGCAATCATTGTGCTGTTCTTGACAAGTCGTCTCTCAAGAGATGACCAGATCGACTCGCGAAGACTTCCTGGCGAAACGAACTCGTGTGCAAGCATCTCGCCTGTCAGGCTTCCTTGAGCGTCGAACAGGATGGGGAGGTCCAGTCCTAGGTGACGCAGGGCATTCGCAATCAGTAGCCCCTCATGAAGATGAGCGTGCACTATGCTGTAATTCTCAGATTTAAGCGTCTTCAGGGCTTTGAAGAGCTGTGCTATCCCCCCACATGTGTCAGCGATAAGAAGAGTTCGATAGAACAGGGAGAGACGAAGTGGGAGAATGGATAGCGTTCTGAAGAGGAGACGTTGGATCATTCGGAGAAAGCTTGATGGATGGAAGACAAACGACATAGCCACAGCTCTGCGAATCGATGAGAGAACCGTGTATCGATGGTGGCGTCTCTACAGGAAAAATGGGTGGGAGGGGCTACGCGTCAAATCCAAGATCCCTCACACCTACTGGGAGACACCGCAAGAGACAGTTGAGTTGATCCTCAAGCTGCGCCGGGAGAGGCATTGGGGCCCCTGCAAGATCGAAGGCTACCTCAAGAACTATTGCCAACAGATCACACCGGTCGGCCACAACACCATCCACCGAACCTTCATCAAGGCTGGATTGAACAAACCGATCGAGGCTCCGAGGAAGATCTGGGGTAAGCGTAGATTCCAGCGACCGTACAGTAACGACTTGTGGCAATCTGATTTCAAGATGACCGATGACGACAAATGGATGATAAGTTACCTAGACGATCACAGCCGATTCGTTCCAGGCAGCGAGATTCACCACAATCCTACGGGTGAGCACGCCATCCACCTATTGAAGGATTGCATCCGTCAATATGGAAAGCCAGACCAGATACTGACAGATCAGGGAACCCAGTTCCACCCAGCCCGCGGAGACCTATCAGACTTCACCGAGTTCTGCAGTAGAAACGACATAGAGCACATCATGGCAAGCGTACGGCGCCCCTCAACCATCGGCAAGATCGAAGCCTTCCACAAAGCATACGATTGCGAATCTTGGATGTTCAAGACGCATCAAGAATTCATCAAATACTGGAACTATGAGAGACCACATCAAGGAATACGCTACCTCTACCCAGCAGACATATACTTCCGCGATCTGAAGAGACTGACAGATGTTGGGGGATAGAACAAGGGCTTTGAAGAGCAGAAGGGCATCTAGGTACGTTTTGTGCCAATTAGGGCCCGCTTGCCTTCTCTGGTACCATGGAACATTTGGGATACGAATTATCCTGATGCCTGGGATATCTCGGCCAAGGTGATAGGAAACAACAGTAAGCTTATGTCCCATACGAGTGAGCCCTTGGCATTCTCCGAGGACACGCATGGGAGCGCCGCAATCCTCGAAGAAGGGCACGGGTGTAGCATGTAGACTTTAGACAAGTCAGCTTTCACGTTGCAGGTTTTGTGTCGTATCCTCCACAAGAGCTTGGCGAGAGTTTGCTGACTCTTGCGCGATCCTAGTTACCATTTCTCCCAAGACTCCCAGCATGAATAGTTGCAGTCCAACGAGGACTGAGACGACGGGGACAAGTATCACAGGTCGTTCACCCAGGGGGATCGCATAGAAGGAACGTTCCGCGACCAAGTAAGTGCCGAAAACCAGTCCGAATAGAGCAAGCAGAAGGCCCAGTACACCAAAGAGGTGTAGCGGCCTCGACATGTATCTATCCAAGAGATAGACGCTTGTCAGATCGAGTGCGCCGCGGATAATTCTTGTTACGCCGTACCTCGAGCTTCCGTGACTTCTCGCTCGATGGTTCACTCGAACCTCGGCCACTCTGAAACCCTTCCAAGCGGCAAGCGCTGGCAGGAACCTGTGTAGCTCACCGTACAAGGAGATCTCGCGGACAACGGGGAGCCTGTAGGCTCTCAATGTGCATCCGAAGTCGTGGATTTGGAGGCCCGAAAGCTTCCTTGCAAGCCGGTTGGATAGCTTCGATGGAAGGCGTTTTGTCCAGAATGAGTCTTTGCGATCTTGCCTCCAACCACAAACGAGATCGTATCCTTCGTTGAGTTTCTTGAGCAATCTGGGGATATCCGCGGGATCGTTCTGCAGGTCCGCATCTAGCGTTATCACGGTTTCCGCCCTGCAACGAGCGAAACCGGCAGAGAGAGCTTTCGATTGGCCCTGGTTCCTTCTGAGTCTGACTCCGGCGACACGGGGATCGGAGGAAGCTGTTGCATTGATGATTCTCCAGGAATCGTCCGAGCTGCCGTCGTCGATATAGAATATCTCGTATTTCTTCGTGATGCGTTCAAGAGCGGTCGTCAGTTCACTTTGGAGTTCAACAAGGGAAGAGGATTCATTGAAGATCGGTATCACAACAGAGAGGTCAGGAGGCAAGCTATTTCACCCGCGTACGGCGCGTTTCCATCATCCACTTCAGGAAGATACGTAAGCCCTCCTCAAGCTCGACTCTTGGCTCATAGCCCAGTAGGTTCTTGGCTCGTGTTATGTCCGCCCATGTGTGAGGGGACTCGCCTGAGACTGAACCAACTAGGAGGGGGTGCATGTCAGAACCGGAAACTAGCTTGCCTATCAGTTTCACGATCTCACTGACCTTCACGGACGTGCCAGATCCGAGATTCAATATGGTGCCATTAGCGGAAGAAGCTGACGCGGCAAGAAGTGTGCCTGCGACAATGTCATCCACATAGGTGAAGTCGCGGGTTTGGTCTCCTGTTCCGAATACGGTTGGTGATGTACCATCGAGGGCCGCAGAAACGAATTTGCGAATCGCCATATCCGGCCTTTGTCTTGGTCCGTATGCAGTAAAGTACCTGAGCATGACAACGTCGATTCCATACAGGCTAACGTAGTTGCGACAGAACTCCTCTGCAGATAGCTTGCTCGCACCATATGGGCTCAGCGGTTCTGTAGGATGGTTCTCGTTGATGGGAACGTATCTCGGGATGCCATAGACCGAGCTGCTTGAGGCAAAGATCAGCCGTTTGGCATCGATTCTCCGCGATGCTTCCAGGACGCTGACAGTACCTTCGACATTTACCCTCGCAACTTCCTCCGGATGTTCAAGGGAATATCTGACTCCCGGCTGGGCTGCCAGATGAAACACCAACTCGCAGCCAGCCGCAGCCGCAAGCAGGGAAGGAGTATCAAGGATATCTCCTTTCACGAAACTGAATCGCTTCTGAGGAAGGCATTGCTTGATATTATCCTCCTTCCCATGATAGTAGGTGCTGAGGCTATCGAAACACACCACCTCATTTTCCTTCTCTAGCAGCCTTTCAACGAGGTGTGAACCAATGAAGCCGGCACCTCCAGTGACAAGCGACCGGCGGTGAGAGAGCAACATCATGACAGCTCAGGAAATCTGTGCTAGCTCTTTAGGTTTTAGAAGCGCTTCCTACTATTATTCAGTTCGCGCTGGTTTGCAGGTAGCGATCTTTGTCCGATACTCGACAGCAGTCACCCAATTCTTCTCTATTCTTGGAGCATCTCACGTCCCCTAGATTCGAGTTCAGGCAGCTTTCTGCTGTTCGCAGTAACGCTTCTCCCCTGCTTAGCTCTGCTCAACATCATCGTTTACCGAGACCTCATCGCCCGGTTTGTGCACACGAGTCTCGGGCAGTCGGCTTAGGAATTCAAGAACATGTCCAGAAGGTCTCCTTTCGTGATCATGAAGCGACTTGTTCTCTTTCTCGTGGCAGTCATCGGAATCGAGGTTTGGGTTGGACTGGCTGTGTTCCGGATATTGCTCTCCAGCAAGAGAAATTGATCCTAATCTCACCCTATTGCCTTGAGTAACAGGCGAGGCAAAAACCGACGGTATTCACGCAGCTCAAGCGTATCTTGAGATTCGCTCGAAAAGGCCGTTCGGCAGTTGTCGCCTTACAGAATCACGGCTATTTCTAGTCGCAGCTAGACGTGTCTTTCCGCGATAGGCGAATTCAGGCAATCACGAGAGGCCCTAGGTAAACGCGCGGAAGTCACTTATCTCTGAGGTTTGCCTATCGATCTCGGGATCCAGAGTGACGAAATGCATCTACGTTTCGGGGGCAGGGTACGTTGGTCTCGTTAGTGCTGCCTGCTATGCACAGAAAGCAACAGTATCCCTCTACGAGAAGGATCAAGCTAAGCGCGAGAACATCGCTTTAGCGAGAGCCCCCTTCTTCGAACCCGGTCTCAATCAATTGCTGACAAAGGCATTGGAGACAGGATGTCTGCAGATTGTGACAGATCCTACGGCTGCGGTTGCAGCATCGGACCTCTCTTTTGTAGCAGTCGGCACCCCTCTGCGTAGAGACGGTTTCATCAACATCTCTCAGGTGCTGGCTGCTTGCCGCGACATTGGTCGAGGCCTGAGGAGAAGCTCCCGCTATCATGTGGTGACGATCCGCAGCACGGTTTTTCCAGGAACCACCTCTGGCCTGGTACTGAGAACACTCGAAAGGGCCTCGGGAAAGAAAGCAGGTGAGGATTTTGGGCTGGTGGCCTGCCCAGAATTCCTACGAGAGGGCTCCGCAGTACATGACACTCTACATCCAAGCAGGATTGTTGTTGGGTCAATTGATGACCGTTCGGGAGACATGATCGAGGATTTCGTTCGAGAGTTCCACGTTGATCTACCCCCCCTCCTTCGCGTCACACCGGAAACGGCAGAGATCATAAAGTACGCCAGCAACGGCTTCCTTGCCACAAAGGTCGCTTTCATAAACGAGATGTCAAACCTTTGTGAACGCTTTCAGGGTGTTGATGTCAAGCAAGTTGCTGATGGGATGGGCTACGATCCTAGAATAGGCAGGGCATTTCTCGACGCAGGCTTGGGTTTTGGGGGCGCGTGTCTGCCTAAGGATCTCCGAGCACTTGCTGAAGGAGCCAAACGGATCGGGCTGCGCCTGAGAATTCCTGAGGCAACACTGGCCTCGAATGAGTCACAGCCACTGAGGGTTATTGACATGGCTCGAGAATTGATTGGTACTCTCAATAGGAAGAGGGCTGCTGTGCTTGGCCTAAGTTTCAAGCCCGGGACCAGCGACATGCGGGAAGCTTCGTCTGTGAGAATCGTGCGGGCGCTCCTTGACTCTGGCATGCATGTGAGCGTCTATGACCCAGTGGCGATGGGAAATGCTAGACGATTCTTCGGCAGGAGAGTTAATTACGCGAAGAGTGTCCGAGACTGCCTAGACGATGCAGATTGCTGTTTCATCGTGACGGAATGGGACGAGTTCAAGGCGATTCCGCCAGATCTATTCTTGGAAACCATGGAGAAGCCTGTGGTGATTGATGGTCGTAGGGTCATTGATCCCTTGAAGCTTGACCCGAAGATTGCCTACCGAGCTATTGGTCTGGGAAGATCTCGCCGCAACTAGCTCTTCGCCATCCTGTACGAGGCAGAGAGAGCATCCCAATAGGACTCGGCGTCTCCCACGTCAAGCCTCACTTCGCCCTCAAGAAGCTTAGTCGCGAGCACTCTCTTACCTTCGCTAATCATCCGCTGTATTGCATCAGTGACCTGGAGTTCGCCCTTCTTGTCGGGTTCGGTCTCTTCGAGAGCTTGGAAGAACATCGATTGGAACATGTAGATGGGTTCAATGCCCAGATTCGTCTTAGGTATCTCGGGTTTCTCAACAGCCGAGAGCACTTCGTAGGATCCCGCACCAAAAGGTTGCACCTCAGCAACGCCTTTCTTGCGGGGGTCTGGCAACTCGTGAATTAGCAACACTGCGCCCGGTCGAGCACGGTCAAGTATCCCCGTCAGACGGGTGAAGCATGCGTTTCCCTTTGAGATCACATATGCGTCGCCCGCATGAACCATGAAGTCACTGTCTCCCACCGCTCTTTGTGCCCGCAAGACAGCGTCGCCAAAACCCTTGGGGTCGGGCTGAGTGACCCACGTTATGACAGAATCATCGAGTCGCCGGTAAAACGTGTCCAAGTCCTCGGCTGCTGATCTGCGACCGCTCCTGCGAAGGTACTCTGTGTAGGAGTAGTCTTGTGTGAAATGGTCCTCGATGGCCCTCTTGCCCCTGCCGATAACGACGCAGAACTCGCGCAATCCCACATCGTAGAGTTGTTCAAAGATGAGTTGTACGAGAGGTTTGAGGCATATCCCACCATCCAAGGTTCGTGCGTAGACAGGCAGCATCTCCTTGGGCTGTTCTTTCGTCGCCGGGAGTAGTCTCGTTCCGAGCCCTGCGGCCGGGATAACAGCCGTATGGATGACCATCGTTGGATCGATTCCATCACTGTGCTTGATCCTCATATAAGTGGAACAAGGGCGCATGGTTTTCAATAGCTAACAAGCGCGTTCGACCTGCCGCTGCGGTATGACATATACTTACACCTGGCGGAGTCAAAGTCGCTTCGACCCGCGTTTCAGAGGTTGCCGACAACCCGTTTCTAATCTTACCCGGATATCTGCTTCCATATCACGAGGCCTTTCCCGCACACGGTGAATACGTCAATATCGCAACAATTCTGGGCAGACTACTGGATAAGGCAAGATTGGTGTTCCAAGCAACTTGTCCAGACGATTCGTAAGACTAGCACACGCGGGACAGATAGCAACTTTTCCCGTCTTGAGAATGAATTTTGGAAAAGCGACAGCACATTGCTTGTTCGCGGCTTTGAATCCTGCAATGTCGAGGATTCTTGCCAGTGGGGTTATCGTTGAACACATCCGGATCGATCTTCTCGGGGTTCCCAGCCACAATACTAGTCTGTTCCATTGCTGAGCTCATCGGAGGTCGGGCGAAACGGAGGCCTGACCTCTGAGCTCTTTGATCTTCAACGTTGAAACATCCCTCTCAATTTCTCCTACAAGTGTGCGATTTTGGCAAGCTCAGGTCCTCTTGCTGGTTACCAGTATCCAGAGCATCGCCAGTCCAATCCATATCCCGATGCCCACACTTACTATCACGAAAATGATTAGCAAGAGTTTCATCATGATGAACGGGGACCGTCGAGAAGTCTTCTTGAATTCCCCAATGGAATCCTGCAGACTCCGTCTTCGTATAAATCGCACTAACACGTCGGGATACAAGACGAGTTCGAAGAGGCCGAATAGCAGAAGTAGCGCTATGAAGACAGACACATATCCAAGATAAGTAAGATTGAGAAATGGTGCTATGGTCCAGGACATGAAGACCATTGAAGCGACCACCATAGAATACCTAGCAATGATCGCGATCGGTAGGCCTACACGCACGCTAAAAGTCTTCACAGACCTAGCTCGATCTTCCTCATAATCGCCGAGTTGATGGTTGATTTCATTCCCGCAGTAAAAGAGGAATAGGCTGATCCAGAGGAGAAGCAGCGGCCTCTCGTCAAGTCTGTAGTTGATCAGTAGTACCGCAGGGCCGCCGGCCCACACCACCCAGGACGCAACGAAGGGCCCCGCCAAGGTTTCCTTGAGTCTAATTCCCGCCCCACTATACGCGAACCATAAAATAATGTAGAGAAGTAGCGCAAGAACGCTCTGGAGCGATTCAGCAAATGGCAAGAAACTGGCGATGGAGAACGCGGCGACCAATACAGAAAGTCGTGTAACTGTCTCCTTGCGACACACACCTTCAGAAATGGGATTCTTCGTCGCACTGTCGTAGGGTGCGTCACAGACATTGTTGTACATGAATCCTGCTGCCATCGCGAGAACGAATGAGACAAGCTGAAGAGAGATGTACCAGGGCATCTCTCGAGTCTCCCCAAGATAGACTAGAAACGGAAAGAATGAGAAGAGAGACTCTGAATATGGAAACGACCTCAACAGTCTCCTAGCAGTCGATAATACCTTCCCGGGCGAGCTCATATCACATCAGCGTCGATGTAGTGCGTTGGCGTCTTTTTTCATGGTGTCCCCTAATATGCTCTTGCCATTCCTGGCGGAGACCAATCGAGATCTACGCCTCGAATGCAGATTCAAAGTCGCTATCATGATGTATGGAACCATTGTCGAGAACCCAACAAGGACGAGCTCCGGGCTGAAAGGTCTTCCTTCCCCGGCCAATGCCCATCCAAACAAGGCCGCAAAAGAGTACTCTGCAAGGAACAGTGCGTAGAGAAGAATCGGTGCAGATTCGAATACTCTTCGATGGTGAAGATCGCTTGGCAGCAACCCACGACTAGACCCGATGACCCTAGCAGCGCCCGTAGATACAACTGTGACTACGAACCATCCCAGGTAATTAGACAACGGTATCCCGAAATAAGGTCCAGGCGTAGCCCAATACCAGCTGTGACCGGCCGAGATTGGATCTAGGATCATGTCGAGACCGACCGCTTCCAGTCCATTAATCGCAGCATACTCGATTGCAAAGACAGCCAAAGGAAGAAAACGCCCCGATACCTTTTCGGTCCGATTAGGGTCGTATGGGAGCACCAAATCGGTGAGGGCGTCGCAAACATATAGAACGACGCACCAGGACAAGGGATTCTGTATCGGCACAAGCTCGGCTATCATCCACGGAGGTCTAGGGGCATAGTAGTATTTCCCGAATACCCAGCCAAAGGCCGTGCCCCCCAGTTCCGACGCTAGCGTAAACGAGAACGCTATGCTGAAGAATAGCATCGTATACCGAGTCCCTCTGTTGGCCAAGGAGTGGAGCAGTACGAAAACAATGCCTACGAAGACAATGTAAGGACGAAGAACGCGCGTCGTGTTGAAAAGAACTTCAGCTAGTGCATATGCAACGAATAGACAGTGGAGCGTTCGGTTCTCCAACAGCATGGTCCTGTCCAGAAGCTTCAAGTCGGGTTCCTATCCCCCATGGCCAATTTACGTAAGCTGAATAGTGCTCCCAGATCAGTTGTGGGATGTCTTAAGAGTACCTCGCCGCTTCAATTGACGTGTACTCGTCCTAGTAATCTCAGTCCTCCAAGGAGTGCTTCTTTTCGTCTTCGGGCTGTTCGGAGAGATGATAAGTAGGATGACCCATGAATCGAGTAGGGTACACCGGGACAGACAAGACATTGTATTCGTCCAGCTGGGATCGTAGGATTTGCCTAGACATGGTCCTTCGGCCTGTGGCGCTTTCTACGTGAGGGTGGCAACAGTGACATACGCAGACGGTAGCCATAGAAGCCAGGTCCGGGACCTGACGCAGGGATGAGCCGACTTGGGGTTTGAGTACGCTTGAGAATAGGAATAGTCTGCTACGAGTTCCCGCCAATAGGGGGAGGAGCCGGTGTTGGCCTATGGAATCTGGCCCAGTCAATCTCCATGTTGGGACATGAGGTCCATGTCATCACTTCTTGCTACAAACGACTGGCTAGGCGTGAATTTCGAGACGGGATCTCGATCTGGCGAGTCGACGCAGCCAGGGACGACCGACTTCCGGGTTTTCTCCAGTCAACGGACGTGACTACTTCTCCAAGTTCTCTGGCGGCTTTTGCTCTGGTGGCAACGAAGCCGATCCTCGATCTTGTCAGGAAGTTTCAGCTGGAGGTCGTGCACTGCGGTTTTGCGTTTCCATCTGGACCTCCTGGGATATTCGCCAGCTACCTAACAAGAACGCCTTGCATCGTTAGCATTCTTGGAGCCGACATCTATGATCCCGCACGCTTTCGAGTATACCGTAAGCTAGTGGATCCAATTGTAGCGTGGACAGTTGTGAACGCAGACGCGGTTACTGCACTGAGTGGTGATCTATCTTCTAGGATCACGGCGCTGTGCGGGCGAAAAGACATATCGGTAATCCCGTTCGGAATAGACACGAATCGCTTTGCTTATGGAGAATGGAGTAGACACCGGACCAAACGCGTTATCACGGTTGGCAGACTTGTTAAACGAAAGCGCATAGACATTCTGTTGCGAGCCTGGCCAAATGTCAAGGAGCAGGTACCAGCAGCGGAACTGCTCATTGTGGGAGCTGGACCAGAACGCTCCAGTCTGCAGAAACTCGCTGCTGATCTTGGCCTTCATGACGTTATTTTCAAGAGTTTCAGGGTTCAGGATCTGAAGCAGCCAGATCTGCTGTCGCTGTACACGATGTCTTCTGTTTTTGTGTGCTCTTCTGAGCATGAGGGATTGTACCTTGCAGGTCTTGAGGCGATGTCGTGCGGATTGCCAGTAGTTGCACCTCGAATCGGAGGGATCACAGACTGGCTCCTGCACGGTGAAACCGGCTTTCTGTACGACTTCGGAGATCATGATGCGCTCGCTAGGTACGTAATTGAACTTTTGAGAAACGAATCGCTTTGCGAACGTTTGTCCGTGGCAGCCAGGAAAAGGGCACAGGAGTTCGATCTATCCGTTGTGGCTAGGCGATGGGAAGACCTCTACCGCAAGGTAGCGGCAGAAGGGATAGCGCGAGTATGAGTACAAGGGATTCTGCAGAGGCCCAGAAAAGATACTTTGCCCAGCAGTCGGTTAGGTCTCTACGTGGAGCTAGGACTCACGGAAGGAAGCTTCAGGTGCTAATGGAAACCATTTCTCCTTCTGTGTTTCCGATCGTAGTTGAATTGGGTTCAGGTACAGGGCTTCATGCACAAGCGCTCTCGCGAAAGGGATTTCGAGTTATCGCAACGGACCTTTCGCATGAAATGGTGTATCAAGTAAGAAGAAGAGCTGGTGCTGCTGATTCTCTCATCTGCGACGCCGCTTCTATTCCGCTGCGAGATGAATGTGCAGATATGGTGTTCTGTGTTGCCACCCTTCATCATATTGAAGATCCTTCCTTGGCCATCAAGGAAGCCCATCGTGTTCTCCGGCGGGGGGGAGTGATAGGAATCGCAGAGCCAAATCCCCTCAACCCCTGGATTTTTTTCTCCACCTTCGTCAGATGGAATACCGAGGCGCAGCGACTACGCCTTACGCATTGGATGATTAGCAAGTACCTTAGCCTTGCAGGTTTTGTGTTGATTCGCGAAACCTCCATAATCTTCCTACCGTCTGGTCCGAGAGGTCTTGAGAGAATCCTCGACAATATCGAAAGATGTTTCGAATCCCTTCCTCTTCTACAAAGATTGGGGGCCCAGAACGTGGTGAAGGCGATCAAGGGTAGCGCTGATCGGGATAGCGATTGCCTCACGCACAGTTCAGCAAGGGGCGAACGCGCGAGGAAAACGCAGAAGAGTTCGATCTAGATGATGTCGCCAGGTAGCGGCGAAAAGACGTTTAGTCGTCACCAAAAATGAAATGACTGCCAAACGATCAAGGGAGAAGACTTTCTTTTATAAGAACACAACGGTCAACCCAAAGGACTCGACCGGTGATAGCATCCACCAGATGATACAATGAAGTCTTAACACAGAAACTGTTAAGCACGTGTTTACGCGCAGATAGTGCCGTGAAGTTGTGGTGCAGATATGACACAGGTTCCTGTGACGGGAGTTACAGGGTTCATCGGGAGCCACCTTGCAGAAGCACTTCTTCGGAAAGGATACGATGTGGCGGGGCTGGTACGACCCTGCGCAAGTCGAGATTTGCGTCCTATCAAGCACCTGCTTGAGGACCTCGCAATCCTGACCTGCGACCTGGCAAGCTACGCTTCGGTTGCCAATGCCCTAAGGAGTGTAGACCCACAGATCGAAAACAAGAGAGCAAGCCGCTCAAGGAGACACTGCCGCTGAACTCCACGTGGCCGTACGCGGTGTCCAAGGCAGCGATGGACATGTACCTTAGAATGGCGTCCTCGGCATATTCACTAAACTGCACCGTCCTACGACCGACGAATGCCTACGGCAGGAGATTCGAGACAGGATTCATCGTCGAATATCTGGTCACGACAATGCTGAAAGGCGCGAGGACGTATGTGGGCGCACCCGATTCCGTCTGCGACTACCTACACGTCAGTGACCATGTGAACGCCTACGCGCTCGGGTGATTTTCCCTTGAGATCGTTGTGTCGTGACGCGATGTCTTTAAGGGGCCTCAAGACTCTTCTAACTAGGTCAATAGTATATTTTGAGAAGCCTTTTGTCTTTGTAGAGAATAATTCTCACATTTTACTTTGGTTGCTTGTCGGAGCTTCTACGTTATTCTTCTCCTTAGGAGTACGCTTCACATACGTGGACTTGGCTGGCCAGGCCAATCCCTTTGATAAAGCGATCATGTATCAACTGTTTTGGAATACACTCCACGGCCACTTTTTCTACTCATCAATACTTGAGAGGTACTATTTTGCCGGGGGCACGGGACTGATATTCATCTTGATCTTTCCTATCTATGCAATTTATCCAAACATGATATCACTAACAGTTGTGTCGGCTTTCATAATCAGCTTAGGGGCGCTACCTATCTACCGACTCACAAAGCAGAAATTTCGAAACGGAACGGCGGGGCTTGTTCTGGCTATCGCCTACTTGATTTTTCCCGCTCTCAGTTTCATGTACCTTGAAAACGTAAAGGACGAAATATTCTCCATAACTCCCCTTTTGTTTACATTTTACTATTACGAAAAAGGCGACTTTAAGAAGTTCTTGGGTTTCGCGTTTATCTCAATGCTTTGCAAGCGGAACATAACTTTGGTCATAATCATGTTTGGAATACACGCTCTGATCGTTCGAAAGAAGAGTAGGTGGGTGCTCGCTCCTATCTTACTCGGTAGCTTGTGCTTCTTGGTGTATTTGTATGTAATTATACCCTACTTCTACAATCTTAGCGGTCTGGCCGCATTAGACATATCTGCAGGTGTGTTCACTCCTGCTAGATACGAGTATCTCGGAGGGACTTTCTCTCAAATAGCTCGTACGGTCATCACAAACCCACTCCTAGTTCTCAAAGAAATTATGACGAGATCCAAGATGTTCTACCTATTTTTGCTGTTTCTCCCTCTAGGTTTCTTGCCTCTGGCGAGACCGAAAATTCTTCTCATAACATTTCCAATATTCATGGAGAACCTGTTGAGCACGTTTCCGCCTCAGTATTCGATCCAGTTCCATTACAGTGCGGCGATAGTTCCCTTTCTCATTTTGGCGACAATCTACGCCATTGAAGATGTTCGCAGACGGATATCGAGACGCCGACTTGAGCGTACGATACTAGCTATTCTTTTGCTTTTTGTGATGGCGTGCTCCATTTACTCTGCAGTGACGTTCGGGGCTGAACCGGCTGTCCTTTCTCGAATACTACTACCTACCACTACTACTCTTTATGAGAACACTGGTGAGGCTAAGTCGGCATGGAACTTGATTCGAATGATTCCAGAAAACGCTTCCGTTTCGGCTGATATTCGGTTAGCTCCAGCTCTTAGTCAGCGAGAACGGTTGAATTTGTTTCCGATAAAATGGGTTGGCTTTGATTACGTCTTGATTAATCCGTCAAGTCCTATCCAGGTGAGCGAAGAAGAGTACGATAGGGCCGTGTACGCTGTTTTGAACGATTCGGATTACCACATTCTTGCGATCGAAAGTCCATACGTTCTGTTGAAGCATGGTGAGACCGGCGTTACGGATGAAGCAGATCTGAAGTTACTGTTGGATCCCCACTACAAGATGTTTGCTGAGGATCCGCTAATCGACCATCCGGCAAGACTCAATTTTCTCCGCGCGTACTCTAAGCAAGGATGGTATGGAAAAGAGGCGTGGGGGGGGCAATTTGACTTTGTCTGGGCCGGCGGCTCAGAGAATCATTCTTCAATGAGAATGATTCTTCCAATCGAGAAGTGCAAATATGTGCTAGCCTTTCGCGCTGCTCCCATATCATATATCTTCGAGGGACTTCCCATGCAGACAGTAAAGGTGTATGTGAACGGCATGTTCTTGGAAGAAATCTCACTATTTGATGGATGGTCTACGTACCGCATTCCAGTTCCAATATCCTATACCGTCTCAGGCGTAAATGAAATAGAGTTTGTTTATGGGTACACCGCATCCCCATTCCTATACACTCATGGGCGATCTGGAGATACACGAGAACTAGCGGTAGCCTTCGACTACATTGAACTGTTTCCTGCGGAACAACAACTTAACAGTTCCTTCTCTGCGTTGTAATAGTTCTAGGACCGCCTACATGCTCTTGCGGAGGCACACTTTTCACTCTATATGAGAACACTTTGAACCAAAATCAGGCGATGCGAGAAAGACTTTCGCTTCATGTCTTGGACGGCAATGTCCGTCAGAGCATTGTGACTTCTGTTCCGGGATCTCGTATTGTTCGAAAGAATGCCTCTTGTGAGATTCGTTACTTCCATGCCGGCAGGAGGGCTCTGTCTTCCTTCTTGTCTATGAATGCGGTCTTCCTGAAACCCAATCTTCTCAACATCTTCTCCAAGCAGGAAACGCTAGAGCCCCACCAGTTGCTTGTATCCCCGGCGTTTAGCTCGCAGCCATCATAGAAATACATGATTGGTCTTGGATCATCTACGACGTGCCCCTCGACCGCCAGAGGCTCTCCCGTCCTTTGGTAGATAGCCTCCAGCGCAAGCAGTGGGTTCTTCAATGATAGTAGACGCCAAAGAAGATGGTAATATCGAAGGTCTCGTCAAGAGCGCCGACATCATAGGCAGACATCTGTTTGAATTCAACACTCGACCTGAGCATCTTCTTGGCGAGCTGGAAGCCTTCATTGCTCTCCATTCCCCAAGAGCGTGGGCCAGACAAGTCGTCAATCGCCAAGACACGAGATGCCCCTTTCTTCTCGCAGAGGAAGCTGAAGTACCCGTCCCAAGCGCCTATATCTAGGACGCTCTTTCCGTGCAGGTTCTCTGGGATAGCTTAAGCCATCCACGCTAGGTGATCCTCGCCCTCTATTCCCGAGGTGATGACGTTGCCGATACGGATTGAGTGGTACCACTTTATTCGGCGTATTCTGTCTTGTACTTCGTCGAACGAAACGCCCTCAGCCAAGCGTATTCTCCTCACGGATGGTGGACCTGCCGACACCCATCTTCTTCCTGATTAGCAACCCCATGCTGAGAACATGAGGCGACTTGCCGTAGGAAGCGATTGTACTTTTCCTCCACCGCTGGCCACGAATAGTTACTCAGGACGTAGTTCTTGCCGTTTTCTCCAAGTCGTCTCGCGAGATTCTCGTTGTTCAGAATCAGTTCCAGTGCACCCTCAAACTCGTCGTAATCTCTATAGAACAGGCCGCCGTTGCTGCGCAGACAATGTCCTCTCAAGACCTCTGAGACGCCATTAACGAGCACTGGCTTTCCATTGAGCCAAGACTCGAGCGTAGCTATTGAGAAACTCTCATACTGCGACGGCATTATCACGGCTGATGAGCCTTTCATGGCGTCAAACTTGTCCTCTTGGTTTCCAAAGCCCGCCCAGACGATGTCAGGACTTTCGGGAAGTCTCATGACGGGCTTTCCGAGCAGAACGAGCTTGAGTCTAGATGCATGATCGAGTTTGTACTTGAGGAATTGCTCGAAAAGGTGCCCACAACCCTTTGACTCGTCGATTCTCCCCACGTATAGGACGTATGGATCCTCCAGTTTGACCTTTCGCAGAAAGCGAGATTCGTCAGCTATCAAGGGCGTGTCAAATCCCATACCTGCAACTACGCTTGGTATGTGATGATTGCCGAATTTGTTGACGATGAATCGTTGTTCTTCAGGCGTTAGATATATTATTCCTCGGGGAAGGTGGAAGACCTTCTTGAAAATGCCTAATCGGATTGGGGGCTCATCATGGGCTGTCGGAACCAAAACGCCCTTTTCTGAAACAATTTCCAGCCCGAAGAAAGTGGTACAGTAAAGATAGGTGAAAAAGACAAAGAGGTCATAGCTAGGCCTTTTTCGTTTCAAGAATTCGAAGAGTTCGGTCGAGTAGGGGCCTTGCTTCCTCATCCACTCAATTTCCTGTTCGATCGTGTGATGGCCCCCAAAGATCTTGAGCGAGTAACCATTGAAATCCTCGATGTCTCGGGGTCGGTCGACCCTAAACCTTCTGACAGGGACTCCGCCAACGTCCACCACTCCCTGTGGGTACTCGTTGGCCCAAGTGATGTAGTCGATAGCACAGGTTGTCAGAATCTCAATGTCGTGGCTTTTCGAGAGTCTTGTAGCTAATCGTCGACAGAGAAGCTCTGCTCCGCCGTCCACCTCTTCTCCGTATCGTTGAACCACGAAGGCCAGTTTCATTACCCATCAGCCGATCACGTGAGCAGGCGGCAGACAATGCTGTACCAGCTGCAGCCGCGCAGAGCAAAATGCTTCGATGATGCCCACTCCTACGAGCTGAGTTTTTCGAAATTCGAGCGATCGAGGCATCTCTCGGAGCACCTCCCAAGTCGTATGGATACATGGCTTGAGTCTTAGAAAGAACCTTTTTAGCTTACCTCTAGCTTGGCAATGCAATGCTTGTGGTGGATTCCTTCGATGTTCCACTCACGCTGGCCGAGATCCGGATCGGAGTTCTGTGGCCTCAGGAACGATGATTGCTGAGTTGTGAGCCGGAAGACCGATGACTATCGTGAGCCAAGTTCTGCCGTCATTCGCCCTAAACGACGCGATCGGTCAGGAAACCCTTGAGATATTCAAGATACTGAGGAACAGAGGATACGATTCGCGAGTTTTCGCCGAAAATATCGATCCCCGACTGCTATCGATTGCTAGGCCGCTGAAGAAAAGCCTCTCAGAGCTGGCAGAGAGCGACTTGGTGATCTTTCACTACGCCATCGGTTCCGACTCGACCCAGATATGTCGTTCCCTGTCTTGTAGAATGATCATCCTCTACCACAACGTAACCCCACCAGAGTACTTCAGAGAAACAAGCAGTCTACTTCAAGCTTTGGCCAGGAGAGGTCGCGAAGAGCTGTCTTTTCTGATGACGAAGCCAAGTCTGGCTCTAGGAGATTCGGAGTATAATAGGCTGGAACTCGAAAAGCTCGGCTTCAAGAACACGGGAGTAATGCCGATCATACTTGACTATACGCGATACGACGCAAGACCTAACGCGTCTCTCCTAAGCAGATACGATGATGATTGGATAAATCTGATGTTTCTAGGCCGGCTGGCACCCAACAAGAAGATAGAAGATGTGATAAAAGCGTTCTTCTACTTCAAGAAGTGCATTAACTCAAGGTCTCGTCTCCTCATTCTAGGCTCTAGTGACCATATGGAGCACTATCTTGCTAGGCTCCAGCAACTTGTTCGGTATCTGAACTTGCAGGATGTCATCTTTGACAATCCGAGATCCGACTCAGACTTGGTAGCATACTACAAGATCGCGGATGTCTATGTCTGCATGAGCGAACACGAGGGTTTTTGCGTGCCACTACTCGAATCGATGTACTTCCAAGTCCCCATAATAGCTTACAAAGCAGCCGCAGTGCCCTATACGCTGGGTAACGCAGGGATCTTAGTGCTGAGAAAGGATCCCGTGCTGATCGGTGAGCTGATACAATTGATTATGGAGGACTCGTATCTAAAGTCACAGCTCTTGCTGAAACAAAGCCAGAGGATCCGATACTATGACAGGTCAAAGCTCGAGGTAATGCTCTGCTCATATGTTGAACAAGCGTTGCATCTGAGCTGAGCACCTTTCAAAGCGTTTTGATATAGAAGGAAAACTGTGTGCGCATTAGATCATATGACTTGGGGGGACTTCCATCGGGAAGGCATCGACATACTCTTTGAGTACAAACTCCAATCTAAGCCTCGACCGGACATCCCGACATATCAGGATATCGTGCCCTTAGATCGGAGGCAAGGAGGGAGAGGCATGTGCCGCGATGAGCGCGTCCGAACTCTTCGTGATGCCATTTCCTCACAAGTCATTTTGCACAGGAGTTCCAGAGGCTTGGGGAGCGGGAAAGCCTGCCCTGGTGAACGGAAAGTCAGATGTTCTGACAGGTCATCGTAGGCGTGCCAATGCCAGCTTGCACTAGTGCTTGGGCAGAAATGGAGAGCGTTATGTGAAGAACAATTACAATCGAGGGCTGGTGTAACATTATGGGAACCTACTCTCCAAACCGTTCTCATTGTCGAGAAGAGAAGACACCGGAGCGGCTACTGTGAAGCCCAGAGTCTGCCCCTTCAGAAGGAGCACATGCCAGCGCCTCGGAGGCGCGATTGCTTCGATGATCTAGAGCGACAGCTTGATGGATGCAAGGCCCTGCCAGGGATCCAGGTGGTCTCTGAAGTTTGGATAAACAGACGAAGAGTGATTCGACTAGACGGATTGGTGCATTTGGCATAGTCGACGCTATCGGGGAACGTACCGAGTGATATTCTCCAAGATCAGCCTCTACGAAGCGTAGCTTGCCGAGCCGGGTTCGAGTGAGCGCAGTTGTGTTCGAGATACATGTCTCACCTCAAGCGTCTCAAGTGCAAGGCCTCCCGCCCTCAAGCGCTAGAAGTCGCGTGAGCAGGTAGTGAAGACTTCGACCCTAATGGCAGATGCATGCATGTTCTCAGCTGCCTTCGTGCATTGGATGTCGGCCCCAACCGATCAAGCCTTCACCGTACCAGGGGATGACAAATGCGAGCTTCTGTGGACTCGCATTTCAAGCTCTCCTAGGGATCTTGATTCCCAAACAGTCGCTCGTCGGCTAATCTACTGAACGAGGACGACTGCGCTCTGATCGTCGGGAGGCCTTCAGAAGCTCAGCACAGACAATTCCTCCAGCCTTTCCCAAAGGGCTCTCAGGATGAATATAGTCAGTATCAGATAGCATCGACATGGAGCAAGATTCATAGTGCCTCCCATTCCACTTAAAGTAACTTTCTTCCGCTATTTTGAACCCTTTAATCAAATGCCTCCACTCACTTTCATCGTAGACTCTAAGCCAGCCGTGCGTCGCTCTTCGCCCAAATGGAACAGTAACCAGCAGTCTTCCGTTTTCTCCAAGGCTGCCGAGCATCATGTCCAGCGCGAGTCTATCTCCATTCCGCACGGTCTTCATCCCATATGCTTCAAGTCCTATGTGCTCCAACGTTGATATGCATATCACGAGGTCGAAGAACTTGTGAGGCATGATATCTTGAGTTATGTCCCCTTTGATGAAATGGAAGTTCCTAGGCACACGCACCGAGGGATCTCGAGAGTCCACTCCATACAACTCCAAATGCCCCAGTAACTCAAGGTAAGAGCTATCGGCGCATCCGACATCAAGGACCTTTCTTGCGTTGCCTATTCTTGCCAAACACCATGGGACCTCAACCGACCGTTCGGTAAGATGCAGGAACTCAGGGGAGCGCACTATATCCGCCACGATGTCTGCAACGTTGCCCCCGGAGGCTAGCAGCTGCGAATAGCTTGTCAGTCCGGCTGCGTCAACGTCCCTATCAAGAAACACCTTGTACACAAGAGAGATGAGCTCGCTGTCAGTCATCCCGCGATCGATCCTCTTCTCTAGTTCAGCGAGCTTTGTTTCAGTTTGTTGGGTACTTCTTGATTGTGTTTCCTCAATCCTCTTCTCTAGTTCAGCGAGCTTTGTTTCAGTTTGTTGGGTACTTCTTGATTGTGTTTCCTCAATCCTCTTCTCTAGTTCAGCGAGCTTTGT
>Ga0315280_10002326_pt1 | contig 30958 bp, 23 predicted proteins | sample YL17G06_40_MG_FD_203697 | JGI IMG/M metagenome (GOLD analysis project Ga0315280, IMG submission 203697) | Sediment microbial communities from Yellowstone Lake, YNP, Wyoming, USA - YL17G06_40 | ecosystem: Environmental > Aquatic > Freshwater > Lake > Sediment | place: USA: Wyoming | collected... | reverse complement strand
CGACTACGAAGTGCTTCCCGAAACCAGCGAAGCCCTGATCCAGATCGCCATGATCAATCTGATGCTTCATCGCCTTTGCCCTGAACGAAAACGAAAGAAAAATGAATTCTAAAACACGCTCTAAGGGAAAAGGTCTCCATCGCGGACTTCGCTGGGGATCTTCTTCATATACGGCGTCCACCAGGTCTGTTCAAAGGTCATCATCACGTCGTCGAAATCGAACGTCACAAGCTGAGTGTCGGGCACTTCGCGGTCGTCGTTCGAATAGGCCAGTTTTCCCCCACGGCAGGAGACCGATTTCGGGTAGTCCTTGCCGGTCAACAAGCGCGCCAGGTCGAGCTGGTGAATGCCGTCATCGGCCATCAGCCCGCCGGAATAGGCCCAGTAGTAGTGCCACCGGCCGTGCAGAATTCCTTCATTGTAAGGGCGTTCCGGTGCCGGTCCCAGCCAGGTGTTCCAATCCACGCCGTCCGGCGTCGGACTGTTCGACCCTTCTTTGTAGGGGCCTGTCGAGAGCATGTTAAAGACCTTGCAGAGGTGGATCGTTCCCATCTTGCCGCTCTTGATATACTCAAGGGCTTTTGGAACATAGGCGGAGCTGCGGGTCTGCGTGCCGACCTGGACGATGCGCTTATACTTTCGCGCCGCCTCGACCATCTTGCGCCCCTCCCAGATGTTGTGCGAGGGCGGCTTCTCGACATACACATCCTTGCCCGCCTGGCAGGCGAAAACCGTCAGCGGGCCGTGCCAGTGATCGGGCGTGGCAATGACGACCGCATCTACGTCCTTGTCCTCGAGCACTTCCTGATAGCGATACGCCCGTTTTGGCGTCTCGCCCTGGAGAGCGTTGATCTGTTTGGGCAGGTCATTTCCCTCCCGCCTGTCGAGATCGCAAAGGCATACCACTTCCACGTCGGGCCGTTGGGTGAATTTTCGGATCACCGTGGCGCCTCTTCCACCACAGCCGATCAAAGCGAGCCGGACTTTCTCGTTTGCCGACACCGCAACCGTCCCCCGACTCGCAGCCACAGCCACTCGCCCCGCCGCCAGCCCCAAGACTCCTCTGGCACTGTTCATCACGAAATGTCGCCTGTTCATTCGTTTCTCCCTTCAACGTTTTGAACCGCTCTATCCGCCGGCCTCTTTCGCTTCCTTTTTACAATGTGCCTTAAACAAGGCAATCGTCAATGATACATTCGGATTGAAGAGAGCGGAAAAGCGCCTCGGATCTCAGACAACCCTATGCGCCGTCCTACTTTGAGTTCCCAGCACCGACAGTCCTGTCAGGTAAATTGCTTGAGAATGTGCGCAGGGCAACAATGTTCTCGTCCCCGCCGCATTTTGCTGAAGCTACCCGTTCGGTGCGTGAGGGTTCTGTCCATGGCCGAAGATATACCTCGTGTGGAGCGGTGGGAAGGTCTGGAAGCCGGGCGGTGGGTCTGTAGGGGGGCAAAACAGGGGCGGTCGGGGCAAGTAACAAGGCGAACAGGGGTGTTCAAGACGGTTGGGATGCCAGGAGAGACAATACTTTTCCCGTTCGGCGGAAGGCGGTCAGGAGTTCGGAAGGATTTTGTGCCGCCGGGCGGGGGCTTCGGCCTCAGGCGCAGTTCCATGTGCGCCTTGCCCCGGATAAAGAGGATTTTCGGCGTGGGGTAACCCGATTTTCTCAATCCCTTCGCCACCCGCTCCCCGCGCGGCTCTCCCGATTTCGCAACTGGCTCAGGATGGTTCGGGGCCTGTTTTTCGCTTGACGATGGCAGGGGCGAACACTAGTTGATCCAAATCTCAGCCGGATGGTCCTGGTTATGCCGACGGCCACTTGCTGAAACAGATCGGGATCAAGAATCGAGGGGGTGGAATCGCGTGCCCAACGTCAAATCGGCAGGAAAACAGATGAGAACCAGTCGGAAGCGCCGACAGCAGAATCGGGCGCAAAAGGCATCTCTAAAAACAAGGCTCAAACGCATTGAGACCTTGCTCGAAGCCAAGGATGTTGAAACGCTCAAGCGCGCTGCTGTCGCAACGATCAGCGTCATCGGCAGAATGGGGCGCAAGCACGTCATCAACCGCAAGCGGGCTGCACGGCTTCAATCGCGCGTACAGCGAAAGATCAATAAGGCACTGGCTCCCGCCATTCCTGAAAAAACCAACTGAACTGTCCCGGGTTTTCGACCAACAGCCTGTTTTGAAAACCGTCCGCGCTCGGTGGGCTAAAACCTTTTGATCCACAATGGGGCAAAACAGAATCGCCGGGAACACTCCTTACATCCTGTGCCCCACGGCGGTCAAAACTCCGGTAACCGAGTGGCGCCTGGGCGCGCGACAGCCTCACAAAGTGGTTCCCGTTCTGACCGGCGTGGGACCGGGTTGTTCGTCTTTCGCCAGAAGACGCAGGACCAGTTCGTCCCCGCCAACATCCACTTCCACGTCGTCGCCGTCCGAAATTTCGCCCTCGATGATCTGATTGGAAGCAGGGTCTTCGATATAGCGCTGGATGCATCGGCGCATCGGGCGCGCGCCGAATTCGCTGTCGTAGCCTTTCACCATGAGGAAATCCTTGGCCGCCTCCGTAAGGTGGAACGTGATGCCTCGGTCGGCCAGTCGCCTGTTTACCTCGCGCATCTCAATGTCCACAATTCCTCGAATGTCGGCTCGGGTCAGCGACCGGAAAACGATCAGATCGTCAATGCGGTTGAGGAATTCGGGGCTGAACAGTTTCTTCACCTCGGCCATGACCTTGCCTTTGATCTTTTCATAATCCTGCATCTCGTCGCCGGCGACAAAGCCCATGGTTCCGCCTTTCTTGAGGCGGCGCGTTCCGATGTTCGACGTCATGATGACGACCGTATTGCGGAAATCCACAACGTGACCCCAACTGTCCGTCAGGCGGCCCGCGTCGAAAACCTGTAAGAGGATACTGAAAACGTCGGGATGGGCTTTCTCGATCTCGTCGAGCAGGACGACCGAGTAGGGTTTCTGGCGGACTTTCTCGGTTAACTGGCCGCCTTCCTCGTAGCCGACATAGCCGGGCGGGGCGCCGACCAGCCGCGAAACCGCGTATTTCTCCATATACTCGGACATATCAATGCGCAGCAGCGCGTCCTCGTCCCCGAACAAGAACCCGGCGAGCGCCTTAGCCAGGAGCGTCTTGCCAACGCCCGTCGGTCCAAGAAAGACAAACGAGCCTGTCGGACGGCGTGGGTCCTTGAGCCCCGCGCGCGCCCGGCGGATGGCCTTGGCGACCGCGCGGATCGCATCGTCCTGACTGACAACCCGTTTGTGGATTTCTTCTTCCATCCGCAGGAGCCTCTGCGTCTCCTCCTCTTCGAGACGTGAAACCGGAATGCCGGTCCACTTCGACACAATATGAGCGATGTCGTCCTCGCGGATGACGGGTTTGAATTCGTCGCTGACGGCTCGTTGACGCCATTCTTCGAGGATCTGGTCACGCCGTTCGAGGTGACGCTCTTTCTCGCGCTTCAGTTCCTGACAACGTTCAAATTCCTGGCGCAACGACAGAGCCCGAATCTCCTCCTCGATCTGACGAGCCTTTGTCTCGATGTCTCTGAGTTCGGGCGGTTTGACATTGGCCTGCAACCGGGCGCGCGATCCTGCCTCGTCCATGACGTCAATGGCCTTGTCGGGCAGCCAGCGGTCGGTGATATAGCGGTCAGAGAGATAGACAGCCGCCTTGATCGCTTCGTCGGAGATAATCACACCGTGATGGGCCTCATAGCGGCTGCGCAAGCCTTTGAGAATATCAATGGTTTCCTCGGCCGTCGGCGGGTCAACGATAATGGTCTGGAACCGTCGTTCCAGGGCACCGTCTTTTTCGATGTACTTGCGGTAGTCTTCGAGAGTCGTGGCACCGACGCACTGGATTTCGCCGCGCGAAAGAGCCGGCTTGAGCATGTTTGACGCATCAATCGCACCCTCGGCGGCGCCCGCACCGATCAACGTGTGCAACTCGTCAATGAACAGGATTACGTCCTGCGAGCGGCGGATTTCCTGCATAATCGCCTTGAGGCGTTCCTCGAACTGGCCGCGATACTTGGTTCCCGCGACCACGGCCGCAAGGTCAAGCGAAAGGACTCGCCGGTCGGCCAAGAGCTCGGGGATGTCGCCCGAGACGATTTTTTGTGCCAACCCCTCGACGATGGCCGTTTTGCCGACGCCCGGCTCGCCCAGGAGAATAGGATTATTCTTGGTGCGACGACACAACACCTGGAGGATCCGTTGGATTTCCTTCTCGCGTCCAATCAGCGGATCGAGTTTCCCCTCGCGGGCCAGTTGGGTCAGGTCGCGCCCAAACGTATCCAGCGCGGGCGTCTTGCTTTTGTCCGACTGGCCAAGGCTGCTCTGGCCCTTGGGTTTCATTCCCGCGTTGCTTCCCTCGATGACGTTCAGTACCTCGCGCTGGGCACGGTCGAAATCCACGTTCATGTGACGAAGGATCTTCGAGGGCAATGTGTTCTCTTCCTTGATCAGGCCGAGCAGAAGATGTTCCGTCCCGATCCATCCATGTTTCATTTCCGCGGCGATGGCACGGGTCGTTTCGAGAACACGTTTGGCGTCCAGGTTGGGCGCAACCAACCCGACGGTCGGACCTTTGCCGATTTCCAGCGCTCGCTCGATTTCGTTCTTCAGTTCGTCGAGATCGAGGTCGAGATTGTGGAGGGTCTGGACGGCCAGGCCGTCGCCCTTTCGAAGAATTCCTAGAAAGTAGTGCTCGGGACCAATATAGTCATGGCCCAAACGGGCTGCTTCCGCTTTGCTCAGTTTGAGCACTTCACGCATCCCGGGTGTATATGGAGGCTTTTCCAACATCCTGTATCTCCTTCACCGGTTTGACTGTGAACGCGACGCAAAAGATTACACGCATCGGATCACGCAACCAATCAAACAGATGCGCCTCGCCCCTTCGAAATGTCAATGATTGATTGTGACGAATGAGACGCACTTTGCTTCGGCCGTCAACCCACGCGAGGGTGTCGCACAAAGATGATGAGGATCAATGGCAAGTTGCCAACCTGCCCCGCTTGGTTCTTGCCGCCTAAACCTATTTCACCTTGGAGCCTTCGCCGGTGGCGCGGTGAGTTTTTTCAACATCGCATAGACGACCGGGTCGTCATTGTGGCCATTGAATTTCAGCTCGTTGGCCCCCGGAGTGAAATACTGGTTTACCTCGCGGGCCATCAGTCCCCACGACGCGCCGTTGGCGACGGACAATTCCGCCGCTTTGGCCGCCGCCTCGCCCACCTTCTGATCCTCGTTGCACACAATGGGTTTGCCATACTTCTTGAGGGCGGCAATCCGGGCGGGAATATCATCCAGCTTCGTGCCGTTGAAGTGGATCAGAATAAAATCGCTGGCGTGGGCCACGCTGTCTGGTGCTCTTCCGTGGCCACTTCCGCTCGCCGAGACGAGGAAATCCGGCGCGGTCTTTTTCGCCAGTTGGATGAGTTCGGCCATCCCGTCGGGTGTGCGTATGACGACGTGGTCGAAACCCGAATGATCGAATTCGTTGGCGATTTCAAGCAGGACGTTGGTGAATCCGTTCGCCTTGATCCATTGGACGACGTTGACAACGCCGGCGCGCACCGCGTCCACGTCTTTAAGAATTTGATCCTGGCGCTGATAGTAGCAGCCCAGGATGACGGCGAGACCTTGTTGGTCGCACGCTTCGATGACACGTCGAACTCGCTTGAGATAAGTGTCCCGAAGCGATCCATCGGGGTTGAAAGCCGAGTTGACCGCGCCCTCGTAGCCGGGCATACCGCCCTGCAAACAGATCGTGAACGCGCGCACGCCGTAGGCTGCATAGTCAGGAATCTGCGCCACGAACTTCTCGGTGTTGACCTCGGCATCGAAGTCCTTGCGCTTGGCATCCTCGAACACCGAGTTGACCATCCGCACATTCATCAACAGCCCCTCGGCCTTGGCGCCCGGATATGTGATCTTGCCATTCAGATACCATTTATCTTTCACGATTGAAATCTGTGTGGCGCGTGGAGCTCCTTGGCTGAAACAATTCCCCACACAGAACCCAACGAGCATCGAAATAGTAGCCCACATCCAGCGACACGTCGGAGCCATCTTCACTTTTTCTCCTTTGGCGCGGATTTGCCCAACGCGGCCTCGACGTTGGCAGCGACCTGCTCGGCCAATGCTTTGGAACCCGCAGCGGTAAAGTGGACGTTGGCCGGGAGTTGAATCTTATCCAGTCGAGGCAGTGCGAAGACGTAAAGGTCGTTGACGGCAATTTGATTTTCGCCCATGATTTTCTTGGCCACGGCGTTATAGGCGACGACATCGCTATTCTTGCGCGACGGGGAGAGTTTGCCCTCCGGCACGGGCGTCGTGCTCGCCCAGATCAGCTTGGCGCCGGTCTTTTTCAATCGCCCGACCAGTTCGCGCAGGTTCTTCTCATACTGATCGAGCGGGACCTGATGTTTGCCGTCGTCCATGAACCTCAGATCGTGCAGTCCCCAATTGAAGTGGATCGCGTCCCACTTGCCGTCGCCGAGCCAGGCATCGAGGTTCTTCAAGCCGTTAATCGTCGGGCCGCCGTTGGTGGGAATGCGGTGGACGTTTGCCTTGCCCTTGAGCAACTCGCGCGTGGCGGAGGTGTAGCCGATGGAGATCGAATCGCCGATCAACAGAACCCGCGGCAGTGAAGGATCGTCTTGCACGGGAGCGAATGCCGGATTAGGTGCGGCCTTTTTGGGGGACTTTGCCTTGCCCGCCACACCTTGAGCGTGAAGCCCGACGATGGAGATGACCAAAAAACTTACGATGCCGAAAGATGTTCCCGCTTTCATAGTAAACCTCCTTGTTCCGCCATCCGACGTGATTCGTCCTCCGTCGAACGCCCCCTCAACCGCACGGTTTTTTAACTCTTGAAACTCGAACGTCCCCTGTTCACACTCTGTCTGCATGAGGCTGCCTCCCCCGTTCACTTACGTCAAACAACTTGTGAACCACGCGGCAGCCTTTTGCAATTCCTATCGGTGAGAAATGCGGGCTAGGACACCTAGCCCTGTTCAAGATGGTATGCGTAAACTGGGGATCGGGATTTATGGCCGACAGGAAACGTATTCTCTTTTTCATCAAGATCGAATGCAATTTCGCGGTCGTTGAACGGATCTATCAACGTCTCGCGGGCGATCCCCGGCTCGATATTCGTTTCACATCGAGGAATGACTTCGACGGTCGCTCGAACCGCCTGTTTCACCGAATGGGTCGCAGTGATCTGCCCACCGTCCATCCCACACTTGCTGCTTTTCGCCGCTGGGACCTTTACGTCAGTCCCGACATCCTCATGATGGCGCGTCGCGCGCGGTTTCGCATCCACACGTTTCACGGCGTCTCGTTCAAAGGCAAGGCCTTCAGCGAGAAGGTGCTCGACTTCGATCGGCTCTTCGTCGTCGGACCTTATATGAAACGACGCTTCGTCGAGAAGGGAATTCTCGCGGAGAACGACCCGCGTCTGGCCACGGTTGGCATGCCCAAGCTCGATCCGCTCGTGGACGGCTCGCTTCAGCGCTTGGAAATTCTTGGGCGCATTGGCCTGCCGTTCGACCGACCGACAGTCTTGTATGCCCCCACCTGGCGCAAGGAGTCGTCGCTCTATTCGATGGGCGAAGCGATCATTCGCTCTCTGGTTCGCAAAGATTGGAACGTCTTGGTCAAACTCCACGACCTCTGCTACTATCCCTCGTACAACACCGTGGACTGGGAGGCACAGCTGCGGGCGCTCGAACATCGCAATCTACGCGTCATTCGCGAATACAACGTCGTGCCCTACCTGTTCGCCAGCGACCTTCTGATCACCGATGCTTCGTCGGTCGGGAACGAGTTTACGCTGCTCGATCGGCCGATTGTTTTCGTCGAGGTGCCCCAACTGGTTCAGAAATATCGAGAGACGATAGACCTGGATACCTGGGGAACGAAGACGGGCCGATTGGTGAGCTCGCCGGAAGAGTTGATCGAGACGGTCGAATGGGGACTTGCCCATCCTGAAGAACAGGGTGAAATCCGGCGTGCGGCCGCTGCCGACATTTTCTACAACCCCGGCACGGCGAGCGACCGCGCGATCGAGCAAATCTACGCCGCCCTCGACCTGAAGCCGCCCCCGCAATAAAAGGACAGAACGCTTCACCACAAAGGCACCAAGACACGAAGAAGAGCGATAAACAGGACCCGTTCTTTCTCTTTGTGCCTTGGTGTCTTGGTGGTGAAAGTCCTAGTCCCGTGCGCAGGCAGCTGCGATCTGTTGGTCCCCGCGAACGACGCGGCGCGGGCCGCCGTCATTCCCATGCGACCAATCCATGATCGGCGAAATCTCTCTGAGGCGGTCCAATTGCCCCAGCGCTTTCAGTCGGTCATAGATCAGTTGCCAGGCACAGGCGATGTCGCGGTTGACTTCGCAGCGACCATCGCGCAAGCCGCCGCATGGGCCGTTGAACAGCCGCTTGGCACAGCGCGCGATCGGGCAGACCGCCCCAAACTCGACCAGGCGACAGTCGCCGCAACCCACGCATCGTTCGGCCCAGACACCTTGGGCTTCGAGCGTTCCCATGAACTGGGTGTTCAGGCCCGGCAGGACCGCGACTGTCGGGAACCGTTCGGCCAACTCCTGGACGCCGACGCCGCATCCCAAGGAAAGAAAGGCGTCATAGCGTCCGACACTTTCGGTCAAGGGATCGAAAAAAGCACGGTCGCACTGGCGCTCGACCGTGCATTCGTCAATTTGCTTGTCCGATTGGCCCGCCAGCCGCAGCGCCATGCGCAACGACGAGCCGATGATGGCCACCTCGCGCTCGCCGCCCGCCAGGCAAACCGTGACGCACGTCCCGCATCCCACGATCAGAACGCGCTTGTAAGGGGCGACCATCGTGCGCAGATCGCGAATATCTTTTCGATTGGCAACAATCACTTCGCCACTCCTTCCTCTTCGTAGGGGCAATTCACGAATTGCCCTACGTGGATTCGCGAATTGTGTTAACCTGCCGCAAAGGGCTAAGGCCCAAATCCCTCACCCGCTCGGTCATTTCGCGGATGATCTCGGCGAACCGAGGTCCCTCGGCCGATGAGAGGTTAAACATTTCCAGTCGCTCGGGCTCCATGCCAATTTCCTTGAGCAATTGCTTGGTTCGCTCGACCCGCTTGCGTGCGCGCAGGTTGCCTTCGAGAAAATGGCAACCGCCCTCGAGACAACCGGCAACAATGACCCCGTCCACTCCCCATTCAAACGCCCGAAGGATATGGTTGACCTCGACCTTGCCCGTGCACGGCACGCGAACGACCCGAACGTTGGGCGGATAGTTCAGACGCAACGAACCGGCCAGATCGGCAGCCGCATAGGCGCAGTAGTGACAACAAAACGCCAAGATCAAGGGTTCCGAACCGTCATTTCCCATCAGTCTTTCCTCTTCGTCCCGGCAAACTTCTCATTGTTTTGAGTTTCGAGGTGGGAGTTGCGAGTTTCGAATTCCGGAGCCTCGGCAGCAACGGGGTGGCGCGACCAACGCACCGGCGCAATCCCCTCGCCCGACTTCTCGAAAGTCATCGCTACCCGCTCGTCGAGCCGAACGTTGAGCAGTTCCTCGACAGCCGCGAGAACCTGCGCGTCCGTGTAATGACGCAGTTGAATCGCCAGCGCCGGACACTCGCCTGCGCAAATGCCGCAACCCATGCAGACCGCCGGCGGCACCTCGGCCTTGTTATCGGCGCCGATGCGCGGAGCCATATAGGGGCAGATCGAGTAGCAGGTCATGCAGCCAACGCACTTGTCGGGGTCCACCCAGGCAACCTGTCCGCCGACCGGCATTCGCTTGCGCGACAGAACCGACGATGCCCTCGCCACGGCCGCTTGGGCCTGAGCGATTGTCTCGTTGATAAACTTGGGGGCATGGGCCGTGCCACAGAGGAAAATTCCCTCGTTGGCGAAATCCACCGGGCGAAGTTTCATGTGCGCTTCGAGGAAAAACCCGTCGGCATTGAGCGGAATGCGTAAAAGCGTGGACAACTCCTGGCGGTCGGACCGCGGCACCATCGGCGCAGCCAAAACGAGCAAGTCGGCGTCGAGTTCCATTGACCGATTCAGAATCGGATCGAATGCGGCGACGCGCAGTCGGCCCCTGTCTTGCACGTTCACCTGGGGCGGACGATCCTCGTCGTATCGGACGAACAAAACCCCTTCTTCGCGCGCTTTGCGATAGTAAATCTCGCGAAACCCATAAGTGCGCATGTCGCGATAGAAAACGACAACCTGCGACTTAGGATAACGCTTGCGAAGCGCCAGAGCGTTTTTGACCGCCACGGCGCAGCACACCCGGCTACAGTAAGGGCGTTCGGCGCAGCGCTGCTCGACGCACTGGATCATCGCTATGGACGGTGCATCGGGAAATTGGTGGGGCAGGCATCCTGCCTGCGATTCGAGTTCACCCCGCGCCAGTCGGCCTTCCAGCTCGAGCTGGGTCAGAACGCGCGGGCTACGGCCATACGCAAACGAGGTCGGCTTCAACTCTTCTGCGCCCGTTGCAACAATCAGTACGCCATGTTCGACTTTTTCGGTCGCAGGCTGGAAGCCTGCGCTGCCGTCGCCATTGCGCTTCAATTCGCTTGTGAAGTTTCCGACAAAACCCGACACGCGAGACATGGTCGTTTGCAAGTGAATCGTGACGCGCGGTTCGTTTGCGGCGCGCTCGATCAGGCGGCGGAGAAATCGCTGAACATCGCCACCCTCTTGCAGAGTATGAATGTCGTTCAGCGTTCCGCCCAGCCGGTCGCTTTTCTCGACCACGTGAACGCGAAAGCCTTGTTCGGCCAGCGACAGAGCGGCTGTCAAACCCGCCAACCCGCCGCCAACGACAACCGCCCCCGGCCGCACAGCAATTGTTTCCTCCTGCAAGGGAGCGAGCTCGGCGGCACGCGCCACGGCCATGCGTACGAGGTCAACCGCCTTGGCATTGGCCGCCTCGCGCTGATCGGCGTGAACCCACGAGCACTGGTCACGAATGTTGGCCATTTCGAGCAGACAGGGATTCAGCCCGGCTTCGCGAAGGGTATCGCGGAAAATCGGCTCGTGCGTTCGTGGTGTGCACGAGGCGACGACTACGCGATTGAGCCGATGTTCGGCGATTTTCTCACGCAGATGGGCCTGGCTGTCATCAGCGCAAGCATACATCGTATGTTCGGCATAAGCCACAGCGGGCAAATCGCGCGCACGCTCGACAACGTTTTCGACATCAATCACCGATGCAATGTTGCTGCCGCAATGGCACACGAAAACTCCAATACAAGGCGGTTCGCCTTTCACATCTCGTTCGGGCGGATAGACCTTTGTGCGAAGCAGCGACCCGCGGGCGGGCGCCAAAAGAGCCATGGCTTCCGCAGCCGCTCCACTGGCCTGAACCACCGACTCGGGAATGTCTTTGGGTTCCTCAAAAGCGCCCGCGACGAAAATTCCGGGGACCGATGTTCGAACCGGCGCGAGGCGATCCGTTGCGGCGAACGCCCACTCGTTGAGCTGGATGCCCAATCGCTGGGCCTGTTCGAGCAACCGTGCGCTCGGCTCCAGGGCCGACGACAGGACGACCAGATCGAACTCCTCCTCGACGCGTTTCATCCCGGCGTCCACATAAGTCAAGCGAACCGTGTCTGTGACGGGCATCGGGAAAACCCGCGAGGGGATCGCGCGCAGATAGCGAACGCCCATGTTGCGTGCGCGCTCCAAATAGCGGTCGAAGTCTTTGCCGAACATTCGCAAGTCAATATAGAAAATCGTCGCCTCAGTCCGCGGCTCGTGCTCTTTAATGAGGATGGCCTGTTTGGTCGAAGCCATGCAGCAAACCGACGAGCAATAGTCATTGCCGCACGTCGTGTCGCGCGACCCGACGCATTGGATAAAAGCAATGCGACGCGGTTCTGCACCGTCCGAGGGCCGACGCAAAGCGCCCAGCGTCGGTCCCGATGCCGACAGCATCCGCTCAAACTGCAAGCCGGTGATGACATTGCGATAGTGGCCGAAACCGAACTCGCCCTTCGCCTTGGCGTCGAAGGCATCGAAGCCGGGAGCCAGAATGATCGCGCCAACCTCGACGTCGAATCGTTCCTCGCGCTGGTTGTGCTCGACGGCGTTTCGCTTGCAGGCCCGCACACACTCCATGCACTCGGCGCAAAGGCCGCAGTTCAGGCACCGCGCCGCTTCGGCCTGCGCCATCGCTTCGCTGTAGCCGGTTTCGGGAAACGGTATGCGTTCGGCCAGCCCAATGCCGCCGTCGGCCAATGCCTGCTCGAATCGCAGGCGATCCTGCTCACTCCACTGGGGACGTTCGGGTCCCGCCACTCCGGCAGCAAGTTTCGGCTCGGGTAGTGGCTCACCCGATAGAAAGCGGATTATGGCATCGGCGGCGCGTCGTCCTGCCGCGATCGCTTCGACGAGCGTTCCAGCACCGATGACCACGTCGCCGCCCGCAAAAACCCCCGGACGGCTGGTTTGCATCGTTTCTGGGTCAACCTCGATTGTGCCCCACTTTGAAAGGCGAAGCGAACCATCCTTCGCAAATCCCGTGTCGGGGGTTTGCCCAATTGCGACAAAGACCGCATCGAACGGCAGAACATGCTCGGAGCCCTCGATCGGGATCGGACGGCGCCGGCCGCTTGCATCCTTGTCATCGGAGAGACGCATGCGAATGCACTCGATCGCTGTCACGCGGGCGCGGCTTCCGACAATCTTGATTGGCTGGATCAGAAAAGCGATGTGCACGCCTTCGTGTGCAGCGGCGGCAACTTCCAGTGGGTCGGCAGGCATTTCGTGGCGCGTGCGCCGATACAGGATGGACACTTCGGCGGCTCCCGACCGCTTGGCCATCCGCGCCACGTCCACAGCCGCATTGCCGCCGCCGATGACCGCCACGCGCCGCCCGACCGCGACGCGCTCGCCCAGGTTGGCGCGCCGAATGAAGTCCAACCCGGCCTGAACGCCTTCCAGGTTCTCGCCCTCGATTCCGAGACGATTGCCAATATGAGCGCCGATGGCGATGAAAACTGCTTTATAGCCTTGCCTGCTGGTAGCACAGGCATCTTGCCTGTGGCCCTCCGCAGGCTGGAAGCCTGCGCTACCGTCACGGAGAAGTTCGTCTATCGTAATGTGTTCGCCCAGTTTCATGCCGGTTCGAATTTCAACGCCGAGCGCGCGAATGGCTTCGATCTCGGTATCCAGGATATGACGCGGCAGTCGAAAATCGGGGATGCCCAGGCGCAACATTCCGCCCACGACCTCGGAGGACTCGAAAACCGTCACGCCATAGCCCGCGCGTGCCATTCGCTCGGCCGCCGCCAATCCCGCGGGACCCGCTCCGATAATCGCTACACGTGTGGCATGGGCATCCTGCCCATGATCAGTCACGGGCTGGAAGCCCGTGCCACTCTTTTCGACTGCGAAACGCTTGAGCGCCCGAATCGCAATCGGATCATCATAGCGGCCACGCTCGCAGGCTGCCTCGCACGGATGGTGGCAGACATAACCGCAAATCGAAGGGAATGGATTGGTCTCGCGGATCAGTTCGATGGCTTCGCGATATTTGCCGGCACGAATCAGGGCAATATAGCCCTGGGCGTTCTGCTCAAGCGGGCAGGCCATCTGGCAGGGTGGCCGCTGCTGTTTTTCGATTGTCACAACATTGGGAACTGCCTGCGCGTAAAGGCGATCAATCGCCTTGTGGTGCCCAACCCGACAGTCGAGCAGCCCTTTGAGTTCGACAGGACAGGCGGGAATACAATCGCCGCAGCCATTGCATTCCTTTTCGTTCACATATCGGGGTTGTCGTCGAAGCGTGACCGTGAAATGGCCCGCCTCGCCTCGGACCGACTCGATTTCCGTCAGCGTGTAGAGGTCAATATTGATGTCGCGGGCGCACTGGACCAATTTGGGCGAGAGGATGCACGTTGCGCAGTCGCCCGTTGGAAAGGTCTTGTCCAGCTTGGCCATCGCGCCACCGATGCTTGGTGCTGATTCGGCCAAGTGGACGCGGAAACCAGCCGCCGACAGGTCGAGCGATGCCTGGATGCCGGCAATGCCACCGCCACAGACCAGGATCGCTCCGACCGGCGCCGATTTGCCGTTGGCCGAATTCTCTCCTGCGTTCCGACCGGCTTCTTTTCTATTCATCATGCGATTCTTTCATTTTGTCGTACCGCGCCAACCCCGAACGGTCGTAGCTCTGGGCCTTGCGCCCGTTCATTTTCGACACACCACGAACGCCCACAAGGGGCTAAGCTACCTGCTCGCAGCCACACTGACCCGTTCGAGAATGCGACGTGGGCTGACGATCAGTTTGTTTAGACCTAGTCTCTCCGGCTCCAAACCGAGAGCTAGGCCGAGCAGTTGAGTGAAATAGAGAACAGGTAGCGACACGTCGTGTCCGGCGGCCCGTGCGCTTTCACGTTGGCGAAGATCGAGATTCGACTGGCAAAGCGGGCAGGCCACGGCGAGGCATTCGGCCCCGGCGCGTTCTGCCATCTCGAGAATCCCAAGAGTCAGTCGCTGCATTACATCGGGCGACGTCAGCGACAGGCCGGCTCCGCAACACTCGACTTTCGCCGGCCACTCTACGGGCTTTGCCCCGATGGCCGAGAGGAGACGATCGAGCGCCGTCGGATGCTCCGGGTCGTCGAAGGCCACGATCTTCGAAGGCCGCGTGAGAAGACAGCCATAATAGGCAGCCACTTTTAGTCCATTCAGGGGCCGTTCCACATAATCGCGGATGAGCTCGAGGCCAAGATCATTCACCAGGACATCGAGCAAATGCCGCACGCGCACTGTGCCGCGATAGGGCGTTCCCATCACCTCGTCCACGCGCTGGCGAAGATCGCTTTCGCGGGACATTTCATCGTTGGCCGCGCGCAAGCGGCTATAACACGCCGCGCAGGTAGTGACCACGTCGCACCCCATCGGCTCTGCCTTAAGTAAATTGAAGACCGGAAGGGCGACCGCCAGGGTCGAGTTGCTCGCGTGGCCGGGCGACGAGCCGCAGCAGATCCAGCCGGGAATCTCTTCGAGCTCGATACCCAATCGCTCACACACCGCCTCGGTGGACTTGCGGAAGTCACGGGCTGTCGAATCGAGCGAACATCCTGGGAAAAACGCGTATTTCACTTCATTACCCTGTCTTTGGTAGTGGCATGGACATCTTTGCCCATGATTCTCACGGGCAGGATGCCCGTGCCACGGCTACTTGTCTTTCTCTGCGCGCTCGAAAATCTTGCGCACCGCGTCGTAGTCGCTGCCCTTTGGCGGCAGCAGTGCGATCTTGCCTTTCGCCACCATCGTCGGGAACTTCTCCATGTCCCGCATCCAAGCGCCGCTTCGCATCTTGAAGCGGGTGAGCATCCCAATTTCATAGACACGTCCATGTCGGCGCACGCTTTTCAGGAATGACTCGTTAAAAATCGCTTCGGGGGTTGTGGCCGGCACTGTGCCCTCCTCGATTGCCCGGCGGCGCAACACGTCCATGACCTGGGCCAGGTCAATTCCCATGGGGCAACGCGCCGTGCAGGCCGAACAGCTGAGGCACAGCCAGATCGCGCGAGACGAAAGCACCTCGCGGGCCTGGCCGACCAGGATCAGGCGAATGATCTGGCTGGGCAGCCAATCGCTTGCGAAACCAATCGGGCAACCGCTGGCGCACTTTTGACACTGGTAGCAAGCGCTGATCCGCATTTCGGGCCGCCGTTCCAGTTCCTCAATCACCGATTCTTCGAGTTTCGAGTTTTCCATTTCCGACCTTCTTATAGATGTTCGTAGAATTGGTTGGCACGTTGTTGCATTGCGCCCCTACATGCCAACGAGACATACGAGATTGAATAAATGCGCGCTAACTTGTTGCCTCTCGCTTCTCACCTCTTTCTTGTTCTTATTGCTCGAGGCCATCCATTTCTTTCTCCACTTCGGCCAAAGCCGCAGCCAGCGGAACGACCTTGCGATAGACCTCCTGGGGTTTGCGGCGCTCGCCATCCACAACGAGCAAATTGCGTTCGATAGAGATGTCGAAAAGTCTCTCATTCTCCTGGAGGTAAGGCAGGATCAGCCGCCAATCGCTGCCGTTCAGTTCGGCGAACTTGCCGCCGTTCAACTGCGCCTCGACCAAGCGGCGGTGCGGGTCGCGCACATAGATCGCTCCGCCCGAAGCGAGCGAGAAAAGGTTGCTCCCAGGATAGGGAAGCGGCTGTTCGCACAGACGTCCTTTTGCGTCGAACGCCATGCCGTGAAGAACCACAAAACCGCCGCCTTCCAACGGATCACCCGCCATAAACGACTCGGCCAGAAAATCCAGACAGGTTCCATTGATCACTACGCGCGGTCTCCCGACAGCGTTGATCAGTGGACGCCCGGCGGCGTTGCCGAGGACATAGATTTCGCCGCCCTTCGCGCCGTAAAGGAATGTCTGCCCGACGTCGCCGTAGATGACCAGCTTGCCGCTTTTGACAATCTGGCCTACCTGGTCCTGCGCGTTGGCGTGAATGCGAATTTCGAGGCCGTCAATCCCCGAAGCCGTATAGTCGCCCGGATTGTCATAAAGATCGAGCCGCACACCTCGCGTCGCCGGTCCGAGTCCGCAACCATGAAACCGCTGTCCACGGATCGAGTAGGCGATGAAGCGCCGCCATCCGAGCCGATAGGCCGCGACCATCAAGGCGGCATCGCTCTCGTTGCCTTCGGCGGGGAATCCGCGCGAGTCCATCACGAGAACCTGTTCGCCCCCGGCGGGAGGGCGCAATGTCGCCCGATGCCTCGCCGTAATCCGCCGATAGCGGCTCGTCCCTCCGTCACTAAGCAGCGGCACAGCATCGAACAATCGCCGAAGCGCCGATCGGACAATGTGCAGAACCCAGCTGCGCCTCTTGTTGCCGGTGTCATAGCGGCGGTCGTTGGCCAGCGTCAGCGCCTCGATAGCTGTCTGGCGACGCTCATCGTCAGTCGCCGATTCCACGACAACGTCGGCCAGCCATCGCAACTGCATGTAATCCACGTCCGAAAGGCTTTCGATCAAAAGCGAGAAGACCCCAGAGACATCGCCCTGCGCGAGAAGCGATCCAATCACAGGCTGGAAGCCTGTGCTGCCAGCCGGCGGCGTGACCGGCGTCCGGATATCGCAAACCATTTGCCCCGGGGGAGCCGAAACCACGCGGCCAAACTTGTCCGTGCACACGAACGAGTTTCGGGTTGCGAGTTTCGAGTTCTCAGTGTCCAGTTCTGAAGTGAAAGTTTCTAGCGAGCCGTCCTTCGCGCCATCCCCACGGGAGATTGTGAACATAAAGGCGCCGCCGTCCGTGTGGCTCCCACCTCGCGCGTTCCAGTAGAGATCGGCCACAGGACAGAAGCGGGGGTCTTCAGCAGCCAGACTGTTCAGCGTTGCATCAATAGCCTGTTTTTCCGAGCAAATCAGACCGACCGACACATTGCCTTCCTGGAGGGCAAAAACCTGGGGCCGCAGCATGGCCGTGTCGGTGATCCCCAGAAGTTGGAACTGGCGCGTTTCGGGCAGACTTCGCGCGATAATGAAAAACCACGGGCCATCGGGCGAGCCGTGAATGTGTGCCGCCTGGATTTGTCGGTAGATGCGTCGTTTCTCTTCGGGCAGTCGGTCGAAATCCAACTCCGTCGTCGGCGCCATGGCCTCGATGATATATTCAACCGGATATTGATAGACCCGGCTCCAGAGGTCGAACAATAGAACCGAGACCTCGGTGTCGGTCAGGAATTGAGGGCGGATGTTGCGTTGGGCCAGGTACTCTGTCACGGCGAGGTAATTGGCGAAATCGCCATTGTGAACCAGCGCCTCGTTCAGGCCGACGAAGGGATGCGCGCCGCCTGGGTGCCAGACCCGTCCCTTGGTGGGATAGCGCTGGTGGGCGATCCACACGTGCGCCCGCGTGTTCTCCATGCAGTAGTATTGAACGACTTGTTCGGCATAGCCGACGATCTTGAGAATCAGAAGGTTGCGGCCGTGCGAGAGGACAAATGCCTGTTTCTCGCCAAGCGAGGCATAGAAGCGTTGGTTGAGTCGAAACGAGGTCTGATAGACAAACTCATCTTCGGCCTGGCGCGGTGTCAGCATGTCGAGTTTGCTGTCGCGGATGAATTGTTCGAGCACGTGGGGTTTGGCTCGCACAAAGTAGCGCAGAATGTCAGGTGGCCGCGTGGCCAGGTCCGCAATGTCGCGATAGTCGCCCACCGTCGCCACCGTTGTTTCCTGATCCACGACAAAGTTGGGCTGGATAAAATCGCGCTCAATCGGCCCGCGCGCCGCAGGTTCGAGGAGTGCAATCTGGAGAATGTAGTCCTCGTCGAGAATTCGGCGCGACACGCCATGCTGTTCGGGCACCAGTCCGACCGCCGCGATGCCGCCACCTTTGCCGTTGCCGCGATTGCGCATTTGGGCCGACGGCTCGTAGATGTGTCGGCCGCGCAACGGAATGCTGCACGCAAACCCGGTCACGCCGCAGCCGCCCTCGGCTTCGAGCAGCCGCCCCGATAGCGACAGAGGCTCCAGGCCCTCGATCAGACGGCGACGCGATTGCAGCAAGGCCTCCACGCGGTTCATTGGTGAGCCTCCGCGTCTTCGTAATCCAAATGGGCAAGCAGGTCGGTCCGACCGCGAAGCTCCGCAATCGAAGACAATCCCAATCGCCACAAGATTTCTACCAGCCGTTCACGCCAGGCATTATACATATTGATCAGACGCTGGCTCGCCCAATCGAGCGGTACGGTTTCGACCAGTTCGGGATCGGTCGTCGCAATTCCGCGCGCACAGCCTCGCCCGCTTTCGCAATTGGCGCACCGAATGCAACCGAGAGCGACCATCTCGGCCGTCCCGATGACGGCCGCATCCGCTCCCAATGCAATCGCCTTGGCCACATCGTCGGGCGTTCGAAGACCGCCACTGGCGACCACCGTGATCTCCTCGCGAATTCCCTCGGCGGCCAGAAACTGATGAACGCGCGGGATGGCATATTCGATTGGCATTGCGATGTTTTTCTTGGCAATGTCAGGCGCAGCACCCGTTCCGCCATAGCTGCCGTCGAGATGGAGAATGTGCGCGCCGGCATAGTAGCTTCCCACAGCCACCATGTCCACGTCCGTTGGCGTCGAAACCTTGACCGAAAGTAATGCCCGCGGGTTGACCTGGGCGATCCAATCCAGATGCTTCTTGTGGTCCTCGACCGAATAGACGCTGTGGAAGGGAAACGGTGAAAACAGCGGATAGCCTACGACGGCTTCGCGCATCGCCGCCACCACGGGTGTGACCTTGTCACCCAACAGGTGGCCACCCAGCCCCGGTTTTGCCCCCTGCGCATATTTGAATTCCACAATTGGTGCCCGCTGGATGGTTTCCTCGCGCACACCGAACAGTCCCGTTGCCACCTGCGTGATCATGTGCCGGGCATAAGGAACCAGCGGATCGGGATAACCGCCTTCGCCTGTGCAACTGAAGGTATCCCATGCCTCGCCCGCCCGCGCCTTGGCGAGCATCGTGTGCAAACTGACCGATCCGAACGACATTCCACCGCCGTAAAATGGCACGCCGATTGAGAGCGGTGGCCGGCCGTCGCGGCGGCGGTTCAACAAAACGCGTGTGGAAATATCTTCCTTGCGCAACGTTGTGGCCCGTCCGCCTCCGGCGGATTGCCCGTGAAACCGAAACCGCATCCGATCAAAGCCTCCGTCCGAGGCTCCGACCGCCATTTCCAGATGGGGGCCGGGAATGTGTCCCGTCTCCGCTTCCCACCACGTGGCCGCGATTAAATCCGCCGTCCAGCGCCAATCGCCCAGCGTCTCAAACACCGGGTTGACGGTAAGGCTCAGAGCGCGAGCGGGACATGCCTCGATACAGAAATGGTTGGTTTCACGGCACATGAAACCAATGCAGCGATAGTCGCGCGGACGAGGCATCTGCCGCAGATTCCGTCCCTCTTGGTGAACGCCGTAAGGACATAGTTCAACACAGTGCCCGCACCGCGTACATGCCGCGGAGCGATAGACTCGGAACTTGCCGATCTCGTTGCGATAGCGAGGCGGCGCGGGTCGAATCTCCGGGCCTGCCTTAGGGGGCAATTCGTGAATTGCCCCTACAGTTGTCTCTACCGAAACACTCATTTTCTTTTCCGCCGGCTGTGGCATGTCCGCCTCCGGCGGATTGCCCATGATCGTTTACGGGCAGGATGCCCGTGCTACTTCTTTCCAAAAATCGGCGCGAAAATCTCGCGCTCGAGATCGTCCTGAAACATGGCGCGGCCTGTTTCGCCTCGAAGCCGCCTGACCTCACGCATGCCCATCGCACCCATGACTTCGAGCAACTGAAGATGCCAGGCCGAGAAAAGATTTGTCATCCGTGTGGCCGCGTAGTCGTGGTCAATGGACTGCAACTGCACAGGACACGTGTCGCCACTCTCGCACGCGCGACACAGCCGACACTCCAGGGCGATGACCAGCGGCAGGCTGATCGCCACCGCGTCGGCTCCGCAGATGATCGCCTTGGCCATGTGTTCGGCCAGGGCGATCCCGCCGCTGGAGATCAGCGTCACCTCGTCGCGCAATCGGCGCCCGCATAGGTTCTTGTGAATTTCGCGCAGGACCGTGCGGGCGTGGCGCGGATGAGCGCCATTGCGCTCCCGCCCGTGTTCATCGAAGAGGACGTGCACCACCTCGATTCCCTCCTGCGCGAGCTCGCCGACTCGCTTTGCACATCCTGTCATGGTTTCGACACGAACAGCGACAATCACCTCCGGCGAAATCGCCTTGATCCGAGCGATCTTCTCCGCCGTCCGGTCGCTGTCGTTGATTTCCACCATCTGCGCCGCCCTGATCAGGTCTTCGTTCAGACGGCCCGTGGCATCGGACAGCAACGGAACAATTCTTGAGTCTCGAGTTTCGAGTTTCGAGTTGCGAGTTTCGATCCATTCTTCGGGCACGATCATCCAAAGGCCCGTTCGTCGGGCCGCCTCGATTGTCGCCCCATAAATCCGTTCGCTCGCCCATGGCGCCGGAATGCGATCCAGGAGGATCGGCAGAGGCGATTCGAGGAATGGCGGAGGGAACGAGATCAATTGCCCGTCGTCGAAGCGAAGGTATGGCGCCTTGCGGCCAATATTCACCAGCGTGCTGATATACTCGCGCCCATGAATTCCGTCGCGCGTAGGGCGCACGATCTCCGACATGTCGGTCCACATGGCGTCGAAACCGCGTCCGGCGAATCGGCCCCGATAGCCGGCTCCCGAAACCGGGATTCGGCCCGTCTCGGCCTGGAACCAGGTCGTCACGATCACATCGGGCGTATAATACGCATCGCCCAGGCGCTCGTAGTCGGGGTTTACAATCCGCGTGAGCAGGCCCTTGGTGCAGTCTTGGACACAGTTCAGGCAACCTTTGCACTGATAGATGTAGTCGAGGAAATGGCGCTCGCCCTTCACGTAATCTGTTTCGTTGCGATAGAGGTCGTAAACGCAGGCACGCTTCACGCAATTGTGACACCCTGCGCAGTCTTCGAGCCAGTCAACAATGCCCAACCGCCCAACCGGTCGAAATCGCGGTGGGGCATTTTCGATGTGGATGTGATACCGCTCGGGCATCTGTTCTCACTCCAATTGCGGCCTGGTTGTTTCTAACCTCTCGCCTCTAACCTCTTCTTAAGTCGGCGCGCTCGATCACTTCGACCGCCGCCCTGTTGTCGCCCTCGGCCGTCACGTAGAACCCACGAACTCCATCGAGCGCACGCAGGTGACGGATCACTTCGATGGCGATGGCCATGGCTTCACTTTGTTGCTTCTCGGGCGCGACCGACTCGATCCGCTTGAGATGAGCGTCGGGGATTTCGATCCCCGGCACCTTCTCGCGTAGCTCGCGCGCTCTTGCTGCCGAGGGCACAACCAGAATCCCTGCGAGAATTGCAGCCTTGCCCGCGCCTGGAAGTTCTCTGAATGTCCCCAGCCACTTCGCGAAGGCCTCGGCATCGAAAACCGGCTGGGTGACGATGAAATCGGCGCCGGCCCGGACTTTCTTGGCCAGCACAATGGCCTGCCATTCGGCAGGCCCGGCATTCGGATTGGCCGTCGCCCCGAGGCCGAAATCGCAAGGCCCGACCTTCCGCCCGTCCTCGAACAGAATTCCCTCGCGCCTCAAGCGATCGAGAACCGACAACAATTGCACCGAGTCGAGATCATAGACATTACGCGAGGCGCGCTCGCGTCCCAGTGTCTGGTGATCGCCCGACGTGCAAAGAAAATTGCTCACTCCCAGCGCCAGTGCGCCCAACACGTCGGACATCAGCGCGATCCGATTGCGGTCGCGCGTCGTCACGTGAACAATCGGCTCCAGCCCTTCGCCCACCAAGATGGCGGCGGTCGCCACGGCCGACATCATGATCTCCATGCGGTTGTCCACGACGCCCACCGCGTCCAGCTTGCCGCGAAACGCGGCGGCCGCCGCTTTGACCGTCTCGGCGTCGGGACGCGACGGCGGCACACACTCGGCTACTACAACCAATCGTCCCTCGCGCAAAACTTGCCGCAATCGTCCTGGTTTGCTTATCATTTCGATCTGATCCTCATCTCGTGGCATGTCCGCCTCGGGCGGATTGCCCATGATTTCCCACGGGCTGGAAGCCCGTGCCACGCATTGGATTATCCGGCAAGGCGCTCAGGCGTTCCACGGCCTGTTCGATCAGCGCTGGGACATCGCGGCCCTCGGCCCCTGGAGCGCTGTGCAAGAGAATCAGCCGCTCGCTGTCCAAACCGATTTCATCGAGCAGACGACCGACGTGGCGGACACGCACCTGGGCACGATAGTTGCCCTCGGCCAACCGGCATTCGCCCAAAGGGCACGTGATGATTGCCACACCTCGCGCACCGCCCTCGAACGCTCGCAGCAGATACAGAACGTCCGTTTTCCCGCTGCACGGGACCTCGCGCAGCACCACGTTCGAAGCCACTTTGGGCGGAGCGGCTCGATGTCCCAATGGCCCCGGCGGCGACAATGACGGGGCTTTCACCGCCACATTATGACATACATAAATGATTATATCGTAGTCACTCATGCCAGGACTCCCCGGCATCCATCCGCTGGTCAATTCCGTCTATAGCGCTGGGGATTGCGAGAAATCTGAAAACGAAAAAGAGCCAAGCAACTTCACGGAGGCCCGACGGAAAAGCGCCCGTTTGAGGCGACTGGAGGCACCCCTTTGCCAACAAAAAGGGTCTGCGGCTACCGAAACGATTATGCACCGCCTCTTCCCTTTCCGCGCGCCTCCACAGCGATTTCCTAGGAACCCACGCTCGGCTTGTCAAAACTTTTTCAAAACTTTTTGCAGAGAGATCTGCAGCGCTGCATCACTCGTTTTTCTTCCCGTAAGTTCAACATAAAAGTCGAAAAGGGGCGTGCGGGCAAACGGCTCACCGGTTGGATTTTCCCCTTGATCCTCGCAGGGTGGCCGCCCAGTATCGCGCCGACCGGCGCTGGCCGCTACAGAATAGCTTAACAGACTTTCTGCTTCGAGGTCGCCTCTGTCATACTTTCAGCCCGTTCTGGGTATGATCGCTATGATTGGCTTGTGCCTGTTGCTCTCGCGCGACCGCCGCGGGGCGTTGCGCCAGTGGCGGATCGTCGCCTGGGGAGTTGGGCTTCAGTTTGCCTTTGCCTTGGTTGTCCTCAAAAGCCCCTTGGGCAAACCTTTCTTTGACGTGATCAACAACGCTTTCCTGGCATTGCTCGACTATGCCAACCAGGGGGCGAGATTCGTTTTCGCCGACTTGGCCGACTCCGACCGCCAACCGCTCGTGTTCGCATTTGCCATCCTGACCTCCATCGTTTTCTTCGCCAGTTTGATGGCGGTCCTCTACCATCTGGGTATCATGCAGATGGTTGTGCGCGCCGCGGCGTGGATTATGGCCCGAACGATGGGAACGAGCGGGGCCGAGTCGCTTTCGTCAGCCGTCAACGTTTTCGTCGGGATGACCGAGGCCCCGCTTATGATTCGACCGTTCGTACCCAACATGACACGGTCGGAATTGATGGCTGTCATGACGGGAGGCTTTGCCAATATCGCCGGCGGAGTGATGGCGGCCTACATCGGCTTCCTCCACAAGGAAATTCCCAACATCGCCGGTCATCTGATGGCAGCCTCGATCATGACCGCTCCCGGAAGCCTTCTGTTTGCCAAGTTGCTCTATCCCGAAACCGAGGTCTCGGAAACCGCCGGGACGATTCGCGTCAAAATGGAATCGCCTTACGACAATGTCGTGGATGCCGCAGCGGGCGGCGCCTCGGAAGGCATGGCGCTGACGATCAACGTCGTCGCCATGCTGATTGCCTTTGTCGGCTTGGTCGCTATGACGAACGGCATCGTGGGCTATATCAGCGTGAAGCTCGGAGCCACAGCCCCTCTGACAATCCAAAGGATCTTCGGCTATGGTTTCTGTCCCCTCGCCTGGCTGATGGGTGTACCGGCCGGCGAGTCGGTCCAGGTCGGGCAGTTGATGGGGACCAAGACGATCCTCAACGAGATGCTGGCTTATCTGGACCTGAAGGCCATGGCGCCCACACTCAGCCCACGCTCGGTCGTCATTGCCGCCTATGCGCTGTGCGGTTTTGCCAACCTGGGATCGGTTGGGATCACGTTGGGAGGACTGACGATCCTGGCGCCCAAGCGGCGGGCCGAACTTGCCCGGCTGGGCTTGCCGGCCATGTTCGCCGGCATGTTCTCAACCTGCATGACCGCCTGCATCGCCGCCTTGCTGATTCCGGCGACCGAGATTTTCACCAAGGCATCTCCGTGAGATGTGGGACAGGCTGGTAACCAGCACCGTTTAATGGTTCTGGCCCTTTCGGGTGCGCGCTGCTAGTTCTTGTTTTTCACCCTGAAAGGCTGGGAGAAAACAGCCTGGGGCAACGCCCCAGGAAAGCCGTCCCACACCATCGAGCACCCTGTAGGGGTGCCACCTGTCAGCCCTTCAGGCTGAAACGGAATCGGGTGATTCTTTTCCTGGGGCGTTGCCCCAGGCTATTGTCTTCTTGCCCTTCAGGCAAGCCAAGGAGCAAATCGTAAGTTGCCTTTTTTTAGTTTTCCATGACCAGGAAACCGTTAAACGCTTGTGGCTGGTAACCTGTCATTTTGGATTTCGGATTCTGGAATCCGTGAGCGCAAACGATTCCCTTTGATTTGGAAGAATTCATCTGTTGCTCGAGTCAAAGCGTGGAGAATCCCATGCCGCAACGGGATTTTGTCGCCAACGTCTTTCCGACCTCTTGGGGCTACGTCGGGATCATTACCACCGAACAAGGGCTTGTGCGAATTGTTTTGCCGCACAGGAGCAAGAAGGAAGTCGAGCGTGAAATTCGCCGGGCGCTGGGCACTCGTGGCATTGCCAATCTGGCCCCAACCTCGTCGCGTCGTGCGCTAAAGACTCTCGAAACGGCGGAGCAGCAAATCATCGAATACCTCGCCGGCAAGCGGACGGCGTTCGACCTGACTCTGGCACCACCGAAAGCAACCGACTTCACACGGTCGGTCTGGCGCGCCTGCTGTGAAATCCCCTATGGTGAAACGCGCTCCTATCATTGGATTGCCAGTCAAATCGGTCGGCGAAAAGCATCGCGCGCCGTTGGAATGGCTCTCGGCGCAAACCCCCTGCCGCTGATCGTGCCCTGCCATCGCGTTGTGCGAAGCGACGGCTCACTGGGAGGGTTCGGCGGAGGTCTGAATCTTAAGCGACGACTCTTGAAGTTCGAAAGGGCTTGTGGGGCGCGCCGATCGTGCATGTTTTCACAATTCAGGTGAACGTTCCTTTTGTACACCCACACAATCTCGAACCTGCCACGGGGCTATTCCGGCAATGTGATCCCACGACAACGTCTCGAATGAGGTTTCAAGACATGTTTGGGGAGCATCGCCGGGCACTGATATTCGACGACTTGGGTCCATACCCCTGTATGCCGGTCAAATCTTGAGACACACAAAGGCGTTGTCACGGTCGCCATCGAGCCAGACCCTTCGCTACTGAGTTATAAGACACTGCCCCGAAGTTTTGTGCATCGCGAGAATATTCATTTTTTGCCACATTTCGGTTTCGCGAGCGTATTGGGTTCGATTCATAAAACACTGATGGGACATGGATTATAATAAAGATTTGTCAGAGGATGCGGTTCTTGTGAAAACCGGCACAAATCCTGCTCCACCTCCCAATCAGAGAATCTCGGATGCCAAGGGAACTGCAACATCAAATCAGCCATAGAGAAGGAAGGGAGTAGAAATGCTAACTAACCGCAAAATCCTGGTTGTGGACGACCACTCCTCAGTCTGCGAAAGCGTCGGAAAAATCCTCAAGAAACACGGTTGCCATCTCGAGCAGGCGCTCGACGGGCAGGTCGCCATTGACCTGCTCGAAAAGGAGCCATTTGACCTGGTCTTCGCCGACCTGATGATGCCACGCGTTTCCGGCATGGAGTTGCTTCGCTACATCCGGCAGCACCACCCAGAGACCGAGGTGGTGATGATCACGGGATATGCCTCGATTGACTCGGCGGTCGAGGCAACAAAACTCGGCGCTGCCGGCTATGTGCCCAAGCCTTTCACACCCGAAGAGTTGACGGCTGCTGCCGAAAAAGCCCTCGCGCAGCATGCCAAGGCACCCACAGCCGAGAAACCTGCTCCGGCCGCAGAAAAGGCCGAAGCCATTGCCTCTGAGCAGATTGATGTGGACGAACCGTTTGATCACGCGGAGGTCGCTGTCGCCACATCGCCGGAGTATGCCGATGCGGTCAGCCGGACGGACATGCCGCGCGGAACCCCTGTGGCCGATCCCACTTGGTGCGTCAAAGGAGAAATGTCGTGCAAGAAGTTCGTCAAGAGCGGACCGTGCAAGGAGGAATGCCCGATCCGTCTGGGCGAGAAGGAGATGAAGGCCCAGCAGCCGGTCAGTGTGGGCGCAGGTGCGGGCCTCATAGATGTGGATCTTCCCTTCGATTTCGCTGCTCTTGGCGCCGCCACTTCGCCCGTCTATGCCGCGACGCTGACGCGCTCGGACTTGCCTGTCAGAACACCCGGCTGGGAGGTCTATGCCGAAGCCAAGAACGTTCTGGTCATTGACGACGAGCCGGTAGTTTGCAACAGTCTGCGGCGTATTCTCAGCCGCCGTGGTCATCGCGTGGACCAGGCACTCGTTCCCGATGAAGGGTTGGATAAAATCGAGGCCAACCGTTACGACCTGGTCCTTCTCGACCTGCGGATGCCGGGCAAGAGCGGCCTCGAGTTGCTCACCACGATCAAGGAGCGTTGGCCCGAAACCAAGGTCATCATCGTTACGGGTTATGCTTCGATCGAGTCGGCAATCGAGGCAACACGTCGCGGGGCTTCGCACTACATTGCCAAGCCCTTTACGCCTGAAGAGGTCACGCGCGCAGCGACCGCCGTGTTCGAAGAGAAAGCAGCCTGATCTTCGAGAAGCCGGAGGCAAGGGCAAGAGGTGGGAAACAGGGGCAAGCAAAAAGCACACAATGCGAAGGGGCAGATCGCAAGCGAATCCGCCCCTCGATTTCTGTAACGTTTCGCTTCTGGAAGAGTGGTCACGGAAAACGATTGCACAACTAACCCGTTGCGTGCCCGCAGACCAAAACCAGAGAAGAGAAAGAAGGCGGGCTTTACTGCTCCTCTGCGTTGACGATTAGAACGATTTGAGTTTTGTCGTCTGCCTGGCTGATATTAATCCCGACGGTTCGTTTGTCTTTCTTGTATTGCAGCGACAGAGCCTCGCCTACGTCCACCGTTGTCTCTTCTTCCCAGCCCTGAGACTTCATGGCGCTTTTGTACGTTTCGGCGACCTTTTTTCGATCATCACCGGCTGTCAGCATGAGAGTGAAAGATTTCTGCTGTTTGGAAGACATCACAATGGCGGCGCCTTTGTAAACAGGCACGTCTGCCGGAAATCCCTCGGGCAGCTGGGCGCCGCCCTTTTCCGTGAAGGTCGCTTGGCCCTCTTTATCCCTGATGGTAACCTGTCCTTTGGAGAGATCCACCTTCGCCTTGCCGCCGCTTTGTTTTTCAATGGCCTTTTCGATGGCCTTCTCGGCAGCTCTTTCCTCGGCTTTCTTTCCGCAGTTCGCAGTGACGGAAACCAAGCCTACTGCCAGCAACACGGATAATACCCTTCTCATCTATCTTCTCCTTTTCCATTTTTTCGGGGTAAATGCTAAACCCAAAGAATTGTTCATCACCTTCCTGCTTGAACTTCAAGCGCTATTTTGCCCAACCAGTAGCGATCCGCGCTTCGGTCCCGAAGAGCTGGACAATGGAAACCGAACTTCGCAGAATTCGGTGAACTGCGGAGAGGGCACACCATGCTAGTCCTGCCGGAATGGATTGTCAAAATGCGCTGTTGCCTGATTGCCGAACGGGCACAATGTTCGGGAGAATTGGAAGCGACGAACGAGGCGGCATTGGGCGCCGGCGTTCGGACGGTTCACTTGCGCGAGAAACAGGCGACGACGCTTGAGATTTACAACCTCGCCCGACGATTGCGCCAGTTGACCCGGCGATATGATGCGCTGCTCGTGATCAATGATCGCGCCGATGTGGCGCTGGCGGTCGGGGCCGATGGGGTTCATTTGGGCTGGCAGTCGCTGCCGGTCGCCGAGGTACGACGGCTCGTTGGGCGTGGCCGGTTAATTGGCAAATCGGTGCACAACCTCGCGGAGGCGCAACAGGCAGCGAGCGAGGGCGTGGACTATATGTTCGCCAGCCCGGTTTTCGATACACCCTCGAAGGCGGGCCTGGTGCCGACACTGGGACTCGACCGCTTGGCCGAAATCTGCAAGAGCGTCAACTTGCCGGTCATCGGCCTGGGTGGGATTGATTCCTCCAACGCGGCGGCAGTCATCGAAGCAGGAGCTTGTGGAATCGCTGTGATCCGCGCCATCCTGGCCGCTTCCGATCCGGCCGTAGCCACCGCCGAGCTGCTCACTGCTGCATCATTTTCATGACTCCACAAATCGAGCGAGGGACCGTAAACAACGATTTAAGCTGTCCGCGTATTTTGCCGCAACGTCCGGCTTCCAACTCAAGTGAGGATCTGTTACAAACTCGATGATGCGCGAAGTATAGGCTGGTCCAACGTTACGGCCACTCCCAGGTCTTGGTATCATATCTTCACGGATTTCGCGCCGGCGAGAGCATCTCGCAAGGTCAATCATTGTGCGTTTAGGGTCTTCCAGAGATTCCGGATTATGTGGAACCTTTGAGAGGGCAACACCGAGAAAGCAAGCGAGACTTTCGCGATCTGCGAGAAGCCAAGCCTCGATTTCCCTGACAGCAACGCGGAAGCACATTCGCCGTGCCGGATTGGGCAACCATGACACTCGGAGATCCGGCGCGCATGCAGCGTCATGATTCAAGTCCACCAAGACCACCCAAGGAAAGTGGCGAGCCGCCTCATTGTACCTGTCGAGATTTCGTCGCAGGAAGGTCTTGCCGTTCTTACCGTAAACACTTCCCGCTGTAAGGTGGGCGTGAACCAGCAAACAGCGCAGGACTGCTTCGTCAACAATACCCTCGACAGCACCGAAGATTACCAATGGTGGCGGTGTGGGCATCTAGTCTCCAAAAAGGGTGAGTTGTTCGGCCTGTTCGGGACGCGTGTTGGGAATCACAACATCGGCCAGGCTCATCCCTTTTTCGAGAAGCATCTTAGCCTCTTTGATCTTGTGTGCAGCTTTCACCGTCGTACCTTCAGCGGCAGGCATCAACAATAGCACTTCATCAAGGCCGATACCATCATCTCGCAGCAACTCGGCTGAGTGTGTACTGAGCAATACTTGGCGACCAGATCGCCGCTGGACCCTCGCAAACATCTGGGGAATAAATCGGACGACCTCCGGGTGAAGTGAAAGTTCAGGCTCTTCGAGAAGCAGCGGCCCATGGCCGTCGAGTGCCACCCAAAGCAGGCCCATCAGTCGCAGCGTGCCATCGGAGAATCGGTCTTCATTCTGCCACGCTCCCTGAAGCCGCCAGTGTTCATATTTGCCGCGGAGATGAGGGGTGCCCCGTTCATCCCGCTTTAATTCCAGCTCGCTAAGTTGTGGCACAGCTACACGAAGCGCATCTTTGATGCGCCGGAGCCGAGCAACGCGCGTCCTTTCGGGTGTGGTGGCAATTCGCTCCAGAAAATCCCCACCGAAGGGATCATACTTTTTCCCTACGGAACGTTCGGGTTCGCGGACAAGCTGGGGGACGATATGCAGGTAACGCACCAAAGCAAAGAAATCCACCATGTCACGGAAATCGCGATTAACATTAACTTGTTGGAGGTAGGTCTGTGTTAATCGCTCCGAGTCCTTACTATCATCGTCGTTGGGACGGTTAAGGATTTCTTGTTCCCCCTGTACGACTCGTTCCCGCTTGATCACTGGTCTCTGTAGATTGTCTTGTGTGAAATGGAGCTCATACTCCCAGGTTTTGACGTTCTCTTCGTTTCCCAAATGGACCAGAACGACAATGTTCGGGTAGCGGCGGGCGGCCAGAGATCGAAGAGACGACACCCCGCCCCGCTTGCGTACCGCTTCCTCAAAGCCCCCTCCTACAGAAACGATATCGTGGAGGAAGCGAAAGACATCCAAGAAATTAGACTTTCCAGATGCATTTGGCCCAACGAGAAATGCGCGACGCTGAAGGTCAACATCAACACGAACAAAATTGCGCCAATTCTCCAGATGTACATGTGTGAACCGGAGAGCGTTGCCTCTTTCGCGATCATTCTTCTTGCGACTCATAGGACACCTCTTCAGAGCGTGTTTTAGAATTCATTTTTCTTTCGTTTTCGTTCAGGGCAAAGGCGATGAAGCATCAGATTGATCATGGCGATCTGGATCAGGGCTTCGCTGGTTTCGGGAAGCACTTCGTAGTCGCGG
>Ga0315280_10002325_pt1 | contig 30985 bp, 27 predicted proteins | sample YL17G06_40_MG_FD_203697 | JGI IMG/M metagenome (GOLD analysis project Ga0315280, IMG submission 203697) | Sediment microbial communities from Yellowstone Lake, YNP, Wyoming, USA - YL17G06_40 | ecosystem: Environmental > Aquatic > Freshwater > Lake > Sediment | place: USA: Wyoming | collected... | reverse complement strand
TGGGGCTACTGCGCTCGATGGGAATGTAGCCGATGCGGGACATGGACCATCCTAAGAAGGGAATGCGGAATAGCTCGGCTTTGGCGGTCCAGCGAAACTGGAAAGGGAAATACCCTAAGAGGGCAAAAATATCGAAAGCGCTCTGGTGGTTGGAAACCAAAATGTAGCTTTTTTGGGGGTCCACGTTTTCCCGGCCCTGGACTTTCACTTTTGTGCCAGTAGTGGCAAGCTGAATCCTGCCCCAGAGGCGGGCGACGAGATGGGAGATATTCCCAGAAGAATCAAAGAGGGAGAGGGAAATCGCCACCATCCCCAAGATCACGGTGGAAAAAAGGAAGATCATCCAGGCGCTAACCGTGCGGAACATCGATTTATAATTTCCGGGGGTTTGCTTTTCTAATTTTATTCATACTCGATTCAGGGGGGCCTGTCAACGGCGCTTTTTCGATAAAAATCTTGACTTCCTTCCTTCGAATGATAAAATTCCCTTGGTTGAAGGAAACAGCCGGGATGCGCTTGGAGAAAATAGAAATTGGCGTCAATACAAAGGCCCATTCGGCCAGGAGGGAGGGTCATTCGTGATCAATAAAGTCATTCTCATTGGCAGGTTAGGAGCGGACCCGGAGATTCGTTATACGCCCAGCGGAGCAGAGGTGGCCAACTTCCGGATCGCCACCAGTGAAGTATGGACGAACAAAGAGGGCGGAAAAGAGGAGCGGACCGAATGGCACCGCATCGTCGCCTGGAGGGGATTGGCGAAGATTTGCGGGGAGTACCTGAGCAAAGGGAAACTCGTTTACATCGAAGGGAGGCTGCGGACTCGATCCTGGGAGGACCGGGAAGGAACTAAACGGTCGACCACAGAGATCGAGGCTACGGATATGAAAATGCTCGGCGCGCCTGGAGAGCAGAACCGGAAGGCCAAAGAACCGGAGACGGAATATGCCCCCCCGCAAACAAAAGATGAGGAGGACATTCCTTTCTGATTCGAAACCCCTGTCAAGGAGAGCCCTTTTTGGATTTCGAACAAGCCATCAGCGCAATCAGGGAGGATTTGAAAGGGGTGGAGGCCGAGATGGCCAAAAACCTCTTCTCCGAGATCATCATGATTCCGACGGTGAGTCGCTACCTCATTTCCAGCGGGGGAAAAAGGTTTCGCCCGATTCTTCTCCTCCTCTGCGCGCACCTTTGCGGCTATCGTGGACCGAGAGCTGTGCCCCTGGCCAGCACCGTGGAATTCATCCACACCGCCAGCCTGCTCCACGATGATGTGGTCGACCGGGCTTTCATGCGGCGGGGATTGGCTTCGGCCAATTATGTCTGGGGGGATGGCGCGGGCGTGCTTGTGGGGGACTTCTTGTTTTCCAAGTCTTTTTCCCTGATCGTTAAGGATGGCGAGCTGAAAATCTTAAATGTTGTCTCCGAGGCCACGACGCGAATGGCCGAGGGGGAGGTGATGGAACTCGTTAAAATGGGGAACCCGGAGATCACCGAGGACGAATACTATTTTGTGGTGATCAACAAGACCGCAGTCTTGATTTCTGCAGCCTGCCAAATCGGTGGGATTCTTGGCGGCGCTTCTGCGGGAGAGAGAAAAGCCTTGACCGATTTTGGGCTGAACCTGGGGATTGCTTTTCAACTGGTGGACGATACCTTAGATTATGTATCAAAAGAAGAAACGCTGGGAAAAGCCATTAGAAAAGATCTAGATGAGGGAAAGATTACCCTGCCATTGATTCATACCTTACGGACTTGCTCCCAGGCGGAACAGGATCGCATAAACAAGATCATCAAGGATGCAAATCGCCGAGAGGAGGATTTGGATTTCATCATGAAGGTCATCCATGACCGCGGGGGGATTGATTACGCAATGCAGCGCGCCGAGGAGTTCGTGGGAAAAGCCAAATCTTTCCTTTCCCCTTTCCCGCCTTCCAGAGAGAAAGAGGCTCTCTTGACAGTCGCTGACTACACAGTTAAAAGAAAGAGGTAGGCGTTCACCCCCCCTCGAGATTGCGGAATGCGGAACAAAAAATCTGAAATCCGAATTCCGCAATAAATTTAATCCTTGTTTAAATCCCGGTATGCGGGAAGCAATCCCAGGCCATCGGCAGCGCAAATGGCCCGTCTCACCGCAGCGGCCACAGCTTCTTCGGCCATTAAACCGATGGCGTTCACATCTGCGTGCAGGGGACCGGCGGAAAGAGCGAAGATCAAGTCTCCATCAACGGTCGAATGGATGGGGGAGATAGAACGGGCGAGCCCGCTATGGGCCATCTGAGCCACTTTGATGGTTTGGCGCTTGGAAAGCCTGACGTTGGTGGCCACAACGCCCAGGGTGGTATTTTGGAGCTCAGCATCCTGCTTGGCCGGAGAGAACCCTCCCTTGATCGTGGCGGCAGAATCGATGAAGCGGCCGGGGTTCTTAGGGTCTCTCGCCCCCGCGAGGATTTTTCTCTCTTTCTGGTCGATCACGTCGCCGAAAGCGTTGACTGCCACAAGAGCGGCAACGATCACTCCGCTGGGGAGGGAAATGGAGGTCGTCCCCACCCCCCCCTTTGTGGCCAAGCGGATCCCCAAAAGCTTCCCCACGCTGGCCCCCGTTCCCACCCCCACGCTTCCTTCTTCAACGCTTCCTGAGCGACTGTTCAAACAGGCCTGATAGCCCATCTGTTTGTCGGGCCGCACCCGGCCGTTGCCTAAACCCAGGTCATAGATGATGGCTGTGGGAACAATCGGGACCCTGGCCGCAGAAGTCTGGTATCCGATACCCTTTTCCTCGAGGAAGGCCATCACTCCCCCTGCGGCGTCCAGGCCAAAGGCGCTTCCTCCCGCAAGAAGAACGGCATGGACTTCGTCGACGAAGTGGGAGGAATTCAGAGAATCGGCCTGGCGGGTTCCAGCAGCAGATCCCCGGATATCCACTCCTCCCACCGTTCCCGGCGGGCAGAGAACCACGGTGCATCCCGTGGCCCCTTTTAGGTCTTGGGCGTGTCCGACCAGGAGGCCGGGGACATCGGTGATGGCGTTGTTCATAATGGCCTTCCCTTATAATTTATAGAATTATCCCTACACTCCTTTAGGGAAGAAGTCAAGGTCTGGGGATGCAAGTGATTGCCAGGCCCGGGTGATGGGGCGTGTCCCTTGGCTGAATGAGGCGGTGGTCCTTCCATAGCCTAAGGCGGCACTTCTCGATTATTGCCCCGCTCTCTCCTCTTCCCCGCCTTCCAGCGCGGAATCAAAGCAAATAGGCTCAGGAAAATTCATTTCCCGCCGATTCAGCCTGCGTTCCCCGCCCCATCACCCGGGCCACAATAAAAGCTGAATTCAAAGTAAAGGTAGGCAAAAGGGGAAAATGGCTTGACGCAATGGAGAAAGAGAATTAAAATTCAACAATATGCGATTTTTAGGCTTAGACGTGGGAACTGAAAGGATTGGCGTGGCTGTGAGTGATGAATTGGGCCTTTTCGCCCAGGCGTTGACAACTATAGAAAGAGAGTCGATAGCCGAAGATCTAAATAAAATTAATGGCTTCGTTGAACAGTGGAAGGTGCAGAAGGTTGTTGTGGGGTTGCCGAAAAGGACAGATGGCCGGGTGGGAAAAGAGGCGGAGAGGGTTCTTAAATTTTCTGAAAGCCTTCAGAAAAAGCTGAAAGTTCCGGTGGGCACCTGGGATGAGCGTTTTTCGACGGTCGCTGCCACCAGGACACTTCTGGAAGCGAACCTCTCGAGGGCGAAGAGGAAGAAAGTTGTCGATAAACTGGCCGCTGTCTTCATTCTTCAGGGCTATTTAGAGAGCATAGCCCGGAATTGAACTTGGATTTGCTGGGGATGGAGAAGCCAATCGGAAGAAAATTTCTTTTCAAAGCATGGGGTTCGCTCCTTTACTGGTCAAAGGAAAGGACGCTTGGCGTATCTCTCGCTTCCGTGGGGCTGGCGGTCGTGATTTTGGCGACCCTTTATTTTCTTTTTTTGGCCCCACCGAGCGGGGATGGGCATTCCAGGGTCGTAGCCATCCCGGCTGGGGCCAGTTTCCATGATATTTCCAGGATCCTGGAAGAAAAAGGAATTATTCGGGACAGAAGAAGCTTTTATCTCCTGGCCCGTCTTCAGGGAGCGATTCCAAAGGTTAAAGCCGGGGAATATGAATTTCACACCCGGATGAACCCTTTTGCGGTTCTGTCAAAGATGGTCCGGGGAGATATCATTAAATATCCCATCACAATCCCGGAAGGGTTTAATGTCTTTCAAATCGGGGAGGTTTTGCAGCAGGCCGGGGTTTGCGGGAAGAAAGTTTTTCTGGAGAAAACGAAGGATCGCTCCTTCCTTGCTCCCCTGGGGTTTGAGGTAGATAGCTTAGAAGGGTATCTATTCCCCGATACATATAATTTCCCCAAGGGGTTTGGGGAGGAAAACGTCATCCGCCAGATGGTCTCTCGCTTCAAAGCGGCCTACAGTTCTTTGGCAAAACGGGCAGAGGGGTTTGGGCTGAGCCGCCAAGATGTGGTCATCCTTGCGTCCATCATCGAGAAGGAGGCGGCCGACGACCAAGAGAGAAGGCTGGTCTCAGCGGTCTTTCACAACCGCCTTCAACGTGGAATGGCCTTGCAGAGTGACCCCACTGCGGTCTATGGCCTCAAATCGAAAGGGCTTAGGGATAGGAGAATTACCAAGCAGGACCTTCTTAAGAGAACCCCCCATAACACCTATCATATTAAAGGCCTACCCAAAGGGCCAATTGCCAACCCGGGTTTGAAATCTATGGAGGCGGTTTTAAATCCGGCGGATGTGAATTACCTTTACTTTGTATCCAAGAACGACGGCACCCACCATTTTTCAAATACCCTCGAGGAACATAACCGAGCGGTGGCCAGATACCAGCGCAAATCGCAGATGGAGTTCTCAGAGAAAGAAAAGCTTTCTGAGCATCCCAGCGGCTAATTTCCCCTGCTAACCTGCCAAAGCTTGTGAGGGCGCTTGAACAGGCCTTTCCTTCCCGGCGTGCCCTCCGGAGCGTAAATAGAAAAAAATTAAATTTTTTTCTTGACAAGAATATGGCCATTGCGTATATTGACCATAAAGTGGGATAAAGTGGATAAAAGTGGATTAATGAGAGGAATGAGGGATGTTTCGGGGAAGGTTTGAGCACACCATCGATTCCAAGGGGCGAGTGTCCATCCCCGCAAAGTTCCGGGAAGTACTCTGGGAAAAATACGGTGATCGATTAATCCTGACGAATTTCGACCGATGTATAGTGGCCTATCCTCATGAAGAATGGAGAGTTTTAGAGGAGAGGGTGAGCTCGCTTTCCATCGTTAAAAAGGAAGTGAAATCCTTTCAGCGATTCTTCATCTCCGGGGCGGCGGAATGCCAGATTGATAAGCTCGGTCGGATCTTGATTCCCCCCACGCTGCGGGATTATGCCAAGTTGGAAAGGGATGTTGTTTTTGCCGGCATGTTGAAGAATTTCGAAATCTGGGCCAAGGAATGTTTTCTGGAAGAGATCAAAAGCACGGAAGAAAATTTTGATGGAATGGGTGAAGCCTTGGCAAACCTGGGGCTTTAGAAAGAGATGGGGGACCCCGGGCATCTTCCGGTCCTTTTGCAGGAGGTCATCGAATATTTAAAGTGCCAGCCCGACGGAATTTATGTGGATGGAACCGTGGGCAGCGGCGGCCATGCGGAGGCCATTTTAGAGCGGAGTTCTCCCACGGGAAAATTAATCGGGCTGGATTGGGATGAAGAGGCCATCCAGCGAGCCCGGAAGAAGTTGGCTCTGTTTGGGAGAAGGGTCGAACTCAGAGAAAAAAATTTTAAGGATTTGAGGCGGGTCTTAGAGTTGCTTTCCGTTCAGGCGGTGGATGGAATTCTTTTAGACTTGGGAGTTTCGACAGAGCAGCTCGAAGATCGGGAGCGAGGATTTAGTTTTCGCTGGGAGGGGCCTTTGGACATGCGGATGAGCCGGGAGACGAAAATTACGGCCCAAGACCTTTTGCAGCTCCTCTCCGTCTCGGAGTTGAGTGAGATCCTCCGGCAGTATGGGGAAGAACGATGGGCCAACCGGATCGCCAAAGCGATCGTCCGCCGTCGGCAAACAGAGCCCATTCACACCACTCGGGAGCTTTTGCAGGTCCTCGAAAAATCCCTTCCCCGGCCCTTTCACCGGGGGCGCATTCACCCGGCGACCCGCACTTTCCAGGCGTTGCGCATCGCGGTCAACGAGGAACTCAATAACCTCCAGACATTCCTCGATCAATGCCCGGACCTCCTCCATCCCGGGGGCAGGCTGTGTATCATTTCCTTTCACTCTCTGGAGGATCGAATCGTAAAGGATCATTTCCGCCGCTGGGCCTCTTTTCGCACCCTGACACCCAAACCCGTAGTCCCGTCTTCTGAGGAGGTTTTCTTGAACCCGAGAGCCCGCAGCGCCAAGTTGAGGGTAGCAGAAAAGCTTTAAGAGCGTAAAAGGAGGGAGAGATGGCCCAGGTCATATCGAAACGGATTGCTGTCAGCGCCGCAGCCCGGGAGCAGGAAGCGGCCTCCCTGGCAAAAGGGGTCAACCGCAACTTGGCTTTTGCCACCTTGGTTGTGGCCGTTGTTTTCATCGGCTGTTCCCTTTTTTACGTCTGGGCGCACCATCAGGTAATCTCTCTCGGGTACACGATCTCCCAGGCAAGCCGTGAAGGACAACATCTTTTGCAGGAGAATAAAAAATTGCGCCTGGAGCTGGCCGCTCTGAAATCCCCCAGCCAGATCGAGGAAAAGGCCTTGAAGGAGTTAGGTTTCGTCAACCCCCAGAAGGACCAATTGATCTTCGTGCGATGAAGCCACTCCCGGGGACATGGCTTCGATTTCGCATCGCCCTCCTTCTCTGTCTTTTTTCCTTCCTTTTCTTTCTCGTCTTCGCGCGGGCTTATCAGCTCCAGGTGGTTCAGAGCCCCAAACTCGCTGCCCTGGTTGAGCGGCAGGTTCAGAGGGCCATTCCCTTAGTGCCCAGGCGGGGAATCCTCTACGACCGGAAAAAGGAGGAGATGGCCATCAGCGTGGATATGGACTCGGTCTTCGCCCAGCTGGAGAAGGTTGCGGACATCGAGGAGGCGGCGCAAAAAATTGCTCCCCTCCTCAACCAAAGTGCCGGGGCCCTGCTGAAAAAAATGAACGAGGGAAAGCCGTTCGTCTGGTTGCAAAGAGGAATCACCCCGGGCCAGCGGGAGGCCATCGAAAAGCTGAACCTGGAGGGTGTGGAGTTTCTGAAAGAAACCCGGCGATTCTACCCCCAGGGGGAGATCGGGGCGCACGTCATCGGGTTTGCCGGACTGGACTCCCAGGGGTTGGAAGGGGTGGAGCTGAAATATGATGACTTCATCAAGGGGGAGCCCGGGTACATCCTTATCTCCAAAGATGCCCTCGGCAGGAGTCTCACCCCGGAGGACCCTCGGGCCCGCCGTTCGGAAGAGGGATGCGAAATCGTTCTGACGATCGATAAAAATATACAATATATCGCCGAACGAGAGTTGAAGAAGGCGGTGCAGGCCAGTTCAGCAAAAGGGGGCATGGCTGTCGTCATGAGCCCGAAGACGGGAGAGATCCTGGCGATGGCCGTTCAGCCATCTTTCGATCCCAACCACTATTCCTCCTTCCCTGTCCATTTCAGGAAGAACCGGAGCATTACAGATATTTTTGAGCCTGGTTCAACGTTCAAGGTTTTTCTCTTAGCTGCTGTCTTGGAAGAGCATGCAGCTACTCCGACCGATGTCTTTTTTTGCGAAAACGGCGCCTACTCTGTGGGAGGAAAGGTCATCCACGATGTGCACAAATATGGGTGGCTTTCCTTGCGGGAGATCATCAAGTTCTCGAGTAATATCGGAGCAAGCAAAGTGGGGCGGAAGTTAGGGAGGGGGAAATTCCATTCTTACATCAAAGAGTTCGGGTTTAGCTCAAAGACTGGAATCGACCTTCCCGGGGAGGTCCCGGGCTTCGTCCCCCCACCCCAGCATTGGTCGGAGGTGGGAACGGCAAACATCTGTTTCGGACAGGGTATTTCTCTAACCGCCCTCCAGTTGAGCAACGCCTTATCGGTCATCGCCAACGGGGGATGGCTGATGAAACCCTATATCGTCAGGGCCATCCATGACCGCCAGGGAAACGTCCTGAAGGAAAATCATCCCAGGCCTCTGCGGCGGGTGATCTCTCAGGAGACGGCCAGAACTGTGGCCGCGATCTTAAGAGCGGTCTGCCAAGAGGGGGGGACGGGAAAAGATGCAGCCCTCTCGGGTTACGAGACCGCGGGTAAGACGGGCACAGCGCAGAAAGTAGCTCCCCACAGCCGGGGCTATTCGGACAAGCGAATAGGTTCCTTCATCGGTTTCGCCCCAGTCGATGATCCCCAGGTGGTCATTTCCGTGATTATCGATGAACCCCAGGGGTTCAGTTACGGGGCAGTGGTTGCCGCCCCGGCCTTCAAGGGAATCGGAGAGCAGGTCTTGCCCTACATGGGGGTTTACCCGAAAGGAGTAACCTATTTAGCCAAAGCGACCCCCCGCAGGTTGCCAGAACAACAGGAAACCAAGCAGAGCCCCGCAGCCCAAACCGAGGAGAGCGAGGTTTCAGCAGAACCGGGCGTCATGCCTGATTTTTCCGGGAAATCCATCCGTCAGGTTATGAGGATGTCGCAGAGGTTGGGACTGGACTTGAAGTTAGTGGGGAGCGGAAGAGCTGTAGCTCAGAGTCCGGCGCCTGGGTATGCCCTGCAGGGCGAGACGAAGGGAATGGTGAGGTTCCAGCCAACGATTTAGTGTTTTCATCAAGAAGGGAAATCAGCTTCTGTGGCTGATCCCGTGGTTTTGAGCCTCTGGGGGAAAGGAGTATAATAAAAGTAGTTTTAAGCCCTGCAGAAGGAGAGAGTGAAGGTGAAGTTGGGGGAGCTCATTACCCGCTTGCCGGTGAAGAAAGTGATCGGAGACCCCGGGCTGGAAGTCGAAGGGCTGGCCTACCATTCTCGGAGCGTTGAAGAGGGATTCCTTTTCGCAGCCATCCAGGGGACGCGAGAAAATGGCAAGCGCTTCATCCCAGAGGCCCTCTCGCGGGGGGCTCGTTCTCTGCTGATTGATGAGCCTTTGGAAGCCCCTGGAGCGACGCGGGTAGTCGTTCCAGATGTGCGAGAAGCCTTGGCGCGGGTCTCCGCGGCTTTTTATGGGAACCCCTCCTCGTTTTTGACTTTGGTCGGGATCACGGGAACAAACGGCAAGACAACGGCTTCCTACTTCATCGAATCAATGCTGAAAGAGTGCGGAGCGAACGTGGGTGTCCTGGGCACGGTCAACTACCGCTTCGGGCCACACGTTCAGCCCGCCCCAACGACCACGCCGGAATCTCTGGACCTGCAGAGGAATCTGCGAGCAATGCTGAATGCGGGTGCCTCCCATGCCATCTTAGAAGTTTCCTCTCATGCCCTGGACTTGCAGCGCGTTCGCGGTTGCGATTTTGACGTGGCCCTTTTTACGAACTTCACGCGGGACCACCTGGACTACCACGGATCAATGGAGCGTTATTTCCAGTGCAAAAAATTGCTCTTTACCCAGTATTTGGCGGAGAGCAAAAAAGCGCGGCATTTCGCGGTCATCAACATGGACGACCCCAAAGGGGAGGAGCTATCCCGGGTGGACTGCGGCCAGATTCTCCGGTATGGGGTGAAGGAGCGCTGGGAGGTCTGGCCGGAAAGGTATGAGGTAAGTCCGGAGGGTGTGCGGGCCCGGGTGGCCACACCCCGCGGTTCATTCGAGGTGGTCTCTTCTTTGATCGGGCTGCATAACCTTTATAATATCCTGGCGGCTGTGGGCGTAAGCGAGGCCTTAGGACTTCCTCTTGAGGCCATGGCCTTAGGGGTGGGGAAACTCAGCCGGGTTCCGGGAAGGCTGGAGCGCGTCCCGGGGAGCGATGGCATCCATGTTTTTGTGGACTATGCCCATACCGGGGAGGCCTTGGAGCGGGCCCTGGAGGCCTTGAAAGGGGTCCGAGCAGGGCGACTCATCGTTGTCTTCGGGTGTGGGGGAGACCGAGACCGCGGAAAGCGGCCGGCCATGGGGAGGGTGGCCGCTTTAGGGAGCGACCTGGCGGTGGTCACTTCCGATAACCCCCGGACAGAGGACCCGATGAAGATCATCGAGGAGGTCGAGAGGGGAATTCTAAAGACGGGGCGGAGAAAGTACAGGAAAGAAGATCTATCGAGTTCCGGGGCGGATTCAGGGTACGCTGTCATCCCGGATCGAAGAGAAGCCATTCGCCTGGCCATCCGGGCAGCCCGTCCAGGGGACGTAGTCTTGATCGCCGGCAAGGGGCATGAGGATTATCAGATCGTGGGAGAAAAAAGGATTCATTTCGACGACCGCAAGGAGGCGGCTGAGGCCTTAGCTTCGATTGAGGAGAAGGGGAATCGTTAATCTCTCTGCGGGCGAGATTGTCAGGGCCACGGAAGGGGAGCTTGTCTGCGGCAATCCTCTTTTCAGGGCCAAGGGGGTCGGCAGCGATTCGCGGCAGGTGCGGACAGGGGAACTCTTCATCCCCCTGAAAGGCCCGCGCTTCGATGGCCATGACTTCATCAGAGAGGCCATGACGAAAGGAGCCGCGGGGTCTCTCGTCCAGCGCGGCCGGGAAGAGAAGGCGAAAGAGTTTGGTTTTGCAGGGAAGTTCATCATCGTCGTAGAAGATGTTTTGCAGGCTCTCGGCGACCTGGCCCATCACTGGCGCCAGCGCCAGCCCGCGAAAGTTGTGGGCATCACCGGGAGTAATGGCAAGACTACGACTAAAGAGATGATTGCCCGGATCCTTTCCAGAACTTTCCATATCCTGAAGACGGAAGGAAATTTGAACAACCTCATCGGCCTTCCTCTGATGCTTCTTAAGTTGTCGCCGGAGCACGATGTGGCTGTGCTGGAGATGGGAATGAGCGAACCCGGTGAGGTCCGCCGGTTGAAGGAGATCTCCAACCCGCAAGTGTCCGTGATCACCAACATCGGTTCTGCCCATCTGGAGTTTTTGGGGGGCCTGGAAGGCGTGGCCCAGGCCAAAGGGGAGCTTTGGGAAGGCTTGGGAGCGGAGGATTGGATTGCGGTCAACCTGGACGACCCGCGAGTGGCAAAATTGGCAGCGCCGCTCAGATGCCAGAAAAAGACGTTTGGAATCTGGCAGCCGGCCGATGTCCGGGGAGAAGACCTCCACCCGCGGGCAGAAGGGGGAGTTCGGTTCTCTTTGAGTGTGGGAGGTCTAAGACGTCAGGTGGGCCTGGCCGCATTCGGCAAACATAATGTCGGCAACGCCTTGGCTGCGGCAGCGGTGGCGGCAATCTTAGGGTTGGGGGTAGAGGACATTGCAGCGGGGCTGGATGGGTTTCAGCCTTTTCCCGGCAGAGGGAAAATCATTCTCTTGCGGCGGGGGGTGCGCATCTTGGATGAATCCTACAACTCCAACCCGGATTCTCTGGAAGCCACCCTGTCCGCGTTTGCCGAGATGAAGGGGAAAAGCCGCGGCTTTCTCGTGTTAGGGGATATGCTGGAGCTGGGGCTCCACTCCGCTGAAGAGCATGAAAAAGCGGGCAGACGCATCGGGGAGCTAAGATTCGAGCATCTTTTTTCCATAGGAGAACAGGCCCAGCGACTTGCCGATGGGGCGAAGGCCTCTGGGATGAACGGCCGGAGGATCCTTGCGGCTGAAGACCCTGAGGAGGTTCTGGAGGGATTGGAAAAGGTTATCGAGGACGGGGACTGGATCTTGGTGAAAGGCTCCCGCAGGATGCGCCTGGAAAGGATCATCGAAGGGTTGGGAGACCGCCTGGGGAGGATGTGAGAACTTAATCGATGCTCTATTTTTTACTTTACGCTTTGCATTCCAAATATTCTTTTTTCAACGTCTTCCGCTATATTACTTTCCGGGCGATTTTGGCCATTCTCACGGCCCTGGTGATCTCCTTTTTTTTGGGTCCCTGGGTGATCCGGAAACTGCAACAGCTTCAGGTAAAGCAGCATGTTCGGGAGGACGGGCCGAGCACACACCTGGGAAAAGCAGGGACGCCTACGATGGGAGGGGCGCTGATTCTTTCCTCCATCACACTCTCCGTTGTTCTTTGGGCGGATTTGACCAATTTTTATATTTGGGTGGTCCTGCTGGTCACCTTAGGGTTTGGGGCAGTGGGCTTTGCCGACGATTACCGCAAGTTGACGCGGAAGAACTCCAAAGGCCTGAGGGTGAAGGAGAAGCTGCTTTATCAGGTCTCTGTGGCCATTGCAGCCGCCCTCCTGCTCTATTTCCACCCCACGTTCAAGAGTACGGTGAGCGTCCCCTTTTTCAAGACCGCCATGCCGGACTTGGGAGTGCTTTATATTTTCTTGGCAGTTTTTGTCATTGTGGGGACTTCCAACGCCGTGAATCTGACGGATGGACTGGATGGGCTAGCCATCGGGCCCGTGCTTATCGCAGCCGGAACCTACATGGTCCTCGCCTATTTAGCAGGACACGTGAAGATCGCCAGCTACCTCCAGATCCCCTATGTCTCCGGGGGCGGGGAATTGACCGTTTTCTGCGGCGCCATGGTTGGGGCCTCGATGGGGTTTCTCTGGTACAACACCTACCCGGCGCAGATGTTCATGGGAGACACGGGTTCGGTGGCTCTGGGGGCGGCCCTGGGGGCGGCGGCGGTGATGACCAAGCAAGAGATTCTCCTGGTGATCGTCGGCGGGCTCTTCGTTGTGGAGACGCTCTCAGTCATCTTTCAAGTGGCTTCTTTCAAGCTTCGGCGGAAGCGCATCTTTCGCATGGCCCCGTTGCACCACCATTTCGAGCTGAAGGGGTGGGCCGAGCCGAAAGTGATTGTGCGGTTCTGGATCATCTCTATTTTCTTGGCGCTGATTGCGATCAGCACGCTGAAGCTGAGATGAGAGGGCGAGAAACGATAGGATTCAGAGGGGCCAAAGATTCAAAGGGTTAAGCAATTGCGGAATGGAGATTGCGGAATGCGGCGAAAATCCGCAATCCGAATTCCGAAATCCGCAATCCTTTAAGGCATCATGGATCTAAAGGGGAAAAAGGTTCTGGTGGTTGGATTGGCCCGGACAGGCGTGGCTACGGTGCGCTTTCTGGCTGGGAAAGGGGCCAGGGTGAAGGTATCGGAGGTCAAACCCGCGGAAAAGCTGGAGTCCGCCCTGAAGGCCCTCATGGGCCTGAAGGTCGAATGGGAATTGGGGGGGCACACCCTTCCTTTCTTTTCGGGTGTGGACCTGATCGTCGTCAGCCCGGGCGTACCCATGGATTTAGAACCGCTGGCCAAAACTCGGGCCAAGGGGGTCCCGCTAATCAGCGAAGTGGAGCTGGCCTCCGGGTTCCTGCGCCGGCCGCTGATCGCCATCACGGGGACAAACGGCAAGACTACCACCACGACCCTGATCGGTGATCTGCTCCGGGCGAGCGGGAAAAGCGCCTTTGTCGCCGGCAATATCGGAAACCCGCTCATTGAGTACGTCGAGAGCTCCCAAGCAGAAGAGTGGGTGGTGGCAGAGGTCAGCAGCTTCCAACTGGAGGGGATCTCGAAGTTCCGGCCTTTTATCGGGGTGCTCTTAAACATCACTGAGGATCATCTGGACCGTTACCACACTTTCGAGGAATACATCCGGGCCAAGGGGAGAATCTTCGAAAACCAGGAGAAGGGGGATTATGCGCTGCTCAACGCCGACGACCCGCTGACCTTCCGCTTCGCCCACCAAAGAAAATCGCAGGTGGTTCTTTTCAGCGCCCAGAGGCCAGTGCCAATGGGTTGCTTTCTGGAGAAGGGGGGGATTCTCTTCCAGGGAGGCGATGGAAAAAGAGAACGGTTCGAGTTGGATCGGTTGAAGATCCGGGGGGCTCACAACCTGGAAAATTTGATGGCCACCATTGCCACGTGTAAGATCTGCGGTTGCCGGCGGGAGTCCCTGCAGCGGGCGATCGAGGAATTTAAAGGGCTTGAGCATCGGCTGGAATGGGTGCGGGATGTCGGGGGGGTGAGCTTTTACAACGACTCCAAAGGAACGAACGTGGGGTCGGTGGCCAAATCCCTGATGAGCTTTCAGGAGTCCATCCTGTTAATCGCCGGGGGAAGAGACAAAGGGGGAGATTATGGCCCGCTGAAAAAGTTAGTGAGCCAGCGGGTGAAGGGTATGGCTCTGCTGGGGGAAGCCAGGGAACGGATGTTCCATGCCCTGGGGCACCTGACGGAGACTGTCAAAGTGGATACTCTTAAGGAAGCCGTCTGTTGGGCAACGGCTAAGGCCTCCCCCGGGGATGTAGTCCTGCTCTCTCCGGCCTGCTCGAGCTTTGATATGTTCGAGAACTATGAGGATCGGGGAAGGCAGTTCAAATCGATCGTCCAGGGATTGGGAAGGAAATCAATGTCGGAAGAAATATTTCTATGATCCCCGAGCGACGTTTCGATCCTCTCCTGCTCTTTACGACGATGATCTTGGTGGGACTGGGGATCGTTATGGTCTACAGCGCCAGCTTCGTGATCGCCTCCCAGCGGTTCGGGGACAGCTATCATTTTTTGAAGAAGCAAGTCCTTTACGCTGGAGGAGGAATTACCCTCATGCTTCTCGTGGCCCAGGTGGACTACCATCGGTGGCGAAATTGGGCGGTTCCTCTTTTGGCTCTGAGCATGGGGCTTCTGGGAGTCCTAATTCTGCCGGGCATGCGCCATGAGATCGGAGGGTCGGTGCGCTGGTTGAAGTTCTCCATTCTGTCTTTCCAGTTTTCCTTCCAGCCGGCGGAGCTGGCCAAATTCACCCTGGTCCTTTACCTGGCTCATTCTCTGACCAAGAAAGAAGAGAGGGTCAAGAGCTTCCGCGTGGGTTTCCTTCCCCATGTTGTTGTGCTGGGGGTTCTTTTCGGGCTGGTTCTCAAACAGCCGGACTTTGGCACGGGGGTCGTTTTCGGCGCCCTGGTTTTTTTGCTGCTCTTTGCCGGGGGGGCGCGGTTGGTTTTCCTGGGGGCGACGGCTCTGGCGGCTTTTCCGGCGCTGCTTTATATTGCCACCCGGGCGGATTACCGCATAGGCCGGCTGTACACTTTCCTGAATCCCTGGAGTGACCCGGCCCATGCAGGGTTCCAGATCATTCAGTCTTTTCTGGCCTTCGGGGCGGGGAAACTCTTCGGAGTGGGGCTGGGCGACGGTCGGCAGAAGCTTTTCTACCTCCCGGAGCCCCACACAGACTTCATCCTCTCCGTAATCGGTGAGGAACTGGGGCTGGCCGGGGTGACAGGGGTCATTGGGCTTTTCCTGATCTTGATCATCCGCGGCTTTCGGGTTTGTTTCCGGGCACCGGACCTCTTCGGAACCCTTTTGGCCTTGGGGATCACGACCCTGATCGCTGTCCAAACCCTCCTCAATATGGCGGTCGTCATGGGCTTGCTTCCGACGAAGGGATCCACTCTCCCCTTCATCAGTTATGGAGGGACGTCTTTGGTCGTCAGTCTGCTGGCCGTGGGGGTTCTTTTGAATATTTCATCCAAGGTCGTGGCAGGGAGCGATGAGAATTATGCTCGCAGGAGGGGGGACGGGAGGTCATCTCTTCCCGGCCCTGGCCCTGGCTGAGGCTTTCAGGGATCGAGACCCGGGGAGCGAAATCCTCTTCGTGGGAAGTCGCCAAGGGCTGGAGGCCAGCATTGTGGCCAGAGAAGGCTATCGCTTAAGCACGATCGAAGTGGGAAGTTTGCAAGGGAAGACTTTTTGCAGGAAGCTCCGGGAGGTCATTGCCATTCCCAGAAGCCTCTTCCAGTCATGGCGCCTGATCCATTCCTTCAAACCCGACCTGGTCTTGGGAGTTGGGGGGTACGCCTCGGGGCCGGTGGTTTTGACTGCCTGGGCAATGGGCAGGAGGACGGCCATCCACGAGCAGAATGCTTTTCCCGGCTTGAGCAATCGAATCCTGGGAAGGTTCGTAGACCGGGTCTTCATCTCCTTTGAGGCTTCGGCCCGGCACTTTGCCGGACGGAAGACGATCCTTACGGGCAATCCGGTGAGAAGAAGGATGCGCCCGAAGATGGCGGCGCAGAAAGCGGCGCCGGAGTCAAAGTTCACCCTTTTCATTTTTGGGGGGAGCCAGGGGGCGCATCGTCTAAACCGGGCCATGGAAGAGGCACTGATGGATCTGCGGGAGATGAGAGGGAGGCTGAGGATCATCCACCAGACTGGGGGAAAAGACTATGCTGAAGTGCAGAAGGTCTATGAGCGGGAAGGGTTTGAAGCCGAAGTCTATCCCTTCATCTATGAGATGGATCGGTCGTACGCGGCGGCGGATCTGGTTTTATGCCGCGCCGGGGCCACGACTCTTTTTGAGCTGATGGCCATGGGGAAGCCGGCCATCCTGGTGCCTTACCCTTACGCGGCCAATGATCATCAGACGCTCAATGCCCTAACCTTGGTCGATGCCGGGGCTGCGGTCAAGGTGGCCGACGGAGAACTGACGGGGAAACATCTGGGCGAAATTCTGCGGCAGCTCAGCGGGAACCCCGGGCGGCTGAAAAGAATGGGCGAACAGGCCGCTGCCTTGGCCAAACCCAGAGCTGCAGAAGAGATTGTGAAGCACTGCTACGAGGCGGTGGGCCATGGCTGATACAACCTTCGGGATGATGCGCAAAATCAAGCGGGTGCACTTCGTAGGCATCGGCGGGTCCGGCATGAGCGGAATCGCCGAGGTCCTCCTGAATCTGGGGTACCGGGTGGCAGGGTCGGACTTGACGGAATCGGAAACCACTCAGCGGCTGCAACGGTTGGGGGCGGAGGTATTCATCGGGCATCGTCCGGAGAACCTGAAAGACGCGGATGTGGTGGTGGTATCTTCGGCGGTGCGGGCGGACAATCCGGAGGTCGTCTCGGCCCATGAACGCATCATCCCCGTGATCCCGCGGGCCGAGATGTTAGCGGAGCTGATGCGTATGAAATACGGGGTGGCCGTCGCCGGGACCCATGGCAAGACCACCACCACTTCGATGATCGCCACTGTTTTGACCCATGGAGGGCTTGATCCGACGGCGGTCATCGGGGGCAAGTTGAATATCTTCAAGTCCAACGCCAAACTGGGGCAGGGGGAGTTTCTGGTGGCGGAGGCTGATGAAAGCGATGGCTCCTTTCTCAGGCTCTCGCCCACGATCGCCGTGGTGACGAACATCGATCCGGAGCACCTGGACCATTACCGGGACTTAGAGGAGATCAAAAACGCTTTCCTGGAATTCGTCAACAAGGTCCCCTTCTATGGGTTGGCTGTGCTCTGCCTGGACCAGGAAAACGTCCAGGCGCTGATCCCCCAATTGCGAAAACGCTACGTCACCTATGGATTGAGCAGCCAGGCAAACTTCCGGGCGGCGGATGTCACATTCCGCGGGTTGACCACTACCTTTCGCGCCTTTGCGAACAACAAGGAACTAGGGCCGATCTCCATTCAGATGCCCGGCCTGCACAACGTTTATAATGCCCTGGCTACTCTGGCCACAGCCTCGGAGCTGGACCTGGACTTCCAGGCGGTCCAGGAAGCGCTGGCGTCATTCAGCGGTGTCCAGAGAAGATTCCAGATCAAAGGGGAATGGGGCGGGGTGATGGTGGTGGATGATTATGGCCACCATCCCACGGAAATCAAGGCCACTTTGAGCGCAGCCAAGGAAGGATGGGGCCGGCGAACGGTGGTCGTCTTTCAGCCCCATCGATATACGCGCACGCGCCATCTGTTCAAAGATTTCCTGACCTCCTTCAACCAGGCAGATGTCCTCTTCCTAACGGAAATCTACCCTGCGGGGGAAGATCCCATTCCGGAAGTGACCATCCAAGGACTTTGCGAAGGGATTAAAGGTCATGGACACAAGGATGTGACCTTGATCGAGGACAAGAGCCAGATCGTCGAACGATTGCTCCCCCGGCTGCGTCCAGGCGACATGGTCGTTACCCTGGGTGCAGGGGATGTTTGGAAGGTTGGCGAGGTCTTGATCCAGCGGCTGCAAAAAAGGCAAAAAGCCCGGGGCAAGGGAACCGTTCACCGCTGGGGGCGCAAAGGGCGCTGAGAAGTTCGGGCGGCCTGCCGGGTCGCCCGAAAAAGATAAATGATTAAGGTTGCCTACAGGGCAGGGCCGACCTGGCTGGGGGAAATGGAATGGGAAGGGGCGATGATTCATTGGCCGGGAAACTCCGCGGGGAAGTCCGATTCTCAGCTCCCATGTCCGCATTTACCTCCTTTCGCGTGGGAGGGCCCGTTGACTACCTGGCCTTTCCTGCGGACATGGAAGACCTGCGAAGGATCTTGCAATGGTGCCGTCGGCAGGAGGTCCATTATTTTATTCTGGGGAATGGGACGAACCTCTTGGTGCGCGACGGAGGGGTTCACGGCATGGCTGTCTCCCTTTCGCGGGGATTTACCCGCCTGGAAGAAGCAGAGGTGGACCCCGGGGGAAAGCTGGTCTTCGCCGAAGCCGGCGAGTCCTTGGGAAGAGTGGTGGAGTTTGCCTCGGAGAAGGGGCTGCCCGGCTTAGAATTCGCCGCCGGGATTCCCGGAACTGTCGGGGGAGCGATCTTCATGAATGCCGGAGCCTTCAAAGGAGAGATAAAAGATGCCATTGATTCTGTGCGATTGATGGATGCCGCAGGGAATGTTCAGGAAAGAGGAAAAGGGGAGTTGAACTTTTCCTACCGCTCGATGGGGCTGCCAGAAGGGGAGGTCATTCTCAGCGGGCGATTTCGCCTAAAGGCCGGGGATGGGCAGGCAGTCAGGGGAAAGGTGCAAGAAATTCTTCGCCGGCGGATGGCCAAACAACCCTTGGACCTTCCCAGCGCCGGGTCGATATTCAAGAACCCGCCGCAAGGGCCAGCGGGGAAGTTGATCGAGGAAGCGGGGTTGAAAGGCAGCCGCATCGGCGATGCCCAGATCTCTGAGAAGCACGCAAATTTCATCGTCAACCGAGGGAGGGCGCGGGCCCGAGATATTTTGGCCCTCATTGAACTGGCCCGGGAGAAGATCTTCAAAGAGCGGGGAATACTCCTGGAAACGGAAATCCGGGTTATCGGAGAAGATTAAAATTTAAAATTCTGAGTCGTTCCCCTTGAAGAGATCTCTGAAAAAGTGAAAAAGGGGGCTTTGAGTGGCGAAAAGCCACCTTTTTCAGAGACCTCTTGAAAGTTTCAAGGAAGAAAAGAATCGGGAAATGGAGTGGGAGAGTAAGGAAAAGTTAAAGGCCAAGCGCATTGGAGTGCTGATGGGCGGAATGTCCGCCGAGAGAGAAGTTTCCCTGATGTCCGGAAAGGCAATCTTAGAAGCGCTGCGAAGTTTGGGGTACGATGCCCGGCCGGTGGAAGTCGATGAGAAGCTGGCCCAGCGGTTGGTGGAAGAAAAAATCGAGGTGGCCTTCATCGGGCTCCACGGACGCCTGGGAGAAGACGGGACGGTGCAGGGGCTTCTGGAGATGATGCGCATTCCCTACACTGGTTCGGGGGTACTGGCCAGCGCCCTTTCCATGAACAAGGTGATCTCCCGGAAGATCTTTATGCACCATGGCCTCCCCGTGCCGCGGCACATCGTCCTCAGAAAGGGGATGAAAGAAAAGTTTAACCTATCGGGCCTTCCTTTTCCTCTGCCCATTGTGTTCAAACCCTGTCAGGAAGGTTCCAGCGTGGGCGTGACCATTGTTGCCGAGGCTTCGCAGATTTCCCAGGCCATGGAATTGTCGTTTCGCTATGACCCGGAAATCTTAGTGGAAGAATACATCAAAGGGCGGGAGATCCAGGTGGGCATATTGGATGATGTCCCTCTGGGGGCCATCGAGATCGTTCCCCAGGGCCAATTTTACAGCTACGAAGCCAAATATACAGATGGGTTGGCCAAGCACCTCCTCCCAGCTCCCTTGGCGGAGGAGGATTATGGTCGCGCCCTGAATTTGGGACTGGAGGCCCATCTTCTGTTGGGGTGTGAAGGGGCCACGCGGGTGGACCTGCTCTTCAAAGAGCCGGGCCAGTTTTACATCTTAGAAGTAAATACCCTGCCGGGGATGACCGCGCTGAGCCTCCTGCCGGAGATTGCTAAGGGAGTGGGGGTAGATTTCCAGAGTTTGGTGGAGCGCATCCTTCTGGGCGCGCGCTTGAAGATCAGGGCAAAAACGCCGAGAAATGAAGGCCAACGGGCAGGGAATCATTGAAGCGGTCAGGGGATGTCTCCAAGGGATCATCTCAGGGCAAGGAGAAAGATTCACCGGCTCAGAAAGAAGAAAGCGGGATGGTTCCGAATCTGGGCGGGCAGGTTCGTGAAGGGGGGGCTCAGCCTGACCATGCTGGCTAGCCTGACCTTTTTGGGCTTCACGGTCTACCAGTATATCCAGCGCTGTGGGCGGCTCCATGTTGGGGAGATCAAGGTGATGGGTTGCATGAATGCCACGGAGGCCGAGCTGCTCAGCCTGGCCAAAGTGGACTTCAGAGCCAGCCTGATCGACCTGGACTTGAGGGGGGTCAGCGCCCGACTGGCCGAACACCCCTGGGTGAAAAGGGTCAAAGTGAGGCGGGATTGGGCCAGGAAAGCGTTGATCATCGAGGTACAGGAAAGAGTACCCCGGGCGTTCATCCTTTTTGAAGACCTCTATTTAGTCGATGGCCAAGGGGAAGCTTTTAAAAAGGCGGAGCCTAAGGACGGATTGGACTTCCCGGTCCTCAGCGGATTGCAACGTCAAGAAGTCATGGGAGGCGATGAGCGGGCAAAGAATTTGATCCATCAGGCGCTGGAACTCCTGGAATTCCTTGGGCAGCAGAAGGTCTTCACAGCCCAGGAAGTCTCCGAGATCCATCTCAGCAAGCAAAATGGGCTCACCCTCTTCACCTTGAGCGGAGGGATTCCCATCCGCCTGGGTTCGGGGGGCTTCCCGGAAAAAATAAACTGTCTGGCAAAGGTGTTCCCAGACTTAAAGCCGAAGTTCGAAGGCCTGGAGTCCGTGGACCTCAATTATCCGAAAAAAGTTGTGGTCAAGATGAAAGAAACGGGAAAAGGAAGATCGCGGAGTTCCTGAAGCGCGAAAGAATCTCTTCACCGCGGAGGCCGCAGAGAGCGCCGAGATGGAAGAAAAACATTATCTATCAGCAATCCGTCTGAAGCTAAAGAATGCAGGAAAGATAGAAAAACTTTCCCCGGCTTACCGCTGAAGGCTGACGCATGGATACTTATGAATCTTTCTCTGCGTTCTCCGCGTGCTCTGCGGTAAGCGAGTACTTTAGGAGGGGGGATACCCCATGAGCAAGAAAGGGAAGAGAGAGAACCTCATCGTCGGCTTAGACATCGGGACCACGAAGGTCTGTGCGATCGTGGGGGAAGTCGGCGAGGATGGGGTGGACATTGTTGGCATCGGCACTCATCCTTCTAAAGGGCTGCGGAAAGGGGTGGTGATCAACATCGATGCCACGGTGGAGTCCATCCGCAAAGCCGTGGAAGAAGCCGAGTTGATGGCCGGGGCGGAAATTACTTCGGTCTATTGCGGCATTGCCGGGGGCCATATTAAGGGGTTCAACAGCCATGGGATCGTGGCCGTCAAGAATCGAGAGGTTTCGCAGAGCGACGTCAAGCGGGTCCTCGACGCCGCCCGGGCGGTAGCCATTCCCCTGGACCGCGAAGTCCTCCATGTCCTGCCCCAGGAGTTTATCGTAGACGAACAGGACGGGATTATGGAACCCTTAGGAATGTCCGGCGTCCGCCTGGAGGCTAAGGTGCACATCGTCACGGCGGCAGCGACATCGGCCCAGAATATTATCCGCTGTTGCAACCGCACGGGGCTGGAGGTGAATGACATCGTCTTAGACCAACTGGCCTCCAGCGGGGCGGTGCTCATCCCGGATGAAAAAGAGCTCGGGGTGGTTTTAGTGGACATCGGCGGCGGGACTACGGACTTGGTCATTTTCTTCCAGGGAGCGGTGCGGCAGACAGCCGTTTTCGGCCTGGGGGGGAATCACCTGACCAACGACATCGCCGTGGGACTGCGCGCGCCGTTGGTGGAGTCGGAGAAGATCAAAAAGAAATTCGGCTGTGCCCTCACTTCCATGGTTAAGAAAGAGGAGACCATTGAAGTCCCCAGCGTGGGGGGGAGACGGTCGCGGGTGCTGTCCCGGCAAATCCTGGCGGAGATCATCGAGCCCCGGATGGAGGAAATTTTCACTCTGGTCCACCGGGAAATCCTCAAATCGGGGTACGAGAACCTCATCCCTTCGGGGGTGGTGCTTACAGGAGGAACGGCTTCCTTAGAAGGACTTCCAGAACTTGTGGAGCAGATTTTCAACCTTCCAGTTCGTCGAGGGTATCCAGCGGGGGTCGGCGGTCTGCTGGACGTGGTGAACAATCCCATGTACGCCACGGGCGTTGGTTTGGTTTTGTATGGGAAACGTCACGGGGCAGAGGAAATGTTCAAAAACAGGGAGCGCAACATTTTTTCCAGGGTGGGCCAGCGCATGCTACGCTGGTTCGGAGAATTCTTTTAAGAAGGAATCTTTGAACCCTTAACTTTTTCAATGTTTCATCCTATCAATTTTGTTTTCAAGGAGGTGGGGGATGTTTGAGCTGGAAGAGAGCAGGAGTTCTGGGGCCAACTTGAAGGTGGTGGGCATCGGTGGGGGGGGATGCAATGCCGTAAACACCATGATCAGGTCCAGCTTAAACGGGGTGGAATTCATCGGAGCAAACACGGATGCCCAGGCCCTGGCCGCCTGTGGTGCACCCATTAAAATTCAGCTGGGAGCGAAGCTGACCAAAGGCCTGGGGGCCGGAGCCAACCCCGAGATCGGAAAGAATGCCATCTTGGAGGATAAAGACCGAATGCGGGAGATTTTGGCCGGGGCGGACATGGTCTTCATCACAGCCGGTTTGGGGGGAGGCACGGGGACGGGCGGAGCACCGATTTTAGCCTCCATCGCCAAAGACGTGGGCGCGCTGACGGTGGCCGTCGTGACCAAACCTTTTCTCTTTGAAGGGAAGAAAAGACAACGGCAGGCAGAGGAAGGGCTGAAGGAGCTTCGCAAATGTGTGGACACGTTGATCACCATTCCCAATCAGCGGCTGCTGAATATTGCTGGCCGGGACATGTCTTTGCTGGAGACGTTTCGCCAAGCGGACGACGTTCTCTTGCAGGCGGTCAAGGGGATCTCGGACCTGATCACCGTGAACGGGTTGATTAACTTGGACTTCGCCGATGTGCGCACAGTGATGTCGGAAATGGGCATGGCTTTGATGGGCACGGGATCGGCCAGCGGGGAGAATCGGGCCATCGAAGCCGCCCAGCGGGCCATCTCCAGCCCATTGCTCGAGGACATCACGATCGCCGGAGCTCGGGGGATATTGATCAACATTACTGGGGGGACGGGCCTTACGCTCTACGAGGTGAACGAGGCCTCGACCCTCGTCCAGGAGGAGGCCCACGAGGAAGCCAACATTATCTTCGGCGCCGTGATCGACGAGAGCCTGAAAGATGAGATGCGGGTCACAGTGATCGCCACGGGATTCGGAGAGGCCAAAGAGAAAGAGGAGCGCATGGCCGAGTCTCGAACCCCCTCAGCGGAGCGGGAAAAAACGGTGGTCAGTTTCCCCCGCAAGGAGAAAAATCGGGATATCCCTGCATTTATTCGCCAGGAGAAGACCATTGAGGTCCGGGAAAAAGCAGGCAAATCGGGTCGCGGGCGAATCTCCTTCCACCTCGGGGAGGACGAGTACGACATCCCCACTTTCCTGAGAAAGCAAGCAGATTGAAAAAATATCTATTCGCCGCGGAGAGCGCTGAGAAAAATTTGAATCGTAAATTCGAAATTCGAATATCGAAATCCTAAACAAACCCCAAATTTAAATGTTCTAAACTAACTGCAAAAGAGAAGACTTTTTGAATTTTGCTCATTCGAAATTGTTTAGGATTTCGTGCTTAGGATTTAGAATTTCTAACTGTTGTGTCTAACAAGCTGATCGAAAAGGCCAAGCACATCCTTTCCGAAGAACGGGGGGTCGTCCCTGGCGACAGGCCAGAGGCCATCGGGGATGCGAGAGGGAAATTGTCCATTGCCTTGGCCTATCCCCATCGGTATTACACGGCCATGTCCAATCTGGGATTCCAGACGGTTTACCGGCTTTTCAATGATCAACCCGGCATGCTGTGTCAACGGGTTTTCTTGCCCGATCCTGAAGATGCCGCAGAATACCGCAGAACCCAAACCCTGCTCTTTTCCCTGGAATCGCAGCGTCCGCTGCGGGCTTTCGATGTTTTGGCTTTCTCTATCTCTTACGAGAATGACTATCCCCACCTCTTGCAGATGATGGAATTGGCCGGGATTCCAATCCTCAAAAAAGATCGTCGAGAGGAGGATCCGCTGGTCATGGCCGGCGGGGCCACGGTATTGATGAATCCTGAGCCCTTGACGGATTTTGTGGACGTCTTTGTGGTCGGAGAGGTCGAGGTTGTCGTCTCTGCTCTGACGGAAGCCCTGCGCAAGGGGAAGGAAACGGGAACTCCCAAGATAGCCTTATTGGCCGAGCTGGCGACCATCGAAGGGGTTTACGTTCCCCAGTTTTACGCCCTCACTTACCGGCCAGATGGGACGATCGAATCCTTCACTCCCACAGGGGCTTTTCCTGCGCGCGTGAAAAGGGTCTGGCTCAAAGATCTGAACGGATCCCTGACGGTTTCTTCTCTGCTGACACCCAACACGGAGCTATCCGGGATGTTTTTGGTTGAACTCAGCAGGGGTTGTCCGAGGGGATGCCGGTTCTGCGCGGGTTGTTACGCTTATTTTCCCCACCGCGTGCGGCAGCGCTCTCTTCTGGAGGAAGCAGTGCTCAAGGGTTCAGGCCCGGCGAGAAAAGTCGGGCTGGTGGGCGCGGCCATTTCGGATTATCCCGAGCTCACCGCCCTCGGCCGAAGGATTCTCCATTCTTCAAAGGAGGTCTCCTTTTCCTCCCTGCGGGTGGATTCGCTCACGCCTGAACTGGCGGACCTGCTCCTCGACAGCGGCCAGAAGACTGTCACTCTGGCCCCGGAGGCCGGCTCTGAGCGGATGCGCCGGGTCGTGGGCAAAGGGTTTACGGAAGAACAAATCCTCCAGGCTGTGGAGACCTTGGCGGATCGAGGAATCGGCAATTTCCGCCTTTATTTCATGATCGGCCTTCCCACAGAAAGAGGGGAGGACGTCGAGGCCATCGTCGACTTGACGAAAAAAATCCGGCATCACATCTTGAAAAGGAGTCGCGGAAGAAAGGGGGCGGAGAAAATCGCTGTCAGTCTTAACTCCTTCGTTCCCAAACCGGCCACGCCCTTCCAATGGCACCCCTCCGAGGACGTTCGCAGCTTGAGCGAGAAGATTAAGGCCGTAAAGAGCGGGCTGCGCAGAGAGCGGGGCGTCTCGGTCGTGGCCGACCTGCCCAAATGGGCCTACCTGCAAAGCCTGTTATCCCGCGGCGACCGGCGAGTGGCCAAGCTGTTGTTCACCGCCCACCGCCTCGGGGGAAACTGGCCGCAGGCTTACCGCTCCGTGGATGTAAATCCGGATTTTTACGTTCACCGCCAACGGGCTTTCGAGGAAATCCTCCCCTGGGACTTCATCGACCAGGGGGTGAGAAAAGAATTCCTCTGGTCAGAATATCAGGAAGCCTTAAAAGAAGGGTTCGAGGGGTCAAGGGGCCAAGTGAAATAATAAAATGCTCAAATTAAATAACTTCTGCTCGAACCCTTGAACCCTGGAATCCTTGGACCCTTTATAGCTTTTCAAACATCCCCTGAAGTTCCTTGATCAGGGCAATCTCCATTTCCATGTAGCGGTCGTCGGCGACGAGGAACTCGATTTCGTAGTAGGTATGATACTCCACGGCGCTGGTGGGATGCTCGACGATCTTGGTGATGGCGACGTCTTTCAGGCCTTCATAGTCCTTGGTCTGGGACACTTCCGTCCTGCGGAGGATGAGGGCCATGGCCTTTTTGACATCCTCGACGGTCTTGAGAACGATGTCGATCCCCTCCAGCTTTTTGATTGCCTTGGCGATCTTTTCGTCCCGCACCTTTATCCGCATAGTCCCTCCATAAAGCGAAGAGCAAAGTGCAGAGAGCCAAAAAACAGAATCCCGGACTCAGGGGTCAAGAGTCAAAGGAGAAGGATTTCTTCCGGATTCTGAATTCTGTCTGCTGAATTCTGCTGTTTTGTATCTTTACACAGAGCCCTCTGATTGGCAAGGGGGAAAAATCCATTCCTCAATATCTGGCCATAATTAAATTTTTGGCGAAGTTCCATTTCGAAAAGCGAATGGTCCAAAGGGCAAAATCTTGACAAAAGGGCAAAATCTTGATTGACGGATTTTAAAAAAAAGAATAATATAAAAATAGGTGATGGAGTTCACCCAATAACCGCCCAAAAGGCTGATAACTCCTGTTGAAGGGAACATTCCCGCAGGAGTTATCAGCAAAAATAAAAACTCCTGAGGGGACGACCCAAGGGAGCCTTTTTATGGGCTATGCAGCAGAAGAAATCACCATCAATTCCCTTCAAGATACCCTTCAAGATTTCCTAACCCATTCGGGATTTGAGGGAACATACACCCCGGATCGTACTCCTGCTGACAAAAGTGAATCTTCTTTCTCCGGGGCAGCACGCAGGAACCGATCTCCCGCAGCGAACGGATTTGGAAATACAACGGGCTTTTGGAGATCGAGGCTGAGCTCGGCAAATAGGCCATATTCGAGAACCCATTGAAGCCTATATAAAGTTCATTCCGGCGATGGAGTCCGCCAAAACCGCCTTCTGAGGCTGATGACTCCTATACCGGTGATGGAGTCCACCCTAACCGCCCTTAGGGGCTAATGACTCCTACCAAGGTGAATAATCCCTGGTGGGAGAGTGTCGATGGTCGTCAGCAAAAAATCCCCGCCAGGGAAAGAACTGGGGGGATTTTTTATTTGCTTAAAATCAATGGCCAGCGTGGAGATTTTGAGAAGAACTCCGGCACCATAAACCCATGGCTCAATCGCAATGTCTTTGCCATCGGATTGACCAGTTTTCTGAGCGATTTCTGCCATGAGATGGCCACCGCAGTTCTGCCGCAGTTTATGCAGGCGCTGGGCTTATCCGCACTCGCCCTGGGGTTCATCGAAGGCACCGCCGACGCCCTCTCCAGCTTTGTGAAGCTGGGTGCCGGCTATCACAGCGATAAAATCGGGCACCGCAAGCCGTGGACGGTATTCGGCTATGTGCTCACCGCGGTTTCCAAGGCGATCTTCGCCTTCGCCTTCTATTGGCCGCTGATTCTTTTGGGTAGGACCGTGGGATGGCTGGGCAGGGGGATACGGGGCCCTCTGCGGGATGCGATCCTGTCCGAATCGGTCTCTCCGCAGGATCGAGGGAAAGCTTTTGGTTTCCACCGCGCCGGGGATACGGCGGGGGCCATCGTAGGTCCTCTGGTGGCATTCGGGCTTCTGAGCCTTTTTGCGGATCATCCGGCCCTGGTGGAATCCTTGGGCCAATGGTTTCCCTCGCTGGCCGGAGCGGTCGGGGGACCGTTCCGGATGATTTTTTTGTTGACTCTGGTGCCGGGACTTTTGTCCGTGGCGTCCATGGCTTTCTTGGTTACGGAGAAGAGGCGTCCTCCAAATCATGAACTACGATTCCGGAGCGCTCTTCAAGCCATGCCCAAGGAATATCGGTCCTTTCTACTGGCCGTGGGAATCTTCGGGGTGGCTGACTTTGCTCCCACCCTGATGATCCTTCGGGCCACAACCCTCCTGGAGCAGCAAATGGGGCTTCTGGAGGCTTCCCGGCTGGCGACCCTGTTCTACCTCCTGCGGAATGTGGTCTATGCGGCAGCCTCCTACCCCATCGGGGCTTTGAGCCATAGATTTTCCAGAACTACGTACCTGGCAACTGGATACGGCGTGGCCGTAGTAACCTTCCTGGGCTTTGCCCTGGCTATTCCTTCGATCTGGTGGTTCCTGGTCTTCTTCAGCCTGGCGGGCGTCTTCATCGCCTGGGAGGACACGATGGAAGGGGTGGCGGTGCGAGATTATGTGGGGGAGGAGCTGGCGGGAACCGCCTACGGGGTGCTGGGCACAGTGAACGGAGTGGGGGACTTCGTATCCAGTCTTGTCGTCGGACTGCTGTGGACGGCTGTGGGGGCACCTTGGGGATTCGCCTATGCCATCATCGTCGGACTTGCCGGAACGATCTTAATGGCGAGGCTGCGTACCCGCCCCCTTCGAGCGAAACCGATCCAATAAAGCAGACGCGAGCGGATCAAGAACCGAAGTTGCAAGAGGGGAAATATGGCTACGACCTGGGCAGATCAAAAAGGGTCGCCTCGTTGCCCATCTGAGGCTGAAATCCGTGGCTATATAAAAGAGCTAAATTCTCTGAAGGAAGGCACGGGAGCAATCACGAAGTTGATCGTTTGTGGGCGACCGGCCATTGAACCCTTACGGCAATTTTTACTCGGAGGGAAGCCCAGCGTCGTCTACCACTCTCGCCGCTGGGCGGTTGAAGCCCTTGCGGGTTTGGGGGCCAAGGATGTCCTCCTTGAATATCTGAAACAGAAGAAAGATAATGCCGACCCTGCTGTTCGATTAGCAGAGGAAGCAGTGCAAAGTGCGGCGGCCCGGGAATTAATAAGGTGGCTATCGGAAGAAGTCTCTCAGGTCTTGCTCGAAATTGCCCAAAAAAGGTGTCTGCCGGGTGCCCTGGAAGCGCTCGGTGAGTTCAAAAGACCCGAGGCGGTTCCTTACCTGGTGAAGGCATTAGAAGATGATGTCTGTCGGCGTACAGCGGAAGATGCTCTCCGGAAAATCGGCCTACCGGCGGAACCGGAATTGATCCAGGCCGCAATTACTCCATTGCCAAGCCGGGAAGCGGAAAAACCTTCTAGTTTGCTCAGGCGGCGCAGCGCGGTTAGATTGCTTGCGGAAATCGGGATTTCAGAAGATCAATGGGGGTTGTTGCGCCCGCTGCTGAACGAGGTTGATGCCGGGATTCTAGTCGCCACGTTCAGAATCGCGGCGGGGGTGGCGGGAGCAAAGGACCGGGCGTTTGCGGGCCGCCGCGTCATCGAAGTCCTCCAAAATGCGGACTGGTACGTCGAAAGTGAAATCGAAAATGCCCTCGTCGACCTCTTTGACGCGATAAAACCCGTCGTAGAGGAAGAAATTTCTCGACGCCATCAAATGTCGGAGGGAAAATGGATAGTCGATCCCGTTCTGGCAACTCTCTTGCGGGTGAAACGCTGTAGCAGAGCGACCGGTGCCGGGACGAGCTAAAGTCAGCGATTAAGGTATGGAAAGAATTTTCAAAGCGCCGTTCTATTCCCGCGCCAACCTGCGATTGGCTCCCCAAAAGATCAGGGAGGGATGAGGTTTGGTTTTCTTTTGCCCGCGCTGTTGGTCTCGTGTAAGAGAGAATGAAAGGATATGTCCTGAATGCAAAGCCGAAATTATACCTCTCGACCAGCGCAGCTATTTTGAGAAATTGGTGGGTGCCTTACATCATCCTGAAGCAACTACCAAAATGCGAGCCGCTTATATTCTGGGAGAAATCGGCGATAAGCGGGCCATCAAGTCCTTGGTCGACGTCATCGATCAAGCCTGGGAAACGGAGAGTCTCTTTTTTCTCCAAGAAATTGCGATTGCCCTGGGGAAGATAAACGGGGATGAGGTGGTGCCAGCCCTGGTGCATTTGCTGGGCCATCCTTCCTTCTTGATAAGAGACGCTACTTTGAAGTCACTGTCCAAGGTCAAAAACAAATTGGCGATGGTAGCGGTTAAGAAAGCTTTGAATGACCCGAGCTCAACTGTTCAGGAATTGGCCAAGGAATTTCTTGGGAAAAATTCAGAATGATAAGCCAGCTTACCCTCATTGATTTAAAGAGAGCTTTACCCCAAAGCGGTTGCCCCATCTGCCGGCTGCAGACGGAGACTGAAGAACGCTACCTGGGGCACGTGCTGTGGGAGTATGTCAATGATCTCTCCACCCGTGCGCGATTTTTGCCTTCATGGGGCTACTGTGCCCGACATGCCCGGCTGCTTGGGCGGCTGGAGTTAAAAGATTACCATGACGCGATGGGCACCGCCATTATGTACGAAAGCCTCGTCCAGCAGCTGAGGAACCAACTGGATAGAGTCCAAGCCGAAGCCGCTCAATACTACTCTCAAAGACGGGTACGAATCTTCCGGATGCCCTGGATTCGGGCCAGGAACACCCCTGATCCACTGGCCCCGACGGCAGGCTGTTATGTCTGCGAGATCGGTACGATGTCAGCAGGGTTCATCCTGGAGGGCCTTATCGACGGGCTGGAGGGGCGGGAGGGTAAGATTTCCGAACTGTATCATTCGTCCGATGGTTTGTGCTTGCCCCACCTGCGCACTGCCCTAACTCAAACCCAGCCCGGACGAAACGCGGTAAGCAAGATCTTAGTTGACCATGCGCAAAAACGCATGGCGACGCTTCATAACCATATCTCTGAGTACATCCGCAAGCATGGCTGGGATGCTCGTACTGAGCGGATCACCCCAGAAGAGTATGCCTCCTGGAGAATGACCATCGGCTTCTTCAGCGGCGGACTCATTGAAGATGTTCCGCGGGAGTTAGCCGAATCGAATATTCAGCCGAGCCTTAAATAACGTGGTGTTATGCTGGTTTTATTATTTTTTCCAAGGCAATAAGGCCGAGATTCCAGCAGATTCCGAAAAGGTTGATTCCGGCTAGACCTTAAGTAAAAGTCCAATCTTGCGGAAAGATAGAACGAAAAGGAGCTTGACTGAAATGACTCGGGTTTATTTGCTACGCCACGGAACTACGGAATGGAACAAAGAGGAAATCTTTCGGGGAAAGTTTGACTGTAAGCTCAACGATACCGGACTGGCGGAGGCTCGGGCGCTGGAAGGGTACTTTCGGGATGTGATGATTGACTCTGTTTACAGCAGTCCTCTCTCCCGGGCTGCGGAAACGGCCCAGGCA
>Ga0315280_10002324_pt1 | contig 30988 bp, 27 predicted proteins | sample YL17G06_40_MG_FD_203697 | JGI IMG/M metagenome (GOLD analysis project Ga0315280, IMG submission 203697) | Sediment microbial communities from Yellowstone Lake, YNP, Wyoming, USA - YL17G06_40 | ecosystem: Environmental > Aquatic > Freshwater > Lake > Sediment | place: USA: Wyoming | collected... | reverse complement strand
AACCGATTCCGCAAGTTGCTCGTCCGGTATGAGAAAACGACTGCCAGTTATGAGGGATTGTTGGAATTAGCATGTGCGTTAATCACTTTCAGACAAGTAATTATTATTTACGGATAAGCTCTAAGTCAATGATCAATGCATTGGCCAGGTGGTGAAGGTCCTCCCTCAAACCCTGTTCAGATATGGACCGGGGGACTTCCACATCAATATCCATATCGAAGAGAGGGGTTCCGCTCTCTGCGGAAAGCACCCGGTGGGTCTCCATATCAGCAATATTGATCCCATGATGGGCCAGAAGCCGACAGACTTTGAAGACGATCCCAGCATGGTCCACACCTGAAGTAGTGATTTTGAATCGTTCGGTCTGTTCCCTAAATTTGGGATAAGCCTCTTCAACGGTGATCGGGGAATAGAAGACGGTTAAGTTCTTCTCCTGGCCGAGGCGCTTCAGATCAGAGGAAAGTTTCTGATTCACCTCTTCCCTTTCAGTGGAAAAGAGGAGCAAAAGGGCGAAGTGGTTTCGGAGAAGGCTCATGCTCGAATCCTCGATATTCCCCCCGCATTCATAGATCACCTCTGAGACATCTGCTACGATCCCAGGCCGATCCTTCCCGACGGCCGACAGTATAAAGTAGGTCTTCATGGTTTCCTCCTGATCATTTCTTGCCCGGTTCCTTCGGTTGCTCTCGTTTTTTTCCCTATCTCCCTATCCCCCTATCTTCTTTGATTACTCAAGGATTTCCAGATTGGCATATCTGACTTTGAGGCGTTTGCTGCCCACGGTTTGAAAAAGGATGGTTGCCTTCTGATTCTCATCCATCCCCTCTATGGATCTCACCCTTCCCTCACCAAATTTTGGGTGCCTCACCCTCATCCCTATTTTGAGTGGGAAGAACCCCTCGGGACTCAGGACCACTCCCTCCGCCGGAGGGAGGCTTTCCTGCTCCAGGTAATCCGCTACCATTTCGGGCTGTTGAAACTGATCCCCCCTGCCTACCGCTTGCCCGGTCGGTAGACAGGACATGAAAGGTTCTTGATCAAATAGACTTTCTACTTTTCCCTTCCTCTCTTCAAATTGAATCAGTTCCTCGGGAAGTTCGTCAAGAAAACGGGATGGAAGATTGGCCCGGCCCACACCAAAGGTGGAACGTCTTTCTGCTCGTGAAAGAAAGAGCCTCTCCTTCGCACGAGTGATCCCCACATAGCAGAGCCTTCTCTCCTCCTCCAGATCCTCAATCTCATCACCTCTCCGGTAGTGGGGTAGGAGTCCTTCTTCAATTCCGACAATGAAGACCACGGGAAACTCCAGGCCTTTCGCACAGTGCAGGGTCATGAGGGAGACCCGATTTCCTTTGTCCTCATAAAGATCGACGTCGGTCACCAGTGAGACCTTGTCCAAAAAGGCTTCCAAAGAAACCTCTTCCCCTCCTTGTTCAAGTTCCGTCAATACGTTGATCAATTCATCGATGTTTTCTATTTTGGAAAAAGCCTCTTCCGTTCCCTCCTCCTTCAGCCGATCCAGGTATCCTGTTCGGGCAAGGAGAGCCAGAGCCAATTGGCTGAGCGGAAGGGTTCTCCTCTCCTCTCGAAACTCTTTGATGAGATGAATGAACTCTTCCATCTTAGACTGTGCAACAGGGGAGAGCCCACCCTCTTTCAAGGCCTGCTCCATCCCTTCATAAAGAGGAAGCCCTCTCTCTCTGGAGAAAACCTCTATCTTTTCAATCGTCTTCTCACCGATCCCCCTCGAAGGGACATTGATGATCCTCTTCAAACCGAGACCATCTGAAGGGTTCGCAATCAACCTCAGATAGGCCAGGATGTCTTTGATCTCTTTTCGTTCATAAAATTTCATTCCTCCAACGACTGTATAAGGAATCCGATGTTTGACCAGTTCATCCTCGATGGCACGAGATTGGGCATTGATTCGGTAAAAGACGGCGATGTCACGATAGGCCTTACCCGTTTCTCCATGGAAACCTGTTGGGGAAGAAGGATGAATCTGCTCCAAAATTTTTTGGACGACAAAACGTGCCTCATCCGTTTCATCTTCGGCAACACAGAGCGTGAGGATTTCCCCTTTGGGGTTCTCTGTCCAGAGAACCTTCTCCTTTCTCGAACGGTTTCTTCGTACCATCTGGTTGGCTGCTCGGAGGATGTTTTGGGTGGAGCGGTAATTTTGTTCCAAGGTGATGACTTTTGTCTTTGGAAAGTCCTTCTCAAAGTTCAGGATATTCCCCACCTCCGCTCCCCTCCAGCGGTAGATGGACTGGTCATCGTCTCCAACGACGCAGATGTTCCGATATTTCTCTACAATCTGTTGAAGGAGGAGATACTGGATCAGGTTTGTATCCTGAAATTCATCCACCATCACATAGCGGCATTGTTCTTGATAAGACCTTAAGACCTCTGGAAAACGTCTAAAAAGAATCGTAACGAAGGTGAGGAGGTCTCCGAAGTCGAGGGCATTGTTTCGTCGAAGGTCCTCCTGATATCGCTGATAGACCAAGGCCACCCTCTTTTGAAAGATATTGTACGTGTCTGGAAGATATTGGTCCGGGGTAATCCCTTCGTTCTTCAGACTTTCGATAGCGGCTCGCACAGCCCTCGGATGGAACATTCTAAAATCCAATTCCAATTCCTTCAACACCGCCTTGAGATGGCGTTCCTGATCTTGCTCGTCATAGATGACGAAATTCCTTTGAAAGCCCAAATGTTCGATATGCTGCCTCAGGATGCGAGCACAGGCAGAATGGAAGGTGGAGATCCAGGTCCCTTTTGCCGAGCCTCCAAGGAGCCTCTCTACCCTCTCTCTCATCTCATCGGCGGCCTTATTGGTGAAGGTGACCGCAAAGATATTCCAGGGAAGGATCCCTTTCTCCTGAACGAGATAAGCGATGCGGTAGGTCAGAACCCTCGTCTTCCCGCTTCCCGCGCCAGCAAAGACAAGGATCGGCCCTTCGGTCTCCAAGACAGCTTTCTGTTGAACGGGATTGAGATCGTCAAGCAGGGACATTTATCTAAACATCATTGCAAAATGCAAAATTAGCAGTGCAAAGTGCAAAATTTTAGGAACTGTCTTATTCTAAATGTTAACTTTGCATTTTACAATTTATAATTTGCAATGATTTTTGGTTTATTCGACGGTGACGCTCTTGGCTAAGTTCCTTGGCTGATCCACATCCGTGCCTTTGAAATCAGCCATGTAGTAGGCCAGGAGTTGAAGGGGAATCGTGAGGAGGATCGGCGTCAGGGAGGGAAGGGTTTCAGGGATGAAGATCACATCGTCCGCTTTTTTGGCGATCTCTCGATCCGATTGAGAGGCAAGGGCAATGACATTTCCTTCCCTCGCCTTGACCTCTTCGATATTGGACATCACTTTCTCATAGACTTCATTCTTCGTCGCAAGGACAACGACCGGCATCTCCCGATCGATCAAAGCAATGGGCCCATGCTTCATCTCGCCGGCTGGATAGCCTTCGGCATGGATATAAGAGATTTCCTTCAACTTCAGTGCCCCTTCCAATGCAATGGGATAGTTGATCCCCCTTCCCAGATAGAGGAAGTCTCTGGCGTAGAGGTATTTTCTTGCAATCTTAGCCACTTGGGTCGAGGATTTCAGCATCTCTTCCATGAGATGAGGAAGCTTGGTCAGCTCCTCGATTAACGCTCTCCCCTCTTTCTGAGAGAGAAGACCCGTTTCCCGACCCATCCGAAGGGCGAGGAGAAAAAGTGTAATCAGTTGAGTTGCAAATGTCTTGGTTGAGGCTACACCGATCTCAGGGCCCGCGTGGGTATAGATCACATGGTCCGAGTCCCTGGCCAGACTCGACTCCACCACATTGCAGATGGAAAGGGTCGTTGCTCCTTTCCGTTTGCCTTCTCTCACGGCAGCCAGGGTATCGGCCGTCTCTCCCGACTGGGAGATGGCGACGACCAGATCATTCTCTCCAACAATGGGATTCCTGTACCGGAACTCAGAACCGATGTCCGCTTCCACCGGGATTCGGCAAAATTGTTCGATCAGGAACTTCCCTACCAAGGCTGCATGGTAAGATGTGCCACAGGCAATCAGAATGATCCGATGGACCCTCCTCAAGGTCTCCCGATCCAGTCGGACATTATCCAGAACCACGTCCCCCTTTTCCTCAGAGAGCCGTCCACGGATGGTATCCGTCACTGCCCTCGGCTGCTCAAAGATCTCTTTGAGCATAAAGTGTTTATAGCCGCCCTTTTCCGCCATGAGGGGACTCCAATCCACATATCTGGGTTCCTTTGAAACCTCTTCTCCTTTGGCATCGTAAACCTTCACCCCTTTAGTGGAGAGGAGCGCGACCTCCCCATCGTCCATAAAGATGAAGCTTCTGGTATAGGGAAGGATCGGAGGAATGTCAGAAGCAATGAAATACTCGCCTTCACCGAGGCCAATGACAAGGGGGGCTTCATTTCTTGCCCCGATTAAACACGTTTCATCCCCTTCGTAGAGAATTCCGAGGGCATAAGACCCCTTGATCCGACCCAAGGTAATTTTTACGGCATCCAGGAAGGAGTGACCCTCCTGGATGAATTCATCGATGAGATGAGCGATCGTCTCTGTATCCGTCTCCGAACTGAAGACATGGCCTTTCTTTTTAAGATATTCTCTCAGGGGGAGATAATTCTCAATAATGCCGTTATGGACGACTGTTACTTTACCTGCTTTATGGGGGTGAGCGTTTTCGTCCGAGGGCCTTCCGTGGGTGGCCCATCGAGTATGGCCGATCCCCACTTTCCCATCAAAGGTCTCCTTTTCAATCAGCTCCTCAAGGTTTTTTAACTTCCCCACCTTTCGACGGATCTCGATCTTTCCTTTTTGAAAGACCGCAATGCCCGCTGAATCATAACCCCGATACTCAAGCCTCTTTAGACCTTCGATCAAAACTTTATTTGTCTCCCTGGGTCCAATATATCCGATGATGCCGCACATGGTTCTTAACCTCATTGAAAATTGTAAATTACAAAATGCTCACTGAAAATTTTTTCTAGAATTCCCAAAAATGCTAATTTTATAATTTTCAATTTACAATTTGCATTTTTCATTACAAACCTTTCTTCTTTCGACTCTTCTGATGGCGGATCTCCATCTTTTTCCACCATCCTTTGATGTTCTTCTGCTTCACCCGACTAATCGCCAATGCTCCCTCGGGAACATCTTTGGTAACGGTAGTGCCTGCGCCGATGGAGGAACGATCTCCCACCTTGACCGGAGCCACCAACTCCACATTCGATCCCACAAATACCCGATCCCCGATGATGGTGGGATGTTTCTCAAATCCATCATAATTGCAGGTGATCGTTCCGGCACCGATATTGACCTCCTCTCCAACGGTGGAATCTCCGATATAGGTCAGATGGTTGGCTTTGGAACCTTTGCCGATGACCGACTTCTTTACCTCCACAAAATTCCCGATCCTTGCTTTGGTCTTCACCTCGCTCAAAGGCCTCAGATGGGCAAAGGGGCCGATGGAAGCCCCTTCTTCAATCTTGCTCTCCGTGATCACAGAGTTCGAGCGAATCGTCACCTCATCGCCGATGATGGAATCCGAAATCTTCGAGTTGGGTTCAATGATACACCGATCACCAATCTTCGTTCTCCCTTGGAGGGTACAATTCGGATAGAGAACCGTATCTCTTCCCACTTCTACCATTCGATCCACATAAGTGGTCTTGGGGTCGACAACCGTCACCCCGGAGAGCATCATCTCCTTCAGCTTCTCCTGCCTGAGCACTTCGTTGGCGACGGCAAGATCAACCCGCGTATTGATCCCCATTACCTCCATCGCATCCGCTACCCAATGGGCAGAACACCTCAACCCTTTCTTCCTCGCAATCTCAACTAAATCCGTCAGATAGTATTCTCCCTGTGCATTCTTCTGCCCGATCTCCTCCAGTTCCTCAATGAGTAAGGAAGCCTTCACACAATAGATTCCTGTGTTGATCTCCCGAACGAGCCTCTCTTCCTCTGTTGCGTCTTTTTCTTCCACAATCCTTTCCAGCCAACCCTCCGGGCTTCGAATGATCCGGCCATATCCAAAGGGTTGCTCCACAACAGTTGTCAGCACGGAAAGGGCAGATCCCTTTCCCAGGAAGATATTGATAAAAGAGTGAAGGGTTTCCGCCTTCACCAAGGGAACATCTCCACAGAGGACCAAAACGGTGCCGGTGAAAGTCTGGAGAAATGGAATGGCCTGTAAGATCGCATGGCCCGTGCCCAGTTGTTCCTCCTGAAGGGCGAACTGAATTTGGGGGTCTTGAAATCTCTCTTTGATCCGATCCGCCTGGTGACCGACCACCACAATCGTCTTTTCGGCTTTGATCCCATTCAAAGAGAGATCAATGGGATAGGAGAGCATGGGAAGTCCCAGGAGGGGATGGAGGACCTTCACCAGGTCCGACTTCATCCGGGTCCCTTTTCCTGCCGCAAGAATGACGGTTGCAATCTCTTCCAATCTTTTCTCCTTTTTACCGGAAATGATCATTTTATACTATGACCGAGTGCTATAGTCAACCCCGTGGAGTATTTGATCTCCTCCAAGGTACTTAACGCGTGGGGCAGAATCCTTATAATGGGTGATATGAAGTATATTGCGATAGGGATTACTCCACAGGGTCAACCCTGCTGCGGCAATCTCATTGAATATTTTGGCAAATCTTTATTTGGCGGGGTAAGACTTCATCGTGGGCTCAGTCGAACGAAAACCCCGTCTATTGCAATAGGGGGGACACTCTTGCCCTGAACTTAACATGGCACAGGGCTTGTCCCACTATTTTAAAGGGGTTGATGTCTTCCCAATCAATTATTGATCCTGTGGGGAGGACCTTGAAAAATAGCTCAAAAGTTTGTAAAAAGAAAAAATGCGATTCGATCTCCCTTTTCCAAAAGATAAGCCTTTTGAGGTGGTGGGGATGGGTCTCAACTCCGTTGATTTTCTCAGCCTGGTTCCCGAATTTCCCACTCTTAATTCGAAGATGAAAATTCTCCAGTTTTCAAAACAGGGGGGAGGTCAAGTGGCCACAGCGATGGTGGCTCTGAGTCGATGGGGAGTGAAAACGAAGTACATCGGAAAAGTCGGAGGGGACGAAATGGGCCATTTCTCTTCCCATTCCATTCGCCGGGAAGGAGTCGACGTTTCTTCAGTAACCATTGAACCCAATGCCACAAATCAGTTTGCCATGATCCTTGTGGACAGTGTTTCTGGAGAGAGGACGATCCTCTGGGATCGGGATGAACAATTGATTTATAGGGAGGGGGAGCTTCGGAAAGAGGAGATTTGCTCTGGAAAACTCCTCCACTTAGACGGACATGATATTCGGGCCGCCATACAGTGTGCGAAATGGGCGAAGGAGGAAGGAATTCCCACGGTCATCGATCTTGACAGAGTAGAAACTCTCACCTCGGAGTTGATCAGGGAGATCGACATCATTATCACTTCTTCACGGCTCCCCACCCTCTTCACCGGAATTTCGGATCGCGAAAAGGCCCTTATTGAACTTCAGAAGCAGACCTCCGGATTTCTCTGCGCTACATTGGGTCCTGAAGGTGCCATGGCCCTGGTAGATGGGAGAATTCTTCGGATCAAAGGGTTTGAGATCAGGGTGGTCGATACGACCGGTGCAGGTGATGTCTTCCACGCAGGATTCATCTACGGCCTCATCCAGAATTGGGAGGTCATAGAAATTCTAAGATTTGCCAATGCGGTGGCAGCGCTGAAATGCCGTGATCTCGGTGGAAGGAGGGGAATCCCATCCTTAGAAGAAGCTCAAAGATTCATGAACCCATCTTAACTTGATAAAAATACAACCGGCCGTAATAGTTCTTGCCAAATTCGGATAGATGAGCGATATTTATTATCAAAGAGGCCTTCACAAAGCCTTGATCGGAGAAAGTTAAGTATTTTTGAAGGAGGAAGGTTAAATGTTTGCAGGAAAGACGATCTGGGAAATATTTCAAACCGGTGGTTTCACGATGTATATATTATTATTCTGCTCCCTTTTATCTGTGACGGTTCTTTTGGAAAGGATCATTTATTATCGAAAAATGTCTAAAACCAATAGAGCCGAATTTATGACAAGAATGAAAAAGGTATTAAAAAGTGGTGATGTGGAAAGGGCGATGGAAATCTGCAAAGACACGAATGCCCCTTTCTCTAATGTTGTCTGTTCTGGTCTTGAACTCCTCGGTCATCCTGAGAAACAGATATCCAATGCAATGGAGCGGGAGATCACCGTCGAAACCACCAAATTAGAACGCTACACCAGCATTGTGGGAACCATTGGGAACACGGCTGTTTATATCGGCCTTTTTGGGACGGTTCTGGGGATCATCAGGGCATTTCATGATATTGCTGCTGCCGGAACTGGCGGGATGAGTATTGTCATCGGAGGCGTCGCAGAGGCACTGGTCTGTACGGCAGCGGGCCTCTTTGTTGCAATCCCCGCGGTCATTGCATTCAATTATTTTGCTAAAAAAGTGGAATCTTTTATAAATGACATGGAATTATGTGCTTCCGAATTAATCGATTGGATAGGTAGGAAATGAAAGAATATGAAGAAAAAGATGAAAAAAACCAAATTAATGGCAGAGATTAATATCACCCCATTTACCGATGTGGTTCTGGTTTTATTAATCATTTTTATGATCGCTACTCCCTTCATCTACCAATCCAGCATGAAGGTGCAACTGCCCAAGGTATCAAAATCTGAGGAAGCACATCGAGACATCATTATCACCATTAACGCTCATGGTGAAGTTTTTCTGGAAGATGTAAAACTTGACTTAGATAGGTTGAAATATAAACTGAGCGCAATGGTGAGGAGTAAACCCGATGCCTCGGTGATCATCAACGGGGATAAGAATGTCAAATATGATTCTGTGATGCAGGTGATGGATGTCTTAACACAATCAGGGGTAAAGAATCCAGGTTTGGGAATAGAGCTGAAGAAATGAAGGAATTACAAGAAAAAAGGGAGCCACCCCGTGTATGGGTAGATTCGTTTCGATCTGAATCGCCCGGATTGCTGAAGACAGGGGTTTTCTCATTGTTCATCCATATTGCCATTCTCGCTCTGGTCACCCTCACCCTGAAACCTGCGGTCCATCAAGGACAACGTGTCTATCATGTGACTCTCCGACCTTACTCCCCACCGGGACCTGGAACTCCGCAAGGAACCCCCGGTCTGGGGACTCCAGGCACCCCGGGCCCGCATGAAGGATTACCCCCCCCTCCTGCAGCCGAAAAATTGAAACCGGAAGAGGGCCCCAAACGGAATAAAATTGTTGAAAGTATAGAACCGCCTCAGAAAAAGTTGGAAAAATCTGAAAAGAGGGGGGTACGTGAAGCGGCGACAAAACAAAAACCGGATGAGCGGTTGAGAGGGGATGAGATGGTTGTGGGTAAAAAGCCCCCTAAAAAAGGAGAGATAGTTGAAAAGGAAAAAGGTTCTCGTAGATCTCTTCAAGACGCCATTGAAGATATTCATAAGAAGGTAGCCCTGGATGAGATCCAAAAGAGAGTAGCCCATCGTGGGGGAACGGAGAAGGGAACTCGAGAGGGGCAAGAAGCGTTTCGTCCGTCTCAGGGACCGGTCGGTCCATCCACCGGGAGTTCACCTCCATCGGGCTCTGGATCCGGAACAGGACCAGGGTCGGGAACCGGAACGGGACCAGGGTCGGGCGGGTTTCAAACAGGGGGATCGCCGTGGGGCTCTTCCTCCCAGGGCTCTTCTCTATGGGACTCCAAGCTGGACCAATACTACAGTTTGATATGGGCGAAAATCAAAGAGGAATGGACTCTTCCTGAAAATCTTCCCAAGGGAAAAACGGACTTGGAGGCAATTATCGTCGTCATTATTGAAAGGGAAGGAAAAATTCAAAAATCATGGTTTGAAAAAAGATCAGGAAACACTCTTTATGACCAGATGGCGATGCGAGCGATTAAGAAAGCGGAACCTTTGCCCCCCATCCCTAAGGAATTCAGTGATAACACCTTTGAGATTGGAATTCGCTTCCATCCGGATTAAATAACACAATGGGACTCCAGAATCGGGTGGTCGAGGAGATGGAAGATTCTCTTCAAAAAGAAATTGTCCTGCGAACAAATGGTTTGAGTAAGAAATTTGATAAGCGCTGGGCTGCCAAGGACTTAAATCTTGAAGTCCACCGTGGTGATGTCTTCTGTTTCCTCGGACCGAACGGGGCAGGTAAAAGCACGACCATCCGAATGATCCTCACGCTCCTCATGCCGACCGCCGGTTCGATTGAAATGTTCGGCATGGATCTTCATAAAAACCGCAGTGCCGTCCTTTCACGGGTCTGCGGAATTGTGGAGAAACCGGACTTCTACCTCTACCTTTCGGCTTACAAGAATCTGGAAATTCTCGGTTCGATGACTCGTCGAATCGAAAAAGGGAAGATCTTGGAAACCCTTGAGGTGGTCGGTTTGAAAGCCCGTGCTTTCGAAAAGGTCAAGACCTATTCACACGGGATGAAGCAAAGGCTTGGAATCGCTCAGGCTCTGCTGACAAAACCCGAACTGATCATCCTTGACGAACCGACGACAGGGCTGGACCCTCAAGGAACGAAGGAAGTCAGAGAACTGATCAGGAGGCTTTCGCGTGATCGTGAAATGACCATCTTCCTTTCTTCCCATCTCCTTTCTGAAGTGGAATTGGTTGCCACGAGGATGGCTGTGATCAATCGAGGTGAGCTGATTGCCCAGGGATCTGTTTCCGAGCTCCTTGGCAAAGAAGCAACGGAATATTCGATCGAAGTTTTACCTCTCCAATCAGCGACCGAACTCATCGCGAAACTTCCTTGGGTTGAGGTCCTCTCAGCACAGAATGGCAAGATCGAAGTTCGTGTCGAACCAGGCCGCTCTTCCGAGCTGAACCGGTTCCTCGTTACCCATCACATCGAGGTTTCGTCCTTCTCTCCCCATCGAACACTTGAAGATTTTTTCCTCAAGATAACAGAAGGGACATCCGAGATATGAAGCTCCTCTGGCTTGAGGTATTTAAAACGTTTAGTCGATGGCGAACCTACATCGCTTTTGGTTTCATTGCCTTGATTGTCATTTTGACGGAAATCGTAATGAAACTGAGTGCCGATGAGATCATGCTTCGGATGATGAGATCGCTGCAGAAAGATTTCCTCATCTTTGGAAATCTGTTGAACGGTTGGTTTGTGACGGCTTTTATCATGAATAGTCTTCATATCCACATCCCTTTTCTGATCACCCTGGTGGCTGGAGACATTGTCTCAAGCGAAGCCACTTCTGGAACCGTAAGACTTCTCTTGATACGACCTCCTTCACGAAGCAAGATCATTACGGCCAAATACCTGACATCGCTTTTTTACACCACTGCCATTGTGCTCTTTCTTGCCTTTATGTGCATCTTCCTCGGGCTTGCCCTTTTTGGCAGTGGTGACTTGATCATGAATTATGCCACCCAGTTTCGTATCGTCTTCATTCCCGAAGCTGAAATCCCGGTCAGAATGCTTCTCGCCTTCGCGGCCGCGACCTGGTCCATGACCGTCGTTGCTTCAATGGCTTTTCTTTTCTCGACCCTGGCGGAAAACTCCATCGGACCCATCATCGGCACGATGGCTGTGGTGGTGGTCTTTTTTCTTGTCGGAAATTTCCCCTTTGACTTCTTCCGGGCCCTTAGTCCCTATCTCTTCACAACGTATATGATCTTCTGGCAACGGTTTCTCGACGATCCGATACCTTGGCAGGAGATAGCGAGATCGGCCATCATTCTCGGTCTCCACAATATCGGCTTGTTTTTGATCGCTTTTGTCGCTTACAACAGAAAGGACATCAAGAGTTGAAAAAGGCCTTGTTACCCTTCGTACTTCTCTTTCTCTTTTCACCTGAGTTCATTCAGGCTCAGGAGGATCCCACCCACTACCTGGATTCGTTAGAAAAAAAATATTCCGGGTTGAAGGATTACATGGTTGATGTGAATGTGCATTTTGACATTGAAGCCCTCAAGGCCCCGGATATGCAAGCGAGACTTTATTACAAAGCTCCTGACAAAATGAAAGTCGAGTCGAGAAACGTCTTCTTTTTTCCCAAAGAGGGTGGATATTTCAATCCCTCTCTTTTCAGGAAAAAGGATTTTGATGCCAGACTCCTGGAGCGCTTGACCTATGAAGGCAGAAGAGCAGTGAGACTGAGACTCACCCCATCGGAAACGAATAGACATCAACAGGGGTTTGTTTTAACGATCGACACCGAACGTAATCTCATCAGAGAAATCAGCACATCGCCATCCGAAGGAAGGGCCATCCGAGCCGTCATCGGGTATGGCGAATTCTCCGATTTCGAACTCCCGGTATACATTGAACTTCACCTTGATATTCCGTCTGTTGAACCAGACGGAATGAAACAATTTGGCTCCTTTGGCCAGAGGCCAAAAAGAATAACCGGAAAGGTTAAAATTGCCTATTCCAATTACAAGGTGAATTCAGGACTCCGTGATGAGATCTTCAATGAAGCAGAGCCTCCAAAGCTGAAGTAACCCACTCAAGCGAGTGGTTGGGAAAAATGCTTGGGGGTTTCAGAATCTCGGAAAGAAAGAGCTCTGTGTAATCTGCTCCTAATCGGTGTCATCAGAGATTTCTGGACTTTTTCAGAAATCTCAAAGAAAGAACTTGACAACCCATTTTTGGATTTGTTAAATAGAATTGGTTTTAAACGGTGGTATCCAGGTAAAGGGAACTCCGTGATCTCCGTCTAAACGGAGAAATTCGGGGACGGACCCGCCGCTGTAGTCCCGACCTCACATCCAAGTGAGGGGAGTGCCTTAACAAAAAAGCCACTGTGCGAATTGCATGGGAAGGCGAGTTAAGGTCGGGAGAGTCAGAAAACCTGCCTGGATATTCTTCACGGAAAGGTCTTCGAGGATAAGACTGTGAAGGGTGCATGCGGGTAAAATCCCCAGTCTTCAATGCGAAGGCTGGGGATTTTTTTTGGACCCTTCTCCTTTGCCTCAGTTCGTGGGCAGGTGGGGCAAAAATTTTTGATGGCCCACCGGATGGATCGAGGAGGTGTTTCATGAAACGGTTCACTTTCTTTATTGTTTCCTTTATCCTTTTCATTTTTGGCCCTTTTCCTCTCTTTGGGGAGGAAAAGGAAGTGACTCTGGAGGAAGTGGTCGTCACCGCTACCCGGGTTGAAACTCCAATTGAAGAAATTGCGAGTTCGATAACGGTTATCTCTTCAAAGGAGATTGAAAGCAGACAAAAGACCACAGTTCTGGAAGCCCTCAGAGATATACCGGGTTTGGATGTAGTGCAAACAGGAGGGCTAGGAGGCTACACATCAATCTTCCTCAGAGGGGCAAATTCTGAACATACCTTAGTCATGATGGATGGGGTAGAAGTAAACGATCCTATCTCCCCGGGACGTTCTTATAATTTTTCTCATTTGACAGTGGACAATATCGAACGGATTGAGATCATCCGGGGGCCGCAGAGCACTTTATATGGTTCTGATGCCATGGGTGGTGTGGTTAACATTATTACGAAAAAAGGAGAAGGAAAACCAAAATTCCTCTTATCTGCTGAAGGAGGCTCCTTTACAACTTTCAGAGAAACCACAGGAATAAGTGGTGGGAATAAATGGGTTAACTATTCTTTTGCCCTTTCTCGATTCGATACGAAGGGGATTTCTGCTGCAAGCAAAAAAGATGGAAATTACGAAAGAGATGGTTATGAAAATACTTCTCTCTCTGCAAGACTGGGGTTTTCACCTATAGATAATCTCGATATCGATTTCATCCTTCGTTATATAAATGCCAAAACGGAACTCGACAACTCTGCGGGAGTAGGAGGAGACGACCCAAATTATGTCCAAAAATCAAATCAATTCCTTTTTAAAACACTGGTAAGCCTTTCCCTTTTCAATGATCTCTGGATTCAAAAATTGGGTTTCGCTCTGAATGACCATAATAGGGATATAGAGAATAAAAAGGACTCCCAACATCCTTTCGATTGTGAAAACGGTAGATACGATGGCCAATTAATAAAATTCGAATGGCAACATCACCTCAATCTCCATAAAACTAATGCTCTTACATTTGGTTTAGACTTGGATAGAGAAGAAGGGAAATCAAAGTACTACTGGGAAAGCACATGGGGGCCAGGTGAGAGCGCCTTCCCCAAAAAAACCGCCCATATCAACGGTTATTATATTCAAGATGAGATTAAACTCTGGGAACGATTCTTTGGAACCTTTGGAATCCGTATCGATGACCATAGCCGCTTCGGTACAGAGACCAATTATCGAATCGCCCCTGCTTACTTAATTAAAGAGACCGATACTAAAATTAAAGGAACATTCGGGACAGGGTTTAAGGCACCCTCCCTCTATCAACTATTCGCTCCAGCCACTTTATGGGGACCTATTGGTAACAAAAACCTCAAACCTGAGAAGAGCAGGGGGTGGGATTTTGGAATCGAACAAGAACTTCTAAAGAAAAGGGTCGTCTTGGGGGCTACTTACTTCAGGAACGATTTTAAAGATCTTATACAATTTGATTGGGGACAGGGGTATGTCAATATTACCGAAGCCAAAACCGAAGGGGTTGAGTTGTCTGCCTCGGCAAAACCTATTGATGATCTAACATTACGGATCAGCTATACCTATACGGATACCGAGGATAAAACAACTGGCGAAGCTCTTATAAGAAGGCCAAAAAATAAGATCGGCTTCGATCTCAATTACCATTTTCTCAGTAAAGGAAATGTAAATCTTGGAGTAATCTATGTGGGGAGAAGGGATGATTTAGATTTTTCCATTTCTCCATCCAGAAGGGTAAAACTGGATCCATATACCTTGGTCAATTTAGCGGTTTCTTATGATATCAATAAGAATTTTCAATTATTTGGTCGTGTCGAAAATCTTTTAGATAAGGAGTATGAAGAAGCAAAAGGTTTTGGAACACCCGGCCTCTCTTTCTTCGGGGGGATAAAACTGAGTTTTTAATGAGGAAAAATAATATTTTCCGATAAAATTTATAAGTAGACCTCAACATGCATTGAAAACGCAGCTGGGTGTGTTTCCGACCCTTTACCATGCGGATTTTGGCATGTTTTATGGGTAACATGCGATGTCACCCAAGGTGACTTTGGCAATATGCTGGAGAGCGGAGCATCGTAACGCTTAAAGGTGCCGCTGTAAAGCTTCTCCAACACACCCAGCTGCGTTTCGGAACATTTTTTATGTAACTGGCAGGTAAAGAGAACACTTCTATTATTACAGGGTTTATCAGGAAGGGGATACACTCATATGGAAGAGAAAATAAGGGCCTTCTGCAGTTGGAGCGGTGGAAAGGAAAGCGTTTTATCATTCTATCGAGCCAAAATGGCAGGCATTCACATCGTTTGTTTATTAAATATGATTTCCGAAGATGGTAAATATTCTTGTTCTCATGGGGTCGGTTCAAAATTATTAAGGCTTCAGGCAGAAGCAATAGAGGTTCCCATCGTCCAAAGAAATACGACCTGGGAAACCTATGAGGAGGAATTCAAAAAAGTGATATCCGGTTTTAAAGAGAGAGAAATACGAACCGGTGTTTTCGGAGATATTGACATTCAAGAGCACCGGGATTGGGTGGAAAGGATCTGTGGAGAAATAGGCCTGAACGCTATTGTGCCACTGTGGAAAGTAGAAAGGGAGAAACTGATTGAAGAATTTATTGATCTCGGATTTAGGGCGATTATTGTAGCCACTCAGGCAGACCTTCTGGGCCAAGAGTGGTTGGGCCGGGAAATAGATAAGAGACTCGTTGAGGAAATTAAAGCAACAGGAAATATTGATCTTTGCGGCGAGAAGGGAGAATACCACACTCTTGTCTACGATGGCCCCATTTTCAAGAAACCTGTTGAGTTTATGATGGGCGGAAAGAGATTAAAGGACAGACATTGGTTCTTGGAACTTTTGTTCTGAGAACTCTGATGAATAAGGCTTCATCACTCTGGGGATAATTGATTGAAACAGTCTTCGAAAGAGATGAAAATAGCTCCACTTCTTCCAAAAAGTTATCGGGGAAGATTTCCATTCAGACTCTCAACGACTTCCTATATTTACCCAGATCAGATCATCCCAAATGTGATGAGGCTTGTTCCATTTTTAGATGAGATAGAATTGGTCCTTTTTGAAAGCGAGGGATTGGATAATTATCCAGACGAGGCTCAAATGAAAGATCTGATGAACCTCTCCATTCACCAGGGAGTAGTTTTTAATGTCCATCTCCCTATCGATATATACCTTGGAGACAAGAACGAGGAAGTCAGGTTCAGGGGAATTTCAGTTGTCAAAAAAGTGATCGACCGAACCCGCTGCCTAAAACCCTCTCTCTACACCCTCCATTTTGACCTAAGAGACAATAACGGAAGAGAGGAAACCGATATTGAGACCTGGCGGAGACACATCATCCGAAGCATAGAAGAGATGATGGAATGGGGGATTGAATCGAAACGGATTTCCATTGAGACCCTCTCATATCCTTTCGAATGGGTTGAAGATATTGTGAAGGAATTTGGATTTTCGATCTGTCTTGATATCGGTCATATCCTGATTCAAAACCAGGATCTAAGACTCTATTTGGAAAAATATCTCCCCAACACCTCAATCATCCATCTTCACGGATTTCAAAATGGAATAGACCATTTAGGAATCGATCGATTGGCTGAATCGGCTTTAAAACTTATTTTCTCCCGTCTTCGCGATTATAAGGGGATAGTCTCTATAGAGGTCTTTTCGATTGACGACCTTAAAAGATCGCTCATCATTTTGGAGGAGAAATGGCTAAAAGGATAATCTTCATCACCGGAGGGTGTCGAAGTGGTAAAAGCCGTTATGCCTTGGACTATGCCAACCGACATTTTTCAAAAAAAATGTATCTGGCTACGTGTGAGGTGCTTGATGAAGAGATGGCTCTGCGAGTGGAAACTCATAAAAAAATGAGGGGGCCAGAATGGCAGACCATTGAGGAACCTATTGAGATTGTCGAAAAAATTAGACGATTCGGAGATAAGGTGGAGGTCATCCTTTTGGACTGCATCACCCTTTGGCTCTCTAACCTCCTGATAAAATGGAACGATGACTTAAGGGTGATGGAAGAAGTGAATCAACTCATCGATACCATTAAAGAGAGCCGAGCCTTTTTCATTATGGTATCAAATGAGGTGGGAATGGGGATTGTGCCGGCTGAACCATTGAGTCGTCGGTTTCGAGATCTCGCAGGGATGGCCAATCAAAAGATTGCTGAAATGGCTGATACAGTGATCTTCACGGTTTCTGGTATCCCCATATTTTTAAAGGGTATAGGATGAAATATTTTCTCCAAGCCCTTTCTTTCCTTACGATTCTACCTGTTGACCGAGGACTGCCTCAGGAAGGCAAGACCTTGGCCCGTTCGATGGCGTTCTTTCCTTTAGTGGGCCTGGTCATCGGATTGCTTTCAGCCCTTGGCTATTTTCTGCTTTCATTTCTCTTCCCTAAACCTCTTGCCCTTTGGTTAACGATCGGACTTCTTGCGTTCTTAACAAGATGCCTTCATCTGGATGGGTTTGCCGATACCGTGGACGGTTTGGCCTCTGGTGGAACAAGAGAAAAGGTTCTCGAAGTGATGAGGGACAGTCGTATCGGTGCCTTCGGAGTGATTGGCCTCATCCTGCTGATAGGAGCCAAATATCTTGCACTGGATCAAATTGCAAATCCATCTATTCACTATTCACTCATCTTGATGGCGGTCATAGGAAGAAATTCTATGGTGATGGTTTGTTATCGATCGCCCTATGCCAGATTGAGTGAGGGATTAGGCAAACCTTTTGCTGAAAATCTTGGGACTCGGGAGATGATCTTATCCTTCGCTTCGGCATCTGGGATCGTTTTATTACTCATGGGCCTTAAGGGGATTGTGGTTTTATTGGCAATCTGTCTGTTCTGCTTAGGATACCGATTCTTCTTCATAAAGAAATTAGGTGGGATAACGGGTGATATTCTGGGAGCGGCAAACGAATTGGCAGAACTTCTATGCCTCATCCTTTTGATCATTCCTAAACCAGTCCATTTATAAAATTGAGAGGGTGCGATGGATAAAATTAACGAAGCGGTCAACAGCATTAAACCTTTGGACGAAAGGGCCATGACAGAAGCCAAAAAGAGGCAGAATAACCTGACTAAACCTCAGGGCTCTTTGGGCCAACTGGAGTCCCTTTCCATTCAGGTGGCCGGAATAAAAGGAGATCCAAGACCTCGAATCACCCACAAAGTGATCTTCACACTAGCCGGGGACCACGGTGTGACAAAGGAGGGGGTGAGCGCTTATCCGTCTGAAGTGACTCCCCAGATGGTCTATAATTTCATCAGGGGAGGTGCTGGGATTAATGTACTCGCCCGCCTTGTGGGATCCAGAGTTGTAGTGGCCGATCTGGGTGTAGCTTCAAAGATGAAAAAACATCGAGATTTAATTGATAAGAAGGTGGCTATGGGCACCCAGAATATGGCTGAGGAACCTGCCATGAGCCGGGAGCAAGCCGTCCGTTCCATTAAAGCGGGTATTGAACTCGTGGAAGAGGAGGTACCCAAAGGAATTGATATCTTAGGGACGGGTGATATGGGAATTGGAAACACCACAGCTTCCAGCGCGATCACAGCAGCTTTAACAGGCGCTGACGTCACCACAGTCACGGGAAGAGGAACAGGTCTCAATGATGACGTATGGAGACGAAAAGTTGAGGTCATTCGAAAGACCCTCGAAATCAATCGTCCCAATCTGAATGATACGATTGATGTCCTTTCCAAAGTTGGAGGATTTGAGATAGGAGGAATTGCAGGAGTGATTTTGGCAGGGGCCAAATATCGGATTCCCGTTGTGATCGATGGATTCATTTCTGGTGCAGCAGCCTTGATCGCCACATCTCTTTCACCTCAAGTAAAGCCCTATCTCATCGCCTCTCATCAATCGGTGGAGCCAGGACATAAAATCATATTGGAACATCTCGACCTAAAACCTTTATTAAATCTTGATCTCCGTTTGGGTGAAGGGACAGGAGCTGCATTGGGAATATTTTTGGTAGAGGCAAGCCTTAGGATTCTTGATGAAATGGCAACTTTTGCTGAAGCCGGGGTGTCTGGAAAAATATGATAAGAAAATTGCTTCTCTTTGTTTTTGTGATCGATCTCCTCTTCCATTTCTCTCAGGTCGAGGGAATTGAACGCCTTTTGATCGATGAGATAGGGAGAAAAGTGGAGGTTCCTCATTCTGCAAAAAGGATTGTATCCCTTGCCCCCAGTATCACGGAAATCCTGTTTGCATTAGGTCTCAACGAGGAAATAGCAGCTGTTACGGACTTTTGCGACTATCCTGAAGCTGTTCTGAACAAACCGAGGATCGGAGGCTTTGTGAATCCCAGTATCGAAAAGATCGTTTCATTGAAACCAGATCTGATCATTGGGGCAAGAGACGGCAATCGGTTGGAGACCATTCACGCTTTAAAGGATCTTGGTTTCTCTGTCCATCTGATTAATCCAAAGAGTTTCAACGGAGCCTTGAAAGCAATCCATCATATTGGAGAAATGGTTGGAAGAGAAGAGGGATCAAGAAAAATTCTGGCAAATATGATTTTGAAGAAAGAGGATATCGTCAAACGCATTAAGTCGTTTCCAAAGCCAAAGGTCTTCTTCCAGATCGGATATGTCCCCATTATTACCGTAGGAAAAGGAACACTCGCCGACGATCTCATCAGCTTGGCCGGAGGAAACAGTATCTCAAGGGATGAATCCGTGAGCTATCCCCTCTACAGCGTTGAAACCATTATATCCAAGGGGCCGGAGATCATTATCGTGAGTTCCATGGGGAGTAAAAAGAACCATTTGGATTTAGTGAAAAAGTGGCAGAATTGGACAAGCATCCCTGCTGTAAAAAGGAATGCGGTATATCTGGTAGACTCAAATTTAGTGGACCGCCCCACCCCTCGGATAGTAGAGGGGCTGGAGGCATTGGCTAAAATGATTCATCCAGAAGCGTTGGGAGAGAAGAGATGAAATCGCTGATGATCCAGGGGACAGGTTCTTATGTGGGGAAAAGTCTGATCGTAGCCGGGCTTTGTCGGATCTTCAAAAAGGACGGATTTAATGTTGTTCCCTTTAAATCCCAGAACATGTCTTTAAATTCCTTCGTTACCAGGGAAGGAGGGGAGATGGGAAGAGCCCAGGTGGTTCAAGCAGAGGCAGCGGGCATCGAGCCTCATGTGGATATGAATCCAATCCTGATCAAGCCCAACACGGATATCGGTGCCCAGATCATCATACAGGGGAAAGTTTACAGGAACATGTCTGCCATCCAGTATCACCAATTTAAGAAAAGGGCCTTAAGGGCTGTCAAAGAAAGTTTTTATCGTCTGAAAGAAAGATACGAGCTTATGGTCATCGAAGGTGCCGGGAGCCCTGCAGAGATTAATTTAAGGGAGAATGATATCGTAAATATGGGAATGGCAGCGATTGCAGATTGCCCTGTTATTCTGGTGGGCGATATTGATAAGGGAGGGGTCTTCGCCTCTCTCATTGGAACCCTTGAACTCTTGAGCAAGGAAGAAAAGAAGAGAATCAAGGGCTTCATCATCAATAAGTTTCGCGGGGACATACGATTATTAGAGCCAGGGCTGGATTTTCTTGAGAAAAAGACGGGATTGCCTGTCGTCGGTGTCATCCCCTATTTCAAAGATCTATATTTGCAGGAGGAGGATGGAGTCTCGGTAGAAAAGGTTGGATTGAGTCCAAAGAGAGGAGACATCCAGATTGCAGTTCTGTTTCTTCCACACATTTCAAATTTTACGGATTTTGACGCCCTGGAAAAAGAACCGGGAGTGGAGTTGCGCTATATAAGGCCCGGAAGTCCGATCCCAACCTCTGATTTAATCATCATTCCAGGAAGCAAGAACACAATAGGTGATCTCACCTATCTCAGGCAATCGCAGTATGACCAAGCAATCCTCAAACACCGTCAAAGGGGTGGGTTTGTAGTAGGAATATGTGGAGGATATCAAATGTTGGGTCGGCTAATTTCCGATCCCTTTAAGGTCGAAACGAACCGAAAGAGCATCGTGGGTCTGGGTCTGCTCAACGTTGAAACCACAATTGAAAAGGAAAAAGTGACTTCTCAGGTGGAGGCAGGTGTGTTCCGAAAACACCTTCTCCAATGGAAAACTGGAAAAATTTTTGGATATGAGATTCACATGGGGAGAACTGATAGGAGGAACAATATTCCCCCGATCTTCACGATTGTTAAAAAGGAAAACCGGGATGTCCAGATCGAAGATGGGGCGATCTCCAAGGACGGAAAGGTATGGGGAACCTATATTCATGGAATCTTTGATAACGACGAATTCCGAAGAGGATTCATTAACCACTTAAGGAAAAGAAAGGGATTGTCCCCTTTGAGCAGAAGCGATATCCTCCTCTACCGCCAGGTGAAAAGGGAAGGATTCAACAATTTGGAAATGGGGCTGAGGGAAAATCTTGATATGGATTTCATCTATCGGGTCCTCAGCCTAATGCCACAAAAAACCGAAACTAACTCTTGACACATCGAAGAGGTTGTAATATAAATTCTTTATCATTCAGGATGCCGGGTTAGCTCAGTCGGTAGAGCAGAGGACTGAAAATCCTCGTGTCCGTGGTTCGATTCCGCGACCCGGCACTTTAAAATCAAGGGGCTAAGCGATTCAGCTTAGCCCTTTTTTTGTATTGACAAAAATATGTTAATGTGTAAAGGTATGTGTGGATTAATGTGTGAACCCCGTTAGAAATTCCAGCGGGGCATCATTTCTAACGGGGTAAAGGAGAAAACGATGGCAACCAACCTGGCCATAGACGAAAGACTTTTGGAAGAGGCCCTGAAAGTAGGGAAACATAAGAGCAAGAAGGATACCGTTAACGAAGCGCTTAAAGAATATATCATGAGAAGGAAACGGAGGGACATTCTATGCCTATTTGGGAAGGTGGAGATGGAGCCCTCTTACGACTATAGGAAAGAGAGAAACGCCAGATGAGAATCCTGGTCGATACCTCCATATGGTCCCTTGCCCTGAGGAGATCGTCAGCGGTTGTGAATGAGGAGGCCATTTTGCTCAAAACAATCATTGAGCAAGGGGAGGATATCTATCTCCTTGGCATCATCCTTCAAGAACTACTTCAGGGGATAAGGAACTTGAAGGATTTTCTTGCATTGAAGGAGTATTTTAAAGCCTTTCCTCTGATCGACCTTAGCAGGGAAGACTATGTGAGGGCTGCGGAACTAAAGAACAAACTCATCGGAAAAGGGAGACAGGGAAGCACAATCGATGTGCTCATCGCATCGGCTGCAATTTCGCATCGTTGTCATCTCTTCACGGCAGATAAACATTTCACACACATAGCGGAGCATTCTGAATTGAAGCTTTTCGCTCTTCGGCAGCCCTGACCGCCGGGATTGTTGAGGCAGCACCTGAACCCGCAGGAAGCGGTCTCTGGAGGCGATTGACTTTTTACCCAACGCAAAAACCAGGACCCCGTTAACCTTCCTCTTTGATTTTTTCGTTTGCCCATGGCCGGGGGGTGACCCTTGAACCATGAAATGGGCCTTTGTTTTCTTTAGTCCCGCTATTCGACGTTCTGAGTTGTTGCCCCTTGTGCGTCTGGAAATTGCTATAATATTCAATTTTTGGTATAAATAGGTCACTTTCGGGGGTGATTGGAAATGGAAAGGCTGAACATGACATCGTACAGAGAGAAATTCCAACATCTCCTGCGAGAGCTATTCGAGTTTGATTGCGCGGACCTGGACTTCGGCATCTACCGCATCATGAACTACAAACGGGACGTGGTCGAGAAGTTCATTACGCAGGATCTGCCGAAGGCTATCGCCGATGAGCTGAATCGTGACGCGCTGGCGGACCAGGCCCAGGCCGCCAAGGAGTTGAAAGAGGTTTCCGAGCAGATCACCCAGACACTCGGCAAAGACGCCCTCGATACCCAGGGCAACCTCTCCGACGCCTACCACGGCACGCCGCTGGGCACGAAATACCTGAACCTGAAGGTAAAGGCCGCCGGTATTCGTGGCCGCGAGGCCCTCGAAACCAGCATCTTCAATCACCTGTACACCTTCTTCAGTCGCTATTACCAGGACGGCGACTTCATCTCGAAGCGCCGCTACTCCAAGCGCCAGAGATACGCCATCCCTTACAACGGCGAGGAAGTTTATTTGTATTGGGCCAACAACGACCAGTACTACGTCAAGACCGGCGAGTACTTCCACGATTATACTTTCACGTCACGCGGGGTGACGGTACATTTCAAGCTTCAGGCCGCCGACGTTGAGCAGAACAACGTCAAAGGCGACAAACGATTGTTCCTGCCCCGTGTCAAGGAGACCGAATGGAAGGAAGACGCTGGCGAACTCATCATCCCTTTCGAGTACCGGCCGCTAACCGGGCAGGAAAAGATTACCTACGGAAAGAAGAACCAGCAGGACGCCATCATTGCTCAAGCCATTGAAGAGATTTCCAAGCGCCTAAAGAAGGCGGACAAAGCCCTGGTCGCGATCACCGCTGAGCACCACGAGAACAGCGACGGCGAGCCCGTCACCGCTCTGGAACATCACCTTCGGCAGTACACGCGGCGGAATACGTCGGACTTCTTCATCCACAAGGACCTGAAGGGATTCCTCTCCCGTGAACTAGACTTCTACCTGAAAAACGAGGTGCTGAATCTCGACGAGATGGAGAGCGCAGGCGAGGACCGGGCCGAGGGCTGGTTCCAGATAATACGGGTGATCAAGACCGTCGGCAGCCGGATCATCGAGTTTCTCGACCAGATCGAGTGTTTTCAGAAGATGCTCTGGGAGAAACGGAAATTCATCACCGAGACCCAGTACTGCATCACGGTCGGCAACATAGACAAAAGCTTCTACCCAGATATCGCCGTCTGCGAGCCTCAATGGGCCGAGTGGAAAGGGCTGTTCCACATCGATGAAGAACAGACCGACCTATTCTCCACCGGCAAGAGCAAGAAGGATAAGCGCGTCGCGTTCTTGAAAACGCATCCGACACTCGTTGTTGATACGAAGCACTTCGACACCAGCCTTGCTGACCGCCTGCTCGGAAGTTTTCAAGACCTGGATGGTATGACAGACGGGCTTTTGGTTCACAGTGAGAATTTCCAGACTCTTAGCCTGCTGCTGGAGAAGTATCAACGGTGTGTACAATGCATTCACATCGATCCACCGTACAATACTCAGACCAGCGGGTTCCTCTATAAGAACGATTATCAGCACTCAAGCTGGTTAGCTATGATGGAGAACCGAATTGATATGAGCCTTGCGTTGCTCTCCCTCAGCGGCTCGTACTTGTGCCACATTGACGAAAATGAATATGAGCGGCTGCAATTGCTGTTTGAGAGGTTCACAATCCTTAATGCGGGGACGATTGCATGGGATAAGAGGAACCCAATGAATGCGGGGAGGGGCGTAGCCACACAACATGAATACGTCATCTGGAGATCAGGAACTGAAACACCCATTTATATGAGAAACGATAACATAATCTCAATGCTCAAAGCCGCCGCTGAAATAATTGAGAAATATGGTGAGGTTACATCGGAAGCACAAAGGGAATATGCTGCTTGGGTTGATGGCAACTCTGAGCTTACGGGGGGAGAAAAGGCATACCGTTATCTGGATATGGAGGGCAGGATTTACCAAAGCGTGAGTTTGAGGGCACCAGAACCGCGAACAGATCCGAAATTCCATCTTCCCTTGATACATCCAGTTACAGGCAAGGCTTGCCCTGTGCCCCCGAATGGCTTCTCTCGTACTCCCGAAACGCTCCAAGCCATGATTAAAAATGAAGAGATAATTTTCGGGGAAAACGAGAGGACCCAGCCTCGCCAGAAGGTAATCTTAACGGAGCAAAAGAGAAGGCAAATATCATCTTTGATCCAGGATGGACACAAAGGGAAGGCCGACCTGGATCGATTGGGATTGGATTTCCCATACTGTCATCCAGTGTCTTTGTATGAGGAACTTGTGGCAGCGACAACCGGGTCTCATAGCGATATTGTGCTTGACCATTTCGCAGGATCAGCCACGACGGGGCATGCTATTGTGAACCTGAATCGAAAGGATGGGCTCGGCCGGCGATTCATCCTTGTTGAAATGGGGCAGTGCTTCGATACCGTTATGTTGCCTCGCATCAAAAAGATTACATTCACTCCTGAGTGGAAGGACGGCAAGCCGAAACGTATGGCTACGCAGGAAGAAGCCGAACGGAGTCCACGCATCGTCAAGTACATCGGCCTGGAGAGCTACGAAGACGCGCTGAATAACATCGAATTCGATGAGGCGTCCGGACAGCAGGCCCTAAAATTCGACGACTACCTGATTAAATATATGCTCAAGTGGGAGACGCGGGCGAGCGAGACGATGCTGAACGTAGAGAAATTGGCCCGTCCGTTCAACTACAAGCTGCACATCCACGCCGACCTGTCTGCGTGCAACGCACAGGCAGGCGGCCAGACCCGTGAGAAGGTCGCGGACATTCCCGAGACGTTCAACTACCTGCTGGGCTTGCACGTTCAGACACGGCGAGTCTATGACGATGACGGACGGCGATACCTGGTCTATCGTGGTCAGATTGACCACCGAGAGATCGTGGTTATATGGCGCGAGACAGAGGGATGGGAGAAGGCGAACCTGGAGCGAGACAAAACTTTCGTGGCAGAGAAAAATCTGATCGAAGGGGCGGACGAGGTGTTTGTCAACGGCGATTCGTTCATCCCAAACGCCAAGGCCCTGGAGCCTGTGTTTAAGGCACGGATGTTTGCGGAAGTGGAGGTGTGAACATGAGCGCGAGGATAGAGATCCCTAAAGATATAATCACAGAGTTCTGCCGGAGATGGCAGATCAAGGAACTCGCCATCTTTGGTTCGGCGCTCGGGGATGACTTCCGGCCGGACAGCGATGTGGATGTGATGGTGGTCTTTCAAGATGATGCGAAATGGGATCTCTTCGACCACATGAAGGCCGAGGAGGAGCTGAAACAAATCTTTGGGCGGGAGGTGGATCTGGTGGAGAAGAAGGCAATTAGGAATCCTTTCCGTCGGCACCACATCTTAAACAACCACGAGGTGGTTTATGCGGCCTGAGGAACGCGATCCGGCACACCTATGGGACATGTTCGAGGCAGCGCGGGCCATCGTGGATTTCACCGAGAACCTCACGTTGGATGAATTTCTGGCAGCCGGCAGGAACAGGGAGATCACGCGACTGGCGGTAGAGCGAGAGCTGGAGATTCTCGGGGAGGCGGCCCGTAGAGTCAGCTCCCGCTTCCGTAACGAGCATGTTGAGATTCCCTGGAAAGAAATAGTCGGCTTGCGCAACGTAATCAGCCATGAGTACGATAGGGTCAACTACGCGGAGATTTACAGAATCGTGCGTGAACGCGTCCCGAAATTGCTGGAACGTTTGGAGTCCCTGGTACCGCCCCCACCGTTACTGGGAAAATAGCGTTCACGCTTTTGCAGTGTATCGTCTAATAGTCGGAGTGCCCCATGCCACAAGCGTCAAACGGTATCCAGCAATACGTGAAGCTCGAGCAGCGGCTGAACCTGCTGGCCTGGTTGAACGGACATTTCGGATATGAGAACAACCGCGATCTGCTGGCGGACATGAAGGATGCGGGCGAAGGGTTCGACGCCTCGGGCCGCAGCTACGTCTATCACCGACTGGAGGCGCGCGGGGAGAAGGTAAAGATTCCGCTGGCTGACCTGGCCCGGTACGACGACAACGTCCGAGAACATCTGCGTGCCATGAATGCTCGGAGGCCTGAGCCGATCACGCTTCGCTACTTCCAGCACCTCGCGGTTCTCTACACGGAAATCTTCCTGGACTGGTACTTCCGTCGACGAAGTGAGATGCTTCGCTCGCTGAACGTCTTCGTGGAGAAGCGTAATGCCGCGAAGCCTGCCGGTGAGCTAAAGGAGGCGAAGTTCTCCGATTCGGACTTGAAGAAGCTGGCCTTCTGGATGGCGACCGGCAGCGGGAAGACGCTTATCATGCATATCAACTACCGGCAATTTCTCCATTACAACAACCTCCCCCTGGACAACATTTTGCTGATCACGCCGAACGAGGGGCTAAGCGATCAGCATATGGCGGAGATGGCGGCCTCGGGCATTCCCGCGCGGCGGTTCGACCTGAACGAGAGCGGTCTGATGACGATCGGGAAAAACGTTGTCCGGGTGATCGAGATTACCAAGCTGGTTGAGGAGAAGCGCGGCGGGGGCGTGAGCGTGCCCGTAGAAGCATTCGAGGGCAACAACCTGATCTTTGTGGATGAGGGCCACAAGGGATCGGGCGGCGAGGTATGGCGAAGCTTCCGCGACGCGCTGGGCGAGACTGGCTTCACGTTCGAGTATAGCGCAACGTTCGGGCAGGCGCTGACGGCGGCGCGAAATGACAGGCTTACGGTGGAGTACGGCAAGGCCATCGTCTTCGACTACTCGTACCGCTACTTCCACGGCGACGGTTACGGAAAGGACTTCTTCGTCCTCAACCTGAAGGAGGAGACGGCCGAGGACAAGACAGGAACCCTTCTGCTGGGCAACCTGTTGTCTTTCTACGAACAGCAGCGGGTGTTCGAGGAGCAGGCAGAAGCCCTGCGGCCGTACAACCTTGAGAAACCGCTTTGGGTCTTCGTCGGCAGCACCGTGAACGCAGTCTATACCGAGGGCAAGCAGAAGCGAAGCGACGTTTTGACCGTGGCCCGGTTCCTGCATCATCTCCTGGAGAACAAGCGGGGATGGGTCGTCAAGACGATCCAAAGGCTCATTGACGGCAAGACCGGCCTGGTTACGCCCGAAGGGCAGGACGTGTTCGAGGGTAAGTTCAACTACCTTCGAGAAACCGGCCTAGCCCCCGGGGATGTATATCAGGACATCCTTGCCAAGGTGTTCCATGCAGCGACGGGCGGCGGCCTGCACCTATGCGCTATCCGGGGCAGCGCCGGGGAACTCGGTCTGAAGGCAAGCGGCGCGGAAGATTACTTCGGCCTAATCTACATCGGCGACACAAGCACGTTCAAGAAGCTGGTGGAGGAAGACGACTCGGGAATAACGCTGGAGGAAGACGCTATCACCGGTTCCTTGTTCGACGGTATCAGCGATCCGGACACAAGCATCGATATCCTCATCGGCGCGAAGAAGTTCATGGAGGGCTGGAATTCCTGGCGGGTTTCGAACATGGGTCTGCTCAACATCGGCCGCAATGAAGGCTCAGAGATCATCCAGCTCTTCGGTCGTGGCGTGCGTCTGCGGGGCAAAGACTTCAGCCTAAAACGGAGCTCTACCCTTGTTGGCAGCCACCCGGAGCACGTGGGGATGTTGGAGACGCTGAACATTTTTGCCGTGCGCGCTAATTACATGGCGCAGTTCCGGGAGTACCTGGAGAAGGAGGGTGTGGAGACCGAGGGGGCGGTGGAGTTGCCCCTTTTCATCCGGGCCAATAAGGAATTCCTTGGCAAGGGACTGATTGTGCCTCGCGTGCCGGAGGACCGCAACTTCGCGGGGGAGGCGGGCATCCTGCTGGAGCCAGACCCGGCAGTCCGGGTGCGGGTTGATATGTCTTTAAAGGTCCAGGCACTTGAGAGCGGCGCCGAAGGCGTGACTGCAGTTGACGCACGGGAAGGCCGTGAACGGCCTATTACGGTCGAGAGCCTTGATCTTGTGGACTGGGAGCAAGCGTATCTTGACCTACTCGAGTACAAAGAGCAGAAAGGCCTGACAAACCTGGTTATCCGGCCGGACACGCCGAGGAACATTCTTGCGATCACCGAACCTGAGAGATTATACAGCCTTGTTGCGGACGCTTCGGTGGTCAGGCCGGGATCGTTTGCCGGCACTGCCCTGCTACAGGAGGCGGTAGGCAACATTCTGCGCAAATACGCGGACACTTTTTATCGGGTAAACCGGGAGCGGTGGGATTCGAAGCACATGGTCTACAAGACCCTCGATGAGAGCGACCCGAACCTCAGTTTCAACCGAACTCTTGTCAGGGAGCGCGAGCCCAGCCGGTACGTGGTTGCGATCCAGCGGTCCGAAAGTGCGTTGATATCCGAGGTCGAGAAACTCATCGATGAAGTTGACCGTCTATACAAAGAAGAGACTGGGAAATTGCCTCGCATCCATTTCGACCGGCACCTTTACCAGCCGTTGCTTGTAGAGCACGGGGACAAGGTGAGGATGACCCCTCCGGGGCTGAACAAGAACGAATCTCAGTTTGTTCGGGATATGAAGGAGTACTGGGCAAACGAAAAGAACAAATCACTGGCCAGGGTGGAAGTATTCCTCTTGAGGAACTTGACTAGAGGAACAGGAATCGGCTTTTTTGAGGAAAGGGGGTTTTATCCGGACTTCATCCTGTGGATCATGGACGGAAAGAAGCAGCATATCGTCTTTGTGGAGCCCCACGGAATGCTTCACGCGGAAGCGTACATGCACGACGAGAAGGCGCGTCTTCATGAAGCCCTGCCGGACCTGGCCAAGGGTATAGGCGCGAGAAGCAGACGGAAGGACGTTACGCTGGATTCGTACATCATTTCAGCGACGCCATATCATGACCTTTACAAGAAATATGACGGCGGGACATGGAGCAGGGAAACGTTTTCCGATGCGCATATCCTTTTCCTGGAGCGCGGCGAGGAGTACGACTACATGCAAAGGATGTTTACTGACCAGCTAAAAAGGCGCCGCGCCTGACCGCTATTTCGCTGGTCCTCCATAGGTGCAGATGAGATCGCAAGGGGTGATGAGTTGGGGTCAGACTTAATTATTGAGATTTTGTCTGAGTTGGTGAAAGCCGCCACCGCCAATACCCCCTGAACTTCCCAATTCGATCTCGGTTTCCCAACCTCGGCCAGCTCTTGTCAAGGGTTCGCAGGAAAAGAAATGGGTTCAGAATTTGGTGGAAAAGGTGAACGCTAAGAAAATAGACGTGATCCCGTTCCTTGTCGTTCAATGAACTGGATGAGTTCATCTCTGCTCAAACGTCTCGAAATAATGAACTCCTTTTCCTGCTTGGGTAAATGTTTGATCCGATACTCGATCTTTGCTGCCAGGCTTCTGTTGCCAATGGGGATTTCGTAGGCCAGTTCCATTGAAGAGAAAGACTTCGTGTATTTTGCCGCTGTTCGATCGCCTGAAAGATGCTCACCGAATCTCCTCTGCACATCGGTGGTCATGCCGGTGTATAAAAACCTGTCACTGCATCTGATGATATAAACAGACCACTCATTCATATGGCTATCACCCAACAATCTCTTTCACTCTGCCGATTTCACCACTTTCCAGGCGGACTTTAATGCCATGCGTATGGGTCTGGGATTTCGTCAGGATGTCTTTCACGATGCCTTCCGTCAGCTTTCCTGATCGTTGGTCTTTCTTTAATACGATTAAAACGCGCAGGCCTGGTTTTAAATTGCCACGATTTGTTTCGGTCATGCTTCCAGTTCTTCTTTAATATGAAATGGCCTGAACGAAATGATTTAGAACGTCAGCTGCCAGATTTCTCGGAGTGACTTAAGCCCCTACGATCATATGACAGTTGTATGACGTATTCATGACACGGTCAAGGGAATTCATGTTAGACTCCGGGGTTGGAGTCACGGCCCGGGAAGAATCGCCCTTCTTCGGATCCCTGGTCTTCTTCCAGAAGACGGAGAATCTCCGGCGGAATGGCCGGGGATTGGAACACCTGGGGGCCCCCCGCTCCGGGTAGCTGGACCTGAAGGGAAAAGGAATGGAGGGCGAGACGGATAAAACCCATCTCCTCGCGTAGGAACTTGAGGGACCGGGATGTGCCGTAGCGCGCATCGCCCACCACGGCATGACCCGCAAGCCGGGCGTGA
>Ga0315280_10002323_pt1 | contig 30992 bp, 32 predicted proteins | sample YL17G06_40_MG_FD_203697 | JGI IMG/M metagenome (GOLD analysis project Ga0315280, IMG submission 203697) | Sediment microbial communities from Yellowstone Lake, YNP, Wyoming, USA - YL17G06_40 | ecosystem: Environmental > Aquatic > Freshwater > Lake > Sediment | place: USA: Wyoming | collected... | reverse complement strand
TGGAGAGACAGCGGAATGGTCCTAAAGAAGGATAGCTATTACGATCCGCCACGATGGAGACAAGAAAAAACTCAGATCAAATGCAGAGAGTGTAATGGAAAGGGATTCATCATAAAAAGAGTAAGATGAGGCTCCATGGCCTCCATACAAAAGATTTCCAGCCTCGGTGGCCACCAGCCATCCGTGGGAGGTATCGATGGGCAGGAAATTCGGCTTTTCCTTCCCCTGGAAGCGACACTGGGGATCTCCTCAGCAGAGGCTAAAATCTCAAGAAAAATCGGAATCCCTCTGACCCGATCGGGCCGTCAGCGGAAATTCGGGCGTTCCATGGCGTGTTGCGTGGTTTTGCTTATCATGGGTTCCATCCTCTTGGCAAGCATTGCCTTGGCTTTCCGGTGGATCAGGTTTTACACGGCAATAGAAGTTATCCAATGGTTGGTAATGGAGCCAGAAATAGGAGTCTGCCATGCCTTTAAAATTCAAGAACCAAGAGGAATATGAAGAGTGGAAGGCTTCACAATTGGAACAAAACCCGGAGAAACCCGATGAATTAGTTCAAAAAAATAGTACCATGATTCCAGAAGAGCCAGTTCAAGAGACTCCAACAATTCCTTTCCCAAACCTGATAACCTGCAAGGACTGTGGTGGCCCGGTGAGTAAGCGGGCTGACAAATGTCCGCACTGTGGGGCTCCCACTGCCAAAATGTTTCAAAGAATTATCAGAACGGTATTTTGGACCCTTACAACTCTCTTATGTCTTTCTCTGGTCATATTTCGATCCAGCATCATGGAGTCCTTCTGGCAAAAGATAGACCCAGTGATTATTGAAGAGTACAATCAGCACCGAACGAGAACTAACCTGGTTCTAAAAGATCACAATGATTTGATCTCAAAAATAAGAACTGTTTCCGCCGATGAGAGGTCCTCTTTAAGAGAAGATTATCTTGCCGAGAGTACGCAATGGGAGAGCACGCTCAACCAATTCAAGACGTTTACAGAAACCAACTATAAGCGGATCAAAAGAGTTGGAATTCAGCCCGATTATGTGCGAGAGAATATCAAAGACGTCCTTACAATAATAAAAGAGAACGAAATGCGATTCCGGGTATTAGGTCGGTAGGCAAAAGCGAGGTGCTTATGAAAGCTATAATTGCAGGCGCTTTGATCCTGTTTTTAGCCGTCTCCATGGCTACTGCCGAGGTCTACAAGTGGGTGGACGAAAAGGGGACCGTCCACTTCACCGAAGATTCGGGGACGATACCGGAGAAGTATAGGGACAAAGCCAACAGTAGACCTACGGATGAGGAGATTAGCAAGCCGCAGGCTGTAAAAAAAGGTCCATCTATAGAGGAGGTGTATACTTTCCCAGAAAAGTATGTCAAGCAGAATTTGATGTTTTCAGGCTGTAAAGTGCATCAAGAAGTGACAAAGGCCGATGATATCTGTAAGGATTGTTACAGTATTGCTATCACAAGTAATGGTGGCAAGTACGTCGGCGCGATTTCTAGGGGCAGTCGAGGCGGTTTCACGTTTGTCCTCTTTAAAGAACTCGTAGAGAAAATGGTGGGTGACTTTGAAGGCGGCTATGTTTGGTCATACTGCAACGTATACTGTTATCTTCTTGCGCGAAGAGACTACTACGTCGCGGTAATTCTCCGCATCGATGTCTTCAACCAGGGCGGCAACAGATCCAAGACGTATAGTATTAAACGGTCAGAAATTCAACCATGAGATTCCCAAGGAAGGACTGGAGACTATCCAAAAAATCAATACCAAATCCCTCGGCAGGCATATTTTGAATGCTGATGTTCGACTTTGGAGTTTCCCAACGCAATGATAATTGCGACAGAGGAGGACTGGTCAGAAATCCTCCGGACTCTATCCACCAGTTTCAAAGATAAATCCGAACTCAGACCGGAAACGAAGGCGTGCTTCCTTTGGCTTTTCTTGAGGGTTGACTAACGTGTAGGTGCCGTCTTTGCATCGGTACATTTTTACAGCTTTCTATCAATTTCAAAAATCTATTGGCAGCCTTTATCAACCTATCCTGTCCATCCTCACCAATATTTTTCACTAATACACCGAACATTTCTCCCTTCTTTCCTTAATTTTCTGATATTCCTTCTGCTCAAGGGGATCGTATGGCCTCAAAACCCCCCTTAAGGGGTCGTGAGTGCCTAAAGTTGAGCGTGGGGAATGGCTCGCCTACGCTCCAGATCCGCACGGTCACGGTCGCTGCAAAAATCGCCCTGATTCGTCCGTTCACAAGCTCACTCCTCTCAGTCAGGTCGATTATTGCAAATATGCTCCCTCCGCTATTCATCCTCAGCCCTGGCATAGTACGTTCCGCTATCCCGCTAATGGCCAGGGCTTCCGGTGAAAAGCTCTGACCGCGCTACTCTTCCGCTTCGGCTCGCATTGGGACGCTGGGCTTTGCTCACTCCACCCTACGCCATTGCTTTGCTTCACGTGGAGAGACCGACGCCCTTTAAGGGGCTCACTTCAAATTTATAAACCAAAATTTCAGGTGCGGACTCTCCACGCATACGGCTACGGGTTACGTTCGCATTTGTCTTTTATGGTCTTTTTTTAAAAGCCTTCTGTCGCCATCATCCCGACGCTTTCAGCTATGGAACGATGGCCACAGAGGGCTTTATTGTCTTCGCCCTTCGCCTTAACCCTTTTGGACATGAATAGACCACCGCCTTTGAACCGGCTTGCTTTTCGTTTTTAAGAAAAAACAAAAAGCATGGACTATTCATGTCCACGGCTCCGGGCTTAAAGGTCTTAAGGGGTCGTGAGTGCCTAAAGTTGAGGCGTTTATATGGCTCGCCTACGCAGAGGGGCAGGCCGTCCACGGTCGCCGCAAATTGAGTCGTGGTTTGTTCCCTCACTTCGCACTTCCACAAGCCCACGCCTCAAATTGCGAAGACGCTCCCTCCGCACTTGATCCTCACCCGCCGCTAATTCCTTTCCGCTATCCCGCTAATGGCGGCGGGCTCCGGTCAAATGCTCTGGACCTCCCACCCCCCTGCTCCGGCGCCCCGCATTTCTCACCATCATCTCCCCTCGCTGCATACCGTCAAGAAATCCAACATTGCCTGTCTTTCTTGACCGTAAGCAGCAAAACCAAAAGAAACCCAACCTAAAATTTCGGTCGCCATATCAGCTCGCCTCCAGGGGATTAAAGCACGTCCCCCGGGCAGCCTAAGGAGAGTCCTCAGCGGTCGTTTTCTTTGTGCGCTCTCTAAATCGGACTCTCCATAGGCAATCATTGCCCTTTAAATTCCGGGACGTGCTATAAACCCCTTCCGGCTCGCCTGGGGCGGAAAACCCTTGAGTGGCTAAAGTTGAGCGCTGGTAGCGGTTCGCCTTCACTACGGGACGTGATCCACACGGTCGCACTGTCAGCAAGTCCGTTGACTACGTTCCGCAGCGGCACTCCCTCAATCGGACTTGCTCACAGCAACACGCTCCCTACGCTTCTCAGGCTCAGCTTTGTAGATCACGTCCCTCCGTTACGGCTCACATGGGGCGCTGGGAATCAAAAAGACTTTAAGGTTGAGGAGTCGGAAGAATTAATAGGCTCGCATGAAACGGTTTTCCCCAAAACTGACCCCCGAACCCCCCAAAGATGCCCCTTTCCGACTCATCCCGTTTTTGGTGCAGCACCAGCGGCTGGGCTCTCCAGGCTTTTTCACTATCTTTCCTATGTGCGCACTTTCTTTGTGGTGAAAAACCCCTCCGACCACATCCTAAAACGGGCTGTCAAAGGTAGGGTTTCGATCTGATTCGGGGGTCAGTTTTTGGGAAAACCCTCCTTCAGCAGGGTCCCCCCTTGCCCCCCTACCTCGTCATGCTCGCAATAACAAATAATCAACCCGTCAACTACTCAACCCAAAGCAAATCTAAGACTAACAATCTGCTCTCCCAGGGTATCGGGTACTTTTTCCCGAGATACCCGTTGGCCTGCGTGGCGGCCAACTACTCCCCCCCGCCGCCCCCAGGGCTCCTAAGAAACCAGCCCTTCCCGTCCGCCCCCCGAGGGGGGCTCCCCATCCCCCAGGTACTTTCTTTTCGTGCTGTTCACGCCACCTGACCTTGCGTTCACGTCAAGTCGGGGCACGCTTCCTTCCTGATGCAGCACTTGACATTTTTGGGTGAAAGGTGTAGTTCCTTTTCTTAAACATCCAGGATTGGAAAGGACAGACACATGGGAAATAATTTTGAGCCCTATCTTGTTCCTCTTCTAACCAACCCGAAAAACCTCGCCCGAGAAGCAGTTCGACGCCGCAAAATGTTCGATGAAAAATCAATATCGGCAGACGGAATCCAAGAGCATGAGGCTGCCGGATGGCAGATTGATCAATCTCGAAAACGGAAAACAAAAGTTAGAAAAGAAAAAGAAATAGATGAGCGTCTGGAAAACAGATTCTGGATGTTCCTCTTCAAGATGGGTTATCCAGAAATGAACGATGGCCGGAAATTCACGGCCCTGATTGAAAGGAGGGGAGCTGAGCCTCTTCGAAAACAGATCGATGTTTTCGCAAAAGACGACGAAACAGTCATTGTGGCCGAATGCAAGGCAGCAGAGAAGGTAACAAAACGAAGTCTCCAGAAAGATCTTGAGGAGTTCGCAAATTTGAGGGGGCCAATCGCCAATGCGATCCATAAGCATTACGGGGGAGGTTATAAACCTAAGATCATTTGGATGTTCGTTACGGAAAACATTATCTGGTCCAAACCAGACCGCGAGCGAGCCTCCGGGGAGAATATTCGGATAATTACAGAAAGGGAACTCAGATACTACTCCCAGATTGCAGAGCACATTCGCAAAGCGGCTCGATATCAGTTCTTGGCTGAATTCTTGAAGGACCAGCAAATTCCCGAGCTGAGTGGGAAAAAGGTTCCAGCCATTCGAGGAAAGCTTGGCGGTAAAAAGTTCTACTGCTTCGTAACAACGCCGAGAGATCTTCTGAAGATTTCGTTCGTGAACCACCGCTCCCTGAATGATCCTGAAGGGGGGCCGACATATCAGCGCCTGATAAGTCGTTCACGACTTCGGGATATAGGTGCCTTCATAAAGACCGGTGGCTACTTTCCAAACAACATTCTGATCAACTTCACCCGTACTGTGCGGTTTGACAAGATCAGCCATGATGAACAGTCTGGTGTTACCTATGGACAGCTTTATCTTCCCGATAGATACCGTTCAGCTTGGATCATTGATGGGCAACACCGGTTATATGGTTTCTCTCCAATCGGAGACTCATTCTTAGATCAGAACATTATCGTTCTTGCATTCGAGCTGTTGCCAAGGGAGGAAGAAGCAAATCTGTTTGTGACCATTAACCACGAACAGAAATCCGTTCCAAAGCATCTCTTGGATGATCTCGAAGGCGAGCTCAAATGGGGATCAAACGTTCCGAGTGAGCGAATTGGTGCAATTTCTGCTCGGCTTATCAATGACCTGAATATGGACGTGGGTGAATCATTTTATAATAGAATCACTCAGAAGGAATCCCTTCCACCAATAAGACCTGTCTTACGATGCCTGCACTCAAAGATGCTCTTCGACGCTCGTTCTTGCTCGGCCGTGCCCTGATGGACAACAGCAACTACGAACTGGGACCGCTGTGCGGGCCTTCAGATAGTGAAACACTGGATAGGGCCCGGTCTGCGCTAAATCAGTACTTCAAGCTAATCCGTAATGCCAACCTAACACAATGGGAGAAGGGGAGAGAGGGAAATTTGTGTACGAATGTTGCAGTTCAAGCATATATCATACTCCTTGGCTCTCTCATCAAGTACTGGGAGGTGAACACAGCCACTGATCCCCGCGAGACGGCTGTTGAGGAGATGCTACTCGAAATTGAAGAGTACATGTCTCCAATCCTGGAATTTCTCGAGAACGCCGATGACATGGCCATGAAAAATGGTTTCCAAGTCCCCTTTGGTTCTGGAGGCCCAATTGAATATTACTATCGTCTATGCCGATTGGTAAAGGCGAAGTATCCTGATTTTCAGCCAGACGGCATGCAGGACTGGGAAGCCGAACAATCAGAAGAAAAGATCCAAACTGCCGATCGGAAGATACGCGAACTCCTCGTGGAAATGCAAAAGTTCATCTTTCTCATATTTCGGACAATCCATGGGGAGGCAAAAGACGCATATTGGGACAAAGGGGTGCCCGACAAAAACATAAAGGCAAAGGCCTACGAAAAGTCTCTCGACGATGATGGAGAGGAGCGGTTACCAATTGAAACCTATCTTGATGTCATAGACTTGAAGAAGATCGTTGAACACAGACAAAACTGGCCCCTCTTCAAATCCGTATTCAACATTCCAGAACCAAATGAGAAGGGGCATGCCAAGAACTTGAAGTGGATGGAGCGGGTGAATTCCCTCCGAAGGATCCCCGCCCATCCTTCGGAGAAACGTATCTACAAAGTTGAGGACTTTGGGTATATCGATTTTATTCATGAGGAGTTCTTTCGACGCCTACGAGAGGCCGAGCGGAACCCAATACTTGAGGCCAGCGAAACATCGGAGGATGCTGATGTTTGAGCCTTTCCTGAAATGGGCAGGGGGTAAACGCTGGCTTGTTCAATATTATGCTGGTTTTCTCCCCCAGCGATTCAACAGATACTTCGAGCCTTTTTTGGGCAGCGGCGCAGTATTCTTTTATCTGGTTCCACAAATGGCAACGCTGTCGGACAGTAATAAGGGACTGATTGAGACATATCAGGCACTCAAGAACGCACCCAAAGACATTGACAAGCTTCTGAAGTTATTCCAAAAAAAGCACAGTCCTGAACTCTATTACAGTATGAGGGAATCGATACCAGATGACCTTATCGGACGTGCCGCTCGATTCATCTACCTCAATCGTACATGTTTCAATGGTCTGTATCGAGTCAATAGGAATGGGGTTTTCAATGTTCCAATGGGTTCAAAAACCGTTGTTGAGTTTCCTGATGGATACCTTGAAGATATAAGCGCAGCACTTCAATGCGCGACAGTGCGTGTATCTGATTTCGAGGTAATAATAGACCAAACTAAGAAGGGCGATCTTTTGTATGTGGATCCTCCGTACACCGTCATGCATAACAACAATAACTTCATCAAGTACAATGCAAATCTGTTCTCGTGGAATGACCAGATTCGTCTGGCGTCGGCAATAAGAAGAGCCGCCCGCAGAGGCGCACTGATCATGTTGTCAAATGCTGACAGCAGACCAGTTAGAGCGCTCTACCGTGACTTCGGCAACCACTATCATTTAAAAAGATTGAGTTTGCTGGCAAGCACTTCGGAAAATCGAGGAAAAACCACAGAGCTGCTCATTACAAATTATAAGCCATGAGGGGAGAACAAGGGAGTGGCGAGCACTTATGACCCCGATTTGGGGCATTATGCTCACTTTCAACCAATAATCCTTAGTTGTTTCAGTGAATGATATTGCAAATTGCAGGTGAAGTGCTAAGTCGGACCTTTCCGACCTCTTACCACCACCTAAAGCCCCCCATTACTGCTTCCCTTAAGTCATCTGTTACCCATGAATTTTTCGTTAGGTCTGATCTCGCCGCTCCTCTTTCTCTCGGTGTCGGTTCTGAATCTTTATCCCTAATCCGCTTGATCATATCCTTAATCTCCTCCGTGTTGGCTTTGGTTTTCATTACGTTTGCAAGTAACGCATCTTCGTTTTTTTTCTTTTCGCCTTTGACTGCCTCAGCTCCCTCATACATTGACCTCCCAATGGAATCACGGGCTCTGTCATATTCACCCCTTCGTGTGCTGATCCGAAAAAGGTTGCCATGATTTCTTGATCGAAGTTGTGGGGTGGCTTCGTTCATTTCAGATATCTCCGTCAGAGTCTCTTCTTCGGGTTTTTGAAACTCCTTAAGTGGGAGAGACCCCTGTTTTGATAACCACGCTTGCCAAGTTTTCAATGACTGTGGAATTCCCCCTTGGTCAAAAAGGCTTCGCCTTCCTCTCTCTTTATTTTTTAACGGAAGTCTCCTCGGTAAAAAGAACCTTGCCAACCCTTGCGCTTCCTCGGTCCCTTGCACTAAGGACCCGGCCATCCGGGACCACACATCATAAACCTCATAAGCAACATCCGGCGGCTCCCGCAGTGGCACCAGCACGGGTGTCATTCCAATTCGCAGCGGTGAGTTCTTCCACTCCATCCAACGCCCTCCCATATCAGCGCTTTGGGATACGGTTTCTTGAATAGAGGGAATTCTCTTTTGGCCTGTTCCTTTTAATAATTCAATGGCACGTCTGAAAACTTCGTTTACAATTCCGACGAGACCTGTTAAATTAATATTTTCTTTAACTTCCCGGTTCTTTAAATTTTTATTAAGCGGATTAGGTAATCGTCCTATACTTTTTGCCGGTATAAACCCTTTTCCAAAGATTCCTCCGAGGAATTTCTTTTCACTACTTTTCGCTGAAGCTACCCTTACGGTTTCTGGTATGGGCTTAAACCATTTCCATGCACTCGGCTGCTCGTAATCCTTAATCTCTCTGCTGATTCTCTCGAAACCAGTAATTCCGTGACTCCATGTGTTCTTCATTTCAATCAGCGGCCTTTCTTTGAGGCTTTCCTCCTCTTCCATTTCTTTCAACGTTTCTGCCGCCGCCTCTCTGGCTTTCCTCTTGCTCTCAGCCAAAATTCGCATCACGTCACTATTCCTTTCTGAACCACCTTCGTTTAACTTTTCCATTTTAATTCCTCCTTTTGTTGCCAGGGTCATCGTTTTTTGCGCCTTCTAAAATGGTATCTTTTCTACCGCATGACTTTTCTTCAGATTTGATCATTGTGTAGGTTCCATCTTCTTTTTTATGCATGGTTAAGGCTTTCTGTTCGACTAATTCCAAGAATCTGTTCGCAGCCCTTATCAGCCTATCTTGCCCGTTTTCACCAACACGTTCCAAAAACCCTTTAAACCTTCCGTCCATCGTTTGTGTCATTCTTTCGTATCTTTTACGGTTTAAGGCGTCACCGTGGGTTCCTTCCCACTCCCTTTGCTTTAGAATCCCTTTTCTTAAGCTTGCAAGCGCTTGCAAATCCCGATTGATGTAAGGGTATTTGACGCCCGATTCTCTTTCCTCGGCAATCATCCTTTTGATCCGCGCCTCATACTGTCGGGCGATATCCTCCATAATTTGGAGGGGGCTGTCCTCTTCGCACCCGGGGGGCAAAACGGAAGCATTTCCTTCTTCAGTTGCGGATGAGGGAAATAGCAACAGGTGGCTTATCCTCTGCCTGAACTTTAGAATGCCTTGGGAGATGCTATGAATAGAAGATTGCCGACCTATTCTCCAGACTGTTTTAACATGACGAGCGATGCCCCTTGCGCTCTCCCCATTCTTAATTTTCAGATAAAGCTCAAAAAGCCGGTCATCATTTAGTTCTGAAATCCAAGTTTTTTCCTTTCCGGGGATGGTGCAAAACCTTCGGAGATTTTCGATGATATGTTTATTCACGGTCAACCATAGCCCCTTTCAGAAAACGATTGCGCAATTTTTGACGAGCTTTTGGTATTACCCAAAGGTCGAGGCCTCTGAGATTTTTAGCATTCCCGGCTCAGGAACTTTAGAGAAAAAATTCAAAAATCGCTGTGAGAAAAAGCATGGCCCTTGGTGATGGCCTCTAATTCTGGCATGTTGCTTTAACATTTAGGGGCTTTCCTCAACACTTTATCCACTGTTTGTCTTGGACTCGATTTCCGGTCAACCTGTTCCTCGGTTGAGCCTTTTCGATGTTAATTTCATCCTTTCCCTAAATCCATGAGGGACCTCATATTTGATTTGGGTTTTCATTTCCTCCGGCATAGGGACATGTTCCGAGATTTTGTCCTCAATTGACCTCTGTAGATTGGGGTGCAGGCTAAGGGTAGATAGGGATTCCCGCACCTTCCGCCAGAATATCGTTTTTCGATAATCTGAACAAAGCCTTCCCAAACGGATCGATCCCAAGTATCCCATGTATCTCTGCCGCACTTTTCGCCCAATCCGATGATTGCTGACAAGAACCACTTCCAAGGTCTCATCGGCCCAGATATTAAGAGGTCTCTTCTTGAATCGCACAAACATCTTTGGCCCTCATGATGTAGTGTTTAAAAAACCAGGCGCTTGCAACAATCAATGCCTCAGCGTCATCCTTTCATCCGACTCTCTGATTCTCATTTGATGAACTAATTCCTTCTCGCATGCCTTAACCAGGTCCGTCCTGTTCTCCGCTCCCGATCCCTTCATGATGTCATTCAAATACTTTTTAGCCTGATCCCTAAACGAATTCTCAGGTTGGAAATCAAGAGAGATATGCATAAACTTAAGAAGGTCATGAACTGGCTTCTCCAAAATTAATTTCTTAAACTTCTCCCGCTTCCTTTCCCCTTTTTTCTCCTCTTCCCTTCGCCGTCTATCTTCTTCTTCCCGCCCCCGATCTGTTTCAGCAGTTAATTTCTCTTTTTCCTTTCGATCTTCTTCGATCTGTTCGAGAGACCGAAACACCAAACCGAATTTTTCCCCCGCACCATCACGGCAGGCGCGGAAGAAGAGCCGTTTCATGCCAGGTCCCGGACGCCTGTATTTTTTGTTCCAATGTGCAGAGAGCATCGACTCATAAAAGGTGTTGATTTGATCTTCTTCATGCGGGGCCAAGGGAGTATCTAAATCTTTTCGATCTCTGTATGGAGCAACGAACGCTCCAAAATCGAACCCGTTCGCGTTCGGGTAACTCTCTCGATCATTCTCAGGAGGTGCCGCGAACTTTTTCTCTACACCCAACTGCGAAGTAGCTGAACTCCGATTGTTTTTGGTTTTAGTTTGTCCTCTGCTGATCTCCTTGGTTTTTTCAATCAAAAGAGAACTGTCATCAGTCCTGATTGACTGACTTTTTCTTAATACTTCTTTAACTTCTTTGACTGTTGCCCTTTTTTGACCCTTTTCGTGCTTTTCTGCTTGCCCTTTTCCCACCCCTGGTGTGTTTTCATATGCTCCCACGTGTGCTTTCAGCAATTTTTCTGCTTGCCCTTTAGGGTGTCCATTTCGGCCCCTCTGCTTGCCCTCCTCTTGTTGATTTGCTTTTTCCGGACCTTGAAAGCAGTCGTAATTTAAAATGGTTATGATAGAAAATCTGTTTGTTGTTTTCCGTGTCAGAAGTTTAGAATTTCTCAAAAGTGATAGACGTTTTCTTATTTTTTTAATTGACATTTTTAGGCATTTTGATGCCTCATGGAGTCCGAAGATAAATTGTCCCCTTTCCAAATGCACTGTTTGACAGTTAAATGGAAGATCGACTGCCTTGTAGTTCGCCTTTGTCGCACAGTAGGAGAACAATTTATAAGTCCACGCATCTTCAAAAAGTGGATGATCAAAGATATTTCGGGGAAGTTTGATGAACCCAATATTTTTCCCAAGAAATCCATTCGACTTCTGTCTCTGCTCATCCGAAGATTCATTTTTGTGACCCTTGTTCTTTTTCATAATTCTTCTCCAACGCCTTCTGATATGCGGACAGGATCGCTATATCGATCATCTGTTTCTGCTCAGAGGGAATCAATAGAATTGGCTTAAATCTAACTTGTCCTGTTGCAGGGTCCTTCCAGGTTGCTTTGGGAGGTTCAACGGAAATTCGTTGGCCATCCTGTTTACTGATCCTAAAATCGCGGATAGTCCAGTTAAAGATTTCAATGTCTGCGAAAGCTTTTAGTGTCTTGTTCCCTGAAATAAATCGTATACTAAGAACTTTTCCGCTCATTGTCTCGCTCAATTTAGTCTCCCCGCCGCAATCGCTGTAAGAATGAAATAGCAAAAGAACAAATTTGTGATCAAGCATCTGGCAAGGGCAGCGACTCGTCAAATTGCTCTCGGATGATTTCCAAAACTCCCCTCGCGCATTCGATTTGTCCAAGGATCGCCTTCTTCTGGGAATCCGACAAGGTGGAAGAGGTCTCGGTCATGAACTTCAGGAACCATGTCTGCGATTCCATGAACAAGTGCACGGCCATCAGCAATGGTTTGAATTCTCGTTTAAATTCTCGATCGCTTGTAATCATGGGTGTCCCTACTCCTTTGCCTGCACTAAATTCTTGTTCACGATGGACTCAAGATCCTGCCTCCGCAGCAAAATGCGTCGGCCCAAACGGACAAAGGGGATTCGCTTCTGATAAGTCCATGCTCTAAGCGTATGAATGGAAAGCTTTAACTCCTTGGCCCCTTCCCTTAAATCGAGCAACTCTGGCATATTGAAACCTCCTTAAATGAATTTCTATAATAAATATACGAAAGGTTATTAGTCCAAGTCAATACAAAAGTCGTGTGATCATTAGAAATACTTAGGTACTAAAAATATTGCTTGACAAGTCAACTCGTATGGCCTAATATTGAGGCATAAGAATGGAGAGGGAGGGATATGGATAAAGAACGGCAGGAAGTCCTTGAATGGTTTGTGCAATTCGCAAATTTGAATCTTACTGAATTGAGACCGGGGGACAAAGCTAAACTACTCGTTGAATCAGAAGAACATTTATTCCCCATGCAAGAGTTAAAACGCATTCCGCCTCTTTCACCATTATTCACAGGAGAAAAACCATGGGCATTTAAAGAACTTCCAAAAAAGGACTCAGAACAATATTGGTCTACAATCCTCCATTTGCAGGATATTGTGAAACGCACATTATGGCTGTTTGCTGAAAGGGTTCCCATTCCTGGGAAAGGATTCGATTATGCCACTCAAACCGGTGAAAAGGTATGGGCTGAAATGGTAATCGTTCGCTCGGAATGGAATAATGAGAAATTCAGTTTTTCTATCATCCCCCTGGGAAAAAGCCACGATTACTACATTCGAATCAAACTCAATCTGCTTTTAAACGGGCTTCCCCGATCAAATCTGCAAAGATGTCTTGCCCCGAAATGTGGTAAATACTTCGTTAACATTTCTCTCCGATCAAAGAGATTTTGCTCCCCCCGCTGTATGTGGCGATTTAATTCCGCGAAACGAAGAGATGTCAACGGGGAAGGTTATAGAGAATATCAAAAATTGCTGATGAGAGACAGATATAGGGAGAAGAAGGGGCTTCCGCGTAAGAGAACAAAATCAAGAAAAGCAAAGAAAGGAGAATAGACATGGCTATTTTAGTTGAATGCCCTAAATGCAGACATCGTCAGTATGATGATACTATTCCATGCAAGAAGTGTAATGCTTCCCTTGCAAAATTCTCCAAAAAAATCTTTTGGATCGAATTCTACAGTGAGAAAGGTCAGCGGAGACGTGAACGCATAGGAACGAGCAGGACCCTTGCCGAAACCGTCCATAAGAAACGCATTGTGGAGCGTCAAGAAGGTAAACTCCTGGATAAAAAGAAGGATGATAAGATCCGGTTCGATCAATTGGCGAAACATTATTTATCCCTCCCGGAAGTGATAAATAAGAAGTCTTTTGTCAGGGATGAAAGGAGCATAAAGAAGCTCGGAGGCTTTTTTAAAAAAAAGCTCATCACTTCAATCACCCCTTCTCTAATAGGTGCCTATCAATCACAGCGCCTTGAGGAAAAGAGCTACCGTGGAGGGGAGACAAAAGCGGCCACGGTAAACAGGGAAATCGCCTGCCTTAAAACGATGTTTAACAAAGCTATTAGAGATGGAAAGCTTGAAAAGAACCCAATGAGAGGGGTGAAACTTCTTCCCGAGAATAACGAAAGGGACCGCGTTCTTTCAATTGAAGAGTGGGAGAAATACAAATCCTACTGCCCGGCTTGGTATCTTCCTATTGCTACAGCTGCCTATCGGACAGCCATGAGAAAAGGAGAGATCCTAAACCTCACGATTCCCAGGGTCGACTTAAAGGAAGGTTTCATCAGGCTAAGGCCGGAGGAAACCAAAACGAGCAAGGGGAGGTCTATCCCCATCCATCCTGAATTGATGGAGGTTCTCAGGAATGCGCTGAAGGTAAGACATTTGAACTGTGAGCTTGTCTTTCATCAGGATGGGAAACCTATTACCTCCCACGATGTTCGAGTAGCCCATGAGACAGTCTGCAAGGAAGCCGGGATACACGGGTTTGTCTTCCATGATTTTCGACATACGGCTATCAATAATTGGAGGAAGGAAGGCCACGACTACTTTAAAATCATGGCCGTTTCAGGTCATAAAACGATCTCCGTTTTTAAGCGTTACAACATGGTCGACGAGGCAGAATTGAAGACCCTAATTTTCCAGATAGACACCTCTGTAGACACCAGAGCAAAAAATGAAAATAAAAAAGAGGTTAGCGTTAACGCCTAACCCCTCTATTTTATTGGTGCCTAGGGCCGGACTTGAACCGGCACGGTGGGGGGCCACCGAGGGATTTTAAGTCCCTTGCGTCTACCAATTCCGCCACCCAGGCCTTTTTCTCGTCTTCCGTGATCCGTGACGCGTGTCACCCTTTAATAATAATTATAAGTTTTCGAGGATTTTGTCAACCCTTACCTTGTTTCAAAAAAAATCTTGTGTTAGAGATGTGTTACGGACACGCAACACGGACACGGTCACGTAATTTTTTTTAGGGAAGGAGAAAATGATGCGATCCGATATCATGAAGAAAGGACTCGAAAGAGCACCCCACCGATCTCTCTTTAAGGCCTTGGGGCTAACAGACAAAGAGATTGAACAGCCCATGATCGGGATTGCCAACTCCACCAATGAAGTCATTCCAGGCCATCTCCATTTGCATCAACTCTCAGAAGGCGTCAAAGCCGGAATTCGTATGGCAGGGGGAACTCCTCTTGAGTTTTACACAATCGGGGTCTGCGACGGGATCATCATGGGCCATGAAGGGATGAAGTATTCTCTCAGTTCAAGGGAGTTGATTGCCGACTCAATCGAGTCAATGGCCATGGCTTACCCCTTTGATGGTTTGGTCCTTATCCCAAACTGTGACAAGATCGTCCCTGGAATGTTGATGGCCGCGGCCCGCCTCGATATCCCCACTATTCTCATCAGCGGCGGTCCCATGTTAGCGGGTGAGTTTCAGGGGAAGGAGATCGATCTGATCAAGGTCTTTGAATATATCGGTAAGGTAAAGATCGGAGAAATGACCTTGGATGAGCTTAAAGAAGCAGAAGGATGCGCCTGCCCAGGGGTAGGCTCCTGCTCTGGAATGTTTACCGCAAACTCGATGAACTGCCTCTCGGAGGTACTCGGCATGGCCCTTCCTTATAACGGTACAATTCCTGCTGTCTTTGCTGACCGTATCCGATTGGCAAAGGAATCGGGGATAAAAATAATGGAACTCATCAAACAGGACTTAAGGCCATCCAAAATCCTGACCCAAAAGGTCTTTGAAAATGCAATTACCGTGGACATGGCCTTCGGGGGTTCGACCAACACCTCGCTTCACCTCCCGGCGATCTCAAGGGAAGCAGGGATCGAACTTTCTCTTCGAACCTTTAACCAGATCAGTGAAAAAACTCCCCATCTCTGTAACATGTCACCGGGTGGACCTCATCACCTCCAGGATCTTCACGAGGCCGGTGGAATCCCTGCGCTCATGCTCGAACTGACTCGAGGGGGTTTGATTCATCAAGATGCATTGACGGTGACCGGTCAATCAATCGGTGAAAATATCAATGGAAAGAAAATCCATAACCCGGAAGTGATCCGCCCCATTGAAAGACCTTATCACCCTACCGGAGGTCTGGCTGTCCTTTTCGGAAATTTGGCTCCTGAAGGTGCAGTGGTGAAACGTTCAGCCGTTGACGATGCGATGCTCAAACACCAGGGACCAGCCAGGGTCTTCAACTCTGAGGAAGATGCAATAAAGGTCATTCTCGATGGAAAGATTAAAAAGGGGGAAGTGGTCGTCATCCGTTATGAAGGGCCGAAAGGTGGACCCGGGATGAGGGAGATGCTGGCCCCAACCTCTGCCATCGTCGGTATTGGAAGAGATCGAGATGTTGCATTGCTCACAGACGGCCGTTTTTCAGGAGGGAGCCGGGGGGCTGCAATCGGCCATATCTCTCCGGAGGCTGCAGAAGGAGGTCCTATTGCTGCGGTTCAGGACGGCGATCAGATTGAAATCGATATTCCAGATAAAAAACTGAATCTCCTTATCTCCGATGAGGAATTGAAAAAAAGGCTATCGGGCTGGAAGCCACCGAAGAAGCAATTGAAGGGCTACCTGAAAAGGTATGCAAGACTCGTTCAATCCGCCCATACGGGTGCTACCTTCGTGGACTAATTTCAGATTTCAGATTGCAGATTTCAGATTTGAGAGTCACACGACCTATTGCGGGAATGGAATCAAGCGGTCTTTAAGTCAAACCCTGCAATTTACGCCCATAAAGGGCTACACTACGTATGATGCTATAATGCGTTTGTATTCGTTCGGAGTTTCGAGTTCGGGGCTCGGAGATACGAACTTGGGATTCTTTGGACGAAGGGGTTTCTTAGGTGACCGAGGTCACCCCACCCCTTTCTATCCACGGACACGGGACACGAGGAACGATTCACGTTATCTTGAGTATATGGGCACGGCGTAGGGACCCTCCCGGATGAAGGCCATGGTGGGTTCGATCCCTTTCACTCGATATCGATTCACCGCGAATAGAATAGCCTTCTGAACCATCTCCTGAGCCTTTTCGAGAGAAGCTTTTATCCTTTTTCCCTTTACAAAATCGAGGCCGCAGACGCCAGGAAGGACACAGTAGTTTTCTCTCTCAATTTCGAGGGAACAGTAGATCAACCCATCTTCCCCCACCTTTCTTAAAACCTTTCCCCAAACCTCGGGCTCCCATTGATCTTTTGTAAATCTCCAGCCGGGAGTCTTGAGTAAATTTAGGTAGCCGTCGGGTCCCTGCATTTTTAGCAGGTGGATCAGACTTCTATATTCCGGAGACCCGATGGGGTTGATGAAATCACGGTTATTCGCAGCGATGATGATGACACCGCCTGCTTTGACCGCAGGAAGAGCACCTACTCCTGCTTTTGCAGTCTGGTAATGATCTCTTCCCACATATCCGCTGTGAGTGAGCACGATATCAAACTCCTCATGAAGGGGGATCTCCGCATAGCCCTTAATCATTTCAAAAGCCTTCATATTTGCCTCAACCAGGTCGCCCGCAAACACCTGAATAAGGCGCAAATCCTTGTCGAGATTGACATTGATGACGAAATCCACCCCAACGGTTTGGGCAACTTCCAGAGCCTCATCATGACATGGATTTCCCTCCAGCACCAGATTCGTCGCATTTGGATCTTCAAGATAGTAAGGACCGTGAAATTTCTGGATGGTCTTGACATCGACCAGCCCTGGGCAGACAGACTTCCTCCCGCCGGAGATCCCGGTGAAAAAATGGCTCTCGACAAGTCCGGTCGCAATCTTCAGGTCTGAAAAATAAAAGTCTCGATTGACATAAACATGGGTCCCTCTTTTCGTCTCTCCGATGCTCTCCAAAAGATCGTTATTCTCACAATCATGGTCAAGGATCGTATACTGATCAACAACCTCCTGGCCATACATCTCCACCTTCTCCTCCTGTGTGCTCGCTCGATGCATCCCCGTTGCCACAATAATCTTGATGTTCTCTTTCCGAATGCCCGAGGATTCCAGGCGCCTTAACAAGGGACGCAGGATGCCGCTTTCTCCTTTGTAAGGAACTGGCCTCGTGATGTCTGACACGGCAATGGCCGCTGACATCTCTCCAGGCGGCCTTCCTTTCCTTCGAACGATCTCCTCTAAAGGAGGACTGCTGATAGGATTTAAGAAAGCCTCTTCAAACGCTTTTTGAGAATCTGGCGAGACAGGGACATCCTTCATGGTCAGTTCAACAGAGCCTGGAGGAACCAACACCTCTATGGCATTTCTGCCGAATTCTACCAAGACCTTCTTCCAATCCTTCGTATCGATTTTCTTCATAGCCTTTTGAATATCAGATGTCATTTGCGCTTCCTGTCATGACGTCATTAGGTCATTAGGTCATTAACATATAATTTTTAAGTGTTCATTCTTAATCCTTTCCTCCGAACTCCGAACTCATTACTCCGAACTATCGTGTTTATGGTATAAGATTTAAATTCCCTGTAAAAGCTGCCTCCAAAACCGGTTTCATCAAGCGATCCACATCTCCCTTTTCCGCATCCATCGGAGTCGGCATATTTTGGAGTTTACTCTTCAATTGGGGATTTTTTGCCGCCTTGAGCATCCTATCAATATGTTCCTGGGTAGCTCCTGCCTCTTTCAAGGTCGTTGGGAAGTTTAAATCCTTTGCAAAAGCAATCATCCCGCTCGCCACAGCCAACCCCAGATCCCTTCCAGTCAAGTTTTTTATCTCCCCTTTGATATAACCTGCTTCCCTAAAGATCGCACCAACGATCTTGAGTTGGTCTTGAATCACTGGAGCAAAGAGCAGGGTATAATAGGGGTTCAATAAAGCACATGCCCTTCCATGGGTAAGGATATCGATCAGGGAGAAACTTCCAAGATGAGGGCCACTCGTTCCTCCCAGCATGATCGAATACCCGCCCAAATCCGTCCCGAGTCCAAGGGCAATCCTTCCCTCCAGATCCTTCCTATCCTTTTTGACCCTTTGCAGGCCATCGACAATCAATCGGATGCATAATTCAGCAACCTCTTTCACCTTCTCATAAGCCGGGCCACTTGTCCCCATGAAGACTTCCCAGGCATGGGCAATCCCATCGAGACCTCCATCCAGAGTCAGGTTGACCGGTGAATCGAGTGTGATCTTAAAATCGAACACCGATGCAGGAGGAACAATGGCTTCATCCACAATCAATTTCTTCTGGCCGGTAACAGGGTCCGTGATATTCGAATACTTGGTCAGGTGGGCTCCAGAACTGCCAGCAGTCTGAACACCAACGACAGGCATCACCGACCTCCCTGTTTCCTCTCTCATCTTCGTAACGAGTCCCGTTCCGAAATAGGGCTCGATCGAATCGGCGTCACCCCAACTGGCTCCTAAAATCTCCATTACCTCTGCAGGAGAGTAAGTGTTAAGAACCGCTGCGGCCTTGGCTGCATCGATCGTGCTTCCGCCTCCCAGGGCCACGATCACTTCCGATTTTGCACGGGCCACCTGAAGGCTGACCCGATACACATCCTCCCGGGGGGCATTGGGTCTTGCGCCATTGATCGTTTCAAAGGCCACGCCATTCGCCTTCAGGCTGGCCCTCACCTGCTCAAGAGCCTTTTCAATCCAAGCCTGACCTAATTCGGTGACGACCAGGGTTGCCTTCTTCCCATATTTTCGAGCATATTTCCCTGTCACATTCAAAACCTCTTCACCAAAGGTGTAAGAATCACCTTTCCAATCTCTTAGAACCTTCTTTGCTCGATCGATACTCTCCTTGATCATCATTGTTCCTCCTCAATCCTATTCTTTATCCTGCCTACCACTAACAGGCCACAGACTTGTTTAGTAAACCCCGTCAGAAAGGTGTGCCTTTGACCCTGCTTGACAAGGGGCTGATGCTTTCTATTTATGACATCCCCGGCATAAATGCCGAGGCTTTCTAACGGGGTAAAGATGAAAGCGCAACCCTGTTGTATTGTAATCAACCTTACTATGAAATTTCAAACCCTGTCAAGATCATACCTTCCAAAATATGCTTACGCTCCAATCCGACACCCAAAAAAGAAGGGCTGCAAGCTTTTGAAATCTCTTGCAGCCCATCTCTGCTTTCTTGGAGGCGGCAACCGGATTTGAACCGGTGGCAACACAGTCGGCTGAATAATGCCGACAATACAACGATATAACCTTCCCCGGAAGCAAAGCTTCCATATCTAATGAGCGTTGCCTGGCACCAATTTTCTTGCTAGGTGCCTTTTGTTATGCCGCTTTTTGAATTTCTTTAGCCTCATATTCAGGAAACATGATAATAGCAGGGTGGATATCAAAAGCTTTTGCTAACTGTTCTACACGCTTCTTACCAATTTCCACCTTTTCGTTTTCTAAGAGGCTAATATTGGTTGCGCTGATGCCCGAACGCCTGGCAAGGTCTGCCTGGGTCCAGCCTTTTAATTCACGAAGCATTCGTATGACCTCACCTGTCGCCAGTTTAGCATGCGTTTTTGTTGGACCAAATTCAGTTTGTCGACGAGCTCTCATAAGTCCTCCTAATAGTTGTGTGGCGTGATTTCCAAAACAAATACCGTAACAATGTCCTGCTCTGAGGCATAGATAACCCTGTATTGTAAACTCAAACGCGATGCCCGTTGTCCCTCACGCTTTCCCTTTAGTTTTTCGTCATGGAATCCTGGGAACTCCTTTAATTTCTCCGGGCCATGCCTAAACACAATGTCTTTCCAGACCTCATATTTCTTAATAACTGCCATTGGAAGCCCGCGGCATGTTTTTTCGATGTTGCGATGTTCTTTAATTCGCCACATTATTATTTATAATAGGCTATTAAATATAATAAATCAAGTTGATCCTTTATGCCTTCAGACACCCTGGCTATCCCCTGGACCGAGTTCCCAAAATGGCTGAATTCCAAATCGAAAACTTAGCTTCCTGAAGTGAGGAAGGATTGGGGGGAATGGGGGCCAACTCTTTTAGGGATGCCACCACAACTCATCCTTGTTGTAAACGTGTAAAATGTACCTTTGACCCCGAATCCTCCAATTGATCTGCATTCACCGCGCCAGCTTGAGATACATTTCGAGGCGGCAATTGAAGCCGCCAAGATCAATCACCTGCCGGTACTCCAATTTGAGTGATGGGTCTAAAGGTTCGATGCGCAACGGGTTGGCGAATACGAGTCGTCCGCCGGGCTTAAGCACCGCGGCGACGACGGTAAAAAGATCCCCAAACAAGCCACGCATGTTGGGGATTCGAATTCGCCTTCCCATGGGAGGGTTGGTGATGATGAGGGTAACGCTCTTGGGTCCCAAGCCTTCGACCGTGGCATAGTCGCGAAAGTCACAGCAGGTGAACTTCGACTGAACGGCCTTCACCTTCGCGGCGGCAAAGTTGGCCCGGCTAATGGCAATGGCACCCGGGTTGATGTCCGTTCCGTAAATGCTTTGCACGCCACCCAGCAGTACCCTTTCTATCAGTTCCAACCCCGATCCGCAAAATGGATCCCAGACGATCTCATTGTTGACCCTTCCACCCAGGCGGGCCATACAGGCGGCCAGCGGAGGGTGGGATGCCGCAGGAATGTCATCTTCGCGATAGGTAAAACGCGGATCGGGCCTCAACTTCGGGCGCAATTCAACAGAGATTCCATGCCCTGTTGGGTGGATGTCCATCGACCAGGGAGCACTCCGCGCGTCGTTGAGAACGTCCGGGCACATGGCATAGGCTCGATTCGCCAGGAGACGCACAGCACCTCTTTGGTGTCCCTTGGAAACAAACTCCAGGCGATAGCGGATCGATCCTTCTGTGAAGGTGGCCAGAACAGACCGCGATAAGGGCGAAGTCATCACCGACGCCAGCGCATCGATGGACTCTGTCGGGTTTGAGATCCGAACAGTGCCAAGAACAAAACCAGCAGTGGCAAAACACCTGAGTGCGTAAATGTCGGCCAGGGAAAAGGGCGCCACCGGTGTGATCGCGACCAGGCGACTGCGAACCTCTACGATGCGGAATTTTCCGTGCTTCGCGATATATTCTTTTACTTCATCGCGGACAATCTCTTCCAACCCCTTGCGGCAGCGCAAATGGATCCGCAAACGGGTGAAATCGGAGAAGGTGCTGGCCATTCGAATGACACTGGGCCTTTCCCTGCGCGCCACACTGGCTTTAACCTTCTGCTCGGTTTGCGGAAGGAAGCCACGAACCCCAGCCACGACACTCAGTGTGGCCGTTCCGCCGATCTGATCCAGAGCCTGACCCAGGAATTTCTTCTCACGTTCGACCGTGGTCTTCCGGAGCAAGGAAAGCAGTACCCCCTCCTCACTCGTACCGGCACCGATCTTGGGCAGAGCCCTCATGGCATAGCGTCTTACCTTCTCGCTCGGATCCTGCAATAGACGAACAAGCCACGACCTCACCTCGGCCTTCTGCTTCGCGGTGCCGGATTCAGAGAAGACCGTGCCCACCGCGCGAATGACCGCCACCCGTTTTATCCGTTCCTCGGGAGTAGATCTATCGAACCGCGCCACTTCATCATTCCATAGCTTATCACACGATAAGCCGCGCAACTGATGATAAAGTTCCTTGTCGGTTTTCATATGCGAATGAGGGCAGGAGTTTCTTTCCGGACAACTTCAGAAAAACTCGAACTATAATTATAGTGTAAAATGTAGCTTTGCCCCCCAATCCTCTTCCTTGCGGAGGAGACGAACCAGTCTCTACCTACTTTATACCTTACGAACAGTTAAACCTATTTTTTTGAAGCTCTATTACTTAGGTTTTTCACAAGTTCCTTGCCTAGCGCGAGGCACTTTTTCTTCGCTTCGTTGCTAATGGGACGTTCACTTCCTACCGTCTCCCCCACCTGCTGGAAGAAGCGCTGGGCAAGGGATTCGAAAGGCTGCCTCACTTTCCCGCCACCACCACAGGAAAAGAAAAGGACAGCCGGTTTTCCTTTGACAGGCTTGCCTGATTGATCCCAGAGGTAAATATCATCGAAAAAGGTCTTCACCGTGCCCGCGACGTATGAGAAATAGTCAGGGGTCCCGATCGCAACCCCATCGGCGGACAAGAATTCTTCTAGAGTGACCCGCCGCTCGTTTGTGTTAATAAGGTTAACTTCAGCCCCAGCTTCCCGAGCCCCCTCCGCAAGTGCTTCTGCAAGCATCTTAGTATTCCCATACTGCTGGCTGTGATAAATAACAATAATTTTCCCCATAGTTTTCCTCCTTTACGCTCTGATATAGAAATATTCAAGATCTAACCCCAAAACCTTCCCTTGAACTGCTTCAAGGAACTTGACTGAAAAATGGAAGCAGATGCAGCAGCTTCCTGGAGAGATAAATATCATTTCATGGCGAATCCCGTTGATATGATCCCGTTGGTTTTAGGTAAAATCAAACCTTTTATCCAATCTGAAACAGACCGAATTGTCCTTGTAATGTTTTCTCCTATCTGATTTACCATGATGGATAAACTTCTCCTCGGTTCGCCTCCATACCTGAGCAAGACTTGAATGTCCTGGATAGCAGAGGTCAAATACTCTTGTATCTGAACTCGCCATTCCGTAACGAAGGGGACGTAGGTTCTAAAACAACTTGCTCAATTCTTATTTCAGCTCTTTACAAAAGAGCACATCGCTATTTGATGCGACAAAAGCAATGCCAACATTTGAAGATGTAATTTTGCATGCCATAAAGGCTCACCAAGGACAGAGGGATGCTGAGCTCGAACTGAAGGCGAAGCTAAGCAATGTCGTCAAAAGGTATCCTGTAGATATAAGGATCCTCAATAACGCCTCCCTTTCTTTTAGATATAACGTTATCAAGAATGGTCAGCCCATCGTTGTTAACAATGACAACATTCGTTCGGATTTTGTGGAGGCTACACTCAGCACTCAGCTATTAAACGGAGCTGTCTCTCGTAGCACAAGTCGAGGTATGGCTCTGTCAGGAACCGGGGAAACCAGAGCAATGAGGTTCGTGAGTTGGGATTTACGCGAAATCTGGAAAATGCCTCTGGCCGCCTTCAAAGAAACGTCTCCCCATACCATTGAGCCGCGTTCCGGACACGATCGCTGCCCCGCCCCGTCAACGACTACCTCTTATTGATCTTCTTCAACCCTTCTCTGACACTTTCGATATACTTCTTGGCAGTTTCCGCAAACATATTGTTATCGGTAGAAATGCAGACGATCTGACAGCCCCTATCGACCATCTCCATTGCCGAATCTACATCCCACGCGGCTGTACCCACGGGTACTTTGTGCTTCTTGCAGGTAGAGATAAGATAATCCATATGTTTATCCATCATGGGATCTCTGAGCACGCTCAAAGTCCCGCGTCCCTCTTCCCCCTTCTTGGGCCTTATCCCCAATTCGATGGCCAGGTCAAAAGGGCCCAAAAAGATGGCGCTGATTCCCTTGACGGAGAGGATTTCTTCAAGATTCTCGATCCCCTGCAGCCGTTCGATAATTGGCCCGATAAACAGTTCTCGGTTTGCCTTCTCCATATACTCGAACCATTCCATGGCCCCGTATTTAGTGGCTCTGGCCCCGGGGCATGCTCCCCGGTTTCCATCAGGAGGGTAGAGGCAGGAATCGACCAACCTCTTCGCATCCTCTTTAGTATTAATCAGTGGCGCAATGATGCCCTTGGCGCCAAAATCGAGTGGTTTCCGTATCTGGCTCAGATTGCTCTCAATGACTCTAACCACGGGAGTGATATTAGCCGCATCGGCCGCGCGGATCAGGTTCTCCATCTCCATTCCGTAGGGACTCACGGAGGCATGCTCACAGTCAATGAAAGCAAAGTCGTACCCCAAGTACCCTGATATCTCGATATTAACTGGACTTGAGGACAAGATGATCGCTCCCCAAAGGATCTCACCGTTTGAAAGTGCCTGCTTCAGATTCTTCATTCCTTTCCTCCTTTGTTTGTTTCATTTGACGGGGAAGAAGATATTAGGTAAGACCAGCGTAAACCAGGGAAAAAAGGAGATAATCAGCAGTCCAACAAATAGGACAATCACGAAAGGCATAAAGGGACGTATGCATCTCCCCATATCAATGCCTGCAAAGCTGCAAGCAATGAAAATGCCCATTCCTATCGGAGGAAGAAACACACCTATGCCAATGGCCGTTGTTACCAGAATACAGTAATGAAGCGGGTCTATCCCAAACCGAGTAATAATAGGGAAGAAAATAGGAATGAGGATTATAATGGCAGGCGTCCCCTCTAACGCGCAGCCCAGAAGAACGAAAACAACATTGCTGAGGAGCAAGAAGACCCAGGGGCCACTTGAAAGACCGAGTATCAATGTCCCCACCATTTCGGGGACCTGGTTCGTAGCGAATATCCAGGTAAGCACCGAAGAGGCCCCAAGCAAAAACGCTACTGCTCCCGTCAATGTCACGGTTCGAACGAGAATCGGAATGATATGCTCAAGTCTGATTTCTTTGTAAAGAAATGCACCTACGATCAGACTATAGACCACGGCGATCACTGAGATCTCCGTAGCCGTGGCCGCACCACTTAGGATGCCTGCAAAGATTATGACGGGGAGCGTCAATGGGATGATGGCGCCTATAATCGATTTGAAAGCTTCTATCAGAGGAAGCCGCTTTTCCAGAGGAAGGTTCTCTCTGAATGCTTGAAAGTAGATTAGAGCCATAATGCAAATGGCCAAAACGACAGCAGGGAGGAAACCCGCCATGAAGAGCGCGCCAACAGAAAGACCGGTCATCACTCCCAACACAACCATAGTAAGGCATGGAGGGACCAGAATTCCCATCGCACTTGCGGAGGAGACAATCGATACCGCATGTTCCGGTTTATAGCCGGCCTTTTTCATTGCGGGGATGAGCAGAGAGCCAATGGCGGAAACGTCAGCCATTGTGGATCCAGAAATTCCCGAAAAAAAATACTCAGCCACCACCACCACCATTCCCAATCCCCCGCGGACATGGCCCACCAAGGCCTTAGCAAGGTTTACAAGGCGCTGGGTGATACCACCCGTATTCATTAGCTCTCCGGCCAGGATAAAGAACGGGCGGGCGAGGAAAGGGAAAGAGTCGACACCTCCAACCATACGATTCGGGATAATTATCAGGGGGGTTCGTTGCAACAGAATAAGAAAAAGGAGGGAACTAAGTCCGAGAGAAAATGCAATGGGGGTGTTCATCAAGATTAGTGTAGCCAGGCATATAATTGAGAAAAGAATGAGGGTTCCGCTAGAAACTCTTCCTCCACCTAACAGAATATAGACAAGGATAAGGGACCCGATGGAAATGATTCCTGAAATGACCATGGTTTTCGATCTTGATTGGAAGAGTTGGACGGTTAAATGAGAGAGCATGAGGACCGCAGATACGGGTATTGAAAGATAGAGATACGCATAGGGAATGTTGAGGGCTGGGCTTACGCTGTCGGCCGTTTCATAGACGATTCTGAATCCAAGCTGGATCAAAAAAAGAAGGTAAACAATCGTGAGAAAGATGACTACATTCTCCAATATCGTCCTGGTTCTGGTTGAGAAGAGAGCCACAAAAGAATTTACACTGATGTGGGCTTTGGATTTTAGAGCTATGAATGCGCCTAGAAAAGTAATCCAGACGAAGAGAAAGCGGGCGACCTCTTCAGTCCAAGAGAGCGGATTATTGAAGATGTAACGGTTGGTGACTTGCAAAAAGACCACAACCGTCATTGCGATGGTCAAGATTACTGCGATCCATTCTATTGAGCGTCCCATAAGTAGCCGAAGAAATCTCATGAGGTGCCTTTCCTAGAGGGGGTAGATATCGCTCCGCGGCCCAAAGCGGAAATTTCCCTTTGGTAAAAGAGCATTCCGTGCTTTTTTGGCGTAAAGGATACTTATATGGGTTGGTTTCTTTGAGCCTTATCCTCTTGTTTCTTCTCATAAGGAGTTATCCATACCCTGTCCGAAGAAGGGCGATCCAGGCTATGGATAACTCCCGACTGCAGCGCCTTATTTGGAATACTTCTCTACCAATTCCATCAGATCCTTTCCATAGGTATCCCGGTATTTTTGGTAGATAGGCTGAGTTGCCAGCTTAAAGGGACTCGTGTCGACTTCATTTACCTGCATTCCCTTCTTTTTCAATTCGTCGATCAATTCAGAGTCGGCCTTCTGCGAGAGTTGCCTCTCATACTGTGCGGCTTTGATGGCATTCTGCCGCACAACATTCTGAAGATCCTTGGGAAGCTTATCCCAAACGCCCTTGTTGATCATGAAATCGGCACTGCACCAAATATGTCCGGTGAGGGAGAGGTATTTCTGGACTTCATAGAATTTGGAGCTGTAAATAACTACGAGTGGATTCTCCTGGCCATCGACTGTTCCCTGCTGGAGGGCCATGAAAAGCTCGGGGAAGGACATGGGGGTAGGCTGAACTCCAAGAAGCCTGAATGTATCCAATCGCATACTCAGTTCAGCGGTGCGGATTTTTAGTCCTTTCAGATCCTCAGGTTTGTATATCGGCCGAACCCGATTGGTCATGTGGCGGTATCCATTCTCCATCCATGCCAATATGTATATCCCCTTGGGTTCGAGGATAGATTTCAATTTATCTCCCAGTTCTCCATCAAAGGCCCTAAACGCGTGCTGCCTTGTGGGCCAAGCATACGGTAGTTCTTCGATCTCCAACCTGGGATCTAACAACCGAAGGGAGCCCGTGCTCATTAAACACATGTCCAAAGCCCCGAATCGAGCTTGCTCAATCATGTCTTTTTCGCTGCCGACTGATCCGCTATGGTGAATCTCAATTGTGAGCCTTCCATTGGTGTCCTTGTCTACACCCTTGGCGAATTCGACAGAGGCCAAATGCCAAGGATGCACAGGTGGCGCAACGTGGCCCAGCTTCCACTTATACTGCTGAGCCGAAGCCCCATGGTCCAAGACAAGAAGAAAGAAAAACGCGAGCAATGATGTGACCCAAACATGCTTTCCAAGAAATCTTTTCATTGTGCGACCCTCCTTTTTATTCATTCTTCGATAGCGGTTACGCGGCCGGCGTGAGCACCCGGCCAACAAGCCGGCTTGAGTGCATGCCCCTATCGAGCGTGATGTGCCTGTCAGCGATCACCCATTGAACGCCCTCGGCGAACTAGTGGGGCTGTTCGAATGCGGCACGGTCGCGCATGGCGGCCGGATCGAAGGCGACCACGTCGGCAAAGCAACCCTCCGTGAGCTCTCCCCGACGGTCCAGGCCCGGCTTTCCCGTCCTCTTGTGCACGGCCTCTCCGAGTGTCAGCAGCCCCTTCTCCCTAATGATAAAAATGAAATGATAAGAACTTGCTTTAGGGTGAGTCGAATATAGAATAGAGGGAGTAGTATGTCAATAAAAAAATTCAAAAGTGTCAAGCCAATTTAGAAATGTCCTATTCTTGCCAAAGTAGAAATGTCCGGTTTTCAAGAAAGAGTAATCCGTTGGCCATAAAAGTGAAGATTGCCGATTGGAAAGACAATCCGGATCTGAGGAGAAACGGGATGATCACCGATCAACCAGAACCAGCTCCTTCAGGCTGATCTTCCTCCAGAAGTTTTATTTTTCCGGATTCGTGGTCTTTCCTCTTCCATTTCTTCCCAAAGATCCTTATGAGAAATACCACCACCGGTCTGAATTTGATGTCTGGCCGAAGCCAGAATCTTCTGTAATTGGGGTGAATAAGCAAGTAATAGCCGCTCTATTTCTTCCTCATCCTCCATGGGGAGCAATACCCCCACTGGTTTCCCATTCCGGGTGACGATGACCGGTCCTTTTTTCGATTCTCTCAAAAATGAACTGAATCTTGCTTTAACGTCTGCGACGGATACGATCTTCATAGCCTAATCTCCTCTCCACCAATAAAAATTTTCACGGATAGGATGAAGGCTATTTTGACAAGAGGGGGAGAGGGAGAGAAAAAAAATGGAGGCGGCAACCGGATTTGAACCACTGGCGAGCTGGTCGGCTTGACGAAGCCGACGATACTTCAATGATGGAACCTTTCCCGGAAACCCATCGGGACTTCCACAACGGTTTAGCAGTGTGCCGGCAAAGTGCTCCGACTGCAGAGGCCCCGCTCGCTTTACGTGCAAACGCATGAGCAAACGCACGAAAAGTGTCAATTTTCAACGATGTCCCCCCGGTCTTCATCATTATTCCCTCGAGTCAATCTCGGTCAATGATTCTTGAAAACATCAGATGTCCTAAAAAGGAGAGTAGGTTATAATGAAAGGAGAATATGAGGTAAAAAGCAGAATAAAGGTTGCTTTCAGAACGATATACAATCAAACTAAGAGATGGAGATTTCCTGTGGATAGGGGGTACGTTTCACGCCGATCCCCCAAGACATTAGAAACCCGAACAATCTGTCTCACCTTCATAACGGATTTGGGTGGATAAAGAGCTTTCACCTGCAACTTAGCCCTGAGATATGACATCTTTCTCAGTAAAATACTGCGTTTAGCTTATTCCAATTCCCATGATCTCACACGGACAATTTTTGGGGGCTTAATGTGAAATGCGATCGATGTAGCGGGATGATGATTTATGAGGAGTTTTTCGGTCCAAACGGTCCCTTCCTTAGCTGGCGGTGCTTGATTTGTGGAGAGGTTGTCGATCAGACGATCATAGAAAATCGGGATCATCAGAGCCACGGGGGGGAGTGGGACAGAAGAGGCAAGAAATCGAAGAGATAATCCCAAAAAATAATAAGAGAATGTCAAAACATTAGGGAAGAAGGAAAAGGAAGAACAAGGCTCAGGTCTATAATGTTGCGACCCCGCATCCCGATACTATTCCCGTATGTACGCAGAGAGGGAAAGTGTCAATTTTCAACTCCATCCCCATGTTCGTGCCATGACCCCATAGACCTTTTTTCAGAGGGTTGTGGAGCAAAGACTAATTAATATGGAGAGCGTTTTAAATTTTGAATAGTGTAAGAGGTTAAATTTTTATAATATTTTTTTCAAATAAATAATATCCATTCCCTGTAGTAATAAAAGTTAATATAGCAATTTTTTCCATAGTTGTGTATGTATCCTCGTTTTTTTCAATTCTTTCAGTTAATTCTTCAACAATCTCTATCAATTTATCAAAGAAACTTTCTGGGAATTGGACGACTGTCTCTCCACCTTTTAGAGCATTTAACCGCATATTTATATTGTTATAAGCAGATGTGAGAATTTGATGCATGAATACGAGTTGAGAATCATATTCGATATTAAATATTCTGGACAAAGCGCCATACAAACCACTAAAATAAAAAAGTTTCTTATCAGCGTTGTTACCTGTCTTCATCATTTTAATTGCGTATTCAAATTCATCTAATAGCAATTTTTTGGAATCAGCAGTTAGCTTCATTTTTGTAACCTCCAGCAGAAAAGTATTCGAATTGCCAATCTAAAGACTTCGATAATTTGGCTGCTTTTTCTTTATTTGATTCCCGATTGGCACTTAATAAATCTACTTCTTCATCAAAATAATCTGGTCGAATGGTCGGAGTGCTAGGTAAGGTTTTGGCACCTATTACTGCAACAATCGGCTGGGTAGTCGTTGTTACAGTGGTTCTTGGGGAAATTGCTCCAGATAAAGTTGTTACAGCAGTATGTGTGGATATAATTACGGAATTAGGCGACTGCAATATTGGTAACATTTCAAATTCTAATCCTCCAGCTATGATGGGAGCTAATCCTTTTCCATAATCAACGCGTCTTTTTGATGGCATGGTAGTCGTTTTCAATATATTTTTCCCTTTATTAAAAAGAAATATATTGATCCAGTAATATTTCGGTGGTATCTCCATTATTCCCAGATTCATTAATAGGACTGAGAAAATTAATCCGCTAACAATACTAATCACAAAGATTATTGCCAGTACATATAAATATTCTAACATTGTATTAACTCCTTTTTAAACTACAGTAAAAAGAATAAATAAATTAACAGCAATTGAGAAAAGCACAAGTATGGATGAACATATCCACAGAAAAAATGGTTTCGAGGTATTCAAAAGATAATGATCCTTAAGTGCCTTTTCAGTTTTTAATGTAATGATAAGAAAGACAAACCCAAGTAATGCTAAAATCACGAAAAGAGGAAGACAATTCCCCTTCATCAAAGATCCAAATTGAATTGTAATTGTCTTTTTGGCCAAAGCAAATTCGAATTTTTGAAAACTCAAAGCCGAACCAAAGTCTAAGGCGATTAAAAATCCCAATATATCGGAGCCCGCTGTATAAAATGCCTCAAAATGATATTTTAAGAGGGTGATTATTGATGGACTCGTAAAAAGTCAGCAGCTTACATTTGTTAAAAAATAATGATATAAAGCTGCGTTTTTTTGTTGTAATTATATAGGGTTTGTGGTAAAGTGTTGTATCAATACGACCTAATTTACGAGG
>Ga0315280_10002322_pt1 | contig 31000 bp, 24 predicted proteins | sample YL17G06_40_MG_FD_203697 | JGI IMG/M metagenome (GOLD analysis project Ga0315280, IMG submission 203697) | Sediment microbial communities from Yellowstone Lake, YNP, Wyoming, USA - YL17G06_40 | ecosystem: Environmental > Aquatic > Freshwater > Lake > Sediment | place: USA: Wyoming | collected... | reverse complement strand
TCCGGCACCGGCGGCGAGACCCTGGGCGCCGGCAAGGGCGGCGCAGGCATGGGAGACGTGACCGTGGACGACGCCGTGCTCTTCCTGGCCCGCTTCTCCGGCGGGGCGGTGTCCAGCTTCGAGGCCGCACGCCAGGCCACGGGCAACCAGAACCGCAACCAGTTCGAGATCAACGGCACCAAGGGGGCCCTGAAGTTCGATTTCGAGCGGATGAACGAGCTCCAGTACTACGACGCCACGCTCCCCCGCGCAGTCCAGGGGTGGAGCACGATCATGTGTACCCACGGCGGCGCTCACCCCTATGTGGCCAACTGGTGGCCCGATGCCCACATCATCGGCTACGAGCACGGATTCACCAACCAGGCCTACGACATCCTCAAGGTCCTTTCCGGCGAAGAGCCGACCGTTCCGATCCCCGATTTCAACGACGCTTACCAGACCCAGCGGATCCTCGAAGCGGCCCTGCTCTCCGCCGCCGAGCGCCGGCCGGTCACGCTGGAGGAGGTCCGCTAAGAGTGACAGACTTCCGAAGTCTTCGAGACTTCGGAAACCTAATCGGCGACACGGCGTCTTACGTCGCGACGTGGGGCGCGGCAAGCATACGGAGAGTGTCTGCGGCGCCCGCTTTTTTGGACTGCCGCGATTCATCGCCGCTTTCTGCGTCTTGCAGTGTGCTACTGCTTCGCAGAAGCAGTGCCGCGGGGCTCAAGGGATCGGGAGTCTTTTTCGGCCGTGCATCGTTGGCCCACCAGAAAACCGTCGGCCGAAAAAGACTCCCGACCCCCTCGCGTCCCGGCTTAGCTGACCCGGCAATCCCGGCCCGACGTGGTGCTTGCTCATGGACGCCAGCATGCCCAGGCTCGACGGCGTGGAGGCCACGCGCCGCATCAAGGCCGAGTTGCCGGAGGTCCGCGTGATCGGCCCCTCGATGTACGAGGAAGGCGAGATGCCCTCGGCCATGCTTTCCGCGGGCGTGGAGGTCTACATCTCCAAGAGCGCCCCGGCGGAGACGCTGTTGGCCGCCGTGCTGGTTCCTCCCGCCCAGGACGCCTCGGCCACTTGACTGGGGGGTGGCGCTGATTACACTGCAAGGGCGTCCTTCTCACCAGCGCGAAAGGAGCCCTCGCCGTGAAGAGCCGTGTACTTGTGGCGTCGATTGTGATTGTCCTGGCCGGGGTGATCCTGCCCCTCTGGGCCGAGCCCCCGGCCGACGGCGGCCAAGGCAAGCCTCCCGACAAGGTGCTGCGGGTTCGCAGAACCGATGACTTCGAGGTCAACGGCCGGGGCGAAGCGCCGGCCTGGGAGAAGGCCCGCTGGGAGCCGCTCCACGCCCGCTCCGCCGACGGCCGCGGATACGAGACCCGCGTCAAGGTGCTCTATTCCGCTACCGGCCTCTACGTGCTGATGGATGCCGCCGACCGCGCGATCACGGCGACCATGAAGGAGGATTTTCTCGATCTGTGGAAGGAGGACGTCTTCGAGTTCTTCCTCTGGCCGGACGAGCGGTATCCGGTTTACTTCGAGTACGAGATTTCGCCGCTGGGCTTTGAGCTGCCGATTCTGATCCCCAATTTCGACGGGAAGTTCCTCGGCTGGCGCCCCTGGCACTACGAAGGGGCGCGAAAAACCCGCAAGGCCACCTCCGTCACCGGCGGGCCGAAGCAGCCGGGCGCCAAAGTGTCCGGCTGGAAGGCCGAGGTCTTCGTCCCCTACGACCTGCTCAACCCGCTGGGGAATGTCCCCCCCAAGCCCGGAACCCGGTGGCGGGCCAATTTCTATCGCATGGATTATGACCTCGGGCGGAACGCGAGCTGGGACTGGGCACGGGTCGGCAAAGGCTTCCACGAGTTCCAGAAGTTCGGAACGCTGGTCTTCCAGTAGAACCGGCGTCTCGCCGGTCCTAGCGGTCCGACGCACGTTATCTAGCGGATTGTAGGGCGGATTTGTAGTCCGCCCTGAGCCGGGACGGATTGAAAATCCGTCCTAGTGGGCCTTGCCTGGCCCGAGTGCCGCCCTGACGCGCCGCGTGACCTCGGTGTCCGGGCCTCCCGGTCCGCGCATCTGGAGCATCGCGGCAGCCAGGTAACGATCGCGCCACGGCGCGGACACGTGGCCGAAGTCCTCCATCGCCGCCACGCTGAACTTGTAGTCGTGCGGGTCGTTGCCCTTCAGAAACACCAGCCGACGTCCGGCATCCATCAAGTCCTTGGCTGAGCCTTTGGCCTGGAGATACGCAAGGGCCTTGCCGGCGACGGCCGTCCGATCGCGGCCGAGCTCGGCGAAGAGTTCCTCGATCGCTTTCGGGCCTTGGCTCGCTGGCGGGGACGGCTCCAGACCGTCGATCGGCGCGGACCGCAGTGGGCCGCGCCCCGTCATCGCCCCGCGAAACATCGGCAGGAAGGCGGCGTTCTGCAGCAAGAGCAGGCGGCGGGTCGCGTCGTCGCCGCTGGTCTGATAGGCATAGTGCAGGGCGTTGGACGTGGTGACCGCGTGAAGGGCCACGATGCCCGGCTGGCGCAGGAGCAGCTCGCCCGCCCCGCAGAAAACGGCATCCCAGATCGACTGCGGGGCGGCGCCTCGACGGAGCAACTGGACGACCTTGTCGCAGGCGTCGTCCTGGCTGCCCTGCCGCAGTGCGGCCAGCATTTCCACGGTCGCCTCTTTGCTGCGATTCCCCGCCTGCCACCCGGCGCCGATCTGGGCGGCCAGACCTTGATTGCGACGCCAGGGATGATCGGCCGCGTCGTCCCGCTTGGCCGGGTTGTCACCTTCGTGGGCCAAGAGGGCGTAGGCCATCGACCGCAAGACGGGCTCCGCGTGGCGCCAGCCGATCAAGGTCAAGACCCGCTGGCCGTTGGCAATGAAAATCGCCTTGTGGCCGATCGAGCGGAAGTCCCTGGCCCCATACCGATAGAGCAGCTCGAAGACCTCGCCCAAGCCCGCCGTCCGGGCCAGCCCCGCCACGGCCGCGTCGGCTGGCGATTCGTCCCAGGCGTCCATGGCCTTGACCAGTGCCTCCCGGGCCTTGCCGGGACCAGGCACTGCGGATTCGTCCACGGGGCTCATGGTCCAACCGCTTTCGTGGATGTTCTGGGTCTGGGCCTGCTTGAAATAGTCCAGCGCCCAGAAGATGGGCAGCCAACGATCCGTGTCGGGGGCCGAAAGGGCGGCCTCGTTGACCGAATGGACCACCAGCACGGCATGGAACTTGAAGCCCACCGAAGGACGCGGCTGGACGCTGCGCACGCCCGCCAGCAACAGGGCCGCCAGGACCTCGCGGTAGCTCAGGCCGCGTCGAATCCGGGCGGCCGCCTCTTCCAAGAGGCGCTCCCGCGGCGTATCCTCCAGGAATCGGACCAAGGGCTCGATCTCCGGCTCCAACCGGACGGCCTGACGCCGCGGTTCGGCCTCACCCGCGGAGAGGGGCGGCAACTTCGACAAAAAGGCCATGTCGCCCAGCCCCAGGACCGCAGCCCCGGTGGCCCCGGCGCCAAGGAAAGCCCTGCGGGTGATGGCAGCATCCATAGCGAGACCTCCTGAACGAGGATCGGAAGGTAGGTGGTAGGTGGCATGTAGGGAGGGAAAGAACTCTGTTGTAGGCTAGTGGGCCGACGCACCTCGTTTGACAGGTCGGGTGCCATGCCCACGCTTGTCGTGGGCATGTCCCCACTTCCGCATGGCGACGCAAGCGTCGCCATGGCACCCGTCGAATCAGGTGCGTCGGTCCACCGGCGGGGAATTCTTCGCGCACCGGCGCCGCGAGTCAACGGGCGCGAGTGGCTTTCCTGCCCCCGTAGAATTGGGCACACCATGAGGGTCTTGTCGCATGGAATCCGAAACGATACCCGTCGGCAAACTCCCGGCCAACATGCTCAAGGAGTTGCTGGACCGGTACGCGACGGCCGACCCGCGGGTCATCGTCGGGCCGGGGATAGGCAAGGACGCGGCGATCCTCGATCTGGGCGACCGCTACCTGGTGGCCAAGACCGATCCGGTGACCTACGTCGCGGAGGAGATCGGCTCGTATGCGGTCCACGTCAACGCCAACGACGTGGCATGTTGCGGCGCGACCCCGCGCTGGTTCCTGGCCACCGTGCTCTTGCCGGAAGGCAAGACGACGTACGGCCTGGCGGAGGGCATTTTCCGCCAGGTCCACGAGGCGTGCCGGCAATTGGGCGTTTCCTGGTGCGGCGGACATACCGAGGTGGTCCCCGCCCTGCCGCGGCCGATCGTTGTCGGGCAGATGCTGGGGGAAGTCGCCCCGGACCGCTACCTGACCTCCGCCGGGGCGCGGGTTGGCGACCGTGTGATCCTCACCAAGGGGATTGCCGTCGAGGGAACCGCGATCATCGCCAGGGAAAAGCGGGACCAACTGCGCGGAGTCATGCCCGCGGCCGATCTTCAGCGGTGCGCCGAGTTCCTCCACGCGCCCGGGATCAGCGTCGTCCGGGACGCCCGCCTCGCCATCGAAGCCGGGGGCGTCCACGCGCTGCACGACCCCACCGAAGGCGGCGTCGCGACCGGGTTGTGGGAGCTGGCCGAGGCCTCCGGGGTCGGTTTGGTGGTGGACCAGAAGCGGCTCCCGGTGCTGCCGGAGTGCGAAACCGTCTGCCGGCATTTCGGGCTGGACCCCCTGGGCCTCATCGCGTCCGGCTCGCTCTTGATGGCTGCCGCACCCGGCCGGGCGCAGGCCATTGTCGAGCGTCTCCAGTCCGAGGGCATTGCCGCGGCCGCGGTGGGCGAGGTCGTGCCTGCCGAGCGCGGCTGCTGGCTCCGCTTGCCGGATCAGTCCTTGCGCCCGCTCCGCACGTTCTCCCGGGATGAGATTACCCGGTTGTTTTGAGGTCGAGAGTCCAGAGTGGAGAGCAAGACCCTGGACCGTGGACTCTCGACTCTGGATTCTCGACTCTCGACCCTCGACCCTCGACTTCACAGCTCGGCCCCGGCCGTCAAGCCGTACTTCCGCATCAGCGCGTGGAAGTTGGTCCGCTGAATGCCGACCTGCTCCGCCGCCCGGGTGATGTTCCCTCCGGAGCGCTCGATCGCTTGGATCAGAAACCGGCGCTCGACCTCCTGGACCGCCGCGTCGCGCACCTGCTGCTTGAGTCTCTTGAACTCTTCCCACGTCTCCGGGAGCGGCGTTGCGGCCGGCCGTGGCGGGGCCTGGCGGACCTCGGCGGGCAGGTGCCGCAGCTCCACGCGGTCTGCGTCGCAGAGAATCGCCATCCGCTCCACGAGGTTGCGGAGCTCGCGGACGTTCCCCGGCCAGCGGTAACGCTCCATCTGCAGCATCGCCTCGGGAGTGAACCCCGTCACTTGGACGTCGTTCTTCTCGCGGAAAGCTTCCAGGAAGGCCATGGCCAGGATCGGCAGATCGCCCGGCCGCTCCCGCAGCGGCGGCAGGTAGATCGGCACCACGTTCAGCCGGTGGTACAAATCCTCGCGGAAGGCCCCTTCGTCGATCATCTCCGCAAGGTCGCGGTTGGTGGCGGCAATCAACCGGATGTCCACTTCCCGCTCGGCCGTGTCCCCGACCTTCCTCACCCGCCGGCTCTCCAGGACCCGAAGCAGCTTTGCCTGGGTCTCCAGGGTGAGGTTGGCCACTTCGTCGAGGAACAGGGTCCCCCGGTTGGCCGCCTCGAAGAGACCTTGCTTGGCGGCGATGGCCCCGGAAAACGAGCCCTTCACGTGGCCAAACAGCTCGCTCTCCAAGAGCGTTGGGGCCAGCGCGGTGCAGTCGCAGGCCAAAAGCGGCTGGTCCGTGCGCCGGCTGAGCCGATGAATGGCCTGCACCATCATCTCTTTGCCCGTGCCACTCTCGCCGCTCACCAGGACCGTGCCGTCGGTGGGAGCCACCCGCCGGATCAGGGAAAAGACCCGCTGCATCGGGGCGCTGGAGCCGAGAATTCCCTCGAAACCGCGATGGATCTCCAGTTCGCGGCGCAGCGCGACGTTCTCGCGCACTAGCGCGGAGCGCTCGCACACCTTTTGCACCAGCAACTTCAACTGGTTCGGCGAAAAGGGTTTGGTCAGATAGTCGGCGGCCCCCAGCTTCATGGCCTCGACCGCCGATTCCACCGTGGCGTGCCCGGTCACAATGACCACTTCGGAGGACACCCCGGCCGCTTTGAGCTGGCTGAGGAGTTCCATGCCATCGATCCCCGGCATCATCAGGTCCAGGAGGATCACGTCGAACTCGCCCGAGAGGCCCGCCCGAAGCCCCGCCCGGGCATCCTCGTGGAAGGTCACTTCGTACCCGTCGGGGCTGAGGACCCGCTTGCAGCTTAGTCCGATGACGGCCTCGTCGTCGATGACGAGGATCTTCGCGCGAGCCGCGGGAACCAGGTTTTTGGTCTCGGAGATGCTCATGGCCCTATTGTGTCAAATTCGACGCGGCCGGCAAAGGCTTGCTCCGCCGTCGGAGCCCGGCCTTGGGACGGGACCGCACCGCCGATCCTGACCGGACCCCACGGTGTGAGGGTCCGTCGCGACGCCCAGGCTGACGCGACCTTTAGGGGCCAGCAGTTGCGGCAGCGCACGATGGATCAACCTCAACCCAAGGAAGTATCGGTGCCTCTTCTCTGTTCATGCGTGATTTCCAGGGCGAAACAGAGAAGAGGCACCGGTACTTCCGTACGGAGAACACCGCCACTGGTCGTCGAGAACCTACCCAACGTCGTGTCGGAAAGCCTCATTCTGGGTGACCTCGAATTACCGACACTTGGCCCCCAAAGCTCTCCGGGCAAGGTCCCCGGCGGAGATTCCGATCGCCCCCAAACGCACACGAGACGGGCTTTCCGCGTACAATAAAAGTAGCGCGTGGACTTGGCTGCGGATTGGAGGGGGATGCCATGCGGGCGCGTGCAGAGAGCGGGCGTGCGGACTCGATATACCGTCCGGTGCGCTGCCGCCTGGAATCGGCCAACGATCTGACCCGCCTGGAGAAGCAGTTTCGGCTGGTCCGGCTCGATGGCGAGCCGTTCGGCCACAGGCCGGGCCAGTTCGTCCAGGTCTCCATCTTTGGTGCCGGCGAGGCGCCGATTTCCGTAGCCTCTTCGCCTACCCGGGGTCAGTTCCTCGAACTCGGTGTCCGCCGCATGGGAAAGCTGACCGGGGCGCTCCACGGACTGGGCCCCGGCGACGAGATCGGCGTGCGCGGACCGTTCGGCCGGAGCTTCGACACCGAGGCCCTCCGCGGCAAGGACATGCTGCTGGTGGCCGGAGGGTGCGGCCTGGCTCCGATGCGGGCCCTGATCCAGTATTGCGAGGACCGCCGCGAGGATTTTGGAAGGGTTGCCTTTCTTTATGGGGCCAAGACGCCCGGGGACGCCCTCTTTAAGGACGATCTGGCCCGGTGGCGGCAATCAGGGGCCATGACCTGCCGCTACACGGTGGACCGGGTGCCGGAGGGCGAGCCTTGGGATGGCCAGGTCGGGCTCATTACCAAGCTGATTCCGCCGCTGGAGATCGAGTCCGCCAAAACCATCGCCGTAATCGTCGGTCCGCCAGTCATGTACCGGCCGGTGATCGCCGAGCTGCACGCCAAGGGCTTGGCCGACGCGAGCATCATGGTGTCCCTCGAGCGACACATGAAGTGCGGCGTCGGCAAGTGCGGCCACTGCGCGATCGAGCACCTCTACTGCTGCGTGGACGGGCCGGTCTTCTGGCTCTCCGAGATCGCCGGCCTCAGGGGTGCCCTGTGAAACGCACGCTCACCACTTGTCCCTATTGCGGCACCGGCTGCCAGTTTTACCTGGTGGCCGATGACGGCGGCCGGCTCGTGGCCGTTGAGGCCAGCACCGAGCATCCCGTCGCCCGGGGGCAGCTGTGCGTCAAGGGCTGGAACGCCTTCGAGTTCGTCCACCATCCCGACCGGCTCACCGAGCCCTCTGTCCGACGCAACGGCCGGCTCGCCAGCGTCCCCTGGGACGAAGCGCTCGGCCTAGTCGCGGCCGGCCTCCAGGAAATCGGGCGGCGGCACGGCCCCGACTCCATCGCCTTCTTCTCTTCGGCCAAGACGACCAACGAAGAGAACTACCTGATGATGAAGCTGGCGCGGGCCGCCTTCCGCACCAACAACGTGGACCACTGCGCGCGGCTCTGCCACGCATCGACGGTGACCGGCCTGGCCGCCATGTTCGGTTCCGGGGCCATGACCAATTCGATCTCCTGCACGGAGCAGGCCGATTGCACCCTGGTCATCGGCTCCAATACCACCGAGCAGCATCCGCTCATCGGCACCCGCATCCTACGCAACGTGGTGGAGCGCGGGGCCAAGCTGATCGTCATCGACAGCCGGGCCATTCGGCTCTCCCGCTTCGCCGATCTCCACATTCGGGCCCGCAACGGCACCGACGTGGCCCTGCTCAACGCGATCATGCACGTCATCATCCAAGAGGGGCTGGAGAACCGGCAGTTCATCGCCGAGCGCACGGAGAACTACGAAGCACTGAAGCGGGCGGCCGCCGACTACCCGCCCGAGAAGGCCGCCGCGATCTGCAACGTCCCCGCAGACCAGATCGTCGCCGCGGCGCGCCTGTTCGCCAAGGCGGATAGGCCGATGCTCGTTTACTCCATGGGCATCACCCAGCACACCCACGGGGTGGACAACGTGAAGTCTTGCGCTAACCTGGCGATGCTGGTCGGCGGCATCGGCCGCCCGGGCACGGGCGTCAACCCGCTCCGCGGCCAGAACAACGTCCAAGGGGCCTGCGACGTGGGGGCCCTCCCCAACGTCTACTCCGGCTACCAGAAAGTCACCGACCCGGCCGTCCGCGCGAAGTTTGAAAAGGCTTGGGGGGTCGAAGGGTTGCCGGCCGAGGTCGGGCTGACGATGACCGCCGCGATCGACGCCGCCGCCCAGGGCAAGCTCAAGGGCCTGCTCATCATGGGCGAAAACCCCATGCTCTCGGACCCGGATCAGGGCCACATTCGCAAGGCACTGGAGAGCCTGGAGTTTCTGGCCGTCATCGACATCTTCCCCACCGCGACCTCGCAGTTGGCCCACGTCGTCCTGCCGGCGGCCTCCTTCGCCGAAAAGGACGGCACCTTCACTTCCACCGAGCGGCGCGTCCAACGCGTGCGCAAGGCGATCGAGCCCGTCGGCAACAGCCGGCCCGACTGGCAGATCCTCTGCGAGCTGGCCGCCCGGGCCGGCTACCAAGCGATGCGATACGACTCGCCCAAGGAAGTGATGGACGAAATCGCGGCCCTGACGCCGATCTACGGCGGGATCACCTACGACCGGCTCGGCCCGCAGGGACTCCAGTGGCCCTGCCCCGATCGGGAGCATCCCGGCACCGCGGTCCTGCACTCGACGGCCTTTACGCGCGGCCGGGGGCTCTTCTTCCCGGTCCACTACCGGCCTTCCGCCGAGCTGCCGGACGAGGAGTATCCTTTCCTCCTTTCGACCGGGCGCTGTTACTGGCACTTCCACACCGGCACCATGACCCGCCGCTCGCGCCTCTTGGACCGCGAGGAGCGCGACCCCTACGTCGAGGTCAGCCCGCAAGACGCCCGCAAGCTCGCCATCCGCGACGGGCAGTGGGTGACGGTCTCGACGCGCCGCGGGGAGGTCAGGGCCGTGGCGCGGGTGACCGATACGGTGATCGAGGGGCTGATCTTCATGCCGTTCCACTTCGAGGAGGGGGCCGCCAACGCGCTGACCAACAACGCCCTCGATCCGGAATGCCAGATCCCGGAGTATAAAGTCTGCGCGGCAAGGGTGAGGGCCGCACCGTGAAAGCCGTTACCGTCGCCCAGTTGCAGGATTTCTTCCGCGCCGTCGCCGTGGAGTTCGACGTGCGCGTGCCGATCGCGCTGGAAGACGGCACCCGGGCCCTGGGACGGCTCGCGGAGGGGCCTCTGGCACTTTCCGGCGGGGCCTTGCCGGGGAAACCCCTTTCGGTCTTCTTTCCCCAATTCGAGACGGAACTCACCTACCGCGACGACTCCGTGGAAGTGCAGGAGGCCCGCGGCAAGCCGCTCCTCGTCGTGGGACTCACCGCCCAGGACGCCGATTGCCTGGAGTTCATCGACCGGTTCTTCGCCGAGAGATTCCGCGACGACGTTTACTTCAGCAAGCGGGCCGGGGCGGTGGTGGCCGTCGTGTCCGGCAGGTGCGGCCGCGACGGCGAGTTTCTCAAGATCGCCGGCGGCAAGTGCGACTTCGAGCTGGCCTGCGACGGCGCCCGGTTCCTGGTCGTCCCTTACAGCGAGGCCGGCCGGCGCCTGTGCGAGGCAATCCCGGGCGGCACGGAAGCGTCGCCCCAGGAGCTTGAGGGACTGCGGAGGCAGTCCGATGCCCTGGACGGCTCCTTTGCGGACGCCGTCCGCCGCGCTTCCCAGCTCATCCGCGACGAAAAGGTCCCCGAGGCGTTCTGGCAGGAGATCGCCGACCGCTGCATCGGCTGCACCGCCTGCAATCTGGCCTGCCCCACCTGCACGTGCTTCGACGTGTACGACTGGAAGTGCGCCCGGTGCGTCGAGCGCCAGCGGATTTGGGACTCCTGCCAGTTGGCCGGCTTCATGCGCGAGGCCAGCGGCCACAACCCGCTGGGGACCCAGGCCGCGCGGGTCCGCCGCCGCATCCACCACAAGCTCGCCGCCGACCTCCAGCGTTGGGGCTCGATCACCTGCTTTCTCTGCGGGCGCTGCGACCGGGTGTGTCCCACGGGGATCGGCATGGAGGCCGTCTCGCGGGAGATCGTGCGGCGCTTCGCGTGACGCCTGTGTGCCACGGCTTCGCAGAAGCCGTGCTTGCGTCGACTTCCGAAGTCTCCAAGACTTCGGAAGTCTGATTACAGGCACTGCTTGCCTGACGGTAAGCAGTGGCACGCCTGCGACTCTGGATCGCTACTTTGTCTGGAACATGCCGTTTCCCGGCTCGAGGATAATATCGCCGACCTTAACCTTGACGAGGAACGACCCAGGGGCGTAGATCGGGGCATTGAGGCGAAGGTTGAAGATCCAGTTTCCATCGCTGGAACGGAAGCAGTCGCCCAGGTCGCCGCCTTCGCCGACGTTGCCATCCTCGGGTAGGTCGATTCCCAGTTCAGTCGCTAAGTCCGTCGCATCGTAGAGCAGGATTCTCGGCCAGACGGCGGTGTCCAATCCCAGGGCTTGGCCTATCTGTTCGGGGGTCTGCACTTCCGCGTCCCCTTGGAAGAGCTGGAACTTCACGGGCAAGGTCGAGCCAAGCTTCTTCTTCAAGCCCATGGGCTCTTTGAAGTCGGACAGCGCGAATGGGTTGACAGGGCCGACGTTGCGGGCAAGTGCAAGGTAGTAAATGTAATCCGGCAGAGTCACGATCGTTGTGAGCCCGGTGCCGTCTGTGTTGACACGGCGGAGATCCGAGGTTTGCAGACTGTCGTTCCAGGCGGGAAAGTACACATACTGGTTTACGACATCGAGACACATGCCGAAGTTCAACGCACCGATCGGGGTACACAGGGTCTGGACACCACCGCTTCCATCCAAGTTGGCTTCTCGAATGGCGTTGCCAGCGCGGTCAACCCAGTAGACCTTACCCGACCCTACGTCGATGCCGAGCCCCAACGGGTACTCCTCTACGCCGAATTGCCTCACGGTGGCGTTGCCCGTTCCGTCAAGGTTACACGAGCAGATCTCCCTGATTTCAGGCCATGTCGCGCGGGTATAGTACACTTTTCCACCCAAGGGATCGATTGCCAGTCCGTAAATACCTTCATAGGGCCCGTACGAAAGGAGCTTCTCAACGTTCGAGCCATCGACGTTGGCCCGGAAAATCCCCCGGTTGCCGGGATTGCCTTGCCAGGTGTTGCTCCAGTAGATCTTGCCGTGAACCAGATCCAGTTGAATGTCCGTGGTGTAGGTGTTAATGAGGTTCACGGGATTCGTGCCGTCCAAATTGGCTCGCGCAATGTAGCTGTAACTCAGACCGGCATCGCTGTCCACGCCGTAATAGACGTAGCCGCTGGCGATGTCAACAGCTATACCCAAGGTAAGGACATGGGCAGACGAGAAGCTGGCGAGCGTTTGGACGGAGGTTCCATCCGTCCTGGCCCTTCTGACGACACTCGTGTGCGCCGTTGCGTCGCCTGCGGTCCAATAGATGTAGTCGTCCGCAGACGACGACGCAACGGCAAGAACAAGGGGTCCCACGAAAAACGCGCACAATAGCAGGCGAGACATGACACACCTCCGGAGAAACAAGGGACGGAAACTCAATCCAACGCGACCAGCGGCCCGCGCGGCCCATCGAGAGGAAACCCACCAGAGCGTCGGGCGCGGTGCAAACGGGAGAACCAGAAAAAAGCCCCCTTGCCGAACAACTCGCTGCGCAGGATGATCAAGCACCTCCGTTGCTGGGAGACGGTCTGCGGTACAATAGAAAGGCGATCGCTCCGGGCGCGCAGACCAAGCGCCCCGGGCACGCCTGGCCGGTGAGCAGTCTGCTTGGTGGCGGACGCTCACCGGCCGCTTGATTGTTGTCTCCTCAATCCCGCGTCACGCGCCCCAACGTTGGTTTCGACAACCAACGTGGCGCGGCGGGATCGAATGCGTTCACGCCTTTCCCTTGCCCACGGGCTGCTCGCTCGTCCTTTCTGGCTTCAGACCGCCCGTACTTCGTGGCATTGAGCGCGGTTGTTCGAAAGCCCTCATGCCCGAGAAGAACCTGCGCCAAGGGAACGCGTTGGTTGGTCCCTGTGCGCCATTCTCGCCTCCGCGAAAGCGTGCTCAGTGAGTAACCGACACGCGGAAAGATTCCCGACGATTTCTCAGAATACCCCCCCCCCGCAAGAAATGCAAGCGTTTCTCCGCGCCCGGATCGGCAAAACGATGGATTTTCTAGGGGGGAAAAAAGTGCCAGAAAAGGCCCAGGCGGGGGGTGTCCAAGAGGGCACGCGCCGTCGCCACGCGACGCCTGGGTACAGACATGTCCACGCGAGCGTGGACATGCCACCCGAGCGTCTAGAACGGCCGGCCGCCCAACCGCGCTACAAAGCACTCGGACAGGACCACGACGTCCTCCGCGGAGAAGTAAGCCTCGATGTTGGCCGGGAGCAGTATGGTCGCAGAGGGGGGAAACTCCTCGTCGCCTGCGTGCCATATCAGCCGCAGCGGCACCCGGGGAAAGACGTCGAAATCAAAGGCGGCGTCGCCGGCCGTGGCCGGCCTCCCGCCGAGGATACGCGCGGCGGCCGAGAGCCCTGCAACGTCCCTTCCGACCGTGGCGCAGAGCCGGCCGGTCGTGCGCCGGCGATACACGTCGGCATACGTTCGAGCCGCCGGTAGGTCGGCAAAGGTGGTCTCCGGCTTCCTCGCTTGGGGACGCGTTGCCGCGGCCAGATAGCGCAGCGTAAGGATCCGCCAGTGCGGGCCGACCTGGCGCCCGGCGGCCGTCGTCACCTGCCTGGCGCGCAGATCGACGTCCAACGGCTCGTTGAGGACCGGCACGCGCCAGCCGTCGCCCAAGGGCTGGGCGCCAAGCCAGAGCAACTGTTCGGCCCCTTGCCGGGCGACCGCCTCGAAGGCCCGTTCGGCGGCGAGCTGGAGGTTCTGCTGCGGCAGCGGCATGGGAGTCAGAGTTGTTTTGCGTAGTGAGCCAGCACGTCCTGACGGCCGACCACTCCCACCAGCTTCATCTCGCGGTCCACCACGGGAATGCAGCGCACCTTGGTGGACTGGAACATCCGGACCACCTTGGCAATCGGAGATTCTCCCCGCACCGTGATGACCTGCCTGGTGAGGATGTCGCTGACCCGCTTGGCGATCTTCGAGGGGAGCAACAGGTCGGTCTTGGAGATGATCCCCACGAGCTTGCCGTCGCCGTCCACGACCGGCAGCGTGCCCAGGTGGCTGGTGAGGAACGTTTCCAGGGCGGCCTTGCAGGGCTGATCGGGATCGATGGTGATGACGCGGGTGTTCATGATCTCGGCCACGGTGATGTTCACCGTGTCGCGGTAGCGCTTCAGGTCCAGCACCATGTCCACCTCGCGGGCGTGATCCGGCGAGCGGTACTCGAAGCCGCACTTCTTGTAAACGTGCCGGGCCTTGACGTTGGTGGTCTCGACCGACAGCTCGATGGATTCGAAGCCGATCTCGTGGGCCACCTGAACGCTGCACCGCACCAGCTCGGTGCCGATCCCGGTGTTCTGCAAGGGCGGGCTGACGACCACGAGCATCTCGCACAACCGGTCGTTGGCGGGGAACAGGGCCACGTGGCCTACCATGCCTTCCCCGAACGACAACGCCACAAGGTTGATCCCGTTTTGGATCATATGCCGGACCCACTTCACGCAGGCTTCGTCCTTCATGGGGGGAAGGCCGTGAAAGGAGCCCTTGGGCTCGTAGGCCAGGTACATCTCGATCAGGCGCTCGCATCGTTTCTCGTCGAGGGCCGTGACCAGGATCGGCTCGCCCTTCTTGCTGATGAAGGCATGGGGAAAACTGTAGATCGTGGTCTCTTCCACCGTGCGGTTCATCGCAGCGGCTCCCCACTCTCCCGGAATCACGCACGCGGAAGAGGGCAGTCAGCCATCAGCCATCAGCTTTCAGCAATCAGCAGTCAGCCATACGCTAACACAAGAGCAGCTAAGAGCTGATGGCTGAAAGCTGATAGCTGACAGCCTTTCCCGCGTTACGCCCTCGAACACACCCTCAGATACCCTTTTGCATCCTCCACGCCTTAATATAGTCGTCGCTGTAGAGCTGCTTGTCCAGGAGCACCTCGGCGGAAAGGGCGGCCTCGACCAGGTCCCGGTCGGCGGCGTCCATGATCGCCGCGTCCAGCCCCGCCGCCAGGCACATCACCAGGTACGTGCGGTTGATCAAATGGTTCATGAGGCATTTCTGGCTCACGTTCGAGAGCCCGATGATGAAGTGCGGCGGCGGGTCGCTCACGTGCGCCAACTGCCGGATGGCCTCCATCACGTTCTGCGGCTGCTTGGAAGCCACGTTGACCGGCAGGATGATCGGATCGAGATAGACGTCCTCCGGGGCAATGCCCCCTTCGATGGCCGACATCAGGAACGTCGCCCCGCACTCGACCCGCTTCTCCACGTTCCCCGGCACCCCCTCCTGGTCCATCGTCAGGCCGATGATGCCGGTCCGCTCCCCGGCGGCCAGCGGAATCAGCTTGGCCATGCTCTCCGTGGCCGCGGTCGAGGAGTTGATCACGAGCTTCGTCTCCGGCAGCGCCTGCCGCACCCTGGGGACCGCCGCCACCAACAGATCGGGCTTCGCGCTGTCCAGCGAGATGGGCTTATCCGTCACTTCGTGGACGGTCCGGGCCAGCCAGACGAAGTTTTCCACCGCGTCCCCCTTGGTGGGACCGAGGTTGACGTCCATCACGTCCGCGCCGCCGGCCACCTGCTCGCGGACCAATTCGTGTATGACTTTTTTGTCCTTCTCGTTGATGGCCGCGCGCACGTCGCGATACATCCCGTTGATCCGCTCGCTGAAGATAATCACTTGGTTCCTCCCAGGAAAAGGCTATCAGCCATCAGCAGTCAGCTATCAGCAGTCAGAAGTCGAGAGTCGAGAGTTGAGGGTCGAGAGCTGAAACCCGATAGGTGAAAGCTGATACCTGAAACATGATAGCTGATAGCTGAAAGCTGATAGCTAAACCAACTGCTGAATCGTGCTCCGCACCGCCTCGACCGCCTGCGGATGGCGCATCACCAGCAGATCCGCGCCGCCTTGCAGGAGATCGGTGGCGGTGACCGCCTCCCAGGCAGGGCCGCGCTGGTCCGCAGGCCCCCAAAGCTCCGCCGCCTCGTCGCCCGAGCGCGCCTCCTTGACGCGCCACGCCTCGTAGCCCACGTCGAGAATCACCGGCTGGGCCATGAGCTTGTCGCCGGAGAGGGCCGCCAGCCTGCCGCGCTCCAGGATCGAGTAGATGTACTCCATGCCGTAGCCCAGCGCGGCCGTGCTCGGGTAGATCACCACGTCCGCAAGTGGGTAGCCCATGTCGCTCACAAGGATGTTGATCTGCTTGGCCTTGTTGATGTCGCACGGCGACAGGGCGATGAGCTTGTGCCCGTAGGCTTGAGCGGCAGCGGTGAGGGTGCGGTACTCGGTCTCGGTGACCGAGCCCAAGAGGCAGTTCTCGCCCTGGGCGGCCTCGGCCACCTTGGGCATCACCGCCTGGTCCTTCGCCGGCACGTCGCAGCCCCAGATGATCAGCGGGAGGTCCACTGCGGCGAGGATCGCCTTGACCGTGTCGGCGGCCTCCTGCGGCGATCGGTCGCCTTCGTCGGGGTGCGTGCCCACCAGCCGAAGGCTCACCAGGTCCGCACCCAGCTCCTTCACGCGCCGTGCCCATGCCACCGGGTCGGACCACACGTCGCCGTACGTGTCGGCCAGCGGCTTGGGCCAGTCGGTCGGCTCCTTGTCGAGCACGTCCAAGGCGATGGCGGGCGCGTTGGGCAGCTCCCCGTCAAAGCTCAGGAAGGGAATCCCCGACTGGCCGCCCACGGTGACCGCGCGGCCGCGCGTTCCCCCTTCGGCCCGGGTGGCCCCGATCGTCACCGCGTTGACCCCCCCCGACCACTTCTCTTTGGCGTCAGGAATCGTCATGCACAGCCTCCTTCGCTGGGGGTGTAAAGCCGCGACCACTGGTCGCGGCTTTACACTGCCAGGTCTATTGGTTTTTCAAAATGTATACCACGCGGCGGACCGCCGTCAGGGCCGGGCTTTGCCCGGCCAGAGCGAAAACGTCCTGCCCCGCCGCCCCGGACCGCTCGACTTCGTCGTCCTGCGGAACGTCGGGCAGACGCTCGGGGCCCAGCTCCGCCAACCGGCGCGTGACCTCTTCCGGCATCGCCCCCGGCTCCGCCCGGTTCACCAGCACCGTCCGCTGGCCGATCTTCACCGGCAACTCGCGGGAAAGCGCCAGGATGCGCTCGACCGCGCGAAGGGCGGGCAACGTCGGGTCCGTCACCGCGATGAGGAAATCCACGTTGTTGGTCGTGCGGCGGGACAGATGCTCCATCCCGGCCTCGTTGTCCAGAACCAGCGCGGCGTAGTTCCGCGCCAGCTCGTCCAGCGACTTGCGGAGCAAGTTGTTCACGTAGCAGTAGCAGCGCGGGCCTTCCGGCCGGCCCATCGTCACCAGGTCGAAGCCCTCGGCTTCGGTCACGGCGCGCTGGATTTCGTCCTCGACCGCCCGGACGCGGCCGATCCCGCTTTGCGGCGAGCCCTCGGGGCTGGAGCCTTGTTCGCGGATGTCCGCCAGCGGCTTGCCTTGCCGGACGCCGAGGGCCTCGGCGAGGTTCGAGTTCGGGTCGGCGTCCACGGCCAAGATCGGGCGCACCGCCGTCTCCCGCAGTGCGCGGACCAGAAGCGCGGCGAGGGTCGTTTTGCCCACGCCTCCCTTCCCCGCAACGGCAATCGAAAGCGTCAAGGCCGCCTCCCTTTCTCAACAACTCTTGGCCGCGCTTGGGCGCCGGGATCGGCCCGCGCCGGCCGCCCACCGCTCGGCCACCGAAGGAAACCGGGAAAGGTCCGTGTGCGGCAGAAAGCACGCGGACGTGAACCGCTCCATGTACGCCGGGTCCACCATCAGTTCCCGGTAGGTGATCCGGTCGCGGATTCGCTGCACTTCTTCGAACCGGGAGCGGTTGAGCATCACCAGCTTGGCGCCCGCCACGGAACTGTTGCCAATGAACTGGATCCGCTCCAAGGGGATCTCCGGCAAGAGCCCGATCGTGATGCAACTGGAGACGTCGAGCTTGTTGCCGAATGCCCCGGCGATGCAGAGCCTCTGGATGTCGCCGAAGGTCAGACCCACGGAGTGTACGAGGCAATCCGCGGCGGCATAAATGGAGCCCTTGGTCCGGATCAGGTTCTCCACGTCGGCCTGGGTGAGGATGATGTCCCGCCCGCTCCCGGACTGCTCGGCGGGAACCAGGAGATATCCGGGCCGGCCGTCCTCCTCGGAGACGCGGAAGCGGCTCCCGCGGCCGTCGGTCGGAAAGCGGCCGCCGCGGTCCAATATGCCGGCAAGGAACATCCCGGCCAGGGCGTCGATCAGGCCCGTCCCGCACAGGCCGACCGGCGGGCGGCCGTCGATGGTCGTGGCTGCGACGGCCGGCTCGCGCGGGAAGACCTGCACGCTGTCGATCGCCCCGCTGGCCGCTCGCATCCCGCAGGTCACCGACCCGCCCTCGAACGCCGGCCCGGCCGACGCCGAGCAGGCGACCAGGAAGTCCCTGTTCCCCAGGACCACCTCGCCGTTGGTGCCGATGTCCAACAGCAGCGAGAGTTCCTCCGACTCGTGCATTCCCGAAACCAGGATCCCCGCGGTGATGTCCCCGCCCACGAAGCTCCCCACCATCGGCATGGCGTAGAGGATGCCGCGAGGGTGAATCCGCAGCCCCACTTCGGCCGCCCGCACCGGAGGCGGCGTGGTCGCCGACGGGACAAACGGGGCAAGGCGGATCAGGTCCGCCTCCAGCCCGAGCAGAAAGTGCAGCATCGCGGTGTTGCCGGCGGCCACCACGCAGTGAATGTCTCCCCGGCCGATGTGGGACCGCTGCACGAGGTCGTCGATGAGCGTCTCCACGTCTTGGATCACCGCCTGGTGCATGGCCTCGGCGCCGCCGGGCTGCCGGGCATAGTTGATGCGGCTGATGACGTCCGCCCCGTACTTGATTTGCGAGTTGTACTTGGCGGCCGCCTCCCGCGTCGCTCCGGAGCGGAGGTCCACCAGGTGTCCCACCACGGTCGTCGTGCCCACGTCCAGGGCCAGTCCGAAGTTCCGGTCCGTGGTGTCGCCCCGCTCGACGTAGAGGACCTCGTCCACGTCGCTCCTCGGCCCGACCGCGGCGGTCACTCGGCCGTCCCACTTCCAGGTCCACGACGAGCGGCTGGCCTCGAACTTGCGGAGGATCCGCGGCAACTCACGCGTGATCTTCAACCCCATCTGCACCGGCCCGGGACGCTCCCTTGCCACGGCGCGAAGCAGCCGCTCTTGGTCGGCGGCGGGGTCGTCCAGGGTCGGTTCCGGCAGAACGAGGTAGAGCTTCTCAATCAAGGGGGCGAGCCTGCCGGGCACCCGCTGCGGCCCGCGGTGCGTGAAGTCGCGGAACCGCTCGCTGTCCTTGTCGATGCCCGCGTATCCGGCCAATCGCGACTCGGGCGGCACCTCGATCACCAGGTCGCTCCGCGGCACGACCTGGCACGCCAGGACGTATCCGCGGCGGATCTCGTCGCGGGTGAGGAACTCGGTGGACTCCCCCTCGACCTCCCCCTCGCGGACGATCACGCGGCACTTGCCGCAGATCCCCTCGCCGCCGCAGATCGCCCCCACGTAGACCCCCGCCTTGCGCGCGGCTTCCAGAAGGGTCTTGCCTTCTTCGACCTCCGTCTCACGCTGTTCAGGATCGAAACGAATGCGGAAAGTTGCCACGTCACGCCTTCCACTGCCTCTTCAGGTAACTCGGGATGCCCGAGGCCTCCTTGGGGCCGATCTGGACTGACCAGCCGGACTCGTCCTCGACGCCCGCCGAAAGGACCGCCACGAGACCCGGCAGGATCAGCTTGCGGTGCGAGACCTTCGCGTCCATGCCCGCGGTCTTCAGGGCCTTGGTGATCGTCCCCGCGTTGAACTTGTCCGAGGCCCAAGCGGTCAGCACCGAGGTCCCTTCCGTGTCCACGGAGACGATGTACGCCGGCACCCGGCTGGCCTCCACCTCGCCCTCGACCGAGTAGTAGCTGAGCGAGAAGTTGGTGGTCACCAGGACCGGCGAATCGGCCCCCACCTCGCCCACCGCGTAGAGCTTCGGCTCGACGGCCACCGGCTTTTGCGGATCGATGTAGATGTCCTGCCGCGTGGTCAACACCGGCAGCATCTGCCACGGCTCGACCAGGTCCGTGACGACCACGCCGGCGTACTTGGCGATATAGGTGCTGGCTTCGATCGCTTGCACGGTCGGGTCCGGGTTGGTGGCAAACGCGATCGCCGGGTATCCAAGCGCGCGGAAGCTCTTTAGGGCGAGCCGCCGGATCTTGGTCAGGGCCTCCAGCGTGGCCTTAAACGCCCGCGTGCCGGGGTCGAGCACGATCTGCTCCACGCCCTGAGCGCTTACCTTGGCGGTCAGCTCGGCCAGGGCGTCCAGGCCGTCGGCGCGGATCGCCAGCGGACAGTTGTGCTGCTTGGCCGTCCGGGCCGCGGCCTCCGCTTCCGTTGGATCGGAAATGTACAAGAGCGGCCGCCGGCCGTCCAGTGCCGCGGCGGCCTTCTGGAGATTGGCCGCCTTGGCCGACATCACCAGGCAGGCCAGGCCCGACTTCTCCGCGGCCAGCTTCACGGCCTTCTCCAGCCGCTCCGCGCTACCGGACTCGTTGTCCACGGCCACCAGGTTCACGCGGATCCGCGTCCCCACCCGGTCAAACGCGAGCTTGCCGACGGCCCCTGCCCGGCGGGCGAGGGCATCGTCATCCAGCTTGTCCGAGATCCTCACGGCCACGGCCGCCGGACGATAGAACTTCTCCTCGTGGCGATAGAGTTGCGTCTCGTTGCCGATCTTGATCTCGTTGGAATCCGCGCCGATGGTGACCAGTTGGATGGGCGGGCGCGAGGCCGACTCCAGGGCCGCCTTCCCCGCCGCCGTCACGTGGGGGCACTTGTCCAGCGCGACCTGTTTGGCCGCCATCTTCATGGCAAAGGCCAGACAGGTGGGAAAGCCGCAGTCCTTGCAGTTGGTCTTCGGCAGGTGCTTGTAAATCGCCAGGCCCGTCAGAGCCATAAGTACATCTCCCGATCGGTAAGTGTCGCGGCTATTAGCTATCAGCTATCAGCTTTCAGCTCTCAACTCTCGACTCTCTGACGGCTGATTGGCCAAGTGTCAGTAATCGGCGGTCACCCGGAATGATGCTTTCCGACACGAAGTTGGGTACGTTCTCGACGACCAGTGGCGGTGTTTTCCGTACGGAAGTATCGGTGCCTCTTCTCTGTTTCGCCCTGGAAAACACGCATGAACAGAGAAGAGGCACTGGTACTTCCTTGCGTTGAGGTTTAGCCATCGTGCGTTCCCGCAACTGCTGGCACTGAGCCTCCAATTCCCCATCGGGGGTGACCTCGAATTACTGACACTTGGCCGCTGATAGCTGACTGCTGATAGCTGATAGCTCCCGTTATAGCAGCGGCGGCAGCGAAAGTGCAGGGTGCCCGACCTTCTCCAGGTGGGCCAACACCTCGTCCTCGGTCGTGGCGTCCTCCTCGCTGGCAATCTTGTCCAACAGGTCCGGCACTCCCATCCGCTCGGCCTCCTTTTGGAACCGCTCGCGGATGCCCTCTTTGAGCTGCTTGGGCATCCAGACGATCCGTTTCACGCCCCCGTCGGCCGCCAGGAACTTGGGGCTGGAAAGGTAGAGCCGTCCCACCCCGAGAAAGCCCGGGGTCTGGGCCCCGCCGCCGGTGACCGAGGCCAGCTCTCCAAAGGTCATGCCCGACGGCGTCACCGGCTGGAACTCGCGGTTGACGATCATCACCCCGTTGGCCATGGGGAGGATCGCGATGATGCACTCGAAGCAGCCGCAGCTCGTCATAGGCGACTCCAGCAGGCTGTAGGCGCAGAATCGCTCCACTTTGCGGCTGGAGTGCTCGTAGACAAACTTGTTGACCCCCTCCCACTCGCCCTTGACGTGGTCGATGGTGCGGCCCTTGGGGATCGGCTGGTTCGGGCCGGCGGGGCTGATCTCGTAGTTGGCCCGGCCGTCCAGCCAGTTGTACGCCCCGCAAAGCCCCAGGCGCTGCGGCGTGATCACGCACACGTGGTCCGGGGCGTAGCTCTGGCAGACCGTGCAGCTATAGAAGGTGTCCACCGATTCGTCGGTCATCCCGGCGATGCGGTCGTCGCGGAAGGCGAACGCCTTGCGGGCCTCCTCGATCTTGGCCTTCACATGCTCGGGGACCGTGGAAATCCGCACCGCCACCTTGTCCACGATGCCGCCGTACTCGTCGTGAAGCTTGGCGTGCAAGATCGTGCCCAAGTGACGCAGCCGGAAACCGGCGTCGAAGGCCTTCTTGCTCACGCGGCACCAGATCTGGTCGCGCTGCCCGGTGTGCATGAAGCCCATGGCGTGGCTCGTCCAGCGGTGGACCTGGCGCTCCATGATCCCCTCGAAGTCGCGCTGCATCTTGCGCCCCGCGATCAGGATCTCCAGGGCAAGCGGCAGGGCTCCACCCGGCTGGACCGTGTCGATGTCCGGACCCGAGACCTGGATGTCGCCGTCCTGGATCTCGGCCGGGTCCACCATGCGAGCGTACTCCACGGCGTCGGAGTACTTGAAGCCGAACTGCACGTGCATGTCTTCCTTGCGGACCCGCTCCCCCTCGAAGGCCGCGGCATAGCCGACCGGGATGTCGATCTTCTCGATCTTCACGCGGACCGCGCGGGTGTCGATGCAAGTGGGCACGAGCTTCTCGTAATCCGGCTCGACGACCAACTCCTCGCGCACGGTCACGCCGGTGGGACGGATTTCGGGCGTGGTCCGCGAGTCGGAGATCACGGGGTAGCCCATCAAGATCGCCCCGGCCCCCGCCGCGTACCAGTCGTCCGGGATTTCCCCGAAGGTGATGCCGAAGGCGTGAATGCGCCGCTTTGTGTAGTCGAGGCACTTGCGCGACTCGCCGCGCTTGTGGCCGCCGAACGTCAGCGCGCTGCGGATCGACCAGTTCAGCACGTAGATGCCGTCGAGCGTGTCGGGCCCGACCGGCACCACATACTGGTCCCAGCACTCCTTCAGCGGCGCATCCTCCTTGAGCACGCCTCCTTCGAACATCTGCTCGCGGGCGGTCCGGCCCTCGCGGTTGGCGCACAGGAAGACCAGGATGCTCCGCTTTTGCAGCTCGCGCACGACCTTGACGGCGATTTCCGTGGTGGGGGCCGGTCCGAGGATCAAGGCGAACCCCGGCATGCGCCCGTCCACCAGTTGAATGCCCAGCTCGCGCATGATCGTGTCGGAGATGAATCCCTGCCAGCCGGGCGGCGTCACGTAGCCGTTGACCGTGCGCAGGGCGACCAGCACCTCCTGGGCGAGCATCGTCGCCGCCCCGGCGTCCAGGCCGTCGCCAAGATACGGCAGCCACAGGTCGTCCGAAGGGACCGGACTGAGCAGCTCTCGGGCGTGCTCGACTTGCGGCTTCAGGTCGCCGAGCGTCTTGGCCTCCAGGCCCATCAGCGCGTAGGACATCGGCAGGTTATAGGCCGTCTGCGTTCCCCAGCCGACGGATTTGTCCGGGCCGTACGCGGAAAGCGCTTTTTCGAGCGCTTGCTCGGCCTGACCGACCCACTGGTGGGCGCCGCGGATGACCTGCGTGAAGACTCGTTTGGACATCAGGGCCTCCTGATCGTAATGCCGTCTGGCGCCAGCCGGCCGCTTCCATCGTTGGGTGCAGCGGCCGTCAATTGCCTGGCCAGCTCGGCTCTCTTGCAGCGCGGACAAAGTTGTTCGTTGGTGAGGATTTGGATTACGGTTGGGCCGCGGCGGCGGGAGAGGACCTCGTTGACCAACTCGCTTCCCAGGGGCTGGTCACACGCGGCGCAACGCCGGAGTCTGACCCGCGTCTTGAAGGGCGAGATCTCGACTTCCTGCTCGTGAGTGCGGACCACGATCGTGCCTATCGGGCAAACGGCGGCGCAGGCCCCGCAGCCGATGCAGTCTTCGGAGGCCATCCGGAACGGCGCAGCCACGGAGCGCTCCACGCCGCGGCCCACCAGGGCGATCGCCGAGGCCCCGATCTTCTCCTCGCAGACCCGCACGCACAGCCCGCAAAGGATGCAGTTGCGCTGGGCCTCGGTGACCTTGGGATAGGGCGTGGCCGCGACTCCCATCCTCGCAGCCAGTTGGCGGAGCTCGGGGCTTTCCGGGCACCGGGCCAACAGCAACTGCATCACGCCCTCGCGGTCACGACGCGCGCGGCGGGAGTTGACCTGCACGGTCAAGTCGCCGCGGATGGGATAGTTGCACGCCGTGACGACCTGCCACCACCGGCCTCGGTCGATCTCCACCACGCAGATCCGGCACGCCGCGTACGGCTCCAGGGCCGCGTGATGACACAAGGTCGGGATCCAGACCCCGTTGCGGCGGGCAACTTCGAGGATCGTCTCGCCGGGCTGCGCGTCGAAGGCTTGTCCGTCGATGGTTATCTGCACGCAGAAGCTCCTGGTCAACTCAGACCTTCACCACTCCCGAAAACGGACACGCCTCGAAACACGCGCCGCAGTTGATGCACTTGACCTGGTCGATCACGTGGGGCCGTTTCCGCTCGCCGGAGATCGCGCCCGCGGGGCATCGCTTCGCGCACAGGCCGCAGCCCTTGCACGCCTCCGCGTCGATCGCGTAGCGGAACAGCCCGGGACACACCTTGGCCGGGCACCGCTTCTCGCGGATGTGCGCCTCGTATTCTTCCCGGAAGCGGCGGACCGTGGAGAGCACGGGGTACGCCGCCGTCTTGCCCAGCGCGCAGAGGGCCGTATCCTCCAGGAGCTCGCCCAGCGTTTCGAGGCATTCCAGGTCGCCCGGGCGCCCTTGGCCGCGCGTGATCCGCCCAAGGACATCCAGCATCTGGGCAATCCCCTCGCGGCAGGGCGTACACTTGCCGCACGACTCCTCCTTGAGGAACTGGAGGAAATAGCGGGCCACGCTGACCATGCAGGTGTCCTCGTCCATGACGATCATGCCCCCGGAGCCCATCATCGAGCCCAGCTCCGTAAGGCGGTCGAAATCGACGGGTTCGTCGAGGTGCTCCGCGGGGATGCAGCCACCCGAAGGCCCGCCGGTCTGCACGGCCTTGAACGCCTTGCCGTTGGGCACGCCGCCGCCGATGCCGTCGATGATCTGGCGGAGGGTCATCCCCATGGGAACCTCCACCAGTCCCGTGTTCTTCACCTTTCCCACCAGCGAGAAGACCTTCGTGCCCTTGCTCTTCTCGGTGCCGAGGGAGGCGAACCACTGGGCGCCCTTGAGGATGATCGGCGGGACGTTGGCCCAGGTCTCGACGTTGTTCAACAGCGACGGCTTGCCGTTGAGCCCGCTTTCCACGGTATGGATGTACTTGGCGCGGGGCTCGCCCACGCGGCCTTCGAGCGAGGCCATCAACGCGGTCGATTCGCCGCAGACAAAGGCGCCCGCCCCGCGGTTGATGCGGATGTCGAACGAGAAGCCGCTGCCCAGGATGTCCTCGCCCAGAAGCCCCAGCTCCCGGGCCTGCTCGATCGCAATCCTCAGGTGCTTGACGGCCAGGGGGTACTCGTTGCGCACGTACATGTAGCCGTGCGACGAGCCAACGGCATACGCCCCGATGACCATCCCTTCGATCACCGAGTGCGGGCAGCCTTCCATCAGCGAGCGGTCCATGAACGCGCCCGGGTCCCCCTCGTCGCCGTTGGCGATGGTGTATTTCGGCTCGCCGCGGGCCTCTCGGGCGGAGCGCCACTTGCGGCCGGTGGGGAATCCGCCGCCGCCCCGGCCGCGCAGACCCGACCGCGTCACCTCTTCGATCACCTGTTCCGGCGTCATCGAGTGCAGCGCCTTTGCCACCGCGGCATAACCCCCGGCGCCCAGATAGTCCGCGATGCTGGTGGGATCGATCACGCCGTTCAGCGCCAACACGATCCGATGCTGGGCCGTGTAGAAAGGGATCTCGTTGTGCGTCCGGGCGGCGCGGCCGGTCTCGTCATCCCTGTAGAGAAGCCTTTCCACGACCCGCCCCCCGATCACTGTCTCGCGCCAGATCTCGGGGACGTCTTCCTCCTTCACTCCGGGATAGAAAACGTTGCCGGGATCGACGACCACGATCGGCCCGCGCTCGCAAAACCCGTGGCAGCCCGTGCATTTCGTCTGGACGGCCATGCCTTCCTGCCCAAACTGGGCCGCCGCCTGGCGGAAGCGGTCGAGGATCTGCTGCGATCCTTTGGCGGTGCAGCCGGTGCCCAGGCAGACCCTCACGGCGCGCGCGGCAGGATCGCGCCGGGCGAGCACCTGCTCGCGGTACCGCTGGAGGTCTTGCGGGCTTTGCAGCTTGGTCGCGACCGTACTCACGGTTTCTTCCTGCCGCGGACTGGTTTCTTGCGGTCTTCGGTCTTTATCAGCTCGGCGGGCTTGTCGTTCGCAACGATCTTGTGCAGGAGTTCTACGGCCGAATCGACAGCCAGCCCGCCGTGATACTGGCCGTCCACGACCATCACCGGCGCCAGGGCGCAAGCCCCGACGCAGTTGACCGGGCAGAACGTGAACTTCCCGTCGGGCGACGTGCCGCCGGGCACAAGCTGGAACTCGCGCTGGAGGGCGTCCGAGATCTTGCCGGCCCCCTTCAAGAAGCAGACCGTGCCCATGCAGGGCTGGATCGTGTGGTCCCCCTTGGGCACCAGCCGGAACGAGGCGTAGAAGGTGGCCACGCCGTAGATCCGGGCCAACGGCACGCAGAGCTTCGAAGCCAGCTCCTTCAATTCGGTCTGCGGCAGGTAGCCGTGCTCGGCCTGGAGGTCCTGCATCATGGGGATCAACATGCCGGGGTCGGCCGCGTAACGTTCGATGATTCCAACGACGGTGCTCATGTCAGAAGTACTCAAGGTCCACGTGCTTTCCCCGACGCCGTAGCTCTTCGGCCAAGGCCTGCACGACCTGGGTTTTCAGCCCGAGATTCCTGGGCAAGCTGGGGTTTTGGTGGGCAGGGTTCATGGCCCGGCCCACCAGCACCTTGATCGTGTCTGCTTCCCGGAGAAGCACGACCAGCCGGCTGGCCCCGTCCACGTTCATCTGCAATGGCCCGGTGGGCTCGTCGGCGCGGACGATCTCCAGGGCCTTGGTCAGCGTGAGCGTGCCCTCGGTCACGAGGTCAATGCCCTCGATCCTGCCGCTTGCCGGCACGCTCTCAGTGCCGGTTTCCAGATCGACGGTGATGGTCCGCCCCAGTTGCCGGGAGACGATGCTGGCCGTGGTTCCGCCGCAGACCACGTGCTTACCCGGCGACGCGGAAATCGCCTCGACGAGCCGGCGGTCGTCTTGCTTCTCCACGGGCGGACCGGCCAGGATTACCAGCAAGCGGCGGCGGCGGGCCTTGACCACGGCGATGCTCACGTCGTCCCCGGGCGGCCCCTGGTACAATTCCTCGACGACGCGGCCGAGTTTCGCCGCCATCTCCTCGGCGGAGAGCGATCCGTGGACGTGGCTCTCCAGGTACTTGGCCACTTCCTCCCAGCCCCAGCCCAAGGGATACGCCCCGCCGATCCCCGCGTTGAGCACGCCGTCGGAGACCAGGATCAGCCAGTCGCCGGGGTACATGGGGAAGGTGTAGTCGCAGACTCGCTTGCCGCCGACTTCGTGCTCTTCGTAGGGTAAGGGAAGGACCTTGCTGCTGCGGATCAGAAACGGCGGGGGATTGTCAAAGGCCACCAGCTTCGCCCGGCCTTCGCTGAACAATTGGGCCATGCTGAACGTGCTGTAGGCGATCCGGCGGACCCGGCAGATCGGGAGCGTCTCGGAGACCGTCTCGACCACTTCCTCCAAGGGCAGCCCTCCGGCCAGCATCCGCGTGGCGATGCGAGTGGTCAGAGTGGAGAGGATGCTCGCCTTGACTCCACTCCCCAGTCCATCGGACAAGACCAGCGTCACCGAGTCCGGCTGCACCGAGAACTCGACGCTGTCCCCGCAGAGCTCTTCATGCTGCTTGTTGATCTGCCTGACGCCAAACTCGTAAAAAACCGTCACGGCGCCCCCTCCTGGCGGAACAGATCGGTCAGCTTGGCCAGCAAGACCTTGGTCTCGGCCGTGGTCTCCCCCAACAACCCGGCGATCTCTTGGGCCGTCTGCATCTGGCGCCGGATGACCTCTTGGGCCCGGGCCAGCGTCTCCCGCTTCACTTGCAGCAATTCCGCCCTGGCCCGCTCCTCTTCCGAAATGTCGATGAAGATCCCGCAGCACCGCTTCTCGCCCTCGATCGGGAAGAGCGTGGCCCGGTAGTGTACGCCGTGCTCGCTCACGCGGCCGCGGACCGTAAGCTCGCCGTCGGCTCCGATCGCGCGCTCAAAGCAATCCGCGTGGAGAAACTCCGCGGCCTTGCGGCCGGTCACGTGCCCCTCGCCAGTCGAGAACATCTTGCGGAAGGCGGGATTGACGTATTGGACGCGGGCCTCCTCGTCCACGAGCACGACTCCATTGGGGCTATGCTGGAGGATGGAGCTGACTTGCAGCGTGTCACCGGGATACATGAAACGTCCTCTGCGGGCCAGCCGTCGCGCGCTAGGTTTTCTCTCTTGCTTCCGCAAGTTTCCGCAGCAGCGTCACCTCGGCTTGCTCCACGCTGCCGCTGGAGAGGTATTCGCCGTTGAATTTCCAGTTCATGCTCTCGCCGCAGTGTTCCATACAGAAGGAGCCAAGCAGAACCACGTCGTCCTCGAGGTGTCTAACTCTGATGATTTCAGCGAACCGCTTGAGCACTGCCCGGGAGCCACGGATGTGGCAGGAACTGCCGACGCACACGGTCACCGTCACGGCCATCTCGAGCCCTCCCCGGTGGGAAACGCCCTGCCTCGTTCACTGCGGCGCCTTCCTGCCGTCCGCCAGGGACGCTGCCGCAGTCTGCGCCCTGGCCCGCCTGGCGATGGTGTCCACTTCCTCAAAGGACAGCGCGCCGACGGGGCAGGAGGCCACGCACGCCGGTTCGAGCCCCTCCGCCAGCCGCTTGGCACACAGGTCGCACTTGATCACCGTCTGCCCGTCCCCCAAAAGCCCTGCTGCCACCCGGCGGGCAACCCGAATGACCCCAAACGGACACACCTGCACGCAGAACCCGCAGCCGATGCACTTCTCTTCGCTGACCAATACGGCGGTCCCCGGTGCGGACCGCCAAAGCGCTCCTGAAGGGCACACCCGCACGCACGGGGCGTCCTCGCAATGCCGGCATTGCAGGGGGACGGCCAGGCCCTCGGCCGACTCGACGTAAATCCGCGGCTTGGCGTCCTGGTTGAGGATGGCCTCGACGAGATCGTCCGTGCCGCTGTGGGCGATCGCACAGGCGAGCTCGCACGCCCGGCAGGCCAGGCACCTTCTCGGATCGGCGACGATGCGTTTCATGGCGCCACTCCTGCCGCGGCCGGCGCCGCCTCGACGGCCCTCTCCGCGGTCTTCGGCTGGTAAGGCACCTCGTACATCGGCGGCGGCAGCCCCAGGTCGCGTCGCTTCCGGTCGATGTGGTCGATCATCAGGTGGGCCGCCTTGACCGGGTCGGGCTCGAAGGCCCAGGTCGCCCCGAAGTGCTTCTCGAACGTCTTGGTCAGGAATTCCACGACGAACGGGCTGCCTTCTACGGGGAGCGGCGGGTTGACCACGGTGAAGATGCCGCTGGCCACGACGTACATCCCGATGGAGATCGCCTTCTCGCTCATCCACTCGGGGGCAGCGCCCGCGACGGGCAGCTTGTCAAACGAGTCTCCGATGCCCCCTTCTTTGACCATTTCCGCGCAGGCGGTCAGGATCCGCGAGTTGTCCACGCAGCTCCCCACGTGGAGCACCGGAGGGATGCCCACGGCGCGGCAGATCTCCTGGAGACCCCGGCCGGCGCACTTCTCCGCCGCTTCGGGCGTCAGGAGCCCCGCCTTGGCGCAGGCGATGGCGCTGCAGCCGGTCTGGACGACCAAGACCTCGTTGCGGATCAGCTCCTTGACCATCTTCAGGTGATAATCGTCGTGGGGAAACTTGGGGTTGTTGCAGCCCACCACCCCCGCCACGCCGCGGAGCCGGCCCGCCTGGATCCCGTCGTTCAGCGGCCGATAACTCGGACGGTATCGCCCGCCAAGAATCTCAAACACGACCTCCGTCGAAAACCCGGCCACCAGCCGTTCCCGCACGTCAGGAACGTTCACCTTCGCCGGATCGCGCCGCGCGTAGTTCTCGATGGCCAGTCGGATGATCTTCTTCGCCGTGTCCATCGCCTCTTCTTCATGAAACTCGATGTGGGTGGCGCCGGGGAACTTGGCCTTGGGGCTGGTTGAAATGACCTTGGTGTGGAAGCACTTCTGGAGGTCCGTCACCGCCGGGAAGATGCACTGGACGTCGACCAACATGACGTCCACTACCCCCGTCATGACCGCCAGCTCCTGCTGCAAGACGTTCCCGGCAATGGGAATACCGTGCCGCATCAAGATCTCATTGGCCGTGCAGCAGATGCCGGCCAGGTTGATCCCCTTGGCCCCCTTCGCCTTGGCTTCGGCCAGAAGCTCGGGGTCGCGGGAAGCGGCCACGATCACGTCGGAAAGCGTCGGCTCGTGGCCGTGGACCACGAGGTTCACCTCGTCTTCGCGCAGCACCCCCAAATTCACCCGGGACCGCAAGGGATGAGGCTCGCCAAAAAGGATGTCCGACACGTCCGTGGCGATCATCGAGCCCCCCCAACCGTCGGACAGCGCCGCCCGCACCGAACCCATCAAGAGATGCTCGGCCTCATTGTCCACGCCGACGTGCGTCATGTGCATGCCGGTGACGATCTCCCGGTCCACGCCGCGCGGGGTCGCCCCGGCTGCCGCCCAATTCCTCCGCTGCTGCTCGGGTGCCCGCTGGACGTTGGTCAGAAGGCCTTCCTGTTTGCCGAACTGTTCCAGCAGCACACGGGCGAGGTCCTCGGCGATTGCCTCGTTGGTGCGGCCGTCGCAGGCAATCTCGTACTCCGCGGCCAGGGCGCGGAGCTTGCGTGGACCGCGGATGCGGTAGGCATCGGATTTCCCCTCCGCCGCCAGAAGGAGGGCGTGGACGATGTCGCGCCCGTGATCGGAGTGGGCGGCAGCACCGCCGCAGACGCTTCGGAGCAGGTTCCGCGCGACGATAGTGTCCGCGGTGGCCCCGCAGACGCCCTGCTGCGCCCGCTCGCCGAAGGGATCGATGCGGCACGGCCCCATGAAGCAGTTGCGACAGCAAATCCCCAGCTTCCCAAAGCCGCACTGCGGCTGCTGGGACTCCAGCCGGTCCCACACCGTGGCGATGCCCTGCTGGGCGGCAAGGATGACCATCTCCTGCG
>Ga0315280_10002320_pt1 | contig 31030 bp, 24 predicted proteins | sample YL17G06_40_MG_FD_203697 | JGI IMG/M metagenome (GOLD analysis project Ga0315280, IMG submission 203697) | Sediment microbial communities from Yellowstone Lake, YNP, Wyoming, USA - YL17G06_40 | ecosystem: Environmental > Aquatic > Freshwater > Lake > Sediment | place: USA: Wyoming | collected... | reverse complement strand
GCGGGTTTCTACCTGGGTGCCATGGCTACGCTTGCGTAGCCATGTTCCAAGCCAAGAAGAGAAACATGCTTACGCGAGCGTAAGCATGGCACCCACCCACAAGTTTAGAGTGGTCGGAGTACTACGGGTTGGGGGCCAGGCGTCCTTCGTAGGGTGCGTACCACGCACCGCTCCATCTGTTGTTGGCCTTCGTCGCGTGTCTTATCTGCGGCGACGCAAGAGCAGGCCGCCAAGGCCCAGGAGTGCTACCGTCGTCGGCTCCGGAATCACGGAGATCTCCGCGCGTTCCCAAAGCTGAACGCCGTCGCTGGCGTAGAGGTTCAGCTTCGTCGAGCCTGCCTTGTCTCCTTCCATTCATTAGCGCACAGGCTCCTCCATCGAGCCTATACCGCCTCTATCTCCGCAGCGCCACTGGCACTCGGGGTCGGTCAGAATCTGACGCTAATGAACCGTGCTAAGGTCGCAGGCTCGCGCCGCAATCGCTCGGTACACCAGGGCCAGCCGGAGCTTCTTTGACCAGCCAGTACTCGACCAAGCGGTTGAGGTCCGTGGGACCTACGCGGTAAGTGCCGGTGCTGGCGCTGCCGCCTTGGTCGTGAGCGAAGTCAGCACAGATGCCGTTCTGGATGGATGTGATGCCGGGACCGAACGGCGGCTCCTTGACTTGCCAAGCCGCGACAAGGAGGTTCAGATCGCTGGGGCCAACGTAGTAGAAACCGGTCTTCTCGTTTCCTTCTTTGAGGCCATCGGCATCGCCGTGGCACTGTCGGGGATAAGTCCAGCAGGTGGGTTTGCCGACCGCGACCCATTCGGCGTAGTCCGGCTGGCTGGATGTCAGTGCGTTGCTGCTGGCGATCGATATGCCGGCCGCCCCGGTCAGGTTGACCACCGCCGGGACATCCGGGTTCGTGAGCACGATGCCGCCCCGAACTTCATTGAGCTTGACGGTCAATTTCGCCGCTTCGCTGAGAGTCAGCTTGAAGAGGGTACCCTGGTTGAGCGGGGCGTTGGGCGAACTGTCGTCCGTAGGATAATACAAGGCACCCATTTCGATGGTAATGCCGTTGGTGCCCAAGCCGCCGAGAGCGCCGGGATCGCAAGGATCGGCAACGGGGGTGTAGTCGTTGACGTCCCACTTGGCCACTTCACCGGTGTCGGGATTGACCGTAATGTGACGGGCAAAACTGCCGGGGAAAATGCCGTAGCCGGGCTTGGCCTTCGTGCTTTCCCCGCGGATGAAGCCGGAGATCCCTTGAATGACCCCTTTGTCCACGGTGATGTCCAAGGCGAACGCCCGGACCTTTTCGCCATCCGTCGCATACTTGATGGTCGCCGTCTTCCCGCTCGGCTCGACGATGATTCGTACGGCTGCCAGTGCCGGGGTGGTAAATAGAAGCGCTGCTAGTACCAAGCTGAGCTTCTTCATAACAGTTGCCTTCCTTCCTTTTCTCTTCTCTTCTTGGCAGAGCAAGGCACTCTGCCGAATCTTGGTCTTCGTTAAGCTTCCTGCACCTGCCGAAACGTCTGCCGCACTCCCCGTAAGCTCCTGCCCTTCCTGGGGAGCAGGGGAGTACCCACCCGACCTGCAGGATGGGTCGGTCGAAAAGGGTCTGTCCTTTTCTCCTCCTTTCTCGCCAAGAGGCGGTTCTATGGGCCTCCACAAGGGCAGGCACCGGTTCCCAGACGATAAATATCCACAGTCAAAGTACCAGAAACCTGGGGAAAAATCAAGTCAAATGCGGGGGTGCATGATCGTTCTTGTATGGGCGTCATGGCTCGACAGAGACCGCTGCCGGAAAAGGGGACATTCTACTTTTCCCCTTCTCGAAGAGGAAAAGTAGAATGTCCCCTTTTCCTCCGCTTTTCCTCCGCCCAGAGGCTCACAAGAACGGTCATGCGTCCCAAATGCGGGCCTGGGGCGATTCCATACCGATTTCCCAGGTTCGTCGATGTACGCAAAATACGCAGTGTGGTATTCTATCGCTATGCGTAACTTTCTTAAAGGACGCCTCTTGCTCGTCAGGATCTGTCTGCTGACCACCGTCTTGATCCTGGTGCTCATAGGGATTCTGACGATCTACTTCGTGGGCAACCCGCTTGAGACCAGTCCGGCGAACAGTATGACCGACTTGGCGGGCGTTTGGAGAAAGGGCGTAGTCGGCCTGTGGAAGAAGCAGGTCCTGTTCGCGCTGGCCGGCGTCGGCGGCTTCGTAGGGGCGAATCTCGTGAACTACCGCCGGCTTGGGGCCGTTAGCTATGGGCTCTATGTGGGCATTCTGGCCCTTTTGGTACTGCTGGTCATCAGCCGGTACGTGGTGCCTCTGCCATTCATCCCAGAGAGCCACGGCGCCCATTGTTGGATTCGGGTAGGACGATTCTTCGCTATCCAACCGTCCGAGTTCTGCAAACTCATCTATATTCTGGCGCTGGCGTGGTACCTTCGTTATCGCAGCAATTATCGCAGTTTTCGGTCCCTCGTGGGTCCGTTCGTGCTGACGCTGGTGCCGATCGTCCTCATCCTGGTCGAACCGGACCTCGGGACTGTGATGCTGATGATGCCGATTCTGTTCATCATGCTGTTTATGGCCGGAGCGAGGGTCAAGCACCTGGTCCTCATCGTCTTGCTGGCTGTGCTCGTCAGCCCCTTGCTTTGGCTCAAGATGCACCCTTACCAGCGCTCGCGAGTCAGTGCGGTATTCCTGCAGAGCAGTTGGATCCGCCAGAAGGCCGAGCAGGTCCCTGCGTTCGGCGAGATTCTCGTAGGCGGCAAGTTCAATCCGCGGCGGTGGCGAAGTGAATCCGGGTATCACATTACCCGCTCCAAGTACGCCATCGCCTCGGGCGGATGGGCCGGTCAGGGGTTCGGCCGGGGCCCGTTTATCAAGTACAACTTCCTGCCGTTTCGGCAGAATGACTTCATCTTCTCGGTGATTGCCGAGCAGGTCGGTTTCCTGGGGTCCGTCGCTTTTCTGGGACTTTACGTGATTCTGGCCATTTGCGGGCTGGAGATTGCGGCGGACAATATCGATCCGTTCGCCAGGCTGGTAGCGGTCGGGATCGTGGCCATGCTCGTCGTCGAGGTCCTCGTGAACGTGGGCATGACACTGGGCCTGATGCCCATCACGGGCTTGACACTGCCCTTTGTGAGCTACGGGGGGTCGAGCTTGCTCGTCAACATGATGGCCGTCGGTCTTCTCAACAACGTTGGCCGCTGTCGCCCATTTACCGTCGCCCCGAAGAAATAACTCCGGGTGGGCTTCCCCCAAGTAGGCCCAACGTCCATCTTGTAGAAGTTCAGTGATCGAGAGGCCCTTGGTCCAAGGATTTATTTCGTCAGATTGCCGCGTTGACCGTCCTCAGCAGAATCCTCGGCATGCTGCGGCCGGTGATTCCGCCGGCAGCGGGAACTCGTAGGGCCCGAAGCTGTCTAAATGTGTGTGCATCTGTAACTCTTGTGGCGATAATGTCTAAAGCATGCACGAGCGTTACCCGAAATACCATAATACAGTGCCCGCTCGGCAGATTTAAGGAGAACGGAATGTTTGGAAACAGGCCGATCGCAACGTTTCTGGCGATAGTCCTGTTTGCTGCGCCGATGTGGGCACAAGGCCAAATCCCCAAGCAGGCGCCCTCGGTGCCGTCCCAAACACGCGGGACGCGCCCCGCGGAAGCCTCGCCATCATCCCCACCCTCGTCCTCGGCATCGGTCGCGGCCCGCTTCTGGGAGATCGGTTATGAGATCGCCCACTCGGCGAATATTACCGGACCACAGGCCGATCAGGCGATCATTCTGCTGACCGCCGCCAAGAGCCTTGACAGCCGGATTGCCGGCGTCGAGCCGCTGCTGCTGAAACTCGCGACGCGCTGCTCCGAGAAGGACTACACTCTGCCGGTCATCTTCTGGCTCGAAAAGTACGTCAGCGCGTCGGCCGACCGTGCCGTCGTGATGGACGCGGTCGGTGGCATGCTAAACCGGTTGAATTCCCTGGAAGAACGCAAGGCGATGCTGGAGAAGCTGATCGTCAAGCTGCGGAACAAGAACCCGGCCATCGACTCAGAACTGGCCACATCCCTGGGCTTGCTCATGCTGGAGAGGAAAGAGCTTGAGCCAGCCAAGTACTACCTGGTGCAGGCGTGCAAGAACAACAGGTTCAACCGTGTGGCGTTTGACAAGTTGGCCGAGCTTGCCCCGAGTGAGATCGGTCCGGCCACGAACCTGGAACACCTGCGACTGCTCGTGCGGGAGAATCCACTGGATCTGAAGGCGGCTCTGGATTTCGCGGGGTATGCCGAGCGGCTGCAACTGTACGACGTGGCGGCCCAATCCTACGAGTACTGTGCGGCGCTATTCCGCTATCTGTATCCGTCCGACCCGCTGCCGCCGCATGTCTACCTGCCTTGGGCCATAAGCTGCTACAACACCAGGCAGGGGCTGCAAATGTGCGTCCAGATCGCGGAGATTGTCCGCGACTTGAAGCGCTTCGATATCCTCCTGGAAGCCGTCGCCGGCAAGGCGGCGGTGAAGATGGGAAAGCCGCAAGAGGCTCAGGCGATCTTCCAGCAAGCGGAGCAGAGAGCCCAGGAATTGCTCGCGTTGGGACCGGGGCAATCTCTGGCCGGGCCCAACGACGTCACGCCGGTGCGGCCGGTCAACGCCAAGCAGCTTGCCTGGTTCTACTGCTTTGCCGATGCAGATCCCGAGAAGGCGGTGGATTGGGCCAATCGGGCCTATGCCGCCGAGCCGAATTCGCCCTCGGCGGGGGCTCTGCTGGCGTATGCCTTGAGCATCACGAATAAGCTGGATTTGGCCAGGTCGTTGCTGGCGCCTGCCGAACAGAGCCAGATTGCGGACCTGGTGCATGCCCGCATGCAGTTGGCGGCCGGCAACAAGGCGGGCGCCCTCCAGACGATCCAGAACACCGTGGCTAAAGACGCCGGCTCGTTGGCGGCAGAGAAGGCCAAAGAACTTCTGCGGGAACTCGGGAGCGAGTACCTCCCGCCCAACGACAGGAAGACACTGACCGACTTCCTCACGGAGCGTCTCGGCAGTGCTCACATCCCCCAGTTCACACCGCCGGACCAGATGGTGAGTGCTCAGTTCACCATCCGCGGCACCGATCTGTCCTACGGCAATGGGCTTGAGGGAGCCGTTTCCATCATCAACAAAGGCCGCGAGCCCCTGGTCATTAGCGACAACAGCCTCTTCCAGGGAAATATCCGCGTCAGCGCCCGCGTGGCGGGGGACGTGAAGAGGGAAATCCCGAACCTGGTGTCCGAGACGGTCCGGACGGACTTGATCGTGCCGCCGGGCCGAAGCGTGGTCCATCCGGTGCGGCTGTCCACGGGGGAGCTGCACGACCTCCTTACGACGTACCCGCAGGCCTCCCTCGAGATCCAGTTCACGCTGTATCTGGATCCGGTCATAACGAGCACTGGCGAGATCACCAACCGGCTGGTGGACGTGATGCCCGCCACGGCGTCGGTCAGGCGTCCCCGCGTGCTGGTTACGCGTGACCTGGTACTAAGCCGGTCCAATGGCATAGCATCGGGACCGGAGGCACAGAATACACAAACGGCGCGGCTGTTTACCGGCTTGCTGAAGGAGCAGCAGGCTATGACGGAGAAGGTGCTCTATTCCTTCAAGTACGAGGATTGGCTGCCTGGCCAGTTGCGGTCGTCGCTCATGGGCCCGACCGGATTGCTCCTGGGGGGAGCACGAGGCGAGTGGGTGGTGAAAGTCAATACGATGGCCGACATGCTCGACATGCCCGTCGATCAGGAAATGGCCGCCGTTGTGCTGAAGAACGTCAATCATCCGCAATGGCCCGTTCGGTTGATGGCTGTTTACCTACTGGGCCAGAGCGTCCCCAACAGCATCGGCAACGTGCTGGATTGGGTGGTCAAGAACGACAAGGATGAGTTGGTGCGCAGCCTGGCCCTGTCGCTGCAGTCCGCATCGTCTAACACCATGACACTACGGTCCGTCACGCCCCAGCCCACACCTGCGGCGCGCCCCTAAGCGTGCCGTCTGATCTTGCATCCGGCCCTCGCCATGCGTTTGGATCGCTGGTCGCCCACCTGGAAAGCGTTTCCCGCTTGATCCCTCCGCCGATCCGGAACCACAACCACGCCCGGGACGTAAGAGTACCTGATTGGACCATCGGAGTGCCTTCGTGGCGGATTTCCGAGTTTTTGGTTGTATTTCGCGGGTGAGGCGTTATCATTTTGTGCTTTCCAGCATGATTTGTGGTTACATTTGAAAGGGTTACGAGATGCCGGCCGAAGTCAATCGGGAGAAGTGCACGGGTTGTGAGACCTGCGTGGGCGAGTGCCCCAGCAGCGCCATTAGTATGGCTGATAGCAAGGCGAAAGTGAACCCGGATAACTGCGTCGATTGCGGCGTGTGCGTCGATGCTTGCCCCGTAGGGGCGATAAGCCTGTAGGGATTTACCATTTGAGATTTGCGATTTGCTATTTGGCCGGCGCAGCGTGCAGGTTTTCAAATGGTAAATATGAAGTCGTAAATGGTAAATCTCGTTGGCCCCATCGTCTAGGTAGGCCTAGGACACCGGGTTTTCAACCCGGCAACAGGGGTTCGAATCCCCTTGGGGCTATTGGGCTTTGGGATTTACAATTTAAGATTTGCGATTTGGCATGGCGCTCGCCGCTCGACCAAATAGTAAATTGCCAATCTTAAATCGTAGATTGTCAGACCTTCATTCCGGAGATGGTCGCCTCGAAGACCAGCGTCTGCGAGACGACACCTTGCACATCACAGACGTACCTTCTGCCCCGCCGGGCCTCTGTTATGTGGCCCAGGAGGTAGAGGCGACAGCCGGGCTCAATGGGGGCCCTGAATTTCGCCCGGTCGATGCCTCCAAAGCCGACAAACCCGCGCTCCTCATAGACTTGCTTGACAAAGAAACTGAGCAATTGCGCGGCAGACTCAATCTGGATGACCCCCGGCATGAGGGGCCGACCCGGAATGTGACCTCGGGTCCAAAACTCCTGGTCTGTAACATCCTTGTAGCCCAGGATGCATCCCTTGCCCTTGTCGCACCACAGGATGCCATCGAGCTGCTGCATCTCGAAACGCTGCGGGTTTACCCGGCAGACCGCCTCCTTGTCGAATAGAGGTTCGCCCGTGAGGTCGATCTCGGTCAAATCGAATAACAAAGCCGGCGGCATGCATAACCTCAATACAGAGTATCCACGTGCGACATGGGGTGTTGCTGCGGTGCTACCGAGGGAACGAGCCAGCCTGGCGATCGCGACGCAATCGGCATACCTCCTGCGGAGGTGATCCGTTGAGGGGCGTCGTCGGCTGGTTACTCCTCAGTCGATCTGATCTCCAAGACCCGATTGCGGACGATCTGAGCGGCCTGCTTGATCATCTGCATCTGCTTGCGCACACGCGTCCCAGCCGCCTTGTTTCCGCCCATCGCCTTGTTGATGTCCGATTCGATCTCTGCCACCAACGTCTTCAGGTTTTCGTACTCCTGCATCTAATGGATCCTCCACTTGATGAATTAGGATGGGGGCGAATGTACCCCTCGGATCGGCCCCTGTCAAAGGAAAATGCGTTTTTTCGCCGACAAACCGCGTTCTGTCTTCCGTCTGTGGTTCGTCAGGGGAACAGCTTCTTGGTCAGGGCGGCCACTCTTTGACCCCGGCGGACGCATTGCTGCCTGACTTTCTCATCGGGCTTGCCGATGGACAGCGGTCCGTAGTGGGCTCCTTGCGGATCGCCCTGGACGATCATGCCGGCGATGAGCATCGCTTCGAGGATGCCGAGAACGGTGGTTTCGCTGCCGCCCCCGATATTGGCGGAGCTGGAGAAAGCGGCGCCGACCTTGCCGTTCAACTGCCCATGTCTGCTGACGAGGTCGTCAATGAGCTGCTTGACCGGGCCGGCCATCTGCCCGTAATAGCACGGTGACCCGATGACGATGGCGTCGTAGCCGGGCAAGTCATCGGCGCGCACCTTATCGACGGACTTACATTCCGTGCTCAATCCGGAATCATTCATCGCTTTGGCGATGGTCTCGGCCATTTCCTTGGTGTTGCCGCTTCTGGAGTGATAGACCACAATCCCTTTTGCCATATCTGCCCCTTTCCCGCTGGGATACCGTACGAGACCGACGATCTCCTACGTATACCCGGGTTTCCGCAGGGCGTCCAGGGATTCCTGGCAGGGCAACCGCAGAGTTCCGAAGAAGGGTACCGGGAAAAGCATCAGCCGGGTGGCAGCAGGCCGAAGGTCTTGCCGGGGCCCCCACGCCATGTTTCGCGTTGGGGACCCCTCGATGGGTGTGCCGCGGCCATCTTGGCCGCGCCGTGTCGAGGGCGTCCCGCCCTCGAATCGCGGGCAGGATGCCTGCGACACGAGGGCCATCGCCAAGCTCCGAAGACTGCGCTTGACGCTGCCACCCGATCACAACGTGCGACTTTGCGTTTGCCCTGGGATTCTTGGATGGGGGGATGGACTGATGCGGATTCGGGGGAGTTTGGGCACGAAGCAATTCGAGTCCGTATGAGCCGGAGAGGGACGGGGAGCGTGCGGCCTGCCATGCGGTTAGTGCCGCAGGTAGGCGAGCTGCTTGGGCAGGGGGACATTGTTGCCGTAGTTGTCCTCGCCATAACCGTGCTCCGCGAGGAGCCGGATATCACTGAGGACCCGCTTGTCTCCGACAAATTGAGCGGTCACGTCGATGCCGATGTCGATCTTTCCCATGGCCAGCAGCCGTGCCGTCTCATTGGTCACCTTCTCCAGGAGGGTGCCTTCGCCGGCGCAGATGCGGTCGGGCAATTCCAGCGGCTGCTCGTATAGAACCAGTTTGCTCTTCTCGGCCAGCGCCAGCACCACGCTGCGCACGAAGGACGAAGCCTCATCGGCGTCACAGTGCTCGGGAACCAGCCCCAAGCGCACGATTTCCTTGGCCAGCCACCGTCTCTTCTGGGCGTTGATCTTCTCGTTGGCCCGGAACAGATCGAGCGAGGAGCCGGCATCGTACACCTCTTCCCCCAACAGCATTTGGACTTTGCTGCCGTAATGGAGGACCAGCTTGGAAATCAGAGTGGACGGCCGCACGTGGAAGCCGCGGTACTTTGGGATGGGGACCTCGATCCGGCCCACTTCCGCGTACCGCTTGAGCATCTCCTGACACAGGCTCACGGCCCGGCTGGTATACAAATCGATGAACGTGATGGAGTAGTTCATCAGCACCAGCAGCAAAGCGTCCGCCTCTACCAGGTGCCCCTTGAATTGGGCGGCCGGACAGCGCTGCTTGTTGACGTGACGCTCGTAGTAGTGCGCAAAGAGGGTGGCGATTCGCAGGAGATGAAAAACCACGCTGGCATGTCCCCTCAACACGGGCAAGTCCATGTCCTGGCGCTCCACTTGCGTTCCGGAGACGTAGGTATCGTACTGTGACTGAAGGTTGTGGAACTGGAATTCGAGGCTGCGGAGCCGCTCTTCGCTGAGCGCGGCGGAATTGGGGACGGCATACTCCTGCGGCTGGGTGCGGCTGGTAGCCCGGACGTCCTCGCATTCGGAGGCGAGGTTCAGGAACGCCGTGGCCAGAAGGGTGACGGTCCCGGCGACCGTATCGACCTGGCGTGCGCCGCAGCTATGGGGCAAACGCCCCTTGGGAAGGGATTCCTGAAGCGGATTATCGACGCTCGGTCTGGGCGGGATTTTGAGGCCCAATTCGCGGGCCTGATTGAGCATCTCCTTGGCGGCCTGTGCCAGGACGAGACTGGTGAATTCGAGGGTCTCGTTCGTGGCCGCCACGAAATCCCGCTCCACGGGCATAAGATGATAGGTGGGTACGCGATGCCGAATGTGGAGCAGTTCGTAGCTGACATCGGAGAACAGCTTGATCGCAGCCGTGACCGAACGGAGGCTGCACCAGTTGCAGCTCTTGCCGGCATCGTACGTGTCGAGGGTCTCTTCCAACTGCATGGAGTGCGAGAGCAGGTCTCCGACGAGCGGCCGGGTCAGGGCCTCCCGCGGGGCCGGGCAGTGGGCGAGATAGTCGGCCAAAGTCAAGAGCGTCTGCGCCCGCTTTTCGATCAACTCGCGGATATCCTGTTCCTGGACAAGATCTGCATCCATCATCGCCTGCCTTCGTGCGAGCACGGCCACCAAAAGGGGTGGACTACCTGGGCGGTCTGTTATCCGCCCTTTTGGCCAGAGGGATCACCTGTTCACTGAAGTCACGGGGAATATCGACCTTAAACAAGCTCGGGTCCAGTTTCGCATTCACTTTGGGATCGGTGAGCTTGATTTCGTAGGCGTCGTCCTCCGGTGTCACGGCCTTCACCTCGGCGGGAAGTCCGATCTTGCCGTCGATCCAGAGGTCGATCGTGGCATAATCGTCTCTGTAGACGGAATCCGGCTTGACCTTCAGATGCAGATGGGGCCGGGAGGCGGTCTGGCCCGGCGGTTCGGCGACCAGCTCGATATCGAACTGCTTCCGCAGGTCTTGCACCTTGGAGAAGCCCAGGACGGGAAGCTGTTTACTGACCAGCGAAAGCGCATCCAGCGGCTTGTTGGGTTCGGCCAACTGACGTCGTGTCGCCGTCTTCAACTGGCGATCGACCTCCAACAGCCAGACGCCATCAAAGAGGTAGGTCTGCTCGTACTTGCGCTCCTTCTCCTGATCTTGTTGCAGCGTGCGGAAGTCGATCCGCAGGTCCGACTTCTTGTCAGACTTGGCATAGCAGAGAACCCCGGTGCGACGTTGTTGGGATTCCAGCAGCGGTTGCTTGAAGACGTAGTCCATGTTCACCTGATAGGATTCGAGCTCGGCGGCCTTGTCCTGCAGGTTCTTGAGCACCGTGTCGAGTGCGTTGGGGTCGGCGGGGGTCCGACGAGAAGGGGCCGCCGTATTGGCATCCGCGCCGCGCAACAGCCCGGCCGCAAAGACAACCAGCAACATCGCAACTAGGGCAGATCTGTACATCAATTCTCCTGTTCTCGGCAGCGGGATTCGTTGGTACCGTTGTGATGATCGATGATGGGCAGCAGCTCGCTCAGGCTGGTGATGGTGAAGTCCGCATGTTGGGCGAACTCATCGGCCCGGTCATGGTTGGCCAGCAGGACCGGGATGGCGCCGGCGGCGCGGGCACACAGCAGGTCAAACAGATAGTCGCCGACGAGCAGCGTTTGGGCCGGCTCGACCGCGAATCCGCGGCATAAGTGCAGAACGCCAAAGGTATTAGGTTTCACCGGTCCATCTTCCCGCCCGACGACCGCGTCGAAGTGCAGGCCGTGTTTGTTCGCGACGGCCCAGGCGTTATCCTTGCGGTTGCGGGTCAGAATGCCGACGGGAATACCCCGCGTGCGGAGGGCGGCCAGCGCTTCTCTCGCTCCCGTGTTCAACTTAGACTCCGCCACGGCCTTCTCCTCATGCCGGTGGAGGATGGTCTCGGCACGTTGACGTTGCTGGGGTGTCATTTTCTCCATGGCCTCCAGGATGGGCCCCCCGTTCTTGTCCAACCCCATCTCTTCCCGGATGACATCGAAATCCAGGTACGGCTGCGTTATCGTTCCATCCAAATCGAATATTACCGCTCTGATCGGCATACACAGGTTGCCTCTTCCCCGGAAGTAGCCAAAAGGCCGGAAACGACCTCGAAGTGTTGCCTACCGCCACCTATACGTTGTGCGGCCGGACAGGTTTTGTCAAGTGCCTGGCTGTGGACGATCCTTGAAGGGTGCGTGGAAAGCTGGTTTGCCGTGGCATGGGCATCTTGCCCAGGAGTGGCAGGGCCATCTTGGCCCTGCTCAGGGCGCCCCTTCATGGGCGAGACGCCCATGCCACACACGGGCAAGATGCCCGTGCCACTCTTCACACACCCTCTTGGGGAGGTGTCCTTTCGTAGCTGACTTCCCGGTTCGGTTGCTGCCCTCATGCCTATTTTACCTGCTTTCTCAGCAGTTCGATCAGGTAGCGTGCCGCCTGGCTCAGTGTGCGTCCTCTACGGACAATGATGCCGGTGGGGCGCAGGAAGCGCTCGTTGGAGAAGGGGATGGCCTTCAAGGTTCCCGTGGCGACTTCCTGGACGACGGTGGCCTGGGGCAGGATACTCACGCCGGCATTGATCTCCACGGCCCGTTTTACCGTCTCGATGTTGTCGAACTCCATGACGGGCCGGACCACCGTGTTGTACCGGGACAGGATGTTATCGATCCAGACCCGCGTCGGCACGTCCTTCTCGAAGGCGATGAAGCGCTCGAACTGCAGCTTGTGAATATCCGCTTTCGTTTCGCCGGCCAAGGCGTGCTTCGGACTGCAAACCAGGACCAGCGGCTCCTCCTCAAACTCGTACACGTCCAGTCTCTTGTCCTTCTTGGGCACGGCCACCAGGCCGATGTCGAATTCGCCGTTGAGCACCAACTCGTAGACCTTGTCGGCGCTGAAATACTCGATGTGCATGTTCACGCTCGGGTAGCGCAGCATGAACTTCTTCACGTAGTCGGGCAGGCTGTGCATCCCGATGCTGAAAATGGCCGCGACGTTGATCCTGGTCTCGGTGCCGCTTTTGAGAGCATTCAACTCGCTCCTAAGCTGGTCGTGCCGTTCGAGGATATCCTTGGCGGCCTTGTAGAACACCTGTCCGGCCGTGGTCAGCTCAATCGGTCGCTTCTTGCGGGCGATCAATTGGCACTTGTGGGCCAGTTCGAGCTGCGCCAGTTGTTGGGAGATCGCCGACTGGCTGAGCAGATGTTTTTCGGCCGTCTTGGAGAAGCTGCGGGAATCCGCCAGATCGCAGAAAATCTTCAGTGTTTCTATGTGCACTATTAACGTTCCTAATGCCAGGTATCAGGATAAGATGCTTTCCTGATGAGCCGTCCGACTCGATAATATAAGACCCGCTAATGTGTAGCAAGTCCTATTATTGTATTTGAAGGAGTCGCGCATGAATCTGCTACAACCCAATGCGAATGAAGCGACGCAAACGATGAACCGCTCCCGCAGCGTGTCGCCGGTCTCGGGGATTTGTACCCGTTGCATCGATGGCTGCCGGGGCAACTGTGAGATCTTCAAGTCCACGTTCCGTGGCCGGGAAGTGATCTACCCGGGTCCTTTCGGAACCCTGACGGCGGGTGCCGACAAGAATTACCCGGTTGACTACTCGCACCTGAACATCGCCGGATATGCGCTCGGAGCCAAGGGTCTGCCCGACGGGGCGGCGGGGCACTCAGACAACACGCTGTTCCCGATGGTCAACACGGAGACCGAGTACGGCGTGGGCAAGAAGGTAAAGATGCGCCTGCCGATCTTCACGGGGGCCTTAGGCTCGACCGAGATCGCCCGCAAGAACTGGGCGCACTTTGCCGCCGGTGCGGCGATTTCCGGCATTACGCTGGTCTGTGGCGAGAATGTTTGCGGGATCGATCCCGGGCTGGAGCTGGATGCCCACGGCAAAGTGATGAAGTCTCCGAACATGGCCGAGCGGGTGGCCCAGTACCGAAGGTACCATGAAGGCTACGGCGACATGATCGTCCAGATGAACGTCGAGGATACCCGCCTGGGCGTGGCCGAGTACGTGGTCGGCAAGCTCGGCATCGAGTGCGTCGAGCTCAAATGGGGCCAGGGCGCCAAGTGCATCGGTGGTGAGATCCAGGTGGACTCCCTCGAACGGGCTCTGGAACTGCAGAAGAGAGGATACCTTGTCACGCCCGATCCGTCCAATGAGGCCAATCAGGCGGCATTCCGCGACGGCGCCCTGAAGCACTTCGAGAGACATTCCCGGCTGGGCTTTGTCGATCGGGAAGGCTTCCTGAAAGAGGCCGAGCGTCTCCGCAAGCTCGGCGCCAAGCGCGTTACCCTCAAGACCGGCGCCTATCCGATGCGCGAGCTGGCGATGGCCATCAAGTGGGCCTCGGAGGCCAAGCTGGACCTGTTAACCATCGACGGCGCTTCCGGCGGGACCGGCATGAGCCCCTGGCGCATGATGCAGGAGTGGGGCGTGCCCACGTTCTACCTGCAGGCCATGACGCAGGACCTGTGCCAGAAGCTGGCGGCCAAGAAGCAGTTTGTCCCGGACATCGCCATTGCCGGCGGTTTCAGCTCGGAAGATCATGTCTTCAAGGTCCTGGCGATGGGTTCGCCGTTCGTCAAGGCGGTCTGCATGGGCCGGGCCTTGATGATTCCGGGCATGGTGGGCAAGAATATTGGCGAGTGGCTTAAGGAAGGCCCCGACGCTCTGCCCAAGACGGTCAGTGCGTTCGGCACCACGGTGGAAGAGATCTTCGTCAGCTACGAGGACCTCGTGGCCAAGTACGGTAAGGACACCGTCCGGGAGATGCCGCTGGGGGCGATCGGCCTGTACACTTTCACGGACAAGCTGAAGGTCGGTTTGCAGCAACTGATGGCCGGCAGCCGCAACTTCAAGGTCTCGACTATCGGCCGCAGTGACCTGATGGCGCTGACGCCGGAAGCGGCCCAGATTTCGGGCATTCCTTACATCATGGAAGCCTACAAGGCAGAAGCGTACCAGATCATCAACGGTTGAGAACGTGCTCACATGGCGGGAAGTTGACGAAAGGGGCCCTCGATAATCGAAAGAGGGCCCCTTTCCCTATCTGCCGGGCGATGCTATAATGCCTTTCATGGCGGAAGTGGATCTGAACAAGGTGGTTCGCCAGCATCTGGAAATGGAAGGCTTCTTCACGGGGTTCGCCGTCCGCGGCGCGATCGAGACGCCGGGAGATTCCCCGGCGAAGCCAACCAGGGAGCCTGCCATCGCGCCATCGAAGGCCAAGGTTGATGCCGCGAATCCGCAATCCGCAATTCGCAATCCGCAATCATCGTCCGCAGATGCTGCCGGCGAGCTGGCGGCCATCGCGGCCGAAGCCGGCCAGTGCCGCAAATGTCAACTGGGCTCCACCCGAAAGAAGTGCGTCCCTGGTGAGGGCCATCCGAGGGCCCGGATCATGTTCGTCGGCGAAGCACCGGGGGCCGATGAAGACGCCCAGGGCCGGCCGTTTGTCGGTAGGGCGGGCCAGCTTCTCGACAAGATCATCGTCGCCTGTGGCCTTAAGCGCGAGGACGTCTTCATCGGCAATATCCTGAAGTGCCGGCCGCCCGAGAACCGCGAGCCTCGGCCGGATGAGATCATCAACTGTCTGCCCTATCTCCAGAGGCAGATCGAAGCCATCAATCCGGACATCATCGTTGCCTTGGGAGGCCACGCGGCCAAGACCCTCCTGAATACCGTCAAACCCATCGGCCAACTGCGGGGGCAGTTCCAGGAATACTATGGCGGCATCGGTCGCCCGCCCATCAAGCTGATGGCCACGTTCCATCCCGCCTATCTGCTACGCAACTACAGCGAACAGAACCGCCGCTACGTCTGGGAGGACATGAAGAAGGTCCTCGCCGAACTGGGCCTGCCGATCCCGGAGCGCAAGGGTTCCCAAACGTAAGGAATCGCGTTGGGGGTCCCCACGAGAGTTGACTCCACACTGGGCCTGCAGAGGTGTCCGGGGCCGAGAATCCACTGCGAGAACGCACTTTCTGCGTAATGCGGTCGCATTTCATGCGTCTATTGACACAGTAGCTGCTCTCGTTGGATGTGGAAACTGACTCGGAAAGGGTGTGGACATGAGGAAGGCCGTACTGGCGGGCGTTTTGGCACTGTGGCTGACGACGGCCACGGGCCTGGCGGCGATACGAAAAGTGCCGAGCGAGTACCCGCGCATCCAAGCGGCTATCGACGCCTCGGAGGCCGGCGATGTGGTCGTCGTGGCATTGGGTGTCTACTATGAGACGATCAACTTCAGTGGCAAGGACATTGTCGTCACCAGCACGGACCCGAACGATCCGAAGGTGGTGGGTTACACGATCATCAATGCTGATGGCGACGGCACGACGGTGACTTTTGAGAACGGCGAGACCCCGGCCGCCGTGCTGACTGGCTTCACGATCACGGGGGGCTTCGGCACCTTCAATAATGCGCTCCCGGCGCCGTTCAAGATCTTCTGGGGCGGTGGCATCTACTGCAATGGCGGCTCGCCCACGATCACCCGCAATATCATTGCCAACAACCAGGGCCCCGTCGAGATGTCGGGGAACGACACCTCGCAGCTCAAGCTGTGCTATGGTGGGGGGATCAGTTGTCTTCAGTCCGATGCGGTGATTAGCCGCAACATCATCCGAGGCAATCGCGGTTACGCCGGGGGCGGAGTCGTGGCGTACTTTGGCACGCCGAAGATCGTGGACAACCTGATCTTCGACAATTCGGCTACGGTTGCGGCGGGCGTGCTGATGGTCCAGGGACAACTGGTCAACAACACGATCGTGGCCAACCATACAGGGGTGGGGGTCGATGGCGGTCCCGGCGGGAATGTCTACGCGGCCGACATTTCCGACCCCAACCACATCAACATCATCACCTTGTGCGACCATCCGGCGCGCCAATACGACCCGGCGATCTCGGGGCGCTGGGTGGTCTGGACCGACGAGCGCAACGACCGTGGCGACATCTACGGGGCCGATCTCTCCGATTGGCAGGGCATCCGGCAGTTCGAGGTTATCAAGGCTCCGGGGACTCAGCAGCAGCCGACCGTCGATGGCTCGCTCATTGCCTACGCCGATGGCCGGGCGGCCGGCGGCTCGATCCGTCTGGCTTGTGTGACGTACCGGCATGGCGTTTTGGATGCTGCCGTTCCCAGTTTGCCCTTGGCAGGTGCCCCGGCACTGGATGGCCGAACGCTCATCTGGATGGATGGCTACCACGGGGTCGTGCAGGGACTGACGCTCGGGTTCAGCTATTCGGTGCCCGATGGCCGTGCGCAAAACAGCCGGACCGGCAAACGATACGACTACATCCGGCACGCGATCACCGATGCGAACGAGGGAGATCAGATCGTTGCGAGCGCCGACCGCTATGAGGAGAAGATCAGCTTCGCCGGCAAAGCGGTGACCGTCCGCTCGACCGATCCCAATGATCCGGCGGTAGTGGAGACCACGGTTCTCGCCGGCAGTGGGAACATAGTGAGCTTCGTCGGTGGAGAAGGGGCCGGGAGCGTCCTCAACGGTTTCACGATCACGGGCGGGAATCAGGGAATCGTTTGCTACAGTACTTCGCCGACGATCACGCGATGCACCGTCCGAGGCAGCGGTCAGGCGGGCATCAGGCTGTACGGCCCGAGCAGCCCCGCTATTACCCGTTGCCAAGTCGTGGCTAATGGAGCCGCGGGCATCGAGATGTCAGGCATCGGTGAGGGCCGCACGGTGAAACTCAGCGACCCCACGATCCGCAATTGCATTGTCGCGGCCAACGGCGGGCCGGGGGTTCGCGGCGGCAAGCCCAAGCTGATCAACTGTACCGTGGTCGAGAATCTGGGTGTGGGCATCAGTGGCCTTACGCCGACCATTACGAACTCGATCGTGTACTTCAACGGCCGAAGTGGAGAAGGCATTCAGATTGACGGCACGCGGGCGGTCGTCACCTACTCGGACGTGCAGGGCGGCCGGGAGGGGCAAGGCAACATCGATGCCGATCCGCTGTTTGTCGAGTCGGGCCGGTGGACGGACCCCAGCAACTCCACGCACCAAGTCCCGGCCTTGAACGGCCGTCTCGGGTGGACATCGGGCGACTACCATCTGAAGAGCCAGGGTTGGCGCTGGAATGCGCAGGAGTGCTCCTGGGTTTCGGATGAGGCGACCAGCCCCTGCATCGATGCGGGCGACCCGGCGTCCAGTCTGTTCGACGAGCCTTTGCGACCGCCGCAGGACACGGGCGGAGTGATCGTCAACAAGCAAATCGACATGGGCGCCTACGGCGGGACGGCCGAAGCCAGTCTGGCCCCAGCGAATCAGTAGAGACCCGCCCGGACCCTCACGGCTTGCCTTGGCGGAGCAACTCGTCAAGTCGCTCCGACTCGCCGGGTTTCATGTGGTAGCCGTGCTCCGCATCGGGGAAGCGGCCGGCCTGCACGTCCTCGGCGTACTTCCGGAAGGCTTCGACAGAGCGGACGCCCAGATCGCCAAAGGCTTTGGCGAACTTCGGAGGATGCCCCCAGGAGAGACCCAAAATGTCGGGGGCGATGAGGATCTGCCCATCGCAGCCGGGGCCCGAGCCGCAGCTAATCACCGGTACCTTCGATCTCTGCGTGATAAGCTGGGCAACCTCGGCGGCCGTTCCTTCGACCAGAAGGGCACTCGCTCCGACCTCGATCATCTGCGCGGCCAGGTCGATCAGCTCGACGGCTGTCTCGGCCGTAGTCGCCTCAGCGTGGTATCGGCCCAGCGCCAAAATCCTCTGAGGCTGAATCCCGATGTGGGCCATCACCGGGATGCCAGCTTCGCTCACCGCCTGAATGGTTTCCAGGTAAGCTGCCGTCGCTTCGATCTTGACCATTTGGGCGCCGGCCTCTGTGAGGAAACGGCCGGCATTGCGAATCGCCTGGGCGTGGTTCAAATGATAAGATAGGAAGGGCATATCGCCGACAAGATAGGCATTTGGGGCGGCACGGCCGACCGCCGCCGTGATCGTGATCATGAAATCCATCGTTGCGGGCAGAGTTGAGTCAAACCCGAGCATCATCTGAGCGGCGGTATCGCCGACCAAGATCATCTCGACCTGGGTCTGCGACACGAGGCGAGCCGTGGTATAGTCGTAGCAGCTCACCGCGGCGATGGGACGCCGTTGCTGTTTCGCCGTCAGCAGGTCGGCGATGGTGATGCGGCCGTTCATCTTCACCCATTCCTTGGAGAATTAACAGGTTTCCGGTTACGACCACAGAACAAAAATCTGCCCCTCTGCGTAAAATAGCGCAGTTGAAGGTCGGAAATACGACCATTTTGGGGCGGATCGACGAAAAACTCAAGCATATGATAGCTTACTCCTTGAATTCCGGCGGGAAAAGGATAAATTTTCTCTGGGCCTCCCAATTTTGTTAAAGATTTTGCCCGGCTCTCTACGATGTAAGATGCAGAGAGCTTTGGCAGACCAGAGCTTTTCCGAAGGCCAACAAATAGCTTTTCATCACCCTCCTCCGAAGCCAGATTCTCTTTGGAATCTGGCTTTATTTTATGGCTGTGCGGCTGTGGGAATAGCGAGACTGGGCGATATTGGCTGTGCGGCGATCCATCGCTCGGCTCCCCCAGATTGGTTGGGCTGTGATTCGCTAACGGTTCTCCCGGGCCCTGACGCCGACGGATGGGTCAGGGCAAACGCAAAGTCGTTTGGCAGATCACATTCATGTCATTGCGAGGAGCGCAGCGACGAAGCAATCTCAATCATTGGCAGGGGAGATTGCTTCGCTACGCTCGCAATGACATGCGGGGCGGGCCATCAACCGACTTTGCGTTCGCCCTGATGAATGGGTCGGGGGTGGTTGTGCCCGGTCACAAGTTCGAGTAAGATTCGGCGGAGTGGCCGCCTAGGGGCGGTCTATGGTGCAAGGGTAAGCATTGTGGAGTACGGGCGGATGGTTCCTCGGATGGCATTGTCGAAACACGGTCCTGACGTTTCGCGGATTGTCCACGGGTTATGGCGCCTGGCCGAGTGGAACAAGAGCAAACGGGAAATCGTTGCGCTGATCCACTACTGCCTTGCGCAGGGGATTACGACGTTCGACCACGCCGATATCTACGGCGATTACACGTGCGAGGGTGGGTTCGGGGCAGCGCTGGCCGAGTCCGGGGTAGACCGTTCCGCGATCCAGATCGTGACGAAATGCGGCATCAAGCTGGTTTCCGCGAACAGGCCAGACCACAAGATCCACTGCTACGACACGAGTTGTTCCCACATTGTCGCCTCCGTGGAGAACTCGCTGCGCTGCCTTCGGACGGACTACATCGATCTGCTGCTGATTCACCGGCCTGATCCGCTGGTGGATCCACGTGAGGTCAACGAGGCGTTCGTCCGGCTCCGGCAAGCAGGGAAGGTGCATTACTTTGGCGTCTCGAATTTTTTGCCCTCGCAATTCGAGATGCTGGCCTCGAAGCTGGATGTGCCGCTGGTCACGAATCAGATGGAGTACTCTGTGCTGAATCTCGACGCGCATGCCGACGGCAGCATCGACTTGTGCCAGAAGCTGGAGATGTGCCCGATGGCTTGGTCGCCGCTGGGCGGCGGCCGGTTGTTTCGCGATGGTTCCGATCGGGTCAGGCGATTGCGCGAGACCCTGACGAAGATCGGCCGGGACCTCGGTGGGGCCTCGCCTGATCAAGTTGCCCTCGCCTGGATTCTCAGGCATCCAGCCAAATTCGTCCCGGTCCTGGGCACCGGGAACCCGAGCCGCATCGGGAAGGCGGTGGAGGCACTGAACCTGGAGTTATCCACCGAGCAATGGTTCGAGATTCGTCGCGATGCTCTGGGCCGCGATGTGCCCTGACGACGCCACGAAGAGTGAGCGGGTGATAGACTACATACGGGAAGCGATTGCGGTCCGACCCGCCTGCGTCAATGGTGCAATTCCGGGCTGGAGAGAATGTAATCGATGACGTCGCTGAGTTTGGCCGTGGCCACGGCGATGGTGGAATCGGCGGCGCCATAGTACATGCGCAGCTCATCGTCGCTTTCATCGACAATAGCGCCCGTGGGAAAGACTACGTCGCCAACGTCGCCGACGCGCTCGTAGTAGGCCTGCGGCCCGAGAATCCACTCCGCGCTGCGGCGGAGCATCTTCCAGGGGTGGTGCAGATCGAGCAGCACCAGGCCCAGCCGATAGATCTGGCTGGCCGTGGTCGAGCGGACCCCGTGGTAGAAGACGAGCCAGCCCTCCGGCGTCTCGATCGGCTGGCAGGCTAGGCCGACCCGATGGCAATCCCAGTAGGCGTGCCGGGTGTGGATCAGCAGTTGGTGGTCGCCCCAGTGCTTCAGATCGGGCGAGAGGCTGAGCCAAATGTGGGCTTCGCCGCGCACGATGGGGCGGTGGATCAGGGCGAATCGACCCTCGAACCGACGCGGAAACAGGCAGGCGTCTTTATCTTCCGGCGGCAGCATGGCCCCCAGCCGGGCAAAGGTGCGGAAGTTCTTGGTGATCGCCAGCGAGACCAGCGGACCGCCCTCGCTGAAGGAGACGTAGGTCACCGCGAACTGCTTTTGCTCCTCCAGCCACACCACGCGGGGGTCTTCCAAGCCCCAGCGCTCCTCCTGCGAGTTGGGGTCGGCGGTGAGCGTCGGGTCCGGATCGATTTCCCAGTCTGTGAAGCCATTGGGGCTGCGGGCGACCGTCAGGTGGGAGAAGCCACGCATGTCCTCAACGCGGGCCAGCAGGAGCGTCTGGTCGTCCACCTTGGCGGCCGCCGGATTGAACACGGCGTTGGCCGGATAGGGCCAGTCTTCGGGCTTCAGGATCGGATTGCCCTCATATCGCGTGAACAACTCGTGTGCCTTCTTCTCTCGTGCACGGGTGGGCATGGCTATCGCTCAAAATGACTGGTTCCCAATAATCGCCTTCGTTTATAGGCGAAACGGCGGGGCAGGGTTCATTCTGGGCCCACGTTTTTGCCGAACTGGGGTGGCTCAGTCCGGTGGTTGGGCCGGCCGTTCTCAGGCCTTGATCAGTTGCGTCTCGTAGAGGGCTTGGTAGATGGGGCAGGTCTGCATCAGGTCTTCGTGCTGACCCTGGGCGACAATCCGTCCCTCGTTCATGACGATGATCACATCCGCCGCGATGACCGTGCTGAAGCGATGGGCGATAATGAAGGTCGTATGATCCTGCATGATCTCCTCGATGGCCTCGTGAATCTTGGCCTCGCTTTCGGCGTCAATCTGGCTGGTCGCTTCATCGAAAATGAGGATCGCCGGGTTCTTCAGGATAGCGCGGGCGATGACGATTCGCTGGAGCTGCCCGCCGCTGAGCCCGACGCCCTGTTCGCCAATCATCGAATCGTAGCCCTTGGGCAGCCGAGAAATGAACTCGTGGGCATAGGCCCGTTTGGCGGCGGCAACGATCTCGTCTGGCGTCGCCCCTTCCTGGCCGTACCCGATATTGGCAGCGATCGTATCGTTGAAGCTGATGACCTGCTGGGTCACCATGCCGATCTGGCTGCGCAAACTGCGCAGGGTGACATCGCGGATATCGTGACCGTCGATCAGGACGCGTCCGGCGTCCGGGTCGTAGAACCGTGGCAGGAGGTTGGCCAAGGTCGTCTTGCCGGAGCCGTTGGGGCCGACGATGGCCACATTGTGGCCTGCTGTAACCGTCAGATTGATGCCGTCGAGGGCCGGACGCTCCGTGCCGGGATACGAGAACGTCACATCCTGAAACTCGATGCTCTCTTTCACCGACGGCAGGGTGGTGGCATCGGGTTTCTCGATTTCGACGGGCTGCTCCAGCACCTCGAAGATCCGCTCCGCGGCGGCGTTGGCTTGCTGAATCTTGGTCCAGATGTCGCTGGTCTTCCGCACCGACTCGGCCGCCGCACCCAAAAGGATCAGCAGACCCAGGAATTCCGCACCGTCCAAGTGCTCGGCGGCTACCCAGCCCATCCCGATGACCAACGCGGCGCAGCCCGCAGACATCCCCAGCACCTCGAGCACGGGCTGCGTGGCCGCGTCCACCTTCGACATGTTGAGCAGTTGCCGGAGCAACCGGTTGCTGATGTCCCTGAAGGCTTTCTGCTCGTACTGCTCCTGGTTATACACCTTGATGACCCGCAGCCCGGCCACCGCTTCCTGGAGCTTGGCCAGCATCTGGGAACTGGCGGCCAGGGAACGCCGGGTGGCTTTTTTCATCTTGTGGCCGAAGGTACCGAAGAGCACGACCACCAGCGGACCGCCTCCGAGGAAAACGAGGGTCAACTGCCAGTTGATGTACATGGCCACCGCGAGCATGGCGAGGGCGTTCAAGGGCTCGCGCAGCGCCTTGCCGAGCAGCACGCGCAGAGCGCCGCTCATAATGACGGTGTCGCGCACGATCCGGCTGATCAGGTCGCTGGGTTTTTCGTTCGCGAAGATGCCCACCGGCATACGGGTCAGATGCTCGAACACATCCTCACGCAGACGGTTGGCGCCGACTTCCACGATCTTCTGTCCCAGGTAGTCCTGGAAGTACTTGGCGATGCACCGGATCAGCGTGGTTACCCCGATGGTCAGCACAATGAGCAGGACGGCCTTGACCTTGTTCTCCGCCGTCTGCGCGCGGGGCAGAAACGCGACGAGCCACTGTGTGCCTCGCACGGCGCTCACGCCCACCTGCCATTGGGTCCGCTGGAACCACTTCCAAGGGAGCGTCGCGACGAACTCCCGATCGCGGGGTGTTCTCAGCGCCGTGATTAGCGTCTGAAAGCCTTCTCCCTGGGACCGCTTGAACTCGATCGGCAAGGTGTTCTGCCGAGGGACCGCCAGCTCTTGCAGCAGTTGGGCGTAGAGTGCATTCGGGTCCCGGACCCGGAGACTGTTGACATCCGCGATGCGGTCCAGCAGACGGATGCCGGCCTTCTCGGCCAGGCTGTTTTTGGCAACCTTCGTCACCAGTAGGTGAGTGCGCAGAGATGGACCGACGCCATCGGTCAGCTCCAGAGGCGTGGGGGTATAGAACTCCAGCCCGTAATAGTACTCGGAGGCCTTGCGATCCGACCACCCGTGCAGACCTTCCGTCCCGATCATGACCTTCAGGAGCGGGATGATCGTCACGAAGCTCAGGGACAGCATCATCGCAATGGCGACAGCGCTGAGCACGACGACGATGATCCGCGGCCACTGCGGCCAAATATACCTGAGCATTTGCGCGAAGGCCTTCATTGCGGCATATTTCTCCGACTGCCACTCCATTTTTCGGTGCCGCATTTCGGGCCGGACGCGCCCGGCGGCTCCGCAGACGCGGCCCCCAAAACGCGAAATGTCGCGTCTGAGAACCTACCAACTCACGGGCCCCTGACTCTTGACTCGGCAGCACACTACCCCAAGGGAATCGGCCGGTCAAGTCCAAAGACTTAAACCGCGTCCCCGGGGATTCTCCCCTTGCCTATGCCGATCCGTTCGGCCATACTGACGCTCATCGGAATGAGCGCCAATTGTAGGAGACTTCTATGCGGCTCGGGTCCTTGGTCGTACTGGGATACTTGCTGGTTGGCTCGTGCAACGCGGTCGCCGGAGAGGCGGGGCCGGTCGCACCGAAGCCGCTGTATCGTGACCCTGTGTATGACGGGGCGGCGGACCCGGTCGTGGTGTACAACCGAGTGGCGCGGAAGTGGTGGATGCTTTATACGAATCGTCGGGCCAACGCGCCCGGTCTGCCCGGGGTGTCGTGGGTGCACGGCACTCGCATCGGCATTGCGGAATCGGCCGATGGCGGGGCGACCTGGAAATACCGTGGGACGGCAGATCTGCCGGCGGGGGGCCCGACCGACACGCACTGGGCGCCCGACATCGTGTTTCATGACGGCGTGTATCACATGTTCCTGACGTTCGTGCCTGGCACGCACAACGATTGGTCCGGCGAGCGCCGCCTCGTGCACCTGACGAGCAGCGACCTGGTGCAGTGGAAGAAGGAAGGACAGCTTCCCTTGGCCTCGGATCGCGTGCTGGATGCCACCGTTTTGCGGATGGCCGACGGTACGTGGCGGATGTGGTACAACGACGAGAACGCCGGCAAGACGATCTTCCTGGCCGAGAGCCCCGATCTCAAGACCTGGACCGACCGCGGCCGAGCGATCGGTGACAAAGGAGAGGGGCCCAAGGCATTTCACTGGTCGGGCCATTATTGGCTCATCGTGGATCAGTGGGAGAAAGGTCTGGCCGTCTATCGGTCCGACGATGCGAACCGTTGGACGAGACAACCGGAGAGCCTGCTCGTTACTCCCGGGACCGGCGCGGACGACCAGGTGCATGGCGGTCACGCTGATGTGGTGGTCTCGGGAGATCGTGCGTTCCTTTTCTACTTCACCCATCCTGGGCGACGGTCCGGCGCTCCCAAAACCGAGACCGAGCAGCGGCGCAGCTCGATTCAAGTCGTCGAGCTCAAGTGCGCCGATGATCATCTGACCTGCAACCGGAATGAGCCCACGCACCTTCGCTTGACCCCGCCTGACGGGCCATAGCGTGAGATCGGCAGGTTCGTCATCTTGCGGCCGGTCGCTTCACGGCAGGCCATGCCTGTCAATGCGTATGCCGCGTTACGCCGCCGAAATCGACGGTCCGGGCGCGATCTCCCGGACCCCACCCACACCGTTCCAGGCCGGCGACGGGCAGACAAAGGGCTCGGTTGTCGCCGGGTGCCCGATGCAGAGCCAACATTCCCTGGTATTGGGCTCCATAAAGCCAAAAACGGCATCGATGTAGATCATCGTGTCGCTGGTGCCGGCCGGGCCCGTCGTCTGCTTGATGAAGCCGGGACCGGGGATGGGATTCATGAGGATCGGTGCCTCCGCTTCGGAATCGTTCTTGAACCACGACAGGCCCTCGCAGGGCGCCACCTCGATTTCGTCGCCGTGGTAATAGTGGAGCGTCAGATCCGCGGCGGCCAGAGACAGGCTGGCGCCGGCCGGCTTGGTGATCTTCAGCGTCACCATCGCGAACCGGTACTGTTCCAGGGCCGGCTCCGGGATCCGACGCGTGTACAGAAGACTCTCGATGCGGTCCGTGAAGGACATCCGCACGATTTCCACCTGGTACTGCGGCCCGACTTGCATCAGATGCGGGCAGGTTCGTGCCGAGGGGCTTTCCGGGTTGCCGACCATCCGCTGCTGATACGTGACGCCCAGTGTCAGGACCAGGAGCCCGATGGATATTCCCATGCCCCAATAAGTCCATTTCCGTTCCATGGCTGCTCTCCTTCGCACCCACGTGTGCGTCCACAGAAACCTTCATTTTTGGGCCGCCGAATAGGACTGCGTGCCACGAGCCGCGGCTGCGAAGGTGTCATGCCTCTGCGTCTGTCTTTCGTTGCCGTTCCGGGAGGGCGTCTCTACGAGCGCAGGGCACTCGCGGATGTCCGCCTCCATGGCCCTACGGAAGACTTGCGGTTCTCGCGGCGGGGAAGCGACCGCGAAATCGTGCAATCCTAATCAAGTGCCCCAACAAGTTCATCTCTACCCTGTCTACGCACGAAGTAGAACCGCTGGGTCGCAGGTCTTTTGCTCAGGGTGTCCCAAGGCCGTTGCTCAGAGAGTGTTTGAGAAGTCGGTTTTGCCGTAGCATGGGCATCTTGCCCATGAGTCGCAGGGCCATCTTGGCCCTGCCCGCACGGGCGGGACGCCCGTGATACTCACGGGCAGGATGCCCGTGCTACTTCTCAAACACCTTCTCAGAGGAGGCCATGCCGGGCTTTGCCGGCGAATGCTGCTGGAGTTGGAGCCGGTCGGACGTGGAAAAAATCGTTGACAGGGTGGGTGGGGGGCGGTAGAAGGGGCGACGCTGGGGCTCGCGGATGCGGGTCGCCGCGGGTTTTTCCATGGTCGTTCGTGTGGTGGCTACGCATGTGTGCAACGATGCATCCACTCGTATATGCGGGTACGCATCTACCCTCCTATCCTTCTATTCATCTACCCGTTCGTTGTGAGGGATCTGTATGAAAATTGGAATGAATCTGTTGTTGTGGACACCCTTTGTCACGGAGGAGCACTTCGGCATCCTTAAGAAGCTCAAGGCGACGGGCTTCGACGGCGTCGAGGTGCCGCTGTTTGGCGGGGACGTGAAGCACTACCAGAAAGTGGCCAGAGCGATCAAGGACAATGGCTTGGCGTGTACGACCTGCACCGTCATGCCGGACGCCGAGCACAATCCCATCAGTGCCGATCCCAAGAGTCGCGCGGGAGCGGTCGAATACCTCAAGTGGGTGATCGACTGCAATGCGGCCCTCGGGTCGGAGGTCTTATGTGGGCCGTACTATCACCCCCTGGGCTCGAAGTTCTTCACCGGCAAGGGGCCGACCCAAGAGGAGAAGGAGCGGGCCGCCGAAGTGCATCGCCAGATTGCCGACTATGCCCAAAAGGCCGGTGTCGTACTGGCCATCGAGTGCCTGAACCGCTTCGAGTGCTACTTCCTCAACACGATTGCCGATGGTGTCGAGCACGCCAAGCGGGTCAATCACCCCAATTTGGGCGTGATGTACGATTCGTTCCACGCCAACGTCGAGGAGAAGGACCCCGTCGGGTGCATCAAGAAGAACATCAAGATGATCCGGCACGTTCATGTCTCCGAGAACGACCGCGGCACGCCGGGCAAGGGACATGTGCCGTTCGCGAAGATCTTCAAGACGCTCCGGACCGGGGGCTACGACCGGTGGCTGACCATTGAGGCCTTCGGAACGAGCCTGCCGGAGCTGGCGGCGACGACCTGCGTCTGGCGCGAGTTGTCGGCGAGCCCGGAAGAGTGCTATCAGGTGGGCTTCCAGACGATCAAAGAGGGGTGGGAAGCGGCGGCATGACAAACAGTTTGAAGTGGGAAGTGTGAAGTTTGAAGTGGGGAGCATTAGGACGCTCAGCTTCAAACTTGAAACTTGAAACTTCAGTCTTCCAGGAGGCAACAGATGAAGAAGATCTCGATCGGGTCTTGGGCGTATACCATCGGGCCGTATGCGAAGAACCCGGTGTCGTGGGACGAGGTGATTCACAAGCTGGCCGAGTTCGGCTTTGACGGGGTGGAGCTGGGTGGTTTCCCGCCGCACCCGAACCCGGACGACCTGGCAAAGAAGGACCAACGCGACCGCTGCAAAGAGCAACTTGAAGATCTCGGTCTGGGCTGGTCCGGTCTGGCCGCCAACCTTTGGGGTGAGCATCTGATCGACACCGAAAACACCAAGCCCTACATCGACACCTTCCGCAAGAACCTCCAGTTCTGCGTGGACCTCGGCATTCCGGCGATCCGCGTGGACGCCGTGCAACCGCCGACGATTTTTGAGAAGGTGGATGCGGAAGCCGCCCGCCAGCGGGTGGTGGAGACCTGGACGCGCTGCGCCGAAGAAGCGGCGGACGAAGGCGTGCGGATGGCCTGGGAGTTCGAGCCCGGCTTCGCTTTTAACAAGCCCTCGGACATCCTGCGGATCGTCGAAGAGGTCAATAACGACAACTTCGGCATTATGTTCGATACCTGCCACGGCTACATGGTAGCGGTCGAGGGGGCCCGTCAGCCGGGCCAGAAAGAGACGCTGCCCGGCGGTGTGGTCGAGTTCGCCCGCAAGCTCCGTGGCAAGATCAACCATATTCACCTGATCGACTCCGATGGGACCCTGCACGACAATGAGACCTCCACGCACGCCCCGTTTGGCGAGGGCAAGATCGACTTCTCCAAGCTGCTGCCCGAGCTGAATAAGAATGACATGGGCCACAACTGGTGGACCATCGATCTGTGCTTCTGGCCGGACGCCTGGGCCGTCACGGAGCAGTGCAAGAAGGAAGTGGATAAGCTCAACAAGAAGTACGGGAAATGAACCAGGGAATGTCCGACAGGAGATAAGATCATGGCGAAGAAGAAACTGAACGTCGGCATCATCGGCTACGGCTTCATGGGCCGCACGCACTCCAACGCCTACCGCAAGGTGGGCAACTTCTTTGATGTGCCCTTCGAGCCCGTCCTGCAGACCATCTGCGGACTGGAGGAGAAGGAGGCGAAAGCCTTTGCGGACAAATGGGGCTTTCAGTCCCACACGACCGACTGGCACAAGGTGATCGACGATAAGAAGATCGACGTGGTGGACATCTGCGTGCCGAACAATTACCACGCGGAAATCGCCATCGCGGCGGCCAAGGCCGGCAAGATGATCATCTGCGAGAAGCCTCTCGCCCGCACCGGGGCAGAGGCGGAGCCGATGGTCCAAGCGGTGGAGAAGGCTGGCGTCGCCAACCTGGTTTCGTTCAACTACCGCCGGGTGCCGGCCATCACGTTGGCCAAGAAGCTGATCGACGAGGGCCGGCTGGGCCGCATCTTCCACTATCGGGCGAACTTCCTCCAGGACTGGACGATCTCGACGAAGGTGCCCCAGGGTGGCATGGCGACGTGGCGGTTGGACGTCAAGGCGGCCGGTTCCGGCGTGACGGGCGACCTGCTGGCCCACTGCATCGACACGGCCCTGTGGCAGAACGGTCCCATCACCTCCGTATGCGCCATGACCGAGACCTTCGTGAAAGAGCGGATGAATGTGGACACGGGCAAAGTCGAGCCGGTCGGCATCGATGATGCGTGCACGTTCTTCTGCCGGTTCAAGAACGGCTCGCTGGGCAACTTCGAGTCCACCCGCTATGCCCGCGGCCACAAGGCCCTCTTTACCTTCGAGATCAATGGCGAGCACGCCTCCATCGGCTGGGACCTGCATGATTTGCACCGGCTCAGCTATTTCGATCACCGCGACGACTCCATCGTTCGCGGCTGGCGGTCGATCCACGTCACCGACGGTGATCAACCGTACATGGGACACTGGTGGGTGCCTGGCCTGCAAATCGGTTACGGGGAGACGTTCGTGCACCAGGTGGCCGATTTCCTGGAGGGCGTGGCGAAAGGCAAGCCGGCGTCGCCCACCTTCCGCGAGGCCCTCGCGACGCAGTATGTCTGTGACGCCGTGCTGGCCTCGGCGAAAAAGGGTGCGTGGGAGCAAGTGAAATCGTGAGGATAGCAGTGGGCATGATGGACGGGATGGACGCTGTGGACCCATAGGTCTCATCCGTCCACGGTGTCCACTACGTCCATCTCGTCCGCTATGTCCAGGAAAGGGCAATGGCTATGGCTGTAAAGAGAATCGTAGAGAGAGCCCTGGAGCAGGGCCAAGGCGTTTTGCGTCTGGCGCCGAACTGGGTGCCACGCTCGTTTTGTGTGCCGGGCCGGCGCATCAAGTTGCACCCGGATGACTATTACGCGATGGGCGGGGAGCGGGGCGGCATCGACGAGCGGTGGTTCGCCTCAACGACGCCCGCCGATAACGGGCCGCTGACTTCGCCCCACGAGGGACTCAGTTTCATCGTCTTCGAAGACGGCGACAAAACGGAGCGGGTGCTCCTGCGCAGCGCGATCGACGAGCTGCAAGGCGAGATCATCGGCAACCGCATCTGGAAGAAGCACCAGCGCTGGCCCATGTACTCGAAGTTTTTCGACAACAAAGGCGCGCTGCCGCACCACATTCATCACCGCGACAAACACGCCAAGCTCACGGGCCAGTTGGGCAAGCCCGAAGCCTATTTCTTCCCGCCGCAGGTCAACAACTACGGCGGCAATTTCCCCTACACCTTCTTCGGCCTCAATCCAGGCACGACGAAGGACGAGGTCCGGCGCTGCTTGGCCGACTTCCTCAAAGGCGACAACAAGATCACGAACATCTCGCGGGCCTATCGCCTGGAAGTGGGCACCGGCTGGGACGTCCCGCCGGGGGTTCTCCACGCGCCGGGCAGCCTGTGCACCTACGAGCCGCAGAAAGCCTCGGATGTCTTTGCGATGTACCAATCGCTTACGGGCGATCAGATTGTCCCGAAGGAGTTGCTCTGGAAAGACACCCCGAAGAAGAAGCTCAACGACGTGGACCATCTGCTCAGTGTGATCGACTGGGACTTGAACGTTGATCCGAATTTCCAGCAGAACCGCTTCATGCGGCCCAAGCCGGTCTACCCGGTCAAGGAGATGGCCAAGCAGGGCTTCCTGGAGAACTGGATCTGCTACAAGTCCGCGACGTTCAGCGCCAAAGAGTTGACGGTCCAGCCGGGGGCCACCGTGACCATTAAGGACAACGCCGCCTACGGCTTCATCATGATGCAGGGCCACGGCACGCTGGGCGTCTGGGATATCGAGACGCCGACGATGATCCGCTACGGCCAACTGACCTACGATGAGTTCTTCGTGACCGAGCAGGCTGCGAAGGCGGGCGTCACGATCACGAATCCCTCCAAGACCGATCCCATCGTCATGCTCAAGCACTTTGGGCCGGAGAACCCTGACCTGAAGATCGAGTAGAATCACAGTTCAGTGTAAGGATGGGAGAATCAAGGTGCGCTCTTGGCAGCGCACCTTTCTTTTTCAATGATCCGCTCAAAGGCTAAAGAGTCTGCCGGGTGGCAGCCTCAAGGCCGGAAGGCCTTGGGGATGGTTTATGGTGTCGAGGGCGTCCCGCCCTCGAATCGCGGGCAGGATGCCCGCG